>Ga0116226_10000438_pt1 | contig 35359 bp, 34 predicted proteins | sample S1TSphfallax_FD_89692 | JGI IMG/M metagenome (GOLD analysis project Ga0116226, IMG submission 89692) | Host-associated microbial communities from peat moss isolated from Minnesota, USA - S1T2_Fa - Sphagnum fallax MG | ecosystem: Host-associated > Plants > Peat moss > Unclassified | place: USA...
CGAGGGACGCCTGGTGAATCTTGGCTGCGGTACGGGTCACCCGAGCTACGTCATGAGTTCGTCGTTTGCCAATCAGACGATCGCGCAAATCGAGCTCTTCACCAAGACCGGTAACTATCCGGTCGGCGTGTACGTGCTCCCGAAGCACCTCGACGAGAAGGTCGCGCGTCTCCAGTTGAAGAAGCTGGGCGCGGAACTCACGGTCCTCAGTGACGAGCAGGCGCGCTACATCGGCGTGTCGCGCGAGGGACCCTATAAGGCGGACGCGTACCGCTACTGACGCGCTGCGGCGAGAGCGTAGGCGTAGGCGACGGAGCGCGGGCTCCGTCGCCTACAGCCGACAACTGACAGCCGACAACATATTTCGCGGGCACGGCATGGTGCCCATGATCCAGTTCACTGCGGTCGGCGTACCCTCTCTGGTACGCTTTCGAACATGCCCGCCGTCCGCGTACTCCACTTCACTGACACGCATCTCTACGGCAGCGAATCGAAAACGCTGCGTGGCCTGGCGACTTTGCCCGCGTTACGGGCTGCGATCGAACACGCACGCGAGCACGAGCCCGAGGCCAAGGCCCTGCTGTTCACCGGTGACCTCGTTCAGGACGATCCTGACGGGTACCGGCAGTTCCGCGAATTACTGACGCCGCTCGCGAAGCCCGTGCTGTGCTTGCCGGGCAATCACGACCTGCTGCCCGAGATGCGGCGCGAACTCGGCGCAAGCCCGTTTCATTGCGGCGGCTGGTACGACCTCGGAGCGTGGCGGATCGTGCTGCTCGACAGCGTGGTGCCCGGCACTGCCGGGGGCCGACTCGCGCCGTCCGAACTCGAGCGTCTCGAGCGCTCACTGGCGAGTGCCGGAGGGCGCCATGTGCTGGTCTGCCTGCATCATCATCCCGTCAGCATGTCGAGCCGCTGGCTCGATGAGGTGGGACTCGCGAATCCCGACGAGTTCTTCGCCACCCTCGACCGGCATCGCCATGTACGAGCGGTGCTATGGGGCCACGTGCACCAAGCCTTCGATGGGCTGCGAAAGGGTGTGCGCTTGCTCGCCACGCCCTCGACCGGCATCCAGTTTGCACCACGCGCCGACGATTTCGCGGAGGACGACGCGCCGCCCGCGTATCGACTGCTCGAGCTGCGCGATAACGGCACACTCGTGACCGACATCATCTGGCTCGACGGCTACGCGAGCACTCTGCGTAACACAAGCTCGGTCGCGTGATCGGCTGGCGCCGTCGGCCGCTGCTCGGTACCGCGCTCGTCACGCTTGCGCTCTCGCTCGCCTCCGCGGGCGGCTTCGCCGCCAACGTCTGGTCAGTACAGGGCGCCCACAACATCGTCTATCTCGCAGGCTCGGTGCACCTGCTGCGGCCGGGAGAAGCCCTGCCCCCGGCGCTCGATCGTGCCTATACCGACTCGCCGGAACTCGTCATGGAAATCGACCTCTCGAGTCTCGACCCCGACGCCGGGCAGAACTACGTACTCGCGCACGGCATGCTCCCGAGCGGCCAGACGCTGCGCGGGATCATCGGCGAGGCGCGCTATGCGCGGCTCCAAAGCCACGCCGCGCAGCTCGGTCTGCCGCTCGCGGGTCTCGACGCGCTCGAACCCTGGACCGTGGCGATCACGCTCACGCAGCTCGAATACGCGCACGCCGGCCTCGATCCGGATTCGGGAGTCGAGCGCCAACTCGAGCGCCGCGCGGAGGCCGACCACAAACCGATCCATGGCCTCGAAACCCTCGAGGATCAGCTCGGCCTTCTGCACGGCATGTCCTACGAGGATCAGGCGCGGTTTCTCGACCTGTCGAGCGAAGAGGGCGAGGATCTCGACACTGAGACTACCGAGATTCTCAAGGCTTGGTCGACCGGCGACGAGCGAACGCTCGAACGCCTGCTGCGGGCCGACTACGACGAGTTTCCCGAGCTCTTCCAGCGCCTCGTCACCGATCGCAATCGGCGCTGGATCCCCGAGCTCGCAGCGCTGCTGCGCGGCGATCGGAACCAGCTCGTCGTGGTGGGCGCGCTGCATCTGGTCGGCCAAGACGGCGTGGTCGCCCTGCTTCGAGCGCAGGGCTACACCGTGCGCGCGCTCGATTAGTAACCTACGCAGCCGATGCGCTCGTTTCTCTGCTTCGCAGTTCTGATAGCGGTCGGCTTTGCCTTCGTAGCCATGACCGCATATCCGGTGTGGCTCGTCGTGCATCCGCACTGGAGCTTCCCGTTTCATCGCGTCGCGAGCCGCGTCGGTTACCTGTTCCTCGCGGCGACGCTTTATCCGTTGCTCAAATTTCTGCGGCTCGCCAATCGGCGAAGTCTGGGCTACGGCATCCCAGCGGCGGCATTCCGGCGCGAGTTCCTGATCGCGCTGGCGCTCGGGATCGCGACCATGCTCCCCGTGGTACTGATCATGATCGAGCTCGGCCTGCTCGAGCGAAAGCCCGGCACGCTGCTACAACCGACACTCTGGATCACGCTCGCGCTGAAGGGCCTCCTCACCGGAATCTTCGTGAGCCTTGGCGAAGAAACCTTCACCCGCGGCGCGCTCTACTCGGGCATCGCGCGCGACTCGGGTCCCCGGGTCGCCGTCGTACTCTCGGCGCTCGTCTATGCGGCGTTTCACTTCATCGGCCGCGTCCGCATTCCCGCCGACGCCGTGACGCCCTGGAGCGGTCTCACCTGGGTCACGGACTCGTGGCAGGCATTTGCCCATCCGCTCGCGATCGCCGATGCGTTTCTGGCGCTCACCGCGGTCGGTATCCTGCTCGCGCTGGTAAGAGGGCTCACGGGCCACATCGCCGCCTGCATTGGCCTGCATGCCGGATGGGTGTGGGTCATCACGTTCGTCCGTGAGACCTCGGTGCCGGACCGCAGTCAGCCGCTCGCCTGGCTGCTGTCCCAGTTCGATGGCGTGGTCGGTTGGCTGGTCCTCGGCTGGACCTGCCTGATCGGCGTCGTCATCTATCGCTTCTACGCGCGCCGCCCGCGCATCGAACCCACGCCACTTTAGCAGGCTGTTGAAAATCCGATTTTCAACAGCCTGATTTCGGTGCAGGGACGCACCGACAAAATCAATGACCGCCCAGGTCATTGATTTTGCGAGGCGCGTAAAAGTCGCGCCTTTTGCGCGCCGAGGGTGAAAAAGGTCAGGACGACCTTTTTCACCACCCTGTTAGTTGGCCTCGACCTGAATGAGTGGCGCGATCTGCTGCAAGCGGACGAGCGGATCGTCGAGTTCCAGACAGGCCTGTTTATCGGCCGCGCCGAGCGGCAGGATCTCCAGCAACCGGGCCGCCACCCACCCCGCATCGTCGAAAGCCTGGGGGATATGCGCGTAGGTATCGCCGAGCTCGGGCAGCACTTTTCGCAGCAGCTCCGCCAGGTGCTCGTACTCCGCCGGCAGACTCACGAGGGGCTCCGCGGCCAACCACTCGACTTCGCCGAGGTTGAGTCCATCGGATTGCCGCAGCCGGCGGAGAATGCGGAATTTGCGCTCGCCCCGACAGGCGAGACCGAGCAGTCCGTCCGGTAGCTGGTGAAAATCGACGATACGAGCCGTGGTCCCGATGTCCGCCGTTTGCGCGACCGCGCCCACCTCCCCACCCGCGCGGATCAATACCACTCCGAAACTCGATCCCTCTCGCATGCAGCGCCGAACCATATCCGTGTAGCGCGTCTCGAAGATCCGCAACGGCAGCGGTCCGCCAGGGAATAACACCGTATTCAACGGGAATAGCGGCAACGTGACGCTCGACTCCGCACTCTCAGTCATTCGCCACTCCCCACCTCTGCATGAGCTCGTTGGGAACACCGATCTGGTCGAGAATCCTCGACACGATGAAATCGACCAGTTCCTCGACCTGCGCCGGGCGGTGATAGAAACCTGGATTAGCGGGCAGGATCACCGCACCGATTCGTGCGAGTTTGAGCATGTTCTCGAGGTGGATCACCGAGAACGGAGTCTCCCGCGGAACGAGCACCAGCTTGCCGTGCTCCTTGATCACGACATCGGCCGCTCGCTCGAGCAGATTATCGCTGGCACCGTTCGCGATGCTCGAGAGCGTCGCCATGGTGCAGGGGCAGACGACCATGGTACGCGGAGCGCCCGAGCCGCTCGCGAGTGGCGATGTCCACTCCTCCTCACCGTACACGCGCACTTGGCCATCCTTCGCCCGCAGGTAGCCGGTCAGAAATCGCGTCATCTCAGCCGGTCGCCCCGGCAGGCGACAGTCGGTCTCGGAGCCGATCACGATCTGGGCGGCTTTCGTCAGCATGACGTAGACCTTGCGCTCAGCCGCCACCAGGCATTCGAGCAGCCGCAGACCGTACTGGGCCCCGGAGGCGCCGGTCATGGCAACAGAAATCGTCTGCTCGTCGGGCTTGCTCATCAGTCTTCCGCGGCGAGTGCCGAGAGGAGTTTGCCGTGGATGCCGCCGAACCCACCGTTCGACATGATCAGCACATGGTCGCCGGGCCGCAAGGCCAGCCGCAGACTCGCAACCAAGGAATCCACGTCGTGACTGAGATGCGCGCGCGCACCGAGTGCGCGGCTCACCGCGGTCGCGTCCCAGCCGAGATCGGCCGGCGCATACAGCCACACCTCATCGGCAGCGCTGAGCGACGGCCCGAGAGTGTCCCGGTGTACGCCGAGACGCATGGTATTGGAGCGCGGCTCGAGGACCGCGACGATGCGCGCCGCACCGACCCGCTGACGCAGGCCCGCGAGGGTCGTCTCGATCGCGGTGGGATGATGGGCGAAGTCGTCGTAGATCCGAATGCCACGCACCTCGCCGCGCAGCTCCATGCGGCGCCTGATCCCGGCAAAACTCCGGAGCGCTTCGATGCCGGTCGCGACCGGCACGCCGGCATGCCGCGCAGCAGCCAGCGCCGCAAGCGCATTGTCGACGTTGTGGCCACCGATCAGATTCCACTCGACGGTACCGATCACCGACCCCGCCTCCTCGACCTCGAAGCGTGACCCGTCGCCGGTCAACAAGCGGGCAGACCACTGCGCGCCGCCCGCTCGGGCGAACCCCTCGCGTCGCGTCCAGCAGCCCATGGCAAGGGTCTTCTCCAGCCGTGCGTCGCCCGCGTTCCACACGATCAGCCCGGAGCCGGGCACCGTGCGCACCAAGTGATGAAATTGACGCTCGATCGATTCGATATCGGGATAGATGTCCGCGTGATCGAATTCGAGGTTGTTCAGGATCGCGGTGCGCGGCCGGTAATGCACGAACTTCGCGCGCTTGTCGAAGAACGCGGTGTCGTACTCATCGGCTTCGATCACGAAGAACGGCGCACGCCCGAGGCGGGCACTGGTATCGAAATTCGCCGGCACGCCGCCGATGAGGAAACCCGGTTCAAGTCCCGCGTGTTCCAGGATCCACGCGAGCAGCGTCGAGGTCGTTGTCTTGCCATGAGTCCCGGCGACCGCCAGAACCCAGCGGTCGCGCAACACCTCGCGTGCCAGCCACTCCGGAGCCGAGGCAAACGGCAGACCCCGATCGAGCAGCGCCTCGATCACCGGCACGCCGCGAGTCATGACGTTTCCCACCAGCACGACATCGGGTGCCGGCTCGAGTTGCTCCGGCCCGAAGCCCTCGAAGACCTCGATTCCGAGCGCCGCAAGCTGCGTGCTCATGGGGGGGTAGACATTACGGTCAGAGCCCGTGACGTGGAAGCCCGCCGACTTGGCGATCGCCGCGATGCCCCCCATGAACGTGCCGCAAATACCAAGGATGTGGACGTGCATCATTCCCCTGCCGCGCTGCCCGGCGCTGCCGGGAAAAGTCTGAAGACCTGCAGTTCTGCGAGCGACTGCAGCACCACGAGACTGACACAGCCGTAGACCGGCCACTCGAGCGCAGCGCGCAGGATCCGCACGTTCACCGACAACAGCCACACGAAAATCCCCAGCCACAGCAGGCTGAGTGGTAAGACCGCCGACGCATCGCCGTGGAACCGCGCCAGCAACCACACACTCGCAATCCACAGCGGAGCGACGATCGCCTGATAGCCGAACACCGCACTCGTCGTCTGCAGGAAGCGCTCCGGTCTACGCAGCACCCGCAGCAGCAGCCAGTACCAGCTGACCTGGAACAACACGTCGACCGCGAGGTGATCGGCCCACTCTCCCGGTCCCGGTGGCAGCAGGACGCTGACGATGAAGGACACGCTGAAATAGCTGGCGACGGTGACCCACAGCACCGTCTGCGAGGCGGGCAGGTCCTCAGGACCCCGGCGATATAAGGCAATATCGACGTACAGGCGCAGTAAGTCCCTCAACCTGCGGCCCACCGGCTGGGCGTAGGACCTGCAGCACACCGGCCGCGCATATTAAAAGTCCCGGTGGCTCGCATAATGCTGTGACAGTGTACCTTAACCTCGTCCCTTCTCACTCCCACCCCATGAGCGCCATGACCGACATCGTGACCACCTCGCCACAGCTCGAGGAGCTCGGACGAGCACTCTCTGCGGCGCCGGTATTCGGGGTGGATACCGAGTTCTTGCGCGAGCGCACCTATCGTGCGGAGCTGTGCCTGGTACAGGTCGCCACCGACACGCTGGTAACCGCGGTCGATCCGCTGGCCGATATCGATCTCGCGCCCCTCATCGCCGCGCTGCATGACCCAGGCGTCACGAAGGTGCTACACGCCGCGCGCCAGGACCTCGAGGTACTGGCGCCGCTCGCCGGGTCCATCACCCCGCTCTTCGATACCCAGATCGCCGCCGCACTCGCCGGCTTTCCCGCGCAGGTTGGCTACGCGGAACTCGTCAAACGCCTGCTCGGCGTCGAACTCGACAAGGCGCACACTCGTACCGACTGGTCGCGGCGCCCGCTCAGCCCTGAACAAGTGGTCTACGCCCACGACGATGTGCGCTATCTCTTGCCGCTGCGCAGCGCCTTGCTGCAGCGGCTGGCAGAACTCGACCGGACACACTGGCTCGAGGAGGAGCTACGGGGACTCGGCGGCCTCGCCCCGGCCGTCGATCCAGAGGCCGCATGGCTGCGCCTCAAGGGATTGCAGGGACTCGACGAGGCGCGGCGTGCGCTCGCGCAGCGACTCGCCGCCTGGCGCGAGGAGCGCGCCATGGCGAGGAACCTGCCGCGCGGTTGGATTGTCTCGGATACGAGTCTGCGGGAGATCATCCTCCGCGTGCCGCGAACGCCCGAAGCGCTCGCCGCGCTGCCGGAAATTCAACCGGGTTTCGTCAAGCGCGGCGGCGAGGAAATACTGGGGATCGTCGAGGCCGCCGGGATTCCCGATCCCCCGCCGCCGCTGCCGCGTCGGCCGCGTCCCGATGAGCAGGCTACCGCCCTGCTGAAGCGCCTCAGCGCTTTGGCCACGGCGATTGCCGCCGAGCTCGGGCTGGGGCCGGAGGTGCTCGCGCCGCGGCGGGATCTGGAGGCCCTCGCCGCTGGCCGCACCGATGTGCCGGTACTGTCGGGCTGGCGGCGCGAGGTGGCGGGAGCGAAATTGCTGGAAGCGGCGCGCTCGCCCTGAAGCGGGCCCTAAGGAGGCGCTGCGGTGAGAGCACCGAGCAGCCGGCTCGTCACGACGTCGAGCTCGGCGTCGGCGTCGATCGCCCGCAGACGCGCTTTCGATCCGTAGAACTCCACCAAAGGCCGCGTCTGCTCGTCATAGACCTGGAGTCGCTTAGCCACCGTGGCCTCGTTGTCGTCGGGTCGCTGGAAGAGTTCGTGCGCGCCACCGCTTTTCGGGCAGAGATCGCCGCCCTGCGGCGGAGCTGTAAACAGGTTGAACACCTTGCCGCAGAGGCGGCAGGAGCGGCGGCCGGCTATCCGCTGCACGAGCTGCGACGGATCCACATTCATGAGGACCACCGCATCGAGCGGTTTGCCGAGCGCGTCGAGCAGCTGGTCGAGCGCCGCGGCCTGCGCCCGATTCCGCGGGAAACCATCGAGGATGAAGCCGTTACGGGTATCCGGCTCGTCCAGCCGCTCCTGGATCATGCCGAGCACGATCGAATCGTCCACGAGCCCGCCCGCGTCCATCACCGCTTTGGCCTTTTGACCGAGCGCCGTGCCGTGCGCGACTGCCGCTCGCAGCAGATCGCCGGTCGAGATCTGGGGCACGCCCAGCCGCTCGATCAGCCGTTGGGCCTGGGTACCTTTGCCGGAGCCGGGAGCCCCGAGTAGAACGATGCGCATGGGAACGAGGGTGGGCCCCTTTGAGAAGGCCACGAACAGTACCGGCGACCTTTGCCGAGGTCAAACCCCAGGAGCTCGAGAACGCACGCCTCCTGCTCCCCCGCCGCCGACCGACGCCGCGCCGCTACGGTATTCTGCGCACCGAAGGGCCGGACCCCATCCGGGCATTACATTATGACCACCCGCTCCCGTGCCTCGAAACCGCTCCCACGCAACGCGTTCTATGCCCAGTCGGGGGGCGTGACGGCGGTGATCAACGCCTCCGCCTGCGGCGTGATCGAAACCGCGCGGCGCTACCCGCGGCAGATCCGCAAGCTCTACGCCGGCCGCAACGGCATCGTCGGCGCCCTCGAAGAAGACCTGATCGACGTCGGTCGCGAGAGCCGCGCCACGATCCGCGGCTTGCGGTACACACCGGCCGGTGCGTTTGGATCGGCGCGCTACAAACTGAAAACCATCGAGCAGGATCGAGCGAAATACGAGCGCTTGATCGAGGTGTTCCGCGCTCACGACATCGGCTACTTTTTCTATAACGGCGGCAATGACTCCATGGACACCGCCCACAAGGTGTCGCTGATCGGTCAGCAGTTAGGCTATCCGGTGACCTGCGTGGGAGTGCCGAAGACGGTCGATAACGACCTGCCCGGAACCGACTGCTGCCCGGGATTCGGCTCGGTCGCGAAGTATGTCGCGGTCGCGACGCGGGAGGCGGCGCTCGACGTGGCTTCGATGGCGCGTACGTCCACCAAGGTGTTCGTCCTCGAGGTGATGGGCCGACATGCCGGCTGGATCGCGGCCGCCGGCGGGCTCGCGGCCGCCACCGAGGGTGACCTGCCGCAGATCATCCTGTTCCCGGAGATTCCGTTCGAGAAGGAGCGCTTCCTCGCGCGCGTGCGCGCGTTGGTGGAGGAGCGCGGCTACTGCGTCGTGGTCGCCTCAGAAGGCGCGGCGGACGCATCCGGCGCATTTCTTGCTGAGTCGGGAACCCGGGACGCTTTCGGCCACGCCCAGTTAGGCGGTGTCGCACCGGTGGTCGCGGAAATGATCCGTGAGGCCTGCGGCTACAAGTTTCATTGGGCGGTGGCCGACTACCTGCAGCGTGCCGCGCGCCACATTGCCTCCAAGACCGACGTGGAGCAGGCCTACGCCGTGGGCAAGGCGGCAGTCGAACTCGCGGTGAAGGGCCTCAACGACGTGATGCCGGTGATCATCCGCAAGAGCGCGAGCCCGTATCGCTGGAAGATCGGGTCGGTACCCCTCGAGTCGGTCGCCAACCTGGAGCGCAAGCTACCGCGTGACTACATCACCCGCGACGGATTCGGGATCACTGCTGCAGCGCGGCGCTACCTCGAGCCGCTGATCGCGGGCGAAGACTACCCGCCCTACCGCAAGGGGCTGCCCGCCTATGTGACGCTGAAGGCCGTCTCCGTGCCGCGCAAGCTCGAGGCGACGTTCAAGGTGTAAGCTGACGAACTAATTGCCCTGGGCTCGACTCCCTGGAGAGATCACATGCTTGCGACCACTTGGGCTTGGCTCGCGATCGGCGCCGGCGCGCTCGCAGTGATCTATGGCACGCTCGCCATGGCATCCATCCTCGCCTTGAGTCCGGGCAACGCCCGCATGCAGGAAATCGCCGCGGCGATCCAAGCCGGCGCCAACGCGTACCTGAACCGGCAATATACGACCATCGCCGCAGTGGGTGCGGTGCTGCTGGTGGTACTTGGACTCGCACTCGACTGGCCCACCGCCGGCGGCTTCGCGCTCGGCGCCCTGCTTTCGGGTCTCACCGGCTACGTCGGCATGAACATCTCGGTACGGGCGAACGTTCGTACCGCGGAAGCCGCCAACCACGGTCTCAATGCCGCGCTGCAAGTCGCGTTCCGCGGCGGCGCCATCACCGGCATGCTGGTCGTCGGTCTCGGCCAGCTCGGCGTTGCCGGTTACTACCTGTTGATGCGCGGCATCATCGGCCACGAGCGCGCGCTGCACTCGCTGGTGGGGCTCGCCTTTGGCGGCTCGCTGATCTCGATCTTCGCGCGTCTCGGTGGCGGCATCTTCACCAAGGGAGCCGATGTCGGCGCCGATCTCGTCGGGAAAGTCGAGGCCGGAATCCCCGAAGACGACCCGCGCAATCCGGCCGTGATCGCGGACAACGTCGGGGATAACGTCGGCGACTGCGCCGGCATGGCGGCGGATCTCTTTGAGACCTATGCCGTCACGCTGGTCGCGACGATGCTCCTCGGTGGCCTCGTGATGCGGGGTCTCGGGGAAACGGCTGTAATCTATCCACTCGTTCTCGGCGCGGCCTCCATCGTCGCCTCGATCATCGGTACCTTCTTCGTGAAGACCGCGCCCGGGGGCAAGATCATGAACGCGCTCTACAAAGGCGTGATCGCCTCGGCCGTCATATCGGCCGTCGCGTTCTGGTTCATCACCAAAACCTTGATGCCGCCCGCCCTCTGCGCGAGCCTGTATGGCTGCACGCTCATCGGCCTCGCGCTGACCGCAGCGATGATCGTGATCACCGAGTACTACACGGCTACCGAGTACGCTCCCGTGCGCGAGATCGCCGCGGCCTCGCAGACCGGCCACGCGACCAACATGATCGCGGGTCTCGGCGTCTCGATGAAATCCACCGCGCTGCCGGTGATCGCCGTGTGCTTCGCGATCTACGGCGCCTCGAGCTTGGGCGGCCTCTATGGCATCGCGATTGCAGCCACCGCGATGCTATCGATGACGGGTATGATCGTCGCCCTCGACGCCTACGGACCGATCACCGACAACGCGGGCGGCATCGCCGAGATGGCGGAGCTGCCGAAGCAAATCCGCGATATCACCGATCCGCTCGATGCGGTCGGCAACACCACCAAAGCGGTCACGAAAGGCTACGCGATCGGCTCGGCCGCGCTGGCGGCACTCGTGCTGTTCGCAGACTATACGCACAATCTCGAGGCACACCTCGCGGCGCAGCGCTTGCCCATGCCGCAGTTCTCTCTATCTGATCCGGCGGTCATCATCGGCCTCTTTCTAGGCGGTATGGTGCCCTACCTATTCGCCTCGATGGCGATGGAGGCGGTAGGCCGCGCGGCAGCCTCGGTGGTCACCGAGGTGCGTCGCCAGTTCCGCGACATCAAGGGGATCATGGAGGGCACGGCGAAACCCGACTACTCGCGCGCGGTCGACCTGCTGACTCGGGCCGCCATCAAGGAGATGGTGGTGCCCTCACTGCTGCCGATTCTGGTGCCGGTATTGGTCGCCTTCGGCCTGCGGGCTTTGATGGGACCCGGCGCCGGGATCCGCGCTCTCGGTGGGCTCCTGATCGGCACGATTGTGACCGGACTGTTCGTCGCCATCTCCATGTGCACCGGCGGCGGCGCCTGGGACAATGCCAAGAAGTACATCGAGGAGGGCCACTATGGCGGCAAGGGCTCCGAGTCCCACAAGGCCGCGATCACCGGCGACACCGTCGGCGATCCTTACAAGGACACGGCGGGTCCGGCGATCAACCCTCTGATCAAGATCATCAATCTCGTGGCGCTGTTGCTCGTGCCTCATCTGTGAAGGAAGCGCAGCCCATGGGGCGAGCGCTGCTGCTAGCCCTGGGGGTGGCTCTGGCATTGGGTTTTTGGCTGTTTGAAACCCTGGACTCGAGAAGCGAGATCGAAGCGGCGGAACTTCCGCTCATGACGGCGCCTGGCGCCGCCGACTCGCTGCTGGTGGTGGCGCCGCACCCTGATGACGAGAGCCTCTGCTGCGCCGGGATCATCCAGCGCGCCCACGACGCCGGCGCCCGGGTCACCATCGTCTGGCTGACGAGCGGCGACGCGTTCCAACTCGATGCGGTGGTTATAGAGCGGACCCTGCGCCCAAAGGGGGCCAATCTACGCCGTCTGGCGGAGCTACGGATGCGCGAGGCGGATTGCGCCGCGAGCCTGCTCGGGGTCCCGGCGGAGCACCGCTTCTTCCTCGGCTACCCCGACGGCGGCACTCGAGCGCTGTTGGCCAATCACTATACGCTGGCGTATCGCTCGCCTTATACCGCGGCGACGGCAGTTCCCTACGCGCGTGCGCTGGCTCCGGGCTCGAGCTACGAGGGGCGCAATCTCGAGCGCGACCTCGAGCGGGTGGTGGATAGCGCCGCGCCCACCATCGTGCTGGCACCGAGCCCCGAGGATCGGCATCCGGATCACGCCATGGCGGGATCGCTCATCCGTCGCATCATGGCGCGACGCGGCGAGCGTGACCGCGTCTACGACTGGATCGTACACGCGGGCGGCTGGTGGCCGAAGCCTCTGGGCCGTCACGCGGACCTTGCGTTGCAGCCACCGCAGCGACTGCGACGTCTGTCCTGGGTCCGGCTGCCGCTCGACTCGGACCAACGCGAGCGCAAACGACTCGCCATCGAGTGCCACCATAGCCAGATCGAGCTGATGGGTCCGGAGATGCTGTCGTTCGACCGCGCCGACGAAATTTTCGCGAGACCGGCCCCGAGAGACTCAGCCTCGACCGACGCGGGTTTCCACTAAGACGGCGCTGACTAGTTCATTCAACCTATGTGCGTAGGCGGCGAGCGAAGGTCGTCCTTCCCGAGAGGCGACGTCGAGTGCCGTACGGACCTCCTCGAGTCGATGTTCGATACGCTCGTCCATAACGAGCTGCTGGGTGAGAAACGCACTCACGCAGGAGGTAATTTCTGCATCGAGCGCACGCGCATCCGTGCCCGCGATCTCCATGCCGACCAGCTCAGCCGGGTACCCGGCCTGCAGATGTTCTCGCCAAAGTCGAGCGAGTTCCATGATTCTGCTCCCGGGTTTGCCGCAACGATGCGCGGAAACAACACCGGGCCACCATAAAGTGAGTAGGGCAGCGATGCAAGCGCAGTTTTTTGCTGCGCTGCGGATGCCGCATAATTACCGGATGAGTAATTTCTCCTCCCCGTCCCTCAATACCCGTTTTCCAGCCGACAAACCCGACGACCAGTGGCGGCGGGAACTTTCGCCCGAGCGCTACCGGATCCTTCGCAAGCATGGCACGGAGCGCGCTGGCGCGAGCCCGCTCAACCGTGAGAAGCGCGCGGGCCGGTTTCATTGCGCGGGCTGTGGTCAGGGGCTGTTCGATGCGGCTACCAAGTTCGACAGTGGCACGGGATGGCCAAGCTTCTGGGAGCCGATGGCCGGCGCCATCGAGACCGCGGAGGACCGCGGAGTTTTCATGCGTCGTACGGAAGTGCACTGCGCGCACTGCGGCGGCCATCTCGGGCATGTCTTTACCGATGGGCCTCGGCCCACGGGACTACGCTACTGCATCAACGGCACCGCACTCGAGTTCGAACCCGCGCCAACCTCTCAGGCGGCGAGCGCGAGCGGCTGCGGGCGCGCCACGGCGTAGCCCTGCACATAGTCGACGCCCATGCGGCGCGCGGCGTCGAGCGATGCGGCGTCCTCTACTTGCTCGGCGATCACCTTGAAATTGAGGCTGCGTGCGAGCTTGATCATCGCGGTCACCATCGCCTGATTGACTGTGTCGCGGCCGAGGTTGCGCATGAACGAGCCGTCTATCTTCAGATAGTCGAGCGGCAGGTTTTTCAGGTTCGAGAACGAGCCGATCCCACTGCCGAAGTCGTCGAGCGCGAACTGACAGCCCATGCCGTGCAGCACCCCGACGAAGCGGCGCGCCTGCTCGAGATTAGTCACCACCGCGCTCTCCGTGATCTCGAAGCAGACCTGCGGCGGGTGAACACCGGTGCGGTCAAAAAGGTCTACCACGTACTCGAGAAAACTCTGATCGACGAGCGTCTGCGGCGACAGGTTGATGGCGATGCAGCGCCGCCCGGGGAGTTGCACGGCACCACGACCGACCGCAGCGAGAGTTGTCTGTACCACCCAGCGATCGACGAGGCCCATGAGTCGATAGCGCTCCGCGGCGCGAACGAAATCCGAGGGCGGGATGTCGTGACCGTCATCGTCCTTCAGCCGCACCAGCACTTCCATCGCCGGGCCCTCGCCATCGGTGCCGTACGCGGCGACGATCGGCTGATAATAGAGTTCGAAGCGGTTCTCCTTGAGCGCGCTCTGCAAGCGTTGCAGCCACTGAATCTCACCCGTGTGCCGGGCGAGAGCCTCATCCCGAGCCGAATACACAGACACGTGCCCCGAGCCCTGCTTCTTGGCGACGTAGCAGGCGCTGTCCGCCGCCGACAGCGTGTCCTCGAGCGTACCACTCTCGCGTGAGAGCTCGACCAGCCCGATGCTGACACCGATATTGAATATCTTGTCCTTCCAAACGAAGCGGTAGTCACTCACCGAACGGCAGACATCATCGGCGATCTGCCGCGCCTTCTCGAGCGGGCAACCTACCAGCAGCATGCCGAACTCGTCGCCGCCCAGTCGCGCGACGGTATCCGAGTCCCGCACCGCGTCCCGCAACACCTTCGCGACCTCGCGCAGCATGCTGTCGCCAGCCAGATGGCCGCTGGTGTCGTTGATCAGTTTGAAGCGATCGAGATCGAGATAGCAGAGAACATGCGACGCATCGCCACGATGGGCCACGGTGATCGCCTCGTCGAGACGATGCTCGAACTCCGGGCGATTGACGAGTCCGGTGAGCGCATCGTGGGTGGCCTGGTAGGACATCTGGCGAGCGAGACCACGAATCTCCGTCACGTCGTGCAGCAGGATGACGACTCCGCTCACCCGGCCATCGCTCGCCAGAATCGGCGAGGCCGAAAGTTCGATCGAGCGCTCCGCGCCGCTCGCTCGCGATAGCAGCACCGCGCGGCGGCCCTGGGCGGGGGGCGTGGCGCCCGCGAGCGCCTGATGCACCGGGTCGATGAGGTGACTGCGATCGCTCTCCTCGACGATGCCGACGATCTGATCGAGCGTCTGACCGCGCGCGGCCTCCGCGGTCGTGCCGAGCAGCTGCTCGGCCGCGGTGTTGCAGAACTCGATGCGGCCGCCGGCATCCGTGGTGACGATGGCTGCGGCCAGCGCACGCAGCGCGGCGGCGGCCGGTGCATCGGGAACCCCCGACGTGGACGACGGCGCGGGCTGGGTTTCGACCGGCGCTTCGAGCGTTCCGTCGCTCGATTGGCCGTCGCTCGATTGGATGGACTCGATCGATGGCTGATGCTGCGTCGGCAGGACTTCGACGCCCGTGATGAGGAGCACGGGTCGGCCTTGGAGACTCATCACGGCCGAGCGGATCTCGAGCAAGCTGACCTGCCCCTGGAGGCCCACCATCTCGATTTCGTAGCGCTCGGCTGCGGACTCACCCGCGAGACGCCGGCGAACATTTTCGCCGACGAGTTCGGCGTATTCCGGCGGCACGAGATCCTCGAGGCGGCGACCGATGAGTTCTGCGCGATCGATGCCAACGAGGCTCGCGAACTGCCGGTTCGCGAACAGAATGCCGTCGCCGTGAATGAGCACGATCTCGTAGACGCGGTCGCCGAGTTCGCCGAACAGCGGCGGAGTAAGCGGCGCTTCGGCCTCTGCCGAACGAGTTCTCTCGAGCAGGGACTCGAGTTCACGCGCCCGATCGGTGACCGCTCGCAGTGACCCTCTACTGCGCAGGTATACGACGCCGAGCGCGGCTCCGCCCAGCGCCAACAACAGACACAATATCCCGAGGGTCGACAGCTGGCCGAAGGTCGACATGGGGGTTGGGCCTTCCCTTCAAGAGGCCACGTCGCGCGGAGCTTTGCTTGTTATCGAGGAGCCTGCGCCTATCCCACAAAGCATAGCCGAGCGGGACTCTGAACCTTAAGCTCATTCACCATATCCGCCGCAGGCAGATTATGGAGCGCGCCGCTTGGCGGATGCTGCTAAAACCCTTACCGTTGCGGGTCGTTGCCTGCGTCAGAATAAGTCTAATCGAGGAGTCACGAGCCGATGAGCGCCGATTTTTCGCGCGACCAGATGGTGTCGCAGCAGGTGCGCACCTGGGACGTCCTCGACGAGCGCGTGCTCGAACTGCTGCTGCAAATGCCCCGCGAACGCTTCGTGCCTAGCGAGTGGCGAGCGGTCGCGCTCGCCGACACCGGCATCCCGCTCGGCCACGGCCAACATATGTTGGCGCCCAAGGTCGTCGGCCGGATTCTTCAGGCGCTCGACCTGCGGGGCGAAGAGTCGGTGCTCGAAGTCGGCACCGGTTCCGGCTATGTGACCGCCTGCCTCGCAGCGCTCGGACACCACGTTCGCTCGATCGAGATCTTTGGCGATCTGGTCGAGACGGCGGCGGAGAACCTGCGCAACCTCGGCATCGCGAATGCCACGGTCGCGATGATGGACGGGTCGAAGCTGGAGGAGCGCGAGGCCTACGACGCGGTGGTCGTCACCGCGTCCCTGCCGGTTTATGACGAGCGCTTCGAGCGAGCGCTGCGGATCGGGGGCAGGTTGTTCGTGGTGGTCGGGGATTCCGCGGCCATGGAAGCGCGGCTGGTGCGACGGGTCGGCCCGAGCGCGTGGTCCACCGAGAGCCTCTTCGAGACCGAGATCGAGCCACTGGTCCATGCGCGCCGGCGCGAGTCATTTCGCTTCTGAACCCACGCCCAGGAATACAGACTGTGATCCATCACATTTCCGCGAGCGAACTCAAGGCACGCCTCGATGCCGGCGACCGCCCCTGCATACTCGACGTCCGCGAAGCCTGGGAACTCGAGATCTCGCGCCTCGACGGGGTGGTGCACATCCCCATGAATGAGATCACCGGCCGGGTGACCGAGCTCGATCCTGCGCGCGAGACGATCGTGATGTGTCGTTCGGGGGGACGAAGCCTGCGGGTGGCGGAATTCCTGGCCGGCCATGGGTTCACGAACGTTGCCAACCTCTCGGGCGGCATCCTCGCGTGGGGCGAGGACGTCGATCCCGCGCTCCGACCTTACTGATATGAGACTCCGTCGGGGGCTGGCCGGTTGGGGAGTGGCTGGGGTCTGCCTGGGATTGTCGATGACTGCGTTCGGCGAGGACCTGCTCGCGGTCTACGCGCGGGCGCTCACCAACGACCCGCAGATCCGCGAAGCGGAGGCCACGCGCCGGGCGAATCGCGAGGCGCGTCCCCAGGCGATCGCGAACCTTCTGCCGCAGGCCAACGCGAGCGCCGGCTACACCCGCGAGCAGATCAGCGGACCCTCGCTCGACACTCTGCCCCTCGACGGACAGAGTTTCATCGAGGACGGTAGCGGCTCCGGTCGGCAGAACGTTCATACCTGGAACGTGCAGTTGCAGGAGAACCTGTTTTCCTGGGCAAACTGGGTCGCACTACGGCGGGCGGATAAGACCGTCGCCCAGGCGGAAGCCAACTATGCGGCGGCCGAACAGAGCCTGATCCAGCGCGTCGCACTGCGCTACTTCGACGTACTTGCTTCAGCCGACAATCTCGACGCCCAGCAGGCAGCGCTCGAGTCCATTTCACGTCAGCTCGAACAGGCGCAGAAACGCTACGAGGTCGGTCTGATCGCGGTCACGGATGTCGAGGACGCCAAGGCCGCGCGCGATAACGGCGCGGCGGCGGTGATCGACGCCAAACGGACACTCGCGAACTCCGTCGAGGCGCTGCGCGCGGTGACCGGGCAGGAGTATGACGTGCTCGCCAAACCCTCGGCGGATCTGCCCCTGAAGGGTCCGGATCCGGTCGACGTCGAGCAGTGGGTACGCCGATCCATGGATGACAACTTGACGCTCATCGCGAGCCGCCTGTCCGCCGACATCGCGCGCGACGATGTGGAAGCGGCGTTCTCCGGCCATCTACCGAGCATCGCGCTGTCCGCCTCCCGCTCGCGCAACGATGTCGCGGCGATTACGGATCTCAACCAGGGTGGGGCGCTCAGTGTCTATTCGAACCAGCTGACGAGTCAGTACTCGCTCCAGCTCAACGTGCCCCTGTTCAGCGGCGGCGGCACTCAATCGCGCGTGCGCCAGGCCCAATATCAATGGATTGCGGCCAAAGCCCGGCTCGAGGGCATTTCGCGCCAGACCGAGCTGCAGGCGCGGGACGCCTACTACGGCGTAATCAGCGGCGTCAGCCGCGTGCAGGCGTTGCGCCAGGCCCGGGAGTCTAGCGAGACCGCCCTGCGAGCCACGGAGGCGGGTTACGAGGTCGGCACCCGCACCGCGGTGGAAGTTCTCGACGCGCGACGTACGCTGGTTCAGGCGGTGACCAATTATTCTCGCAGCCGCTACGACTACATCAACGACGTGATCGCGCTGCAGCTTGCCGCCGGCACTCTGGATCGCCGCACTCTCGATGAGATCAACGGCTGGCTCGATCGTTCGACCCCCACGAAGTGAGCCTGGCCGCGAGCGCGATGAGGCGCTCGAGCGAGCCCCGATTGCGCTCGATCGCCGCCCGGCCGAGCGCGCCGACGCGGGCACGTCGTTCGCCGTCGGCAAGCAGCGCGAGTACCGCCCCGGCCAAACTGTCGGCATCGCTCACCACTTCGACCGCACCCGCCTCACGTAGTGCTCGCAGCACCTCCGGCGCGTTGAAGTGATAGGGTCCCGTCACGATCGGACGGCCGAGTGCGGCCGGTTCGAGCAGATTGTGACCGCCGACCGGAGTGAGGCTTCCGGCCACGAATGCCACATCTGCCGCCGCGTAACAGGCGATCAGCTCGCCCAGCGTATCGAGCAATAGGACTTCGGCGCCGGCCGCCGCGGCGCGGCCGGTGGAACGTCGCTCATGTGGCACAGCCTCGCGCTCGAGCCAGGCGGCCACCTCGCCGAAGCGGGCCGCATGCCGCGGAGCGAGTAACAACAGCGCGTTGGGCAGCTGCTCGCGTACCCGGCGGTGCGCCGCGAGGACGAGCGCCTCCTCGCCGCGATGCGTACTGCCGGCCACCCACAGCGGCCGAGCCGGGGCTTGCTCGTCGCGCAGTACCCGTCCTCGCGCCAGCAGGTCAGCTGGGAGTTCGAGATCGAACTTGAGGCTACCCGCGACGGCGGTGCGAGCGGGCGAGGCGCCGATCGCGAGGAATCGCGCGGCGTCCGCCTCGGTCTGTGCCTCGATCCACACGCCTTCCCCCAGTGCGCTGCCGAGCAACCCGCGCCAGCGACGATAGCGTCGCGCGGAGCGCTCGGAGAGCCGGGCACTCGCAATGATGAGCGGAATTCCCCGCGCCACACAGGCCTGGAACAGATTCGGCCAGATCTCCGTCTCGAGCACGACCGCGAGGCCGGGTTGCGCACCGTCAAGGAAACGCCGCACGGGCCCCGGCAGGTCAAACGGCAGATAGCGCACGCAGACGGTTTCTGCAAACAGCGCCCGCGCTCTCTCAGCCCCGGTGGGCGTTACGGTGGTGAGGATGATCGGTCGGCCCGGGAACTGTTCCCCGAGCCGGCCCACCAGGGCGGCGGCGGCCTGTACTTCGCCGACCGACACGGCGTGTACCCAGATGGCCGCGGCTGCCGCGCGGTCGCGAGGATAGCGGCCAAAGCCGAGGCGCTCCCCGAAATGTCCCCACCAACCGCGCTCGCGCAGGCCGCGCCATAGCATCCATCCTGCATAGAGTGGAACCAGCAGGTACGCGAGCAGGGTATAGAGCAGCCGCACGCTGGACGGGGGCGGCTAGCCCGAGACGTCGCCCGAGAGCGAGCCGAGCGCCGGACGTCGCTCGGCGAGGTAACCATCGAGCAGCGACTGCCAATCCGGTTCATCGAAGCGCTCCCGCGGCAGCCGCTCGGTCAGCTTCTCGAGCGAGCGGCGTAATCGCACCAGATTCGAGTCCTCCCACAACCCGGGCGGCCGCAGCGCGCAGCGATCGAAATCGATCAGCGACACCTCGCCCTCGTCCGTCAGCAGTATGTTGTGCGCATTGAGATCGGCGTGGCAGACACCCTTGACGTGAAAGCGCCCGATGCACCGACCGATATCCACCCACACCGACAAGGACAAGGCGCCGAGGCCGACCAACATCGCGAGCGAACGCGTACCCACCAGCCGTTCGGTGATGATGTCACCCGTGTAGAGGATTCCCTGACGGCGATAGCGCGCGGCCACTGGCGCCGGCACCGGCAATCCCGCCCGATGCAGGTGATGCGTGAGCGCCCATTCCGCAAACGGCCGGGTCTCATCCTCACCGGTCCAGACATATCGGTCGCGCAGAAAACGCGCCGGGAGACCACCGCGCAAATAGTGTCGCAAGGCGAGATCCCGACGCTCACCCCGCAGGAACAGCGTGCTACCGCGTCCCGGCGCACTCCCGTCGAGGGCATCGCGGCCGCGCCACCACTCCGCGTCGAACCAAGCTTCCTCGAAATTGCCGGCCCGAGAAGCGTCATATAGGATGGCGCCGCCCGCCGAGGCCAGGCGTTTGACGGCCGGTCCGAGCTGCCAGTCGCGGCCCATCAGCAGAAATCTTCCATCCGCATGCTTCCCCTCGGCTCACCGCCTCGCAGCCTCTGCCTGCTGCGGCTCTCGGCGATCGGAGATACCTGCCACGTGGTACCGCTGGTGCGGTCGCTGCAGCGGGCCTGGCCCGAGACGAAAATCACCTGGATAGTGGGCAAGATCGAAGCGCGTCTCATGGGGCTGCTCGAGGGGGTTGAGTTTATCACCGTCGACAAGCGTGACGGTCTTCGGGCACTGCCGGCACTGCGCCGAGCACTCGCTAACCGCAGGTTCGACGTCCTGCTTCACCTCCAGCTCTCATTGCGCGCGAGCCTGATCGCGGCGCTGGTGCGCGCTCCGATCAAACTCGGCTTCGACCGTGCCCGCGCCCGGGAACTGCAATGGCTGTTCACGAACGCGCAGATCGCAGCGCGTACGCGGGAACATGTCCTCGACAGTTTCTTCGGATTTGCGGAAGCGCTCGGTGTCTACGAACGGGAGCTGCGCTGGGATCTGAAGTTGCCTCCGGAGGCTCTCGAATACGCGACGCGTGTGATCCCCGATTCCCGGCCGACACTCGTCATCAGCCCCTGTTCGAGCCATGTCGAACGCAACTGGTCGGCCCGTCGCTATGCCGAGGTGGCCGACTACGCGGTCTCGGAGCATGGAATGCGGGTAGTCCTCGTGGGGGGTCGCACCGCGCTCGAGCGGGACATCGGCGCCGAAATCACGCGGCTCACAACCCAACCCGTCCGCAACCAGATCGGGCAGGACACGCTGCCGCAGCTGCTGGCCCTGCTCGCCCGCGCCCGCGCCCTGCTCTCGCCCGACTCGGGTCCCGCCCATATGGCGACCATGGTGGGCACGCCAGTGCTGGGATTGTGGGCAGCGACCCGGGTCGCTCGTACCGGACCCTACTGCTCGCGGCAGTGGTGCATCGATGCCTACGAGCGTGCCGCGCGCAGCTACCGCCAAGGACGCACGCCGGATGAGCTGCCGTGGACCGAAAAGATCGAGGAACCGGGGGTCATGAATCTCATCGAGGTGCAGGAAGTCACGGCGCGACTCGATGAACTGTTAGGATCGGGAGCGACGGGAGGCAACGCATGAAGGAAATTCTGGTACCCATCTCACCGGGCGAACTGCTCGACAAGATCACGATCCTGCGCCTGAAGTCCGAGCGCATGACCGACACCGCGAAACTCGCCAACGTGCGCGCCGAACTCGCGCTGCTCGAGAAGACCTGGCTCGATTCGGGCTGCGCGATACCCGAGGTGGCGGCGGACGAGCGCGCCCTCTCGCGGGTCAATGCCGAACTCTGGGACATCGAAGATCGGATCCGGGAGAAGGAGGCGACGCAAACCTTCGACCGTACGTTCATCGATCTCGCGCGCGCGGTTTACGTCACGAACGACGAGCGTGCCACCATCAAGAAGCGACTGAATCTCGCTCTCGGCTCGACGATTATCGAAGAGAAGTCCTACCGACCCTATCGGTGACGGTCCCTTGAGGCGAGGCCCTCGGTTCCGTCAGGACATCTGCACGTCGGGCAACGGCTCGCCCCGGTTCGCGCCCTCGAGATGATATTCGGCGCCGCAATACGAACATTTCGCCCAGCCCGTCGCCTCGATCGGCAGATACACGCGCGGATGCGAGTTCCAGAGGTACATCTCGGGCATCGGGCAGGCGAGCGGCAGATCCTCCCGGGTGACCTGATACCGATGCTGTGCGTTCGGCTGCAGTAATGCGCGGCGGGGGGGGGCGGGCTCGGGCATGGCTCGGTCTTTATCTCGAGGGGTCCAGCGCCGATTATAAGGGCGGCGACGCTTGCGGGGCGTCGAAAGTGGCACGCCATATGCGACCTACTGCCTCTCGCGAGGCCGCAAAGTCGTTCGCGTCGGCGAGCGGTTCGGCCTGCTCGAGCGATCGATGATGCATGAACGCGCGGTACCTCCGATAGGCGTCCGTCAGTACGTCGACGGTCGCCTGGGGAACGAGCGCGGCCGATGCGACGGACTCGAGTTCCCGGATGGTGTCCGAGAACATGACCACCGGCGGGTAGTCGTGTGCGTAGCGGAGCGCCCAGTATTGGGCCAGGAATTCGATGTCGGTGAGGCCACCGGCGTCGCGCTTGACGTGAAAGCGGTCAGCTGGCGTCCGGGCCGCACCGCGACGCATGCGCAGCCGCATCTCGCTCACGTCTGCGGCGAGTCGATCCTGCCGCACGTGGCCGGTGAGCGTCGCGATCCGTATCGCTTCGAAACGCGCGCGCAGCGCCGGATCCCCGGCCACCGCGCGCGCATGCAATAGCGCCTGATGCTCGAACGTCCAGGCATCGCTGCACTGGTAGCGCGCGAACGCATCGATCGCCGTGATCAACAGACCGCCCTTGCCGCTCGGGCGCAGCCGAACGTCGACTTCGTAGAGTCTGCCGGCCGCCGAATGCACCGTCAGCAGGTGCAGGATGCGCTGCGCGAGACGCACGAAAAACAGACCGTTCTCCATCGGCTTCGCCGCATCGGTCTGCTGCAGGCTGCCGGTGGAATCGTGCAGGAACACGAGATCGAGGTCCGAGCCGTAGCCGAGTTCGGTACCGCCGAGCTTGCCGTAGCCGACCGCGCAGATCCGCACGCGGCGACGCTCCGGCCCACAGCGCGGCGTGCCGAACGCCGCTGCCATCTGACTCCAGGCCAGCGCGATCGCCTGCTCGACGATGAGTTCGGCGACGTCCGTCAACCGGTCGCTCACGCGCATCAGGGGCAGACGCCCGGTCACATCGGCGAGCGCAATGCGGAATACCGCAGCACGCTGGAAGGCGCGCAAGCTTTCTACCTGCCGCTCCGGGTCATCATCGGGTACGCCCTCCATCCGCAGCGTCAAATCCGCTTCGAGCGTGGCTCGCCCCGGCAGCTCCTCGAACAACTGCTCATCGAGGAGTTCATCGAGCAGCAGCGGATGCGCCGCGATCTGACCCGCGAGAAAATCCCCCGCCGCGCACACCTCGCACAGCCTGTGCCGGGCGGTCGGGTTCTCCTTCAGCAGCGCAAAATATGCGGAACGCGAGCCGATTGCCTCGAGAATGCCGAGCGCCCGTCGCAGGACTTCGAGGGCCTGTGTGAAGCCGCCGATCTCACGCAGCAGCGCCGGCAGCAGATCCTGCAAGCGACGCATTCCCTCCGCATCGAGCCGTCGCACCGCGGTCGAGTGCCGGAACTGCGTAAGAAGTTCGGCGGCCCCGATGATCGGGCCGGATGCTGCGCGCCCCAGCCACTCGGCGAGCGCCGGAGCCGGTGCGGCGGCGTCCCAAAGTGCACCGAATTCGGCGCGTTCGCGGGCGTCCGGGGCGCCCGCCTGGGCGGTGAGTATCACCGCTCGGAACTGCCGGACCACGCGCTCGCGATGTAAATCGAGCGCTGCGACCAGCGCCTCCCAGTCGACTTCACCCTGCGCGCGCGCGATGCGCAGGCGCGCCAGCGGCGTCGCCGGCAGCCGATGCGTCTGCTCGTCGCGCAGCATCTGCAAGCGGTTCTCGAGCCGCCGCAGGTACCGGTAGGCAGATTCGAGCTCATCGATCGCCGCGCGTGGCAATCCCTTCCCCCCCTCGAGCAGCGGCAGGACCGCGAGCAGGGCGGGCTGCTGCAGGCGCCGATCTTGTCCGCCACGGATGAGCTGGAACGCCTGCACGATGAACTCGATCTCGCGGATGCCGCCGGAACCGAGTTTGACGTCCGCCTCGAGGTCGCGTCGCTGCACCTCGCGTTCGATCAGTGCTTTCATTTCACGCAGCGAGTCGAACACCCCGAAATCGAGATAGCGTCGGAATACGAACGGCCGTACGGCGTTCGTGCGGATCTCGGACCAGGCTGCGATGCCGGTCACCGGCCGCGCCTTCACCCAGGCGTAGCGCTCCCAGTCGCGCCCCTGCCGCTGTAGGTAGTCCTCGAGTCCGGCGAAGCTCGTGACCAGCGGACCGCTGTCGCCGAACGGACGTAACCGTACATCGACGCGAAACACGATGCCCTCGGCACTCGGCGCGTCGAGCAGACGAATGAGCCCTTGGCCGAGGCGCAGGAAGAACTCCTCATTGCTCAGCGGGTGCAGGCCGTCCGTCTGCCCCCGCTCCGGATACAGAAATATGAGATCGATGTCCGAGGAAAAATTGAGCTCGCCGCCACCCAGCTTGCCCATCGCGACCACGACCAGAGGCTGGAGCTCACCGTTCGCGCTGCGGGGTTCGCCAAAGCGCGCCACCAGGGTTGCGCGCGCGACGCGTTCGGCGCTCTCGATGGCGGCATCGGCAAGCTCTGAAAGTTGGCGCAGCGTCTCCTCGAGCGACGCCCAGCCCGCAAGGTCCCGCCACGCAATGCGCACCATTTCCTGGCGGCGCCAGCGGCGCAGCGCGGAAGCGAAAGCGGGCTCGCTTTCAGAGCACGGCGGCGGCGCGACCGTCGAGCCGAGGCCTGGGCGGGCAAGCAGTTCCGGCTCGACGATACAGGCCTCGGCCACGAAGTCGCTGCAGCCGAATACGAAATGAATCGATTCGCGCACCCGGGGATCGGCGTTCTCGAGCGCAGCGCGACCGCCCGGGCTGCTGCGCAGACGCTCGAGATGGCGTTCGGCGACCGCCGCGAACTCCGCTGCGGAGTCCAAGGCACCCTGGGTCGCCATGCCGGCTAGGAGCCTGTCTGGGTAATTTTCATGGCCGCGAGCGCGCCGGACAGGCTCCTAGTCCCAGCTATTTCCGCCGAGATCGTGCAGCTCTGAGGTATCGAAACGACGTGAAATGCCGCGCAGCGTCGAGCCACCCACGTACACCTCCGCACCGTGCTGCATCTTGAGCGAACTCGTGCCGCCGATGAGCGTGCTGTTAGCGAGATGGACTTTCGCTCCGTCCGCGGTCAATGCCGCACCGAGCGCTTCGATACGACTGTTGCTCAAGTACAGCTCGCAGCCGCGCTCGATGATGATGCCGTCGCCGGCAAACGCGAGGTGCTGGTTGTCGAGTCTGAGAAAGCGGCTGCCCTGACAGCGCATCGGCTCGCCGAGGCGCTGCGTTCCCTCGGCCGGTGCAAACCCCCCGGTGGTGGTGGTCGCCACACCGCTGCCGGCCCGGCTCGTGATCTCGACTCCGGGGCCCGTGATCGTGACGCCGCCCGGATCGCGCTCGATCGCGTATTTCGCGGCAGCCGGCGGCGGTGCCCCGCTCGGCGCGGCAGACGGCAGCGGTATCGCCGCCACCTCATCGAGTCCCACCGTACGGAGCGCGCCGCTCGCCTTGTCGCGCACGCTGATCCGATGCGAGGCGGCGTCCACGGCCACCACCTCGAGCGCCGGATTGCGGGCGAGCGCCGCCCGCTCCCACTCGAGTTGCGCATCGCTGGCCGCCGCCTGCGGATCGGACCGAGGCGGGACAGCCGCCACGGGCGGCGACGCATCGCCAGAAGCCGCCACCGGAGTCGCTGTGGTCGGCGGGCCTTGAACCGGACGAGTTACCGCGGCGCTCGGCGCTGGCGGGGAGTCTCCGCAGCCGCTCAGCAGCAGCAACGGCAGCACCGCGGCGAGCCCGCGGCGAAAGCGGAGTCGGTCGACGAGGCAAGCAGTGAACATAATCTAACCCTCGGTCCGCGCCCGGGAGGTACCTCGGCATGCAGCATCATGGCGGCGCGGACCTCCGAGGACAAGCCACGGTAGCGCCGGCTAAGTCTTCTCCGGCGCTCTCGGCAACAGCGCCGTCTCGCCACCCTCCAGCACGCCCACATCGGCGTAGAGGGTGAGCTTCTCACGGGTATCAGCGATGTCCATGCTTCGCAGCTGTAGCTGCCCGATCCGGTCGCGCGGCGTGAACATCCCCGCGCCCTTCTCCATCGTGAGCCGTTCCGGGTGATAGGTGAGATTCGGACTCGTGGTGTCGAGGATCGAGTAGTCGTTACCGCGCCGCAGCTCGAGCGTCACCTCACCGGTGATCGCGCGCGCGATCCAGCGCTGCGCGCTCTCGCGCAGCATCATGCACTGCGGATCGAACCAGCGCCCGGCATACAGCTGGCGCCCGAGGCGGCGGCCGTGCGTCCGGTATTGCTCGATCGTGTCCTCGTTATGAATGCCGGTCACGAGCCGTTCGTAGGCGATGTGCAGCAGCGCCATCCCCGGCGCCTCGTAGACGCCGCGGCTCTTCGCCTCGATGATCCGGTTCTCGATCTGGTCGCTCATGCCAAGCCCGTGACGACCACCGATCTTGTTAGCGGCTTCGAACAACGACAGCGCGTCCGGAAACTCCTCACCCTGCAACGCGACCGGCATCCCCTCCTCGAACCGCACCCGCACCCGCTCAGGCTCTACCCGAACTTCCTCCCGCCAGAAGGCAACTCCCATGATCGGGGCGACGATGTGTATACCGCGATCGAGGAACTCGAGATCCTTCGCCTCATGAGTGGCGCCGAGCAAGTTCGAGTCGGTCGAATAGGCCTTCTCGGTGCTCATTCGATAATCGACGCCCGCGGCGCGCAGATACTCCGACATCTCCCGCCGACCGCCGAGCTCGTCGATGAAGCGCTGATCGAGCCACGGCTTGTAGATCCGAAGCTGCGGATTGGCGAGCAAGCCATAGCGATGGAAGCGCTCGATATCGTTACCCTTGAAGGTGCTGCCGTCGCCCCAGATGTTCACTTCGTCGGCGCGCATCGCAAGCACCAGCGCGGTGCCGGTGACCGCGCGGCCGAGCGGCGTGGTATTAAAGTAGGTAGCCCCTGCGGTCGAGATGTGGAACGCGCCACACTGAATCGCCGCGATCCCCTCGGCGACCAGCTGCGCCCGGCAGTCGATGAGACGGGCGAACTCGGCGCCGTACTCGAGCGCCTTGCGGGGAATCGACTCGTAGTCGCTCTCATCGGGCTGGCCGAGATTCGCCGTGTAGGCGCAGGGCAGCGCGCCCCGAGCCCGCATCCAATGCACTGCCGCGCTCGTGTCGAGGCCGCCGGAGAAGGCGATCCCGACGCGCTCGCCGACCGGTAACTGCTCGAGAATGGTGCCGCTCATGCACGCCGCCAGACGATGGGGAACAACTCCTCGGGCGGCGGCGCATCGCGGCGCATCAGCGGATGCCTGTCAAATGGCGCGAGGCCGAACGTCAGGGCATTGGGCTGCCACAGGACATCGCTGCCGAGCCAGCGCACGCTGAACGCGAGGCGTCGCTCGACGACTCCCGCGCGGCGCGGCGGCGCGCCATGAATCGTGCGCGGGTGGATAACGAGGACGTCACCGGCGCGCGCCGTCCAGGTGCGAAGATCCGCGTCCGGCGCATGCACGCGCGCGAGCAGTTCGCTCCAGGGCCGGTATTCCGCGGGCCGCTCGATGTCGGCCGGCAGGAACGGCGAGTGCCAGCGTACGGTGTCGCGATGCGACCCGGCGAGTGTCACGAGCGGCGAATTGTCGGCATCGACGTCGGTGAGGGCGATCCAAAGACTCGGCATCTGGGCGCCCTGAAAGGAGAAAGTGCACTCGTCGTTGTGCCAGGGTGTCGCGGTTTCCGGCGCTTCACCCAGCTTCGAGAACGTCGCGTCGAGCCAGATCCGCAAGCTGGTCGCGCCGATCAGATCGGCCACCGTTTCCGCAGCCGGTGAATTCACGAGCAGCGCCCGCAGCTCCGGCAACCGCGGCACGACATTGACCATCCGGATATAGCCGTCGTGGTCCTCGAAGTCGATGTCCCGGAACACGGGATTGGGCTCCGCCTTCTTCGCCATGCGCCCACTACGCAAGGCATCGACCGCGCCATCGAGCATCGCGGTCATGCGCCCGATGAAGTCCGCGTCGAACACTCCTTCTATCCGGGCCGTCCCGACTTCCGTGTAGCTCGTGCGCGCGGCCTCAGTGACTCGAGTCATTGCGAACCTCCTTGCAGCGCCCGCCATCGCTCTACGATCGGCGCGACGTAAACGCCCGCCGTTGCGCGGCGGTGTACGGGATGCTCGCCGGGGAAGCGGTAGCCCGTCGCGCCGCCGACCCGGGCGAGCACCGCCTCGTGACAGTTAGTGAGCGGGTCGTCGGTGGCGGTCAGCGCCAGCACCGGCACCCGACTGGTGCTGAGCGCCTCGAGTGCGCCGAAGATGTCGTACTCGAGCAGCGCCTGCGCGGGGCGCATGTCGAACTCGGCGAGCATGCGGGCCTTGAGGAGCTGCATCGCATAGGCACCGAGTTCGGGTGACCACGGAGCGTTCGGTCGCCAGGTCCGCACCCCGGACCACACCTGGGCCCAGAGACCGGCGAGGTGCTCGCCGCCTTCGCGTAGTTCTATCGGAGTGGGGGTCGCGCGGGAGAGGATCGAGGCGCGCAGCTCCTCGCCCCAAACTGGCGTCCCATCGAGCACCGCGAGCCCCACCCGCGCGGGCTGGCGCAGCGCCGTCTCGATGGTGATTTCCGAGGCGAGGTGGCCGCCGACGACGATTCCGCGCTCGAACTTCCACCCGTCGAGGCATTCGATCAGATTGGCGGCGAAAGCACCGATGCCCCAGTGCCCCTCGCGCCGGAACGAGAGTCCGCAGCCCGGTAGATCCGGCGCGATGGCCCGAAACCCGGCCGCGGCGAATGCTTCGATCACGGCGCTGTACTGCGCGGAGGTTCCCGGCGTCCAGTGCAGCAGCACCACGGGAATGCCGGAGCCGGCTTCCCGATAGTGCACCTGACCCGCGTGGGTATCGACGTAGCCGAAACGGACCCTCGACCCGTCAGTCATCGGTCACGACCCCGGGCGCAATGACATCGGCGAACCCGAAGTTGCGCAGGTCGCGGATGCGCATGGGATACAACATGCCGTCGAGATGGTCGACCTCATGCTGTACCACCCGCGCATGAAAGCCGTCCACGCTGCGATCGATGCGGTTTCCGAGCTCATCGAAACCGCGGTAGCGCAGCTTCTGATAACGCGGCACGAGCCCGCGCATCCCAGGGACCGAGAGACAGGCCTCCCAGCTCTCCTCGATCTCCTCGGACAGCGGCGTGAGCTCCGGGTTGATGAGCACCGTCTCCGGGACCGGGGCCGCGTCCGGATAGCGCTCGCTGCGCTCGAAGCCGAAGATCACGACTCGCAGCGGCACCGCAATCTGCGGCGCCGCGATGCCGACGCCACCCTGCTGCTTCATGGTGTCACGCAGGTCCTCGAGCAACTCGGCGAGTTCGGCAGTCCCGAAATTCCCGACGGGGGCGGCAGGCTTGAGCAGCCGCGGATCACCCATCCGGATGACCGGTCGAATGGCCATGGAACGCGTTCCTCCTGGAGCGAACGCTGAGAATACGCCAAGCCGCCGCATGGCGCGCGACGCCAGCGCCACGCCTGCGCTAACCTCGACGGCATGGATCACGCCTATTCCGGCCGCGAAGGCCCCTCCCTCGACTCGAACTCCGAGCGGACGCTTCGGGTCACGCCGTTCGAGGGCAGCGCGGAGGAGATCGAACGGCAGTGGTACGACGAGGTCTACCTCGGACGTGGGGATACTCTGGCCCAGCTCACGCTACGCGCGGTACTCATCGGCTCCACCCTCGGCGGCATCCTATCGCTGACGAACCTCTATATCGGACTCAAGGCCGGCTGGGCGTTCGGCGTGAGTATCACGGCCTGCATCATGTCGTATGGACTCTGGTCGGTGCTGCTGCGGCTCGGCCTCGCCCGAAGCCAGCTCACCATTCTCGAGAATAACTGTATGCAGTCCACCGCCAGCGCCGCCGGTTACTCGACCGGTACGGTGCTGATCTCGGCATTCGCGGCGTTCATCATGATCAATGGGCATGCGCTGTCATTGCCGCTCACGCTCGCCTGGGTGTTCTTCCTCGCCGTGCTCGGCGTCACCATGGCGATCCCGATGAAGCGCCAGATGATCAACATCGAGCAGTTACGCTTTCCCTCCGGCATCGCGGCCGCCGAGACGCTCCAGGCGCTCTATTCGAGCGGCTCGCGCGCAGCCCAAGCGGCGCGCGCGCTCACCTGGGGCGCGATCCTCGCCGCAGTGAGCCAATTCTGGACCGACGGACTGCGGCTCGTGAGCGCGAAGCTCGCGCCCTTCGCGCTCGGCTCTCTGGTCGAGAAGCTGAGCGCGGCGACGTTCGGTCCGGTCTGGACAGCGCGCACCGTTACCTTCGTGTGGGATCCGATCTTCATCGCGGGCGGCGTCCTCATGGGCCTGCGACCGGCGGCGAGCATCTTCGTCGGCGGTACGCTCTGCTGGTGCGTTTATGTCCCGATCCTTCAGGCACGCGGCATCATTACTGCGCACGGCTATAGCGGCATCGTGCAGTGGACACTCTGGGGCGGAGTGTCCTGCATGGTGGCCAACGGACTGCTGTCGATCGGCCTGCAGTGGCGGAGCGTCGGAAGAGCATGGCGCGGCTTCCGTGAGAGCCTTCGCAGCGGTCGGCCGGACTCACGCCTCGACGCTATCGAAACGCCGAAGTCCTGGTTCTTCACCGGCCAGGCCGTGTCGCTGGTCGCGCTCGCCTGGCTCGCGAAACAAAGCTTCGATATGCCGCTCTGGCAGAGCGCGCTGGCGGTGGTGATGTCATTCTTCCTGGCGCTGGTGGCTTGTCGGGTGACCGGCGAGACCGACACCACACCGGTCGGCGCGATGGGCAAGGTGACCCAGATCATCTTTGGAGGCTTGAGCCCCGGCAACCTGAACGTCAACCTCATGAGCGCCGGCATCACGGCGAGCGCCGCCAGTTCTTCCGCTGACCTGCTCACCGATCTCAAGAGCGGCTATCTTCTCGGCGCGAACCCGAGGAAACAGTTTCTCGCCCAATTTGCCGGCATCTTCGTCGGCACGCTCGCGACCGTGCTCGCGTTTCGCGTGCTGGTGCCGAATGCTTCGGTGCTCGGCTCCGACCAGTTTCCCGCGCCCGCTGCCCAGGCATGGCGCACCGTGGCCCTCGCTTTGAGCCGCGGGTTCGAGTCGCTCGAGCCCGTCAAGCTCTGGTCGATTTTCATCGGCGCTACCGTTGGGTTGATCCTCACACTCCTGCCGCGATGGATTCCGCGCTGGTCGAAGTGGCTACCTTCCGCCGCGGGCGTGGGTCTCGCCTGGACCTTCCACTGGTACTACGGCCTGCTTTTCTTCGTAGGCGGCCTGCTCGGCTGGGTGATGGAACGCGGCTGGCCGAAGAGGGCTGAGCTCTACAACTTTCCGATCGCTGCCGGCGTCATCGCGGGCGGCTCCCTGACCGGCGTGCTGCTCATCTTCTGGGAGAACGGGCCTTCGGTTTTGCGGCAGATGCTCGCGCCGTGACGCCGGCGGACGGCTACGCAACCCGTGTCATCTCCACGACGCGAGGTTTGAAAAGAGCCTTACCGAAGGCGATCGCGGGGGCTTCGACATAGCGATGCAGAGCGATCGTCGCGATGAGGGTCAGGGTAGGCGCGAGCAGGAGGGTGACCGCGTAGGTCTCCCACATCCCGAGCCGCGCGGATTTGATACAGAAGTAAACGGTCGTATCAATGATCGGCTCATGAACCAGATAGGTCGTGTACGAGCGAGCGCCCAGGTAATGAGCTAAACGCGAGTTGAAGGCGAGCTCGAGCGAACGCTCCGTTCGCCTGGAACGCAGCCACGCGACGAACCCAAACCACAGCGCAAACGGTAACAAGTCGTGGCTCATGAGACAGACGCCGCCAGCGAGCAGCAACGCCGCGAGCGGGAACCTCTCGGGTTCGGGCAAGCTCGAGAACAGCAGCCGCGTCGCGATGCCGACGGCAAAGTAGAGTCCCGCACCGGGCAAGAAGCTCGGATCGAAAAACTCGCCGAACCACCCCTGACGGTAGACCTCATAGGCACACACCGTAGCCAGAGCCGCGAGAACTTGGCCGCGGAGCGTTCGCAGGCTTAGGAGGACCAACGGCGCAACCAGGTAGAACTGCCACTCGAGCGAGAGGCTCCAGGCCGGCCCCAGGAACAGATACTCCGACGCGGGGAGCAGCCGGTTCGAGATGGCGCCCTGGATCAACCCCAAGTGCGCGAGGATCTGCCACGGCAGATCGGCGCTGTGCTGCGTCGAGAGCTCGAGAGCGAGCAGTTCAGGCTGCGGAACGATGTCGCCCCAGGGCCGATCTGCAAAGGCTGCGAAGTGCAGGTACGACGCACCGAACCCGAGGCACAGACATATGAGGTAGATCGGATAGATGCGCAGGAACCGACGCGTGATGTAGGGAACGTAAGGCTCCCGCTTCTCGAGGATCAGATGCGTGATCACGAAGCCGCTGAGGATCATGAACAGGCATACGGAGTATGTCGCCACCGTGTCGATCGCCACGAGCGCATGCCCACGAATGTCCGCGCCAGTGTGTAGTCCGACATGTGAGAAAACCACTGCCCAGGCGAGCCAGGCGCGCAGCCCATCAATGCTTCGGAAATGCTTCATCGAGCGATTCGCTAGAGAAATCGGAGCACGGTGCGGGCGGCGATCTTCAAGGCATAGAAGTCGAGCGCACCGAACTGGCGGCGATACTCGCGCTGCAGATGGCGATAACTTCGCTCGAGCGCTCCGCTGAGGTCAGCCTGGCTATGCATCAGGGATGGACCGACTCGATAGTGAAGCGCAGTACGGTTCAAGTACTTGACCCCGAAACGACGCGTCGCGCGGGCCAGGAAATCGATGTCCTCCACGATTTCGGTGCCTACCGGCAAGCCGCCGAGCGCCTCGACGCACCGCCGTCGGACGAGCGTGGCACCGCCGACGAAAGGTAACTCGAGAAACAGCAGATGCGCGGTAAAAGCGCGTGCGGACCCCAGCCGCTGCAGGCGCGCAGCGCGGCGCGCGGCCCGCCGGCAGAGTGCCTGGTCATCGGCGAGCGAGCGCGACGGCTCGCCGAAGGCTTCGATATTACCGAACACGAGACCGATATTCGGCGAGCGGCGAAACTCCGCGAGCGCATCGGCGTAGTAGCCCTCCGGTACGAGGTCGTCATCGTCCGCGAAATGCAGGATCTCGCCCCCAGACAGCGGCCAACCGACATTTCGCGGTACGGCGGGGCGGCCATTCGATGGATGAGGATTGCGAAGGTATCGGATCCGCGAGTCACCTAGCCCACGTACGGCCGCCTCCGCCGAGCCGTCGGGGCAATCGTCGACCACGATGGCTTCCACCCGTACGCCTTGCTGGTCGAGCACGCTGCGCAGGGCGCTGACGATGCTGTTCGGCCGGCGATAGGTCGCCATGACCACCGAGATATCGATCACTCCCGAAGCCACCGGACCTCGCTGCTCAGGACGGATGTTCTAAAGGTCACGAGGAGTCGCAAGCCTGGACCTAACCACGCGGCGACGGCGAGGGGAAGGTAGTGGATCGCATTTGCGAGATTGCCGGCGAATACCTGCGTGGTGAAGTCGAACGCGAAAGTGAGCGCGAGGTATTCCACGCCGGTTCGATGCAGGAATTTCCTCTGAGCCGGGGAGAGCGCCGCACGCAGAGCGGGGCTCAAGGACAGCAACGCGAGCAGGTAGGTCCAGAACACGCCAATGCCGAAGAAGATGAGCTGCGGTCTCGGGAACGGTTTCGTGGCACTGGCCAGGAACCACCCCACCAGCGCCACATGCACGAGGTGGCCGGCTGCGAAGGCGAGGCCGAAGTCCCGCCCGCGGGCCGCCAGCGTGCGAAAGCGTTCGCCCCCGAGGACCGCGAGCGAAGCTCCCCAGGTCGCGAGGCAAAACCATAGGAACGACCAACGCCCGGTAATACGGAGTGCCTCGGCCAGCCGGTCACCGGAGCCGGCGGCGCCGTACACGCCCCCAACTAGCGCGAGCGCACCCAGAAACGCCGCGGTGACCCATGCGGCCGTAGCGAATTTACGCATCGCTTGAGTGCACGGTCACGGGGCCGCCGATCGTCGCCACAGAGTTGCGCGGGAGGCTTTAGCCCGTCGATCTCTCGAGGCGCGCCAGGCTCTCGAGAATCTCTTTTTCCGCGGCGGCGGCGGAATCGTACTCGCCGACGCGCACGAACTTGCCGGCTTCGAGGTCTTTATAGTGAGAAAAGAAATGCCGGATCTGGGCGAGCAGTTCATCGGGCAGATCGCTCGCCTCGCGGATCTTCTTATAGAGCGGCGTCAGCTTGTCGATCGGCACCGCGAGGATCTTGTTGTCGTGGCCCTGCTCGTCTTCCATGCGCAGCACGCCCACCGCGCGGCACACGACGACGACTCCGGACTGGAGCTGGAACGGCGCCACCACCAGCACGTCCACCGGATCGCCGTCCGCGGAGAGCGTGCCCGGGATATACCCGTAGTTGCAGGGGTAGCGCATCGAGGTCGACATGAAGCGATCGACGAAAATCGCCCCGCTCTCCTTGTCGATTTCGTATTTGATCGGATCCCCATGCATCGGGATCTCAACGATCACGTTGAACTGCTTGGGAAGCTTGTCACCGGCGGAAACGTTCGACAGGCTCATTGCGCTTAACCTCGGGGATCAACGTGACGGGGCCGCGGCCGAGCAACGGGTCCGTACGCTACGCGACAGACCCGCCATCGTCCGAGCACGCGGATTCTAAACGGCGTTCGGTGACCACGCTCGGCTCTTGCTGTGAGCATGAGTTGAGCATGGGTTGACCGATGGGTTGACACAGTCTGCCTCATTCCCTGCCCGAGAACCTGCCTGGCCGACGGCCCTCCCAGCGGCACGCAGCGGCCTATGGTGTAATCCCGCGTTATGTTGACCGCCGATCGCCCCGCCACCCCGACCGCGACCACGCCCACGACCACGACCGCCCTACCGCGGGCCGGACTCATCCAGTTCGCCCTGGCCATTGGCGGCTTTGCCATCGGCACCACTGAATTCGCCACCATGAGCCTGCTGCGGTACTTCGCACGCGATCTCGGGGTGGATGA
>Ga0116226_10000439_pt1 | contig 35353 bp, 32 predicted proteins | sample S1TSphfallax_FD_89692 | JGI IMG/M metagenome (GOLD analysis project Ga0116226, IMG submission 89692) | Host-associated microbial communities from peat moss isolated from Minnesota, USA - S1T2_Fa - Sphagnum fallax MG | ecosystem: Host-associated > Plants > Peat moss > Unclassified | place: USA...
CTGCGGGTGTGGTGCGAATGTAGAGCGGGCCTTGAACGGGGATGGCGGTGGCGACAGCAAAGTCTTCGGAGAAATCGAGGTCTAGCGGACACATGAGATGGGCTCCTTGGGTGGCGGCGATGTATAGCGTCGTAGAATCGGACGATCCGAGATCACGCTGTAGATCAGTCTACGCATTAAATAACACGACGTAAACATCCGGGAATTTATTGCCCAGTAGATTTGATAGCCTCTCTGCGCGATGCTTTGCGACCATGAACAAGGATATCGCCATTGCGCAACAACGACTGCGTCAGTACCTTTCTGCCAATTTGAAAATCTGGCGTGGCAAGCGAGGCGTCTCGCAAGAGACTTTGGCGGTCAGTGCGGGGTTTCACCGCACGTACGTCGGTCAGATAGAACGGCAGCTCGTTAACCTCACGCTAGACAACCTCGCCATCCTTGCCCACGCGCTTGATGTACCTGCCAGCGTTTTGCTGGACGAACCAAGCGAAGAGGCGATGCCGCTGAAAGCGGGACGGAAGAAGTTGGAAGTGGTTGAAAAGGTTGCTGCGCTCAGGAAAGCCAAGCCCCCACGGTGAAACGAATGTACCGGGAACGAGCATCGTTCAGCGACATCAAGCTCAAAATCGTCAGCCGCTATTCAGGTCGCCAACGTGCTTAGGTCGCAATACCTGGGTCTGATTTTTGGGGCAAGAGAACTTGGATAATATCCAATTCTCACGTGAAATCGGCGCGGCCATCTCGGCTCAACGCAAGGCGGGTCGATTGGCTCAAGCAGAAGTGGCCGCTGCGCTCGAGGCCAAAACGAAACCGTCTCCAGAATGGAAACCGGCGTGATCACGCCCACGCTGTTTCGGCTCAAGCAACTGTCGGCGATGCTGGAATGTCAGATAGGCGACTTGGTGAATGGCCTGACGTAGAAAACGTCAGGCATTCCAAAGTCATCGGCAGGTCGATCGCCCGACTATCGCCCGAACAGCAGGCGTGTGGTTCGCATCGTGAGTGACATTGTAGCTGTAGTGCGCAACGCTGGGCCGGCAAAGCCCGAAGAGAACGAGCGCTCGTGACCTTCATGTCAGTTGGCACTTGGAATCCCGAAGGCTCGTGTTTAGATACGCATCAACCCGCTTCAACAACACGCCCCCTCGGATCGCCCCCCTCACTCCACCGTCACCGACTTCGCCAAATTCCTCGGCTTGTCCACATCCGTCCCCCGCGCCACCGCCGTGTGATACGCCAGCATCTGCAGCGGCACCGTGTGCAAAATTGGCGACAGCGGTCCGTAATGCTCGGGCATGCGGATCACGTGGATACCCGGCTGATTCACGATATGCGTATCGGCATCAGCAAACACATACAGCTCGCCGCCTCGCGCGCGCACTTCCTGCATATTGGACTTGAGCTTTTCCAGCAAAGCATCGTTAGGGGCGACGGTGACCACCGGCATGGCTTCCGTTACCAGGGCCAGCGGGCCATGCTTCAGCTCGCCGGCCGGATAGGCTTCGGCGTGGATATACGAAATTTCCTTCAGCTTGAGCGCGCCTTCCAGGGCAATCGGATAGTGCAGGCCGCGACCGAGGAAGAGGGCGTTTTCCTTTTTCGCGAAATCTTCGGCCCAGGCGATGATCTGCGGTTCGAGTGCGAGCACGCTGTTCAACGCGGCCGGCAGGTGGCGCAGTTGCTTCAGGTAGCTGGCTTCGGTGTCGCGATCGACGCGGCCGCGCAGCTTGCCCAGGGTGGCGGCCAGCAGGAACAAGGCCGTCAGTTGGGTGGTGAAGGCCTTGGTCGAGGCGACGCCGATTTCGGTACCGGCCCGCGTCAGGAAGGTCAGTGCGGTCAGCCGTACCATGGCGCTGGAGCCGACGTTGCAGATCGCGAGCGTGTGCTGATGGCCGAGCGACTGGGCATGTTTGAGCGCGGCCAGGGTGTCGGCGGTTTCGCCCGATTGCGAGATCACCACCACCAAGGCGCGCGGATTCGGCACCGAATCGCGGTAGCGGTATTCGCTGGCGATTTCGACTTGGGTCGGGATTCCGGCGATCGATTCGATCCAGTACTTGGCGGTCAAGCCCGAGTAATAACTGGTGCCGCAGGCCAGGATCAACAGGCTGTCGATCTCGCCGAACACCTGGGCGGCCTGCGCGCCGAACAGCTCGGGCTCAAACCCCTCCGAGGCTTGCAGGGTGTCGGAAATCGCGCGCGGCTGCTCGAAAATTTCCTTTTGCATAAAGTGTCGGTACGGGCCCAACTCGACCGCGCCGCCATAGGTGGTCACGGTGCGCACTTCACGCTGTACAAAGTTGCCATCGCGATCGGCGATGCGCACCTGCTCCAGGCTCAGTTCGGCTACGTCGCCCTCTTCCAGGAAGATAAAGCGATCGGTCGTGCCGGCCAGCGCCAGCGCATCGGAGGCGAGGAAATTCTCGCCTTCGCCGATACCGACCACCAGCGGTGAACCTTGGCGCGCACCGATCACCCGCTGCGGTTCGTCCTTGCTGAACACAGCGATGGCGTAAGCGCCATGCAGCAGCTTGGTGATCTCGCACACGGTATCGAATAGATTGCCGCGGTAGTGGCTGTGGATCAGGTGGGCGATCACTTCGGTGTCGGTCTGGCTGACAAATTCGTAGCCCTGGCCGCGCAACATGTCGCGCAGCGACTCGTAGTTTTCGATGATGCCGTTGTGCACCAGTGCAATCGAGTCGCGCGAGAAAATCGGGTGCGCGTTATCGGTCACCGGTGCGCCATGCGTGGCCCAACGGGTATGCGCGATCCCGGTGCTGCCCTGCAGGCCTTGTTCCTGCACTTGCTGATCGAGGTCGGCCACGCGCGCGACGCTGCGTGCGCGTTGCGGCACGCCGTTGGCCAGCACCGCGACCCCGCAGGAATCATAGCCGCGATATTCGAGGCGCCGCAGGCCCTCGATCAGGACCGGAACAATATTGCGTTGCGCGACCGCGCCGACTATCCCACACATGAACGATTTCCTTGATTTACTTTTTCTTGACCGGCCGCACGTAGCCTGACTTCGAGATCTGGGTCTTTTCATTCAAGACCAGCGAGGTCTGATCCGGCACATTGCGCCAGATGGTGGTGCCGGCTGCAATCGTCACCCCCGCCCCCACCGTCACCGGCGCCACGAACTGGCTGTCGGAACCGACAAAGACATCGTCGCCGATCACCGTGCGATGCTTGTTGGCGCCGTCGTAATTGCAGGTGATGGTGCCGGCGCCGATATTCACACGCGCGCCGATATCGGCGTCGCCCAGATAGGCCAGATGATTGGCCTTGGCGCCTGGACCCAGGTTGGCGTTTTTCACTTCGACGAAGTTGCCGATATGCACACCGTCGGATAGCTGCGCGCCCGGACGCAGCCGCGCATACGGGCCGATCACGGCATCTGCGCCTATCACGGCTTGTTCGAGATGCGAGAACGCGTCGATACGGCTGCCATGGCCCACGGTCACATCGCGCAGCACACAGTTCGGGCCGACGCTGACATCGTTACCCAGCACCACGCGTCCTTCGAAGACACAATTGACGTCTATGGTGACGTCACTGCCACATTCGAGCGATCCGCGCACGTCCACACGCGCCGGATCGGCCAGGGTTACGCCAGCGTCCAGCAATTGCGCGGCCAGCGTGCGTTGCAGCACGCGTTCCAATTCGGCCAGTTGGGCCTTGCTGTTGACGCCCAAGGTTTCCCACACCTGATCGGGTGCGCTGGTGACGACTTCAACGCCGTCGGCCAGGGCCCGCTCAACCAGATCGGTCAGGTAGTACTCGCCTTGCGCGTTATCGTTCTTGAGGCTGGCCAACCAGCCGGCCAGTCTGGCGGTCGGGGCCACCACGATGCCGGTGTTGACTTCGCTGATGCCCAGTTCGTCCGTGCTGGCATCTTTGTGTTCGACAATGCGGGTGACGCGCTGGGCGTCGCCGCTGCGCACGATGCGGCCATAGCCGCTCGGGTCGTCCAGTTCAACCGTGAGCACCGCATAGTGCTGCGCACCGGCCGCTGCCACCAGCCGTTGCAGCGTGCTGGCGCGGGTCAGTGGCACATCGCCGTAGAGCACCAGGGTAGGCACGGCAGGATCGAGATGCGGCACGGCCTGTTGGACGGCGTGGCCGGTGCCAAGTTGCTGGTCTTGTTGAGCAAACACGATGTCCGGCGCGCCGACTGCGGTGCGCACCTGCTCGGCGCCATGGCCGACCACCACCACGATGCGCGTCGGCGCGAGGCTACGTGCAGCGTCGATCACATGGGACAACAAGGGCCGACCGGCCAGCGGATGCAATACCTTGGGGAGGGCGGAGCGCATGCGCTTGCCAGCGCCGGCAGCCAGAATCACGATGTTCACTAAGCGATCCGATCAGAAAATATCGTCAGATTCTAACACGCGGCCCCTTGTTTCAGCCCTGGGTCACCTCGGGGTCACCCTTGTGCCACGGCCCTTCCGGCGCCTTTCGGCGCGGTCTGCCCCCCTTACGAACGCGCGCCGAACCGGATCACCGCTTCGCCGGCGCTCAGCCCCGTATCCAGATCATTAGCCGGCGTCGCGCAAGCGTCATCCTCAGCCTCATCGAAGGCGATATCGCCGTTCGCATCGGCCTGACCATCGGCGCGCAAGGTTTCGAAGGGGTGCAGCGAACGATCCATCAGGTGCGAAGGCACCACCTTGGCCAGTGAATTGAAAATATTCTCGATGCGGCCCGGATAGCGCTGCTCCCACTCGCGGATCAGGCCTTTCATTTCGGCGCGCTTCAAGTTGGGCTGGCTGCCGCACAGCGTGCAAGGAATGATGGGATACTGGCGCTGCTCGGCAAAGCGCTCGATATCGGTTTCCTTCACATAGGCCAACGGCCGGATCACGATATGACGGCCGTCGTCGGACTGCAGCTTGGGCGGCATGCCTTTCAGCTTGGCGCCATAGAACATGTTCAGAAACAGCGTCTCGACGATATCGTCGCGATGGTGGCCGAGGGCGATCTTGGTCGCGCCCAGTTCGTCGGCAACCCGATACAAAATCCCGCGGCGCAGACGCGAGCACAGCGAGCAGGTGGTTTTGCCTTCCGGCACCAGACGCTTGACGATGCTGTAGGTGTCCTGATTCTCGATATGAAACGGCACGCCGATGCTGCTCAGATATTCGGGCAGCACGTGTTCGGGAAAACCGGGTTGCTTCTGATCGAGATTGACCGCGACGATGTCGAAATCGATAGGCGCGCGCTCGCGCAAGCGCATCAGGATTTCCAGCAGGGTGTAGCTGTCCTTGCCGCCGGACACGCACACCATCACTTTGTCGCCCGGCTCGATCATGTTGAAATCGCCGATGGCGCTGCCGACGAGGCGCGCCAGGCGCTTGAAGAGCTTGTTGTCTTCATACGCCGCCTTTTGCTCGCGCCGCGTCAGCGGCGTCTTGGCCGCGCGCTCGGGGGCCACGCTCAGGTTCGATTCGATCTCGGCCATCTCATGCCTCTTTCAAACGGAAGATTTCGACACCGACGGCATCACAATCTTCATAGACGTCGGGCTTTTCGGTCGACACGCGCACCGCCAATACATTGGGGTGTTCGAGCATCATCCGCGCGACATCGTCACACAGGGTTTCCTGCAGGTGGATATGACCACGCGACACACGCTGGGCGATGGTCGAGCGGATGAAATCGTAGTCGACCACTTCGTTCAGCTTGTCGGCGACCGGGGTCGAACTGGCGAGCGGAATGTATAGATCGACGTTGATGATGACGCGCTGTTCGCCGCGTTTCTCGAAATCGTGCACGCCGATATTGATATTGACTTCGTAGTTACGCAGAAAAAGCCGGCGGCAATCGGCGAGTTGCGGGTGAATCAGGGCGCTCAACATGATCGGGTCCAGTACAAAAATGGGCAGTGAGTGCCGGTTAGGATTGCGCGTCGCTGGTTTGCGCGCGGCTCAAAAACATCACGTCGCGCGCGAGCGGCAGCAGGTGCTGACCGCCGTCGACCAGCAAGGTGGTGCCGGTCACGGCATTGGCCTCGGCCAGATAGCAGACGGCAGCGACCACGTCGTCCGCATGCGAGGCGCGCTTCAGCGGCGTCTGGGTATGGGCCAGCGCAAAATCGGCCGGGCTTTGATCGGCCGAGGGCAAGGTCAATCCGGGCGCTACGCCGACCACCCGCACGCGCGGCGCCAATGCCTGCGCCAGCGTGGTGGTGGCCGTCTGCAAGGCGGCCTTGCTCAACGTGTACGACAAATAATCAGGGTTCAGGTTGTACAGCTTCTGGTCTAGCAGGTTGATCACCACCCCGCGCCAGCGCTCATTGTCGTCGGCTTCGTCGGGCAGACCGGCATGCAATGCGCGCGCCAACGCCAGTGGCGCTGCGAGATTGACCGCCGTCATCCGCAATAGCGGATCGTAGGTGAAATTATCCGCCCTATCTTCTTCGAACAGCGACGCATTATTGACCACACAACGCACCGTGCCCAACGCCGCCTCGGCCCGGGGCACCAGGCTTTCCACCTGAGCCGGATCGGCCAGATCGGCCTGCAGCGCGACGGCATAGCGGCCCAGCGCTTCGATTTCGGCGACCACGGCCTGGGCCTCCTCGGCCGAGGCGCCGAAATGGATGGCCAGATCCCAGCCCCGGTGGGCCAGGCCCAGCGCGATGGCGCGGCCCAGCCGGCGGGCTGCGCCGGTGACAAGCGCGACGCGCGGGGGGCTATCAGGTAAGCGGATGGACGATGGGAACATTTACAATACCGGTCATGGCAAATTTCAATCAACACGATAGTTTACCCGTTCCCGGGGCCGCCGCGCTGGCGCACTCGCAAACCCTGGCCGCACATATCGGCGCCGCACTCGACGACGCCGACGGCTGGTTGCCGTTTGATCGTTATATGGAACTGGCGCTGTACGCGCCGGGCCTCGGTTATTACAGCGCCGGCACGACCAAATTCGGCTGGCTGGCCGAGGATGGCAGCGATTTCGTGACCGCCCCCGAACTCAGTCCCTTATTTGCCCGCACCCTGGGCCGGATTGTCGCCGACGCGCTGGCGGCAAGCGGCACCGAGGCCATCATGGAGTTCGGCGCAGGCACCGGCAAACTGGCCGCCGGCATCCTGGGCGAGCTCGACGCGCTGGGCGTACCCTGGCAAAGCTACACCATCGTCGAGCTGTCCGGCGAATTGCGTGAGCGTCAGCGCGCCACCCTGGCTGCTGCCTTCGACGCCCATCCCGACGCCGCGCAGCGCCTGGCCAAGGTGCACTGGCTGGACGCCCTGCCCGCCCGATTCGACGGCGTGATGCTGGGCAATGAAGTGCTGGATGCCATGCCGGTCAAGCTGTACCGGCGCCAGGATGGGCACTGGCACGAGCGCGGCGTGGCCCGTCATCCGGCCGCGGCCGATGCCGTTCTGCCCAACGAGACCACCGCGCAAGCGGGCTTGTGCTATGCCGACCGCGCACTCGGGCCGCTGTCCGAGCAGGCGCCGGAGCTGGCCGCGCTGCTCAGCGAGATCGAGGGCGAAGACGACTACATCACCGAGGTCGGCGCTGCGGCCGCGGGCTTCACGCAAACCGTTCTGCAAATACTGGGCCGCGGCGCGCTGCTGCTGATCGACTATGGTTTTCCGCGCCACGAGTACCTGCATCCGCAACGCGACGGCGGCACGCTGATGTGCCATTACCGCCATCGCGCCCACGACGATCCGTTTATCTATCCGGGGCTGCAGGACTTGACCGCCCACGTCGATTTCAGCGCCATCGCGCTGGCCGGGCTTGCCGCCGGGGCCGAACTGCTCGGCTATACCTCGCAAGCACGCTTTTTGATCAATGGCGGCATCACTGACTTGCTGGCCGACTATGATCCGCGCGACGTTCAGCGTTTTCTGCCGGTCGCCAACGGCGTGCAGAAGCTGCTGGCGGAATCCGAAATGGGCGAACTGTTCAAGGTGATCGGCTTTGGCCGAGGCCTGACGCAGCCGCTCGCGGCCTTTGGTCGCGGCGATCGGTCGCACGCGCTGTAATCCAAGGTCGAATCCGGTCTGAAGCCGCTTCAAGCAACTTAAAGCTAACTCAAGCAAGCTCCAGCGCCGTCGCCACCGCGGCGACGCGCGCTTGATGCACGGCTTCCTTGATCTGGGCCGGATTCGGCGTGGCCGCCGCAATCGCCCCCGCATCCACCGCGCGCGCGGCCTGCAAGGCCAGGCGCAGGCGTTCGGCCTGCGGATACGGTTGCATGCTCAAGCCCAGGCGCCCACGCGCGTCCGCCTCACAGGCCTGCAAAGCCTCGGCGAAACGGGCCGGCTTGCGCAGCGCATCGCAGCGCTCCAGCAGGCGCACCAGTGCGGCGGCGCCCATCTCGGTGGTGCGATGGATATTGCCGTGCTCGCGCGCCACCATCACGGCCAGATCCCGGCACTCGTTCGGCACGCGCAAACGCTCGCACAGCGGCGCCAGCAAATCGACGCTACGCCCCTCGTGGCCGATATGGCGCGGTAGCACGTCGGCCGGCGTGGTGCCCTTGCCCAGATCGTGCGTCAAGGCGGCGAAGCGCACCGGCAGCGCATAGCCGCGTTGCGCGGCGTAGTCGAGCACCATCATCACGTGCACACCGGTATCGATTTCCGGGTGGTAGTCGGCCCGTTGCGGCACGCCCCACAGCCGATCGACTTCGGGCAGGATGCGCGCCAGCGCGCCGCAGTCGCGCAACACTGCGAACATGCGCGAGGGCACACGTTCCATCAAGCCGCGCGCCAATTCCTGCCAGACCCGCTCGGGCACCAGCGCATCGACTTCACCGCTGGCCACCATGCGCGCCAGCAATGCCTGGGTTTCCAGGGCCACGGTAAAGCCGTCGAAACGCGCGGCAAAGCGGGCCAGGCGCAGGATACGCACGGGGTCTTCGACGAAGGCGTCACCCACATGACGGAAGATCCGCTTGGCCAGATCGGCCTGGCCACCGTAAGGGTCGATCACGGGCCCGGTCATGGCGCCAGCGCCGTGCTCGCGATCGGGCAGGACTTCGCGCGCCATCGCATTGATGGTCAAGTCACGCCGTGCCAAATCCTCTTCGAGCGTGACATCGGGCGCATAGTGAAACTGGAAGCCATGATAGCCCGCTGCCGTCTTGCGCTCGGTGCGCGCCAACGCGTATTCCTCTTGCGTGCGCGGATGCAGAAACACGGGAAAATCCCGTCCGACCGGCCGAAACCCTTGCGCCACCATCTGCTCGGGGGTGGCTCCCACCACCACGTAGTCGCGATCCTGCACCGGCAAGCCCAGCCATTCATCGCGCACCGCGCCGCCGACTGCGTAGATCTTCATGGTTGTGCCGCGTCGGTCTCGTAGCGCGCGACCGCGTGACCTTCGGCGTGGGCGTCCGCAATCCATGCCTGCATGGCCGGTAACGCACTGAAGTGCGCCACATACGCTTGGGCTGGCGCCGACAAGCTCGGGTGGTAGGTGTTGAAACGCATGACAACCGGCGCATACATCGCGTCAGCAATCGAAAACGCGCCGAACAGGAAGGGGCCGCCATGACGTTGCAGGCATTCGCGCCAAATTGCATCGATGCGCGCAATATCGGCCAGCGCCGCATCCGATACCCGATGGCCGGGCAAATCGGCGCGGATGCGCATCGGCATCTCGTTGCGCAAAGCGCTAAAGCCCGAATGCATTTCGGCACTGACGCTGCGCGCATGCGCACGGGCGGCCGCATCCTGCGGCCAGAACGCGTGTTGCGGATAGCGTTCGGCCAGGGTTTCGGCAATGGCCAGCGAATCCCAGATGGCCTGGCCGTTCGCATCGAGCAGGCAAGGCACCTTGCCGGTAGGCGAATAGCGCAGAATCTGCTGCTCGGTATCGGGTTCGCCGAGCCAGACATGGATCTCCTCGAACGGAATGCCGAAATGCTTAAGCAGCACCCACGGCCGCAGCGACCATGACGAGTAATTCTTGTTGGCAATCACGAGTTGAACTGACACAGCGAGGTTCCTGTTGGTGATGGATGGAAACTTGACGGTATCGGCGTACGGGGGCGCGATGAGGCGTGAACCTGGCCATGCCCCATCACACCGGCCGCCACGCCGCCCTAGCGGTGCCCCCGCGACCGATACTGATTGAAGCGGCCGCGCACCGTCATGTCGGCCAGATACTCGGGCGCTACGGCTTCCAGGCTGGCCGGCACCAGGCCCAGCTCGGGCGCGATCGGTGCCGATAACACATTGTCGTGCTTCATCGAATCGAGATTGTCGCGCGTCAGCAGCGGCGGACCGGGCAAGCACTCGAACAGCCTCGCCTGCAAGCGCCCAACCCAGCCCGGCAGCTTGAAGATAGGACGCGACTGGCCGATGGCGGCGCCGGCAAACTGAACCAGTTGTTCCAGTGTGTAGACGCGCGGACCGCCCAGTTCGTAGATCTGGCCGATGCTAGCGGGGAGATCCAGCGCGCGCAGCATGGCGCTCGTGACATCCCCCACATAGACCGGCTGAAAACGGGCATTGGCACACGCCAGCGGGATAAACGGTGCGTTGCGCTGCAGCCCCGCAAAGGTGTTGAGAAAACTGTCGCCCGCCCCGAACACCACCGAAGGCCGAAATACCGTGGTTTGCAGGCCGCTCGCGCTACGCACCACCAGTTCGCCATCGCCCTTGGAGCGCAGATACATGCTGGGCCCTTCGCTGTCGGCGCCCAGTGCGCTCATATGCAACAGACGCGGCACCCCACGCGCGACGCAGGCGGCAGCGATTTTCTTGGGCAGTTCGACATGAACCCGGGCGAAATCCGGCCCATAGGGCTGGCCGCGACGGCTGTGCAGAATGCCGGCCAGATTGATGACGGCATCGGCGCCATCGACGAAGGCGGCAAGCTCTTGCGGATCATGCACATTGAGTTCGTCGATCTCGATCGGGAAAATCGAGATTTCAGCGGCATGATTGCGCCGGCGCGTCGCGACCTTGACGGCACGGCCATCCTGGACCAGACGTTGAACCAGATCGCGCCCAATGAAACCGGTGGCGCCGATCAGGGCGATGTTTCGATGTCGCATGTACGCTCCTGGAGATGCCGTAGCCGCCCCGCCCCGGCTTGCGCCGGTATTGCGTCAGGGCGTGATGATGCCGAGGCGCGCTTTCAGGGACTGCGGACGGCGGTCGATTAATGCTGCATAGAAATTGGCGTTCGACAACACGTTCTTGACATAGTCGCGTGTTTCATTAAACGGGATGGTTTCCGCGTAGATGGCGCCTTCGACCGGATGCGGCAGGCTGTCGCGCCAGGCCCGCGCGCGCCCGGGACCGGCGTTGTAGCCTGCGGTAGCGAGCACGTCGGAATCATCGAGTTGTGTAAACAGCGATGCCAGATAGGCGGTGCCTAGCAGAATATTGGTATCGGTATCGGCGATCTGCCGCGGCGACAATGAGCCCAGGCCGATTTTCTTGGCCATGCGCTCGGCGGTCGACGGCATCAATTGCATCAGGCCGCTGGCGCCTACGCCAGACTGCGCATTGATGATAAAGCGCGACTCCTGACGGATCAAGCCGTATACCCAATCGATATCGACGCCCGCGCTGTCCGCGTCGCGCTGCATGGTGGCACGGAACGGCATCAGATAGCGCAGGGTGAAGTCATGTTGGCCGACGGTACGGTCGGCGGTATTCACCGCGCGGTCGTACAGCTCGATGCGGCGCGCGTATTCGGCCGCGGCCAACAACTGGCGATCGCTCATACCGCGCAGGGTCCAGTTCCATTCGCGATTGCCTTCAAAGCGCATATTCATCGCATAGAAGCGCTGTGCCAAGGCAAAGCCCGGCAGGCGCGACACCGCGTCGACGTCCTCGTCGCTGACTGCCGTGCGCGGCGGCACCATCAGCGGCTGACCGAGCTCTTCCGCCGCCAGTTGGCCGTAGAAATTGAACTGATTCGCAATCTGCGTGTAGTCCTGCAGCGCGCCGGGGCGGTCGCCCAGTTCATGCAGCGCGCGGCCATGCCAGTAGATCCAGCTGGGTTGATCGCGCAGCCCGGACGGGAGTGCTTCGATCCAGCTCTTGACGGCGTGCCAATCGCCCGCGAGTAAAGCACTGCGCACACGCCATTCGTAGGCCGGCTGCGACATCACCGCGCCATCGGCCTGACGATACCAGCCGAGCGCCTCCGGCATGCGCTTGAGCGCCGCCAAATAAGCAATCGAAGCCCAGCCGTCAGCGCGCAACTCGGGACTCAGTTGCGCGGCGACATTGGGATAGTTGCTGGCAGCCAGTTCGGGGTCGTTGCGGGCCATCCGGATCACAGCCAACAAGGCCAACTGGTGTGAAGCACGGTCGGCGCCCAGCGGTCGCGCCAGATACAAGGGTGGCGCCGAAGCCACTTGATCGAACAGGGCCGGATCGGGCCGGTCCGCCCCCAGCGTGTCGGCGATGCGGTTGCCGGTATTGACGAAGTTCTGCTCGTAAGCAAGACGGATCTGCTGCCAGACGTCGTCTTCACTGAACTGGTTCTGCTGCACCAGCGCGCCGATCAGGTCGACGCAGGCATCGCCGTAGTACTGGGGATTCTGCAATAGCGCGTGGGCGGCGGCGCCCACTTGCTCACCGTGCGCGAGACGCGACTCGAGCGCATAGCACTTCACCTGCGTATCGTCGTTCAGGGCGAAGCGCGGGTATTGTTCGTCGAAGTGCGTCCAGTCGTGGCGCGCGCCCAGCACCAGCAGATAGTCGTTGCGCAGACGATCGGCAATGGCTCGGCCGTCATAGCGTTGCAGAAACGCCAGTACTTCCGCATCCGGTACGTCGGTCAGCGCATGACCGGCCCCGTCGAACAACTGGGGCTTGAGTTTGAAGTACTCGACATACGACGCGATCGGGTAGTCGGGAATACGCGCCGCGAGCGCGGCGGCCGTGGCCGGGTCGTTGTCGCGCGATGCATCGCGCAGCGCGGCAAACACTTGATCGGGATCGGACGGCACGGCCCGCACCGCGGCATAGGCGCCGTGCGTGACCAAACCCAGCGCCAAGGCACCAACCAGACAGCGCAAGCCTCGCTGCAAACCGCGCCGTAGCGGGTGCCATAATCCGGTGTCGGAATTGGATCTTGCTGGCTTCGACTGCGGCTCAGCGGGCGTCGTGGTCGGCGACATATCGAGCACGGGATATACTGGGAGGGAAGCTGCTTGCAGGCGCTGCGCGGCGTATTTCGACATCATATTCGGGTCTGCGTGAATGGCTTTAAGGATAGCATGCAACCCTGCCATTCCAGCGTACCGATATGCACTGAAAATGCTTCCGCTTGACCGATGCATCATGGTATTGCGCCGTATTGCCCCGCAGATATCGCCCACCCGATGCCCGGCCGTACCACACTAATCGCCCCATCTCATTTCGCCGTCCACGCTCCGCCATGAACACGCCACCAGCCTTGTCCGGGTCCAAAAGCGAACTGCGCCGCACCTTGCTCACAGCGCGCCGCGCCTTCGCGGCCGATGCGGTGCGTTATCCCCGGGCGCAAGCGCAACTCGGGGCCGAATTACGCGCCGTACTGGATCAGCGCGCGCCGCTGTGCGTGGGGTTCTACTGGCCGATGGCGGGCGAATTTGATGCGCGCGCGGTGCTGGCCGCCTGGCTGGACGCCGATCCGACCCGGCGCGCGGCGCTGCCGGTGGTCGAACACGAGGCCGGCCCGCTGGCATTCCACGCCTGGCGGCCGGATAGTCCAATGCAGGCCGGTCGCTACGGCATCCCGATCCCGTTGGCTGGCCTGCCGCTACAACCCGATGTGTTATTGGTGCCCTGCGTCGGCTTCGACGCGACGCGCTTGCGGCTCGGCTACGGCGGCGGCTACTACGACCGCACCCTGGCAGCCAGCCAGCCACGGCCCTACACGGTTGGCGTCGCCTACGCCTGCGCACAGGTCGAAGCGCTACCACGCGAGCCGCATGACATCCCGCTGGACTTGATCGTTACTGAGAGCGGGCGTATTTGAGGCCGCCGCCGGTGTCGCGGGTTGACGCCGCACCGGCATCGAATAAACCCGACACCGGCGACGGTTTGCGCCTTTTTTGCATCGCGGATGCGCCGCGGGTGGCCCGCTACAGCGATGACGCGGCCCGAGCCGCGGTGTCGTACAGCCCCGACGCATTGCGCATCAATTGGGCCGCTTCGCCGATCGCGAGATTGGTCATGCCGGATTCCGAGAGCGCTTCGATCAGGCAGTTTTCGCGCACTTCGCGATATTTCATGCACAGGGCACGACCGGCCTCGGTGGCGGAGAAAAACACTTCCTTGCCGACTTTTTCGCTCCGCACATAGCCGCGCGCGCCGAGTTTCTTCAAGGCATAGGTGGCCACATGAGTGTCCTCGATGTTCAGCACAAAGCAGATATCCGCCAGTTTTTTCTTGCGATCACGGTGGCTGACGTGGTGTAGCAACGACACTTCGACGGCGGTCATATCCTTGGCGCCGGCCGCCGACATACAACGCATCATCCAGCGGTTGAAGGCGTTACTGGCCATGATCAGGGCATATTCGAATTCGGATAATTCGGCACTGCGCTCCGACACGAGGTGATCGGACGAGACGATTTTGGTCGGTACTTTCGACTTGAGTTGGGTCATGTGCGATGCGGGCATCAGGGTTATGCCGCCCTCCTGGTAGGTGACGCTGCGGGTGTTGCGCGTTGCTGCGTCAGCCGCGGCCGGGGTCGGCTTAGCGAGGCGAGGCGCGGCGTGACCGGAAAGCTCCGGAACGGCGCTGCGCTGGTCCAGATTCTCGCAGATTTCCGGTCGCTGCAGCAGGCATTAAGGGAAAGCTATCATTGATAATTTATCAACGTTTTATTGACAATGTAGTATAGAGCTAAATTTGGATACCACGGGGGGCCCGATTGCCCCCGCCCCGCACACTGACCGTGCGCAATCTTCAAGGAAGCAGGATTTCAGGTGGACGCCGTCAATACATTGATCAAACCTGCCCTGGTCGCCCTGGGCGACAACGCGCTGGTGTGCAGCTTCGCGCCGCCCGCCACGCTCGCCACGCAGGCGCGCGTGTGGGCGGTTGCCCGCGCGGCGCGAGACTGGCCGCACGTGGTGGAAGTGGTGCCAGGCATGAATAACCTGACCGTGGTCTACGATCCGCTCAAAGCCGACCCGCTCGCGCTCACGGCGCAGCTCGACGCCGCCTGGGACGAGCCACCAGAGGATCAAGCCGGCGGCAATTTGATCGAAATCCCCGTGCGCTATGGCGGCGCCGACGGTCCCGATCTGGACGAGGTGGCGCGCTTTTGCAAGCTGACCACCGCCGAAGTGATCGCGCGCCATACGGCGGCCGAATATGTGGTGTTCTTTCTGGGCTTCCAGCCCGGCTTCGCTTATCTGGGCGGGCTTGATCCGGCCCTGCATACGCCGCGGCGCGCCGAGCCGCGTATCGCGGTACCGGTCGGTTCAGTCGCTATCGGCGGTGAACAGACTGGCATCTACCCGTCCGAATCGCCGGGCGGCTGGCAGTTGATCGGGCGTTCGACCTCGGTCCTGTTCGACCCCTCGCGCGCCCAGCCTTCGCTGCTGGCACCGGGCGATCGGGTCCGCTTCACCGCCGCCGGGAGCCGCGCATGATAGACGTGATACGCGCAGGCATGCTGACCTCGGTGCAGGATCTCGGCCGCCATGGACTCCGCCACTTGGGCATCTGCCAGTCGGGCGCTCTCGATACGCTGGCCCTGAATGTCGCCAACCGTCTGGTTGGCAATACCGTCGGCGCGGCCGGCATCGAGGTGACGATAGGCCCGACCGTGCTGCGCTTCACGCGCGATGCCCGCATCGCCGTGACCGGTGCCGATTTCGCCGCCACCCTCGATGACACCCCCGTCAATGCCTGGTGGAGCCTGCCCGTGCGCGCCGGTCAAGTGTTGACCTTGCGCGCCCCGCGCCACGGCATGCGCGCCTATGTAGCGATCGCCGGCGGTATCGATGTGATCAGCCTGCTGGGTTCGCGCAGCACCGATCTGCAAGCGGGCTTCGGCGGTCTGGGCGGTCGTGCCCTGCGCGATGGCGACCGTCTGCCGGTGGGCGCGGCGCATCATGGTCGACGCTTGTCCCTGGGTCCGGACAGCAGCGGTTTCGGCGTCAAGTCGCCGGCCCTGTGCACGTTCGGCCCCATGCCGGTCGCCCCTGGTGCCAGCGCCGCCGGCAGCAACGACACGGTGATACGAGTCATGACCGGGCCTGAATACGCGCAGTTTTCGCCCGAGGCGCAAGCCGCTTTGTGGCAAAGCCCCTGGCGCATCACACCCAACAGCAATCGGATGGGTTACCGCCTGGCCGGCCCCCTGCTGGACCGTGTCGACACAGCAGATTTATTGTCGCATGGGGTCCTGCCGGGCACCATCCAGGTCCCGCCCAATGGCCAGCCCATCGTGCTGATGGGCGATGCGCAGACGGCTGGCGGCTACCCCAAGATCGGCGCGGTGATCAGTGCCGATCTGTGGCGCCTGGCCCAAGCCAGACTCAACGCTACCTTGCGTTTCGTGCCGGTAGCCGCAGACGACGCCCGACGTGCCTTGGTCAAGATTGAGCAGTACCTGCAGCAGGTCGATCTCGCATTGCAAATGCGGTGCGAACGACTGAATGCAGGCCGATAGCGGCTTCATGGCGCTGACGCCCAACCGAAGCGCCGCCAGCAGGGGCACATCGACGGCATCAGTGCCAAGTACGGATAGCAATACAGGGAGGGAATGATGTATATCGATTTGAACGCCGATTTGGGCGAGGGCTGTGGCAGCGACGAAGCGCTGTTGGATCTGGTCAGCTCAGCCAATATCGCGTGCGGCTGGCACGCCGGGGGCGCGGCACTGATGCGCGATTGTGTACGCTGGGCCTTGCAAAAAGGGGTGGCGATCGGCGCTCACCCCAGCTTCAACGATCCGGAGAATTTCGGGCGCTCGGAAATGCAACTCGCGGCAGGCGAAGTGTATGCCGGCGTGCTGTATCAGTTGGGCGCACTCGATGCGATCACGCGCGTGGAAGGCGGACGCATCAACCATCTCAAGCCGCACGGCGCGCTGTATAACCAGGCCGCGCGCGACAGCGAACTGGCCGAGGCCATCGTCGCCGCCGTGCATGCATTCGACCCCAGCATCATGATATTTGGCCTGGCCAACAGTCGGCTGGTCGAGGCCGCCCGGCGTGCCGGTCTGACTGCGGTCGAGGAGGTGTTTGCCGACCGCGGCTATCGCGCCGACGGCTCGCTAGTGCCGCGCGGGCAGCCTGGCGCGCTGCTCGATGACGAAGAGGAAGTGTTGGCACGCACGCTGTTGATGGTGCGCGAACAACAAGTGCGCGCCGTCGATGGCGCGGTGGTACCGCTCAAAGCGCAGACCATCTGTCTGCATGGCGATGGCCCCCACGCACTGGCATTTGCCCGGCGCATCCGTGACCGACTCAGCGCCGAAGCGATCGCCATCAAACCATTCGAGCGCACGCTGAAACCGCTGGACGCGCGCCCCAGCTAAAACTCAAGCGCCGGACTCTAGTGCTGGCCGGTCGGCCTCGGCCAGCGCACACCTCGCTTAAGAAAAACGCGCCAGACGGTTGGCCCGGATCACTAGGAGAACTTACGATGCAACCCGCAGTCAGTCTATGGCCGCTCATCGGCGTGGCCGTCATCATCGCAGGCTTTGTGCTGCGCTTCAATCCAATGCTGGTGGTCGCGGCAGCCGCCGTGGTCACCGGCTTTGCCGCGCATTTTCCCTGGCTGCATATGCTGTCGGCAATCGGCACCGGCTTCGTCAAGACCCGTAATCTGCCTTTGATCCTGTTACTACCATTGGCCGTGATCGGCCTGCTTGAGCGGCATGGCCTGCGTGAACACGCGCAAGCCTGGATCGCTAAAATCCACTCGGCCACCGTGGGCCGCCTGTTGATCGTCTACCTGCTGTTGCGTGAGCTGACCGCCGCCGTGGGCCTGACCGGCCTGGGCGGCCATCCGCAGATGGTGCGTCCTCTGCTCGCACCGATGGCGGAAGGCGCCGCCGTTACCCGCTACGGCAAGATCAGCGACGCGGTACGCTACAAGTTGCGTGCCTTCGCCGCAGCCACGGATAATGTCGGCTTGTTTTTTGGCGAGGATATTTTCGTCGCCTTCGGCGCCATCGTGCTGATGACCACCTTCCTGCACGAAGCCGGTATCGATGTGGCCCCGCTGCGGGTCGCCATGTTCGGCATCCCCACGGCCATCTGTGCGTTCGTGATCCATAGCTGGCGCCTGCTCAGGCTGGATCGCGCGCTGGATCGCGAATTGGGCCGGGCCAAAGACAGCTCCGCACACAAAAACGAAAACGACAGCACCTCCGGAGACCTGGCATGATCCTCTCGATATCCTATCTCTACTGGCTGGTCGGCATCATCCTGCTGATGACGTCCGGCATGATACTGAGCGATAAAAGCCATCCGCGCCGCTTCGCTTCGGGTGGTTTCTGGTTGATCTACGCCGTCATCTTTCTGATCGGCGACAAGCTGCCACCGGCCCTGGTCGGTGCGCTGGTGATTGTGATGGCGCTGATCGCAGGCTTCGGCGGTGTGCTGGCCGGCCGTATCCGCACCTTGAGCGAAGACGTGCGCCGCGCCAGTGCCGCGCGCCTGGGCAATAGCCTGTTTGTGCCGGCGCTGACGATACCGCTCGTCACCGTGATCGGCACACTGTCTGCCAAATATCTGATGGTGGGCGGCGTCCCGCTACTCGATCCCAAGAATGTCACCCTGGTGGCTTTCGGCGTCGGCTGTATTGCCGCCGTCATCCTGGCCTGCATACTGACGCGTGATACCCCGGCACAATCGGTCAAAGAAGCGCGCCGACTGACCGAGGCGCTGGGCTGGGCGGTGGTGCTGCCACAGATGCTGGGCATGCTGGGGCTGGTGTTTTCCGACGCTGGCGTTGGCAAGGCAGTCGCGCACCTGGTCACGACCACCATCAATATGGACACGCGCATCGTCGCGGTGGCAGTCTATTGCATTGGAATGGCCTTGTTTACCGTGATCATGGGCAACGGCTTCGCCGCCTTTCCGGTGATGACGGGTGGCGTCGGCGTACCGGTTCTGGTTGGATTGCACCACGCCAATCCGGCCGCGATGGTCGCGATCGGCATGTTCTCGGGCTATTGCGGCACATTGCTCACGCCGATGGCGGCCAACTTCAATATTGTCCCGGCGGCGCTGCTGGAACTGCCGGACAAGAACGCGGTGATCAAGGTCCAGATCCCCACCGCGCTGGCTTTGCTCGGTGCCAATATCGTTCTGTTGTATGTTTTGATGTAGTTTCTCCAACCGGGTTCCTGACACGCCATGCGCCAAGTATTGATCACCGGCTTCGAGCCGTTCGAGCAGGATCCCGTCAACGCCTCCTGGGAGGCGGCACGACGGTTGGATAGTCTGCGCCTGGACGGGCCGGATGGGCCGGTCCAGGTGGTGGCGCGGCAATTGCCTTGCGTGTTTGGCACAGCCAATCAGGCCCTTTACGCGGCGATCGAATCGTGTGATCCGCTCCTGGTGATATGCGCGGGCTATGCGGGGGTACGCGAAGAAATATCGGTCGAGCGCGTGGCAATCAATCTGGACGATGCGCGCATTGCCGATAACGCCAGCCAGCAGCCCATCGATACACCCGTGATCGCGGGCGCGCCTGCCGCCTATTTTTCGACCTTGCCGATCAAGGCCATCGTGCATCGATTACGCGATGCCGGGATTGCGGCCGGCGTGTCGCAAAGTGCCGGCACCTTTGTCTGCAACCACGTGTTCTACGGCTTGCAACACTACCTGGCGACGCGCTTGCCGAACGTGCGCGGCGGCTTTATCCATGTGCCGTATTGGGACCAGCAGCAAGCGCGCCGCACCGGCCAGCTGGCGATGCCGCTCGAACAGATGATCGAGGGTTTGCGACTGGCGATATGGACTTCGCTTACGGTCGAAACGGATATGCAGGAGTCAGGCGGGGCGATTGCTTGAAGCGGGGGCTGACAGAAACCGCCGTTGGCCGGTCTCGGAGATCACTCATGATCGCCTTTGAATACGGCATGGGACAAGCCAGACCATGCGAGTAACATGCCCCCGAAATTGAGCGTGCTTTTCATGGCTCAGTCAGTCGCATATGACACGTACAATCGGATAGCCGTTCACATCGGGGGTTGGTCCATAGGAGCGGCACTTGGATAAACCGGGGGCTAGTTCTTGAGATAGCAGCACCAGCGCATCGCCATAACCGCAGGAAAGCCAAATTCCTTTGCGGCTATCACGCTTGTCGAATTCCCAATTGAGCATTTTTCGGCCCCGGATATTCTCGATATCCGGCTTAAGATCTTGCCTTTGGCTGGGTGGTCCCACCGTGATCCCAGCGCCCTGCACAAACAGAGATGTTGAACGTTGCGATACCGACCACCCTTTGGGTAGGTTTGACACTGCGACAGGGCTTAGCGTGATCTCCGCGGGACAAGTTATTTCCATAGCATGGACTGTAGGCGCAAGTAGACCGGCGCAGAATATCGAAAGTGTGATGTTTCGAATAATTTGGAAAAGTGAGGATTTCATCGCATCACGATTCGATAGCTCATATTTGACGACTTTAGTCGAGCGCTTTAATCCTGATGATCGCCTGATCAGTGCTCAGATATTGGTAGCGGCTATCATAGATTCCCGCATCGTAGACGCCGCCACCTTTTGTCCAGACAAAGAGATGCATTTGATTGTCGACTTGATACATACCAAATACTCTTGAACCGTCAGAGGACATACCCAACGCCATCGAGAATGAAGTCCCGGGAACCAAGTTTTCAGAACCATCTTTGGAGGTCCAGCGAAACGCTTGCGTATTCCCTTCTCGGTACATCCCGTCGTTCGCGTTTCCCACAACAACTGCGCCGTTGCTTGATACCCCCATCCAGAAGGACAAACCGTTACCGCCACCCACTTCGCGAATGAACTTCACACCACTCGCCTTGGTCCAGCGAAAGGCTATGGCGTAGTCTCGCTTATCATTAGCAGCCCAACCCACAATGGTCGAACCATCACGAGAAATGCCGAGCGCCGCCGTATCGGTGAGCTTCATTGCCTGGAAAAACCAATCATCCGCGAGCGATTGCACACCCGTCCTTTCGGTCCAGTAGAAAGCGTGAGGATCATAGTCACCGTACCAGAACGTTCCAGCAACGACAGCCCCGTCATCCGAGATACCCGACGTCTGCACCTGGCTCCAGTCCGATCCAAACTTCTCTAAGCCATTCTTTTTAGACAACAGGAACCCTTGCGACTGGTCATCGTTGCCGACGATCTCGCCACTAACGACCGATCCGTCTGCCGAAATATTGAAGGCTCGCGAAGTTTTCACGTCTGGAATCCCCAGATCCTCAGTACCTAGTTGAGAAGTCCAACGAATAGCGGTTGATGTCCCACGAAGCAGATTTGATGCGATTCCGACGATTACACCTCCGTTCATCGACACCGCCTGCATGTCGACTACGTCTGTCTTGCGAGGCAGCCGAATAGCGACGGTCCAGATTGGCCATGGCGGTCCATCTACCGCCTCTGCACGCGCGCGTGGGGGAGCCTCAGCGCACGCTGAAAGCGCCAGAACAATGGCTGAAAGCAGTCCGGCGATAATGCCGTGGCGCGCGTGTCGTGTAAGCGAATTCAATGTCATATCCCTAGGATTCCGGATTAACGCGGCACCAATGCCGAATAATCCTTTTCAGCCTTTAATAGAGACTCGATACAGATTTTTCCCGGGGCAAGATCAACAAGTATGTCTCGTGGTTCAGGCAAATCGGGCCTGGCCGCGCGGACCCTGGATAGACGTTTATCGAAAGGTTCCCCTGGCTCGACCTCGAGTGGCGTCGGCTCGCTTGTCTGTGCATCGGCAATCGCGACCTCGACGTGGCTTTTGGATGACGTTCCCGTCGGCACGGGCGGAATGTCTGCGGATGGTGCAACGCCGGATACGCCACCCATCTTCGCCATATGTTCAACCTCCGACGCCGGTGGCTGTACTGCCGATCAGTGTGCAACCACATTCGGTATGGTGCCCATGCAGCGCTACCCGCTCGCCGCCGATGGTGAAGGTCGGATGGGCTTCGATGATCTTGTTGATGCCGTGAGGTCGGCCGTCGGGGTCAAGCTGTGGGCAGTCCACCAGATCGAATAGCCGGGCAATCCGTTTGCCGCCTATTGTGTGAGTTTCGGAGCCGGAAATAACACGGCCTCCGTGTGATGTCGAGTCGCCGACTACGATGATTTGCAATGCCATGTTCATTCCTGTTCCGAGTCAGTCGTTTTTGGCTAAATCCAGTTAAAGCAAAGCGGTGCTGCAGAACTTGATACGGTGAAGCGATATCTCAGTGCAGTAGGGACTGGCTGGTATGTCGTGAGGGTCCTACCTACATGACACATTACGGACATGAATACACAGCACTCACGCGGCTAACACAACCGATAACTGCTTGGAAAACACGGACACGGGCATGAGGCTCATGTAACCGCGCGCGATTGCCTCTTCGATCAATTCGGTTTTGCTTTGTACGCCGAATTTTCATACATAAATAAACGCCCCACTGACCATTGGAAAACGGATGGATATTGAGAATCCGCAGATCGGGCCCGCTCGTCATCATTTTTTCAACGCGGCGGTTCTGCGCCGTGGCCGGCCAGACGGCTTACGTCTCCTTGTTCGCTTTGATATCAAAAGTCGCGGTCACTGCACCGCCGCTACCACCTTGAGCATTTTGCACCACATATTCTTGCGAGACCTTGGAAAACGAAAGCCGAACTTGTTCGCGCATACCTTCATCCTGGTTAGCCCCAGATGGTTGTACTAGTGTCACGATTACATCGCTCATGGTGATTTTGAAATGCTCGAGCGGGCTGCCACCGGCCTTGCGCACGACGAGCACAGCCGAATCGATGTGCTTACCAGTCAGACAGTATTTCATCAGATTGGGACTCGCACGGTCGATATTGTGCTCAAAAGCAAAGTCCTCAACCGATGCCTTGCCTGCACCGCCGCCGGAGCCGGCATGCATGTTCGAGCTCTGAGTCATGCGCCAACCCCAATTCAAGACTTCAATTTCATTCTTATGCGATGCATCTTGTGATTCACCGTTGATGCCGTCTATCTTGAGAAAGATATCTTGTGCCATTTGATACTCCAATGTGTTTAACACGTACGACTGCCTAATACCGCCACACTACCGAAGCCATCCCGTGCAACTAACGTGAATTTGTATCTTTCTCGACTCGAAGTAAGGTTCGTAGACAGTCCTCATCCGAAGGAAAGTGACTAGATTTCTGCACAGCTTTTACCGCCGGTATGGCTTGTTCCAGATAAGCCGCGATCTCCCGGGATGTAGGCTCTATAAACGGCACACCGCATACAGCGTGTGCACTGATGACTGATTCGGTATCAAGTACTTCCAATACAGCCCGGGGATTGTTGGGCAATGCACGCGCCAGCGCTATGATTAACTCTTCGGAAGTGGCAGCGTCAGTTCCTCGGGCTAGGTCAGGGGCGAGCCGAATCCAGGTTGATTGGCCTGCGGCCATGTCCTCAAGAACCTGATCGAAGCATCCATCTCTGGACAGCTTTTGAACAACTGCCTTAGCTCCGTACGATTCAATCTGACTTGATATTTGAGCCGGGGTTATTGTTGCGGGATGGGACACGCAAGACCATGCGAGTAGTAAGCCCCCGAAATAAGCTATTTTTTTCATTGCACAATCAGGGTTCGATCCGAGCTACGATTTATCTGTTCACGAACACTGCGGGGTAAAACGATGCACCCATGAGAGGCCGTATGAGAGATATTGTCTCCATGAATCAGAAAGGCATCGCGTCCAAATGTATGAGTGCTCGGCATAGCTGTTAAATTCATAGAAATGGGCCCGGTATGAGGTGAGAAATGCGCTTTACGAATTTGGTAACTGCCACGAGGAATAGGGCCGATGTCTTGCTCTCCCTCCCTAAATGGATTGTTCTTGCCAATACCAGACCCTGAGTATCCGGTTGCAAGGTACCGTCCCTGTGGATCGCTAAGTGCACCCGTCGATTGCCGATATGTCCAAGGCATATCAATCCTTATTCGTTAAAGTTGTTGAGTAAACGTATAAACTACAGGTTCATGTTCCGATACGATTACGCTCCCCCCTTGATCAACTATTGCACCGTGGCTAACGGTAACGCGTGCATATCAACCCAGTCCCGCAGCAACACTTGACCCTGATACGACACAAGCCTCTCCAATTGCCCTGGTAGACTCATATCGCTGACGATCCGGCATAACATGACGCCGTACCCACTTACAACGAACGAGGCTGTACAACCCCAGAGCAGCCTGTAAAACTGATAGTTATTTTCAAAAGATAGGTATAGGTGTGTGATACATATAGCTGCATGCGATCCGTACTATCCTTCAACTGAACTGGTCCGCCGCATAGCGGCTACAACAAAAACCCGACCGAAAGCCGCCGTGAAAATATCGATAGCGGGATGTGGTTCAGATACCCGCGGTCTATCGCGGCGTCGATCAGTTCGGCCTTGTTGCGCGCGCCAAATTTGAATTTGATCGACTCCAAATGCTGTTCGACGGTGCGAAATGAAATGCTCAACACTTCGGCCGCTAACTTTGCCGTCTTGCCCCGTAGGATCAGAAATAGCACCTCGCTTTCTCGCGGTGACAATGACATACCTGCATTAGTCCGCCCAACCGTATCAGCCCCGGTCAAGATCAAGCTGTGCTGCTTCTGACCGGTCACTCGCGCAAACCGGGTGCTCAATGCAGAAGTGTATGCGTCGGTAATATCTACGGCTTCGCCTATGCTGCCGACGACTTCATTGCCTTCGTTAAACCAAGGCCTTTTAGTGCATAAATAGATTCCCCATCGTCCATCGGCGAAAGGCTGGATATTTAGAATTCGGAGCGTCTGTCCGGAACTCATTACCTGTCGATCCTGGACGTCGAACTCTTGCGCATATGACACCGCGTCGCATGGTATGTCGAACACGGTTCTACCGATTAGATCTTGCGGATGCGACAGACCAATCAAAGTCGCGTAGGCCGAGTTGGAATATTGATAGGCAAATTGTGTGTCTTTGTATGCAGCAAGCCCCTGATGGCTATCGATATATGCGACAAGTTTTGAACTTACGCGCGTTCCCATATCCCCTCCACATGAGCCGTTAGCCGACCTCAATTCGATAGAGATTCGACAATACCTAAGCGCATACCGAGTCAACTCGATCGGCTGGAAATTCCGACCTGTGCAACCGTATTCGCCATGTACGTAGTTGATCGGGGGCTCATCGCTAGAAAACATCGCTATCGTTAAGCCATACCGAGAGCGCAAATTCACTGTCTACGCCATGCGCCACGTAATGCCGTGCTTTGACACGCCCGCCATCTCCCCCCTGGCGGGCGTTCTTTTATCGCGTGTGGATTGATAATTGATGACGAAATGCCGTCCGGATCACGCCGGAGGAAAAATCAGATGGAGTCGCCGATTTTGAAACTGGCGCTGACAACGCCGACCGCGGGGGCCTGACTTGTCAAACGCAGGGTGCCATTCACCCCGCTTTCACACTAAATCCATAGCCCCGCAACAACGCCAACACGCCTTTAGGCCCACCCAGATGCAGCGCGCCGATTGCCACAAACACGGGACGGCCCGGCGCCGCGAGCAACAGTATCTTGACCACGAACCGTCGGTTGCGCCGATACATCACGCTATCGTCGAGGCTGCGGGCCAGGTCGGGGGTATGCGTCAGGGTCGCTGTCTTACGGGCCTGCCAAGCCGCCAGCTTGTCGGCATCGCCCGCCAACCAGAGCGCATGCAACGTGCGCACATCGGCGACATCCTGCGCCGGTGTTTGCGTCAGATCCTGCGCCAACATTTCCCATTGCTCAGGCAGGCTCAGGTCGGTGAAGGCGCGCATCTGATCATCCATGCTTTCCAGGCCCACGATGGTGCCGTGCAAATAGATGTTCTCCAACTGCGCTTCGGTACCGTACTCGGTTTGCAAACCGGCCTGCACCGAGCTGAAGGTTTCGACCAGAAGTGCCGCCAACCAGGGCTTGATACGTCGGATCTGGGCCAGGGCGGCGGGGTTGTGGCGCAGACGCGAGGCCAGGCGGGTCCAGAGTGCCGCCGGTAGCATGCGCTGCAGGCAATCGTGCGCGCACACCCCGTAGCGCGTGACGCTGTCCTGGGACATCACGATATCGTCGGGCGACAGTTCGAATGCCAGAGTGTTCGACGCCGTCAGCGCGTTGACGATGGCCGGCCGAAACGGTTGAGAAGCCGGGAAATCGGCCGGATCGCCTACGTGCAGGGTGCCGAGCAGATAGATAGTCTGGCCGCTCTTGGTGGCGACATAGAACGGCAAATGCGGCGATGCGGCGCGTTCGTCGTGCGCGCGTGCGGGTGCGCACAGGCATAGCGACAGCAGGCAAGCCACTAGGAGCAACCGCGGCAGCAACGGCGGCAGCAACCGCGGCAGCATCGATAGCAGCGACGGCAACAGGGTCGGCAGGCACATCGAGCCCGCGCGCCGCCCACTGCTCAAAGCGGCGCTGGCGCCGCTGGCTTGCACGAGGCGACGATCAGGCCTCGATCTCTTCGACACGATGACACGCCACAAGCCGGCCTTCGACTTGTCTGAGTTGTGGCACCGACGCGCGACAGATGTCGGTCGCATAGGGGCAGCGCTGATGAAAGGTGCAGCCGCTAGGCAGATGGAGCGGCGACGGCAGCTCGCCTTCCAGCTTGATCTTGATGCGGCGCTGCGCCGGATCCAGCGTCGGCGTGGCCGACATCAAAGAGCGCGTGTACGGATGCAGCGGACGCGCAAACACCGTGTGCTTGTCGCCGATTTCGACCGCCGCGCCCAGATACATCACCAGCACTTCATGCGCGACGTGTTCAACCACCGCCAAGTTGTGCGAGATAAATACATAGCTGGTGCCGAAGTTTTCCTGCAGATCCATAAACAGGTTCAGGATCTGCGCCTGGATCGAAACATCGAGCGCCGACACCGGTTCGTCGGCTACCACGATGCGCGGCTCGAGGATCATGGCCCGGGCGATCGCCACCCGTTGCCGCTGCCCGCCGGAGAACATATGCGGATAGCGCCGGGCTTGCTCGGCACGCAAGCCCACCGTATCCATCATGGCCGCGATGCGTTCGGCCCGTTCGGCGGCATTCAGATCGGTATTGATCACGAGCGGCTCGTCGAGGGTCTGCTGCACGGTCTTGCGTGGATTCAGCGACGCGTACGGATTCTGGAACACCATCTGCACCTGCCGGCGCAGCATCTGGGCAACCGCGTGCGTGTCGTGCGCCACATCGCGGCCGTCGATAAACAGCGACCCCGATGTCGGCGTCTCTATCATCGTCAATTGACGCGCCAGGGTCGATTTGCCGCAACCGGATTCGCCGACCACCGCGAGCGTTTTACCACGTGCCAGCGCAAACGAAACGCCATTCAGCGCGCGTACCAAGCCGCTGCGGAACCAGCCACGGCTGACGTCGTAATGCTTGGTCAGGCGGTCGGCACGCAGCACGATCTCTTGCGTCTCGTTCACGGTGGTGTCCGGCTCTGTGGCAGCGTTGTTGGCGCTACTTGGATTGACTGCGCGATGCGCATTGGATGCGGTGGTCATCGCGCACTACCACTGGCGGTGACTGGCACCGTGGCCAGCGTAGTCCCAATAGGCTTGATGCAACGCACCCGTGCGACATCGATCGTATCCGCGATATGCGCCAGCGCCGGATGCGCTGCGCGACAGGCGTCGTCGGCGCGGTCGCAGCGCGGCGCGAACCAGCAACCCGACGGTCTGTCGTCGCGGCCGGGTACCATGCCGCGCAAAGCGGATAAGCGCCGGGCACCGCGATTGTGTTCGGGTATCGCGGCCAGCAAGGCCTCCGTGTACGGATGATGCGCCTGCCGAAAAATATCCGGCACCCGGTTGGTTTCGATGATCTCGCCGGCATACATCACCGCCACCCGCTGCGCCACCTCCGACACCACCGCCAGATCGTGCGAGATCAGCACCAGCGCCATGCCGCGCTCTTTCTGCAGGGACAACAGCAGATCCATGATCTGCGCCTGTATCGTCACATCGAGGGCAGTGGTCGGCTCGTCGGCGATCAACAACTTCGGGTTGCAGGCGATCGCCATGGCAATCATCACGCGCTGATTCATGCCGCCCGACAATTGATGCGGGTACGCTTTGGCGCGTTGTTTGGGATCGGGAATCCCAACTTGATCGAGCAGCTCCAACGCTCGCGAGCGCAACGCCGCACCGCGCAGCTTTTCATGCACGCGCAGCACTTCTTCGATCTGATACGCCACGGTGTAGCTGGGATTCAAACTGCTCAGCGCGTCCTGGAACACCATTGCGACATCGCGTCCGACGATGCTGCGCTTTTGACGCGGTGTCGCGTTAAGCAGATCAACGCCATTGAAAGCGATCGTCTGCGCACTGACTTTGCCAGGGGCATCGATCAAGCCCATCAGCGCGAGCATGGTGACGCTCTTGCCCGAACCGGATTCGCCCACCACGCCGACAATTTCGCCGGGCGCCAGATCGAAGTCGACGCCGCTGACGGCCGGCATGCCGTCAAAAGAAACTGAGAGATCGCGGATCGTCAGCAAATTGCTCATTTATGCCATCCGCTTGAGTTTGGGGTCCAACGCATCGCGCAGTCCGTCGCCGAGCAGATTGATGGCCAGCACCGTGATCAGAATCGCAATTCCGGGCATGGTCACGATCCACCAGGCGTTATCGATATAGTCGCGCGCCGAGGCCAGCATCGCGCCCCATTCGGCTGCGGGGGGTTGCACGCCCAGCCCGAGAAAGCCCAACGCCGCCGCATCGAGAATCGCGGTGGAAAAGCCGAGCGTGCCCTGCACGATCAGCGGCGCGGCGCAATTGGGCAGCACTTGCGAGAACATCAGACGCAGCGCACCAGCACCGGCCACACGTGACGCCGTCACATAATCCTTCTGCAATTCGCCCATGGCCGACGCGCGAGTCAGACGGACATAGCCGGGCAAGCCGACCACGCCGATCGCCATCATGGTGTTGGCCAACCCTGGGCCCAGTACCGCCACCACGGCCACCGCCAACAGCAACGACGGCAGCGCCAGCAGCACGTCCATCGCTCGCATGATGGGCGCTTCGCCCCACTTGGGGAAGAAGGCCGCGACCAGACCCAGCACGATGCCGGGCACCAGCGCCAACACCACCGAAACGAAGCCGATAAAAAACGACAGGCGCGCGCCGTACATCAGGCGCGACAGAATATCGCGCCCCGCTTCGTCGGTACCCAGCAGAAAATGCGACGATCCACCGGCCATCCAGGCCGGCGGAATCTTGACCGAATCGCGGTATTGCTCGATCGGACTGTGCGGCGCCACCCAGGGTGCAAACACCGCAATCGCCAACAACACCAGCAGCAGAATACCAGCGCCCACCGCGCCGCGATTCTTGGAGAACTGTTGCCAGAAATCGCGCAGGACAGAGCCCGCGCGCTGCGCGAACCCGGGATTCGAAATAGAAAGTGCCGTCATGCCTTACCTCGTATGCCGAATGCGCGGATTCAACACGCCATACAGCAAATCGACCAGCAGATTGACGCCGATGACCAGCGTCGCGATCAGCAAAATGCCGCCCTGCACCACCGGGTAATCGCGCCGTGCAATTGCGTCGATCAACCACTTGCCGATCCCGGGCCAGGAAAACAAGGTTTCCGTCAGGACCGCGCCAGCCAACAGCGTGCCGACTTGCAGGCCCACCACCGTCACCACCGGTATCAGCGCATTGCGCAACGCGTGCATCACGATCACGCGCACGGGGCTCAGGCCCTTGGCGCGGGCGGTGCGGATATAGTCTTCGCGCAGGACTTCCAGCATCGCCGAACGCGTCATGCGCGCAATCACCGCCAACGGAATAGTGCCAAGCACAATGGTCGGCAGGATCAGGTGGCGCACGGCCGAAGTGAACGCGCCAGGGTCACCCGATAACCAGGTGTCGATCAGCATGAAGCCCGTCACGACAGGTTCGTCGAACTCGACATCGATGCGCCCGGATACCGGCGTCCATTGCAGCCAACCCGAAAACACCATGATGAGGATCAAACCCCACCAGAAGATCGGCATGGAATATCCCGTCAGCGCCGCCCCCATGACCGAGTGGTCGACGGCGGAGCCGCGCTTCAAGGCGGCGGCCACGCCGGCCGGCACCCCGACCACGATGGCGAACAACAGTGCGCACAGCGACAGCTCCACAGTAGCCGGAAAACGCGTAAAAAATTCGTCGATCACGCTGACGTTGGTGACGACCGACATGCCCAGGTCGCCATGCGCCGCATGTTCGATGTAATGCAGATATTGGACCGGCAGCGGCAAATCCAGACCCAAGCGATGCATCGCCTGCGCGTGCATCTGCGGGTCTGCCGCCCGTTCGCCCATCATCACCTCGATCGGGTCGCCCGGGATCAGGTGGATCAAGGCAAAGGCCAACAGCGTGATGCCGATAAAGGTCGGCACCACCATGCCAAGGCGCCGTAAAACATAGCGAAGCACGGTATCAGGCTCCTTGCGATAGAGCGGCGCGCAGGCCCAGGCTATGCCGGGGCCACGCGTCGACCCGGATCCGGCGCCCCACGCCAGACGCGCAGCGCCGGATCGTGGGGGCCGGCGTGACAGCTTACTTCAAGCCGACGCCCGTGAAGATCGTGGGCCCGAACGGGTCGATCTTGAAGTCGGTCACTTCCTTGCGTATCGGCTGATACACGGTGGAGTGCGCAATCGGCGAGAACGGCAGTTGTTGCTGGAAGATTTCCTGCGCCTGCGTATAGAGTTGCGTGCGCTTGGCCACATCAGTGGTCTGGCGCGCGGCCTGGATCAGATCCTCGAACGGCTTGTAGCAGAACTTCGAGTAGTTACTGCCCTTGACCGCGTCGCAGCCGAGCAGCACACCCAGCCAGTTGTCGGGGTCGCCGTTGTCGCCGGTCCAGCCGATCAGCATCGCATCGTGGTCACCGGCGTGCCCGCGCTTGATATATTCGCCCCATTCATAGGTCGTGATATTGGCTTTGACGCCGATCTTGGCCCAATCGGCCTGGATCATTTCCGCCATCAGACGCGCGTTCGGGTTGTACGGGCGCTGCACCGGCATCGCCCACAGGGTGATCTCAAAACCATTCGGGTAGCCTGCCTTCGCCAGCAAAGCCTTGGCCTTGGCCGGATCGTAAGGTTCGGCCTTGATCTTGGTATCGTACGACCATTGCGTCGGCGGCATCGGATTGACTGCGGGCTGACCGGCGCCTTGATACACCGACTGGATAATCGCCGGCTTGTTGATCGCCATATCGAGCGCGTGGCGCACATCGACATTGTCGAGCGGCTTGTGATCCATGTTATAGGCGATATAGCCTTCATTGAAGCCGACCTGGCTGGGCAGCGCCAGATCGCTATCGGCTTTGATCGCCGGGATGTCGGCCGGGTTCGGATAGGCCATCACCTGACATTCGTTCTGCTTGAGCTTTTGCAGACGCACCGACGCATCCGGCGTAATCGAGAAGATCAGCTTGCTGACTTTGACGCCGCCCGGCTGCCAATAGTCGGGGTTGCCGTCATAGCGGATGGTCGCGTCTTTCTGGTAGCTGCGGAAAATGAACGGTCCGGTGCCGATAGGCTGTTGATTGATATCGCCGGGACGACCGGCCTTCAACAGTTGATCGCCGTACTCGGCCGACTGGATGGACGCAAACGGCATGGCCAGATCCTGCAGCAGCGGTGCGTTGATCGCATTCAACGTCAGCTTGACGGTGTAATCGTCGATTTTCTCAATCTTGGCGATATTCTTATCCAACCCCATATCGCTGAAATACGGATAGGCGACCGGATAGGCTTTGCGGAAAGCGTTATTCGGGTCCAGCACCCGGTTGAAGGTGAACAAGACGTCGTCGGCGTCGAAATCGCGCGTCGGCTTGAAATACGCGGTGGTATGGAACTTCACCCCATGACGCAGATGGAAGGTGTATTGCAGCCCATCGGGAGAGATGTCCCAGCTTTCGGCCAGAGCCGGTACGATCTTGGTGGAGCCGCGCTCAAATTCGATCAGCTGGTCGAAAATCGCATGCCCGCTCGAGGTGAATTCGACGCTGGTGGTGTACTGGGCCGGATCGAAGCCGCCCGGGCTGCCTTCCGAACAAAACACCAGCGTCTTGTTCGGCAAGGTGGCGGCAGCGGCGCTCAAAGCCTGACCGCTCAGTAGCGCGACGGCCGCCACGGCGGCGAAGGTCGATGTTGCGTGACGCAGTTTGGCGTTCAAAATACGTTTCATGCGGCTCCTCCAGGGATGAGGTCGGCTTTGCCGACGCTGACCCGCCGTACTGTACTGGCGAAGACCGGCTTCAACAAGTGGTAAAAAACCATATGCATGTGCGCCGCGGCGGGCTACACGGCGAGCTGAGCGGCGGCCCCGCCAGTGCCCCAGCACCCGCCGTGCACTCGCCGTGCACTCGCCGTGCGCACGCGCGGGCAAAGCCGGCATACCGGCTGCAGATTCGCAGGGGGGGGCGGGACAGTCGAGGCGCCCCAGTCGGCGTCAGCCAGGGCGAGTGCCCCGCTTTTCAGGCGGCCAGGGATATTCAGCGCATTCAGCAGGCACGCCGCAGCCGGCGCTGCGGCGCAGACGAATCAGACTGATTTCGTCAAACGCTCACAGATGGCGCGCGCCGCCACCGGGCTGTTCAGCGTGTAGAAATGCAGGCCGGGCGCACCGCCCGCCAGCAGGCGTTCGCACAAGCCGGTGACGACATCGAGTCCGAAGGCCCGGATCGATTCGCGATCGTCGCCGAAGCTTTCCAGGCGGCGAGCAATCCAGCGCGGCACTTCCGCCCCGCACATTTCCGAGAAGCGCAGCAACTGGGAAAAATTCGTGATCGGCATGATGCCGGGGGTGATCGGTATTGTCACGCCCAGTTGCGCCGCGTCTTCCAGCAAACGGAAATAGGCATCCGCGTTGTAGAAGTATTGGGTAATGGCGGCATCCGCACCGGCCTTCACTTTGCGCGCAAAATTATCGAGATCCTGGCGCGGTGATTTGGACTGCGGGTGGTATTCAGGATAGGCGGCCACTTCGATCTTGAACCAGTCGCCGGTTTCAGCCCGGATAAATTCGACCAGTTCGGACGCGTAGCGGAATTCGCCGATCTCGCCCATGCCGGACGGCAGGTCACCGCGCAGCGCCACGATATGACGGATGCCATGGCCGCGATACTGTTCCAGAATCGCCCGGATATTCTCGCGCGAGGAGCCGACGCAGGATAGATGCGGCGCCGCATCGAGCCCGCCCTGCGACAATTCGAGCACGGTATCGAGCGTGCCCTGCTGGGTCGACCCGCCAGCGCCGAAAGTCACGGAGACGAACTTGGGCTGCAGCGGCATCAGCTGGTCGCGCGCGGCGCGCAGCTTATCCAGACCCTCGGCCGTTTTCGGTGGGAAAAACTCGAAAGACAGTTCGTTAGCGTGCATAGGTTTGGTGTGAATTCAGAGCAAAGTGCGTTTGCCGAGGATCAAAGCCGACAGCAAGGCCGACACGATGCTATACAGCAAGGAGCCGAAAAACGCCGACCAGAAGCCAGACACGTCGAAGCCTTTCAGCAAGGCCGCGCACAGCCAGAACATCAGGGCATTGATCACAAAGGTGAACAGCCCCAAGGTCAGGATATTGACCGGCAGCGTCAGCAGGATCAGGATCCAGCGCAACGAAATATTCAACAGGCCCAGCACCACCGCAACCAGCAGCGCGGTGCCGAAGCTTTTGATATGAATCGACGGAATCAGATGCGTGATGATGAGCAAAGCCAGCGCATTGATCACCCACGTCAGTAGGCCGTTGACGATCACAAGACCTCCGAGCGAAAACTGAGGAACTAAGACGGACCGAGGAATTTAAGGCCCCAGCCCCTCAAACAACACCGCTATTTCGATATCGCACCGAGCTCGCCTGGCACGGTGGCATTCGCCGTCGGCGAACGCCACCCGAGACCAAGCGATACCCAGCGATACCCAGCAGTTAGGCGACACACACCGTGCATCGCCTTCGCCTGAGCGCTTTAGTAGCGGTAGTGATCCGGCTTGAACGGGCCTTTCTTGTCGACGCTGATGTACTTCGCTTGTGCGTCGGTCAAGGTCGACAGGTTCGCGCCGATGCGCTCCAGATGCAGACGCGCGACCTTCTCGTCCAGATGCTTGGGCAAGACGTAGACCTTGTTTTCATACTTGTCGCCTTGCGCGAACAACTCGATCTGCGCCAGGGTCTGGTTGGTGAACGAGTTCGACATCACGAACGACGGGTGGCCGGTACCGCAACCGAGGTTGACCAGACGCCCCTGTGCCAGCAGGATGATGCGCTTGCCGTCGGGGAACACGATGTGGTCGACTTGCGGCTTGATGTTGTCCCAGGTGTACTGATTCAACGAAGCGACGTCGATTTCCGAATCGAAGTGACCGATGTTGCAGACGATAGCGTTGTTACGCATCGCCTTCATATGATCATGCGTAATCACATGGTAGTTGCCGGTGGCGGTCACGAAAATGTCGGCCTTGTCGGCGGCATATTCCATGGTCACGACGCGGTAGCCTTCCATCGCCGCCTGCAGTGCGCAGATCGGGTCGATTTCGGTGATCCACACGGTCGCGCCCAGACCGCGCAGCGATTGTGCGGAACCCTTGCCCACATCACCGTAGCCAGCCACCACTGCCACCTTGCCGGCCACCATCACGTCGGTCGCGCGCTTGATACTATCGACCAGCGATTCGCGGCAACCGTACAGGTTATCGAACTTGCTCTTGGTGACCGAGTCGTTGACGTTGATCGCGGGGAACGGCAGACGCCCTTCCTTCTCGATCTGATACAGACGATGCACGCCGGTGGTGGTTTCTTCCGTCACGCCGCGGATGCACTTGAGGCGCACCGAGTACCAGTGCGGATCTTGATCCAGACGACCGGCGATTGCCTTGTACAACGCGACTTCTTCTTCGTTGGTCGGATTGCCGATCACCGAACGGTCGCTCTCGGCGCGCGTGCCGAGCATCAGCAGCAGGGTGGCATCGCCGCCGTCATCGAGGATCATGTTGGCGTGCTCGCCGTTCTTCCATTCGAAGATGCGGTGCGTAAATTCCCAGTATTCGTCCAGGGTTTCGCCCTTGAACGCAAACACCGGCACGCCGGTTTGCGCAATCGCGGCAGCGGCATGGTCCTGAGTCGAGAAAATGTTGCACGAGGCCCAGCGCACTTCGGCGCCGAGTGCGGTCAACGTCTCGATCAGCACGGC
>Ga0116226_10000440_pt1 | contig 35276 bp, 30 predicted proteins | sample S1TSphfallax_FD_89692 | JGI IMG/M metagenome (GOLD analysis project Ga0116226, IMG submission 89692) | Host-associated microbial communities from peat moss isolated from Minnesota, USA - S1T2_Fa - Sphagnum fallax MG | ecosystem: Host-associated > Plants > Peat moss > Unclassified | place: USA...
ATCGGCGTGACCGTCGGCCCTGGTTCCTTCACCGGCCTTCGGGTCGGGCTGGCCTTCGCCAAGGCCATGTCGCTGGCCCTGGACATTCCCTGCATCGGCGTCAATTCGCTGGAGGCGCTGGCGGCCGAGCGGTCCAACTTCGTCGCCGCCGTGATCGCGGCCAAGGGTGATCAGGTCTATCTGCAAGCCTTTATGGACGGCGCAGCCCTTATGGAGCCCGCCGTTCTGGACATTCCCCAAGCCGCCGCGCGCCTTGGCGAACTCTGGTCCGGCGGGCCTGCCGCCCTGGTCGGATCAGGGGCGCCGCTTTTGGAGAGCGTTTTGCGCCATGCCGTTATGGATCCGGCTGAGACAGCGGATATCTGCGCCCTGGCGCGATTGATCGGTTCCCGCCCAGCCGCCGCCCACCGACCCCGCCCCCTGTATCTCAGGCCGCCTGACGCCAAGACCATAGCTGAACGCAAGGCCGCCGAATCGGCGTCGGAGGCGAACCTCGCGAGCCACTTTGCTCCGAAGACGCCGGCATGAGTGCGATCTTATCGGACGCCGACCTGGCGCCGCAGGTGCTGGAGGTGACGGCGGCGAGCGTCGAACCCTTGGCGGCGCTGCACGCCCAAGCGTTTGAAGCGCCGTGGTCAGCCCCAGAACTGGCGCGCATGATTGACGGCCCATGCGCCTTCGCCCTGGCCATCGGGACTGGCGCGCAAGCGGCAGATATTCAGGGATTCGTTGTCGCCCGCGCCATCGCCGGAGAGGCGGAGATCCTGACCCTAGCGGTTCGACCCGATATGCGGCGCCGCGGCCTGGCGCGATCTTTGATCGCCGCAGTTTGCACACGGGCGGTCGATCACGGCGCAAGGGTGCTATGGCTTGAGGTGGCCGTGGATAATTCCGCGGCCTTGGCCCTTTATCAGAGCCTGGGGTTCGAGGCGGCGGGCCGACGCCCCGCCTATTATGGACGTGAACAAGGCGGACCGGTGGACGCGCTGGTCATGCGTCGCGATCTTAACAGCAGCGTGAGTTGAGTTTATGATCAGTCGAACGCAAGGACGCCGAGGCTTGGACCGGATCGAAAAGCTTTGCACGGCCAAAGGCCTGCGCATGACCGATCAGCGCCGAATCGTAGCGCGGGTTCTGTCCGACGCGAGCGACCATCCGGATGTGGAGGAACTCTATCGCCGCGCAGCGTCTGTAGACGCCAATATCTCCATCGCCACCGTCTATCGCACCGTGCGCTTGTTTGAAGAGGCTGGAATTATTTCCCGCCACGACTTTCGCGATGGGCGATCACGCTATGAGGAAGCGCCCGAAGCGCACCATGACCACCTAATTGATATGAAAACGGGCAAGGTTGTAGAATTCATTGATGAAGAGATTGAACGCCTGCAAACCATGATCGCCCTAAGACTGGGCTATCGCCTGGTGGACCATCGGCTGGAACTTTACGGCATCCCGCTGACGGAGCCGGAGGCCTGATCGGCATGAAGGTTTGACGCCGGATATTCTCGCAAACTCGATCATGTTCAGACGGCGTTTTGATCAATTTCTTTGGCAATGCCCTGAACGAGCTCAACGATATTGCGGCGCAATCGCCGGCTTTCGAGTCGACCGAAATATTTTATAAGTTCGTGCTCTTCATTCGTAAAAGGCATTTGGTGCACGAAAGCTTGTTGTATGTCTTCGGTAAGCTCTGTTTTCAGAATTGGGTCCGGAAGGCCTTCATAAAAATAATTGATCGTCGCCTTCAGAGCGCGGGCGATCTGATAAAGCTTTGAAGCGCTGACACGATTAGCGCCGCGCTCATATTTCTGGATTTGCTGGAACGTCAGACCGACGGCGACCGCAAGATCATCCTGACTTAAGCCATGAGCCCGACGACGCCGGCGAATGCGCTCACCGACATGCTTGTCGATTTGCTGAGGATCGAGCGAGTCAGGCGTTTCGGCCAACATGAAGACTTCAAATGACAAAACAAGCTCATCCCGTGTCAAAAATACCTAGCTCTGATTCACGTCATTTTCAACCTGATTTTGCAAAATTATAAACGCTACAACAATCCCAAGACGCATATAAGGATTATTACCGAGCCTAAAGGGAAATCGCCCAGCCTCGAATAGGGTGTCTTTTCCAGATGGGTCGGCAGGTTGGCGTCAACTATGCCGGAGACGCCAAGGCCGAGCTGGGCCTTGACCCGACCATAAGAGTCTATAACGGCCGAAATTCCCGTTGGGGTTGATCTGGCCATCGGTAGGCCCTGCTCGATCGCGCGGTAGCTGGCCAGGTTCAGATGCTGGACGGGCCCGCTGGTTCGCCCGAACCAAGCGTCGTCGGAGACATTGACGATCCAGCCCGGTCTTGAGCCGTCAGTTTTGGCGAGTTCAGGAAACAGGCTCTCATAACAGATCAAAACCTGAAGGCGCGGCAGGCCAGCGATAAACAGCGGCCTGGACGGCGGCCCCATGGTGAAGGGCTCTCCCGCCTGGACCAGTTGCGTCAGGCCGAGACGGGCGAAGAGCGGCGCGAACGGCACATATTCGCCAAAGGGGACCAAACGATGTTTATCATAGACCCCCAGGACCTGCAGACCCTCCCCGTCCGGCGCGCGGCGCAGGGCCAGAAGGCTGTTGAAGTAGAGAGGGCGGCCCGCGGTCGCCTGGCTGCGATACCCCCCGACCAAAAGAATCTGCCCAGGGGCCAGGGCGCGCGCCAGCGCGATCTGCGTCCAGCTCCCCGGCGCCAGATAATCGTTGAAGGACGCAGGTATGGCGCCCTCGGGCCAGATCACCACGTCTGGGCGGTGCGCGGACGGCTGGGCCGTCAGGTCTAAAAACCGGGTGAAGCGATCAGTAAAGCCCTTGGCTGTCCACGTCGCCTCCTCACCCAGGTCGGGCTGCACAAGGCGCAGGCGAAGCGCGATGTCGCCGTCATGCGCGGCGGCGAGCCGAGCGCCGCCATAGCCGTAGAGGCCCACAAGCAGCAGGGCGGCGAGCCCCAGGGCCACGCCACGCGCTCGCGCTGCGCTCGACCGGCGTAGCGTCACAGCGCTCGCCCCGATGATGACAGTGATCAAGGTCAGGCCATAGGCGCCCACCAGGGCGGCGGTCTGGGAGGGGGCGGACCCCGCCCGCCAGCTTTCGCCGGGCAGGTCCCAGGGAAAGCCGGTCAGCACATGGCCGCGCAGCCATTCAAAACCGGTCAGGACAGCGGCGAAGACCAAAATGCGAAAAGCGCCGCCGAACCGGGGGCGGGATGCGCGAAACGCCACGAAACAAAGCCCCGCCGCGCCCCAGAACAGGGCCACGCCCCCCGCAAGGGCGAAGACGGCGAAGGGCGCCTGCCAGCCATGGGCGGCGGCGTCGACAAAGAACGCCTCCCCTACCCACCAGGTCCCGACCAGAAAATAGCCGCAGCCGACAAGCCAACTGCGCCAGAAGGCAGATCGAAGGCTATGCTCCGCAGGCAGATCATCTAGCAGATAAAGCCACAGCCCGAAGCCCGCCAAGCCGAAGCTGAAGCCGAACGGGGGGTGGGCGAGGGCGGCGGCGACGCCGGCCAGCAGGGCGAGACCGGCGGGCTTCAACCCGCGCGCAAGTCTAGGCGACGCCATCGGGACGGGCGACGGCGGTCAGAGCCTCCGCTGGCGCGGGCGGACGGATGCGCAGACGCCTTATGCGGCGGGGATCAGCCTCCATCACCTCGAACTCGAACCCGTCAGGGTGCACAATGACTTCGCCGCGTTGCGGCACGCGCCCGGCCAGGGTGGCGACAAGGCCCGCCACGGTGTCGATCTCCTCATCATGATCCGGTGGGGCGAGGCTAACGCCCAACAGGCTTTCCAACTCCTCCAGCGGGGTGCGGGCGTCGGCTTCCAGCAGACCGCCGGGACGGGGCGTGATTTCGGGCGCGGACTGCTCATCATGCTCATCGGAGATTTCGCCGACCACCGCCTCGATCAAATCCTCCAGCGTCACCAGGCCGTCGGTGCCGCCGAATTCATCAATCACCAAGGCCATGTGAATGCGCTGCACCCGCATGCGCAGCAGGAGATCGGCCGTACGCATGGAGGCGGGCACATAGAGGATTTCACGCCTCAGCCGGTGCAGGATCGGATCGCGCCAAGGGGGACGGGGCGCACTTTCCGGATCCACATCGGCTGGGGCAATCAACTTGAGCACATCCTTGATATGCACCACGCCCACCGGGTCATCCAGGCTCTCCCGATAGATCGGCATACGGGAATGCTCGGAATCGACAAAGCGGCGCACCACCTCCGCAAGGGGGGTGGAAATCTCCAGGGCCAGAATATCGGCCCGGGGCGTCATCACATCTGAGACGCGCAGCGACTTGAAGGCCTCCGCCTGATCTACCAGATCGACTTCGGTCTGATCGGCAGCCAGGGCTGGGGGCGCCGGGGCGGGAGGCGTTTCCTGCCCTCGCGGTCGGAACCAGGCCGGCAGCAAACTTAGCCGCGCGGATCGACCGGGGCCGGCGTAACGGGTTTTGCGGGGGGGCGTGTCGCTGGGACTTCGACCGTCAGGGCTCGCCATCGGCATTTCGCTGCGCATACGGATCGGCGATGCCGAACCGGCGCAGAATCTCTCGCTCCGTCTGTTCCATGGCCTCAGCTTCCGCTTCGGCCATATGATCATACCCGATCAGGTGCAAAACGCCATGCACAACGAGATGGGTAAGATGATCCGATAAAGCCTTGCCTTGCTCACCGGCTTCACGAGCGCAAACACCGTAGGCCAGGGCGATATCGCCGAGGTGCGGATGGGCAGTCGGGGCGGCGGGAAAGGACAGCACATTGGTGGGCGAAGGCTTGCCGCGAAACTGGGCGTTCAACTGGGCGATGGACGCGTCGTCCGTCAAGAGAACCGTGACGTCGCCATCCATGCCGCCGGAGACAAGCGCAGACTCGGCCGCGGCGCGCACCGTGGCCTCGACGTCCGGCACTGTCGCCCAGGCCTCATCCTCGATCTCAACCTCAATCATCGTGCAGGCGTCTTGGCGGCGTCAGCGTCGTAGGCCTTGACGATTCGCTCCACCAAGGGATGGCGCACCACATCACTGGCCTCGAACCGGGCGATGGCCACCCCCTTCACACCCTCCAGGATCGAAACAGCGTGGGCGAGGCCGGAGTCGCGTAAGTTCGGCAGGTCCACCTGGCTTGGGTCCCCTGTCACGGCCATGCGCGCGCCTTCGCCCAGCCTTGTCAGCACCATCTTCATCTGCAGGCGCGTCGCGTTCTGCGCCTCATCGACAATGACAAAAGCGTGAGCGAGCGTTCGGCCGCGCATGAAGGCCAGGGGCGCCACCTCGATCTCGCCCCGCTCGCGCCGCCGCGTCAGAGACTCCTGCCCCATCAGATCGCTCAGGGCCTCCCAGATCGGGGCCAGATAGGGATCGACCTTTTCCTTCAGATCGCCGGGCAGAAAGCCCAGCCGCTCCCCCGCCTCCACCGCCGGGCGGGTGATGACCAGCCGATCCACCTCGCCCCGCATGAGCAGGGCTGCGCCATAGGCCACGGCCAGGAAGGTCTTGCCTGTGCCGGCCGGCCCCACGCCAAACACCAGCTCGCAGCGGGCCAGGTCGTCCAAATAGCGCGCCTGAGCCGGCGTCTTGGCCGCCACCGCGCCGCGCCGCCCGACCGGCAGGACCGGAGCGGAGGACGCAGCCGGTTCGCCGGCCTTGGCGGCGGTCACGGCCGCGCGCACATCGCTTTCCCCGACATCAAGCCCTTGCTCGGCCCGGGCGGCTATGGCGCGAATGGCGTCGCGCGCTTCGCTGCGGGACTTCAGCTTGCCGCGCAGGCGCACCCCGCCGCCCGGCGCCTCGATCAAGACATCGAAGGCGTCTTCCAGCAGGGCGGCGTGGCGGCTGTGCGGCCCGGCCACGGCGCGCACGCCCTTGTCGGATAGAGCGACAAACTCCTCTGTTCCCCGGCTCAAGCCAGGGCCTCAACCAGCCGACCCGCCAGGGCGTTTGTTCCCACCATGGTCAGCTCAACCTCAGCGATCTGGCCGATCAACCGGCTCGGCCCCTCGCACCAGACGCCTTGCAGATAGGGGCTGCGCCCGACGATCTGGCCTGGCTCGCGACCGGCGCGCTCGAACAGGATGGGAACCGTTCGGCCAAGCGTTGAGGCGTTGAACGCCTGTTGCTGCTCAACCAACAGGGCCTGGAGACGGGCCAGACGCTCCGACTTCACCTCCTCATCCACCTGATCGGCCATGCCAGCGGCGGGCGTTCCGGGGCGGCGGGAGTATTTGAAGGAGAAGGCCGAGGCGTGACGCACCTGGCGCACCAAGTCCAAGGTCGCCTCAAAATCCGCCTCCGTCTCGCCGGGGAAGCCGACAATGAAATCGCCGGAAATGGCGATATCGGGCCGCGCCGCGCGGATGCGGGCGATCAGATCGAGATAGCTTTGCGCCGTGTGCGCCCGGTTCATCGCCTTCAGCACCCGGTCAGACCCCGACTGAACCGGCAGGTGCAGATAGGGCATCAGCGCCGCCACCTCGCCATGGGCGGCGATTAGGTCATCTCCCATGTCGCGCGGATGGCTGGTGGTGTAGCGAATGCGGTCGAGCCCCTCAATCTTGGCGAGCCGCCGGATCAGGCGCGCCAAGCTCCAGACCCCGACGTCAGGCCCCTCGCCCTCATAGGCGTTGACGTTCTGGCCCAGGAGGGTGACCTCGCGTACGCCCTGATCGGCCAGACGCTCCGCCTCCTCCACGATCTTCGCGACCGGGCGGGAATATTCCGCCCCGCGCGTATAGGGCACGACGCAGAAGGTGCAGAACTTGTCGCAGCCCTCCTGCACCGTCAGAAAGGCCGTCGGCCCATGGATGGCGCGGGCCTTGGGCAGGGCGTCGAACTTGGCTTCGGCGGCGAAGTCAGACGCGATCCGCTCGCCCTTCGCCCCGCCGATGCGGGCGATCAAGTCCGGCAGTTGCTGATAGGCTTGCGGTCCTACCACCAGATCCACCGCCGGCTGGCGATGAAGGATCTCCGCGCCCTCGGCCTGGGCGACGCAGCCGGCGACGGCGATGGCCATGCGCCCGCCCCCCGCCGCCTCACGCTCCGCCCGCATCTCCTTCAGCCGGCCCAGATCGGAATAGACCTTCTCCGCCGCCTTTTCCCGGATATGACAGGTGTTGAGGATCACCAGATCAGCGTCCTCCGGCCGCTCGGACGCCACATAGCCCAAGGGCGCCAGCACATCGGCCATGCGCTCGCTGTCATACACATTCATCTGGCAACCGAAGGTCTTGATGTGCAGACGCTTCGGGCTCGGGGTCCCTGTCATGGGGAGGTTATGGGTTGTGGGGCGGCAGGGCGCAAGACGGCCGACGGTCGGTCACCTCCCGCCCGCCACATCCACCAGAGCGCCGGTGATATAGGAGGCCGCATCGCTGAGCAGCCAGAGGATGGTCTGCGCCACCTCCTCCGCCTCGCCCGGTCGCTTCATGGGGACCGCCAGGGCGATCCGCTCGGCGCGACCCGGCTCGCCGCCGCTGGCGTGAATCTCGGTGCGGATCACGCCGGGCCGCACCGCATTGACCCTCACGCCCTGGCCCGCCAGCTCCTTGGAAAGCCCGAGCGTCAGCGTATCAACCGCCCCTTTCGACCCGGCATAGTCCACATACTCAGACGGCGAGCCCAGGCGCGCGGCAGCGGAGGAGACCAACACCATAGCCCCGCCGCGCCCGCCCCGATCCCGCGACATGGCGCGCGCGCCTTCCCGCGCCGTGAGATAGGCGCCCAGAATATTGATATCGAACATGCGCTTAAGCCGAGAAAGCTCCATATCCGCCAACTGGCTCGCCGGTGCGACCACGCCCGCATTCACCACCAGCGCATCCAGCGGCCCCAAGGCCTCAGCCATCTCCGCAAAGATGGCGACCACGTCGGCCTCGACCGACACATCGCCCTTCAACGTGATCGCCTGACCGCCCGCCGCGCGCACGGCCTCAGCCGTCGTCTCCGCCGCAGCCTCATCCCCCACATAATTGATCCCGACCGACCAGCCGAGCCCACCCGCCAGCACCGCCGTCGCCCGACCTATCCCCCGGCTTCCGCCCGTGATGAGAAGGGTTTTCATGTCACGACCTAAAACGGCGCAGCCTATGTCAGTGCTGGCTTTCCGGCATACGCACGATCAGGCCGTCAAGCGCGTCGCTCACCTTGATCTGGCAGGAAAGGCGGGAGTTGGGCTCCACGTTTTCGGCGAAATCGAGCATACTCTCTTCCATTGCCGTGGGCGCACCCACCTTGTCCGCCCAGGCGGCGTCCACATAGACATGGCAGGTGGCGCAGGCGCAGGCGCCGCCGCAGTCGGCGTCAATGCCCGGCACATTGTTCTTCACAGCGCCTTCCATCACGGTCAGGCCGGCCTTCACCTCTAAGGTGTGTTCCTTACCGCTGTATTCGACATAGGTGATCTTGGGCATGGGGGCCTTCGGTTCAACGTTGGTATCGGGGCGGCGATCAGGCCGCCACGTCCTTCATAGACAGGGTGATATCGCGAAGTTTATCCGGCGCAACCGATTTGCGCGAGGCGATCAATTGGCGGCCCGCCATGAACTCCGGCGCCGCATTTATGGCCTCCACAGCCTGCACTCGGTTCTCGGGATCGAGATGGAAGACGGCGAAGCGGGCGGTGGAGGGTTCGCCCCGCACGATCAGCTTGTCTGCGCCGAGCGGCAGGCCGGCGATCTGGAGCTTCAGATCATATTGATCCGACCAGAACCAAGGGACTTCTGGATTGGGCGGCTTGGTTCCGCACAGATCGGCGGCGGCCTGCTTGGCCTGCTCCAGCGCATTTGGCACGCTCTCAAGCCGTCCGGTCTGGCCATAGAGCGGCAGGGGGCGGCGCGTGCAGTCGCCGATGGCGTAGATGGCGGGGTCTGAGGTCTTGGCCGTTAAGTCGACGACAACGCCCATATCGCAGGCGAGGCCCGCAGCCTCCGCCAATTCCTGGTTCGGGACCGCGCCGACACCCACCAAAGCTGAGTCGCAGGCGATGAAGCGGCCGTCCGTGAGGCGCACGCCGCTGACATGGCCGCCCTCCCCCTCCAGCGCCGCGACGCCGGCGGAAAGCTCAAGGCTCACGCCGTTTTCCCGATGATAGTCCTGAATGAACAAGGAGAGCGGCTCGCAGGCCACCCGCGCCAGCACACGCGGCATCATCTCGATCACCGTGGCCTCAGCGCCCAGAGCACGGGCTGAAGCGGCGGCTTCAAGCCCGATATAGCCGCCGCCCACCACCGCCAGCCGCTTGCCGGGTCCCAGCGCCGCCTTAAGCCGGTCCGCATCGGCGGCGGTGCGAAGCTCCAACACGCCGTCCAACTCCAGACCGGGCAAGGGAATACGCCGCGCCCGGGCGCCGGTGGCGATGATCATGTAATCGTATGCGAGACGCTCGCCGCTCGCCAGCAGGACGTCTTTCGCCGCCCGGTCAATCGCTGCGGCTTTCGCGTTCAGGCGTAAGGCGATCTGATGGTCGGCGTAAAAGCTTTCAGGCCGCAAGGCCAAGGAGTCGGCGTCCGCCTCCCCCTTCAGCCAGGCCTTGGACAGGGGCGGGCGCTGATAAGGCGCGATGGGCTCATCGCCCACTAAAGTGATCGGCCCAGCCCAGCCCAGTTGACGCAAAAGGGCCGCCGCCGTCCCGCCCGCATGGCCGGCCCCCAGGATGACGATCCGACCCGCTAAATCCGCCAAGGTTCCCGCCCTTAAGTGTCATACATGTCGCCGCAAGGCTTGCTGAGGCCGATAACCTATAGGACACCCAGGGTCCATGCGCCCCGCAATAACCAATCCTCATACCGTATCCCCATCTTGGCGGTTGTCGGCGACGGCGGAGACGACGGCGCGCCTGGGGGCAGCCATCGCGCCCCGTCTGCGCATCGGCGAGGCGGTCTGCCTGCAGGGGCCTTTGGGCGCAGGAAAATCGACCCTGGCCCGCAGCCTGATCCGCGCCCTGACCCGGCCGGATGAAGATGTGCCCAGCCCCACCTTCACTCTGGTTCAGTTTTATTCGGCGGCGGGGCTGAGCGTCGCTCATTTTGATCTCTATCGCCTGACCCGCCCGGAGGAGGCCTATGAGATCGGGCTGGAGGAGGCGCTGGAAACGGGCGCGGCGGTGATCGAATGGCCCGAACGGCTGGAAGGACTGATCCCCGCGGATCGCCTGGATGTGGAACTCAGGCTACCGCCTGAACCGGAAAATGAAATAGCGACATCCCGGCGGCTTGTGCGCCTGACCGGCCATGGCGCATGGGAAGCGCGCGCGGGTGCGCTGGAGCTGGGCTTTTCATTTGACTGACGCCGCCGCAAAGTGCTCGTCCCGCTCAGGCCTGGCGCGCGACTTCCTGATCAGCGCCGGGATGGGAGACGCAGCTCTGACCCGCCTGCCGGGGGACGCCTCCACGCGCAGTTATGCGCGGCTCGTCTCGCCGCAGGGCTCGCGCCTGATCCTGATGGATGCGCCGACGGCGGCGGAGAGCCTGCCTTGCGGCCCGGAGGCGGATGACGCCAGCCGGACGGCGGCGGGCTATAACGCCATGGCCCGGCTCGCCGCCTGTCGGGTAGACGCCTTTGTCGGCGCTGACCTTTTCCTGCGCTGCCAGGGGTTTTCCGCGCCGGAGGTGATCGCCTTCGACGTCGCCAACGGTTTCGCCGTGATGGAGGACTTAGGGCCCAATCTGTTCGCCCAGCGGATCGAGGCGGGGGACCACGCGCTGACCTTTTATGAGGCCGCCGTCGACCTTCTGGTGCGGCTGCATGAGACGGCGACGCCCGACGCCCTGCCCGTGCCCGGCGCGCCGCCCTGGCCGCTTCTGGCCTATGACGACCTGGCCCTTAAAACCGGCGCGGACCTTTTCCTCGACTGGCAACCCAGGCTGGCTCAGGCGGCGGACTTCGGCGCCGAAGCCCGCCTCGCCTGGGAGGTCCTATGGGCGCCGATACGGGCGCGCGGGGCCGCCGGCGCTTCGGTCTTCACGCACCGGGATTATCATGCGGAAAACCTGATCTGGCTGGAGGCGCGGCAGGGCCTGGCGCGGGTAGGCTTGTTGGACTTTCAGGACTGCGTGCGGGCCCATCCGGCTTGGGACCTGCTATCCCTCTTGCAGGACGCCCGGCGCGATGTGGAGCCCGAACTGGAAGCGGCCATGCTGGCCCGCTATTTCGCCGCGCGGCCGCAGGTGGATCGCGACGCCTTCCTGGCCGATTACGCCGGTCTCGCCACCCTGAACAACGCCAGGATCGTCGGCATATTTTCCCGCCTTATCGTGCGCGACGACAAGCCGCGCTATCGCGACTTCCTGCCCCGCATGTGGCGCCTCCTGGCGCGCAACCTGGCCCACCCGGACGTGGCCGGGCTGAAGGCCTGGTTCGACCGCCATGTCCCCGAGGCGACGCGGCTTTGAGCGGGCCGAAAACAGCCATGGTGCTGGCGGCGGGGCTGGGTACGCGCATGCGGCCCCTGACAGACGACCGCCCGAAAGCCCTGGTTCAAGTAGCGGGGCTGAGCCTGATTGACCACATGCTGGATCGGCTTGAGGCCGCAGGCGTGGAAAAAGCCGTCGTCAATGTCCACGCCTTCGCGGATCGGCTTGAAGCCCACCTCATGGAACGACGGGCGCCGCAGATCGTGATCTCCGACGAGCGGGCGCGTTTGATGGAAACCGGCGGGGGGCTGAAGCAAGCGCGCGGCCTGCTGGGCGAGGCCCCGGTGTTCGTGGCCAATATCGATTCGGTCTGGATCGAACGCGGTGCGGCGGCCCTTCCCGCGCTCGTTCAGGCCTGGGACCCGACGGAGATGGAGGTGTGCCTCCTGCTCACCGCGACGGACAAGGCGCTCGGCTTTGACGGCCCCGGCGACTTTTTCAAGGATGAAGCGGGGCGGCTCAGCTTTCGCGGCGCGGCCGCGCGGGCGCCCTTCGCCTATATCGGTGTCCACATCGCCAAGCCCCAAATCGTGGACGGCGAACCGCTGGAGCCGTTTTCCCTGACCCGCATCTGGCGCGGCCTGGCCGAGCGCGGTCGTCTCTACGGCGTCGTGCTGGATGGGGACTGGATGCATGTGGGCGACCCGGACGCTCGCGCGGCGGCGGAGGCGCGCCTGAGATCGGAGCCGGTGGGATGACGCCCGCCGTCGCCGGACCGCCGGCGCATCACGTCCTGTTCGGGGGAACAGGCCCCCGCTGGTTCGCCATCGCAGCGCACCGCCCGTTTCTGGACGACCTCGCCTTTGGCCTGACCGCCGCCCTTGCGCCGCTGGGACCTGAAGCTCTGGCAGACGCCTTGGTCCTGACGCCGACCCGGCGCGCAACGCGGGAGTTGGCGGAAGCGTTCCTGCGCACGGGCTCGGCCAAGGCCCTGCTCCTGCCGCAAATCCGCGCTCTGGGCGACTTGGACGAGGGCGAACCGCCGTTTGAGCCGGGCGATCTATCTCTAGACCTGCCGCCCGCTATCAGCCCGCTTCGCCGACGCTTTGAACTGGCGCGTCTGGTTTTTGATCATCAAGCGATCCTGCGGCGCAGCCTCGACGCGCATGCGGCGCTGGACATGGGCGACGCCCTGGCCGGGTTTCTGGACTCCCTGCAAATTGAAGAGATCACCGATCCCGATGTGTATCAGCTTGTGGACGAGGCCTTCGCCGAGCATTGGCAGGTGTCGGCGAAATTTCTGGCCCTGGCCTTGGAGGCCTGGCCGCGTCGGCTGCGCGACCTGGGGCTGATCGACATTACCGAACGCCGCACCCGGCTCCTGCGCGCCCTGGCGGATCAATGGCGGGACGCGCCGCCGGACCGGCCGCTGATCGCCGCCGGCTCCACGGGAACGGCGCCCGCGACGGCGGACCTGTTGAGCGTGATCGCCAAGGCGCCCCAGGGCCTCGTTGTCCTGCCGGGCCTTGATCTCAACCTGGCCGACACGGCCTGGGGCGACGTGCGCGACGCCCACCCCCAGGGCGCCATGAAGCGCCTGTTGGAGCGGTCCGGCCTGTCGCGAGGGGCGGTCGCGAACTGGCCTACGCCGGAGTCCCGCGCCGACGCCGCCATAGGCCTCTCCCGTCGTCGGATAGTGAATGAGGCCCTGCGCCCGGCCGAGGCGACCGCCGACTGGCTGGGCGTCATCGACAGTCTCCGCGCCCAGGCGGTTTCGGCCGGTGTCGATCCCATCGCCCAGGGCCTGGACGGCCTCAGCCTGGTCGAGGCGCGGACGGAGGACGAAGCGGCGGCGGTCGCCGCCCTCCTGATGCGCGAAACGCTGGAAACGCCGGGGCGCACAGCGGCGCTGGTGACGCCCGACGCCGCCCTGGCGCGACGCGTGTCCGCCAAGCTGGCCCGATGGGGGATCAGGGTGGATTCCAGCGCCGGGGCGCCCTTATCCAACCTTCCTGTGGGCGTGTTGATCGGCCTTGTCGCCCAGGCCGTCGCCGACCCCCTATCGCCGCCGACCCTGCTCGCCCTCCTTAAGCACCCGGGCGTGAGTCTCGGCCTGACTGAAGCGGCGAAGGGGGCGGCGCTGCAAACGCTGGAGCGCCGAGGTCTACGCGGCGCGCGGCCGTTGAGTTGGGAGGCGCTCCTGACGCGTCTGGAGTCATATCCAGACGCCCAGGCTTTAACGCATAGACTCAAGGCGGCGCTCGACCTTCTCATCGGCGCTTTCGGCGCCGGAGAGGTCGGCCTGGACGAAGCGGCGGAGGCCCTGACCCTGGCCCTGGAGCAGATGGCGACCAATGCGTCGGGGCGACATGACGCCCTGTGGACGGGGCAGGATGGGGAGGTGGGCGCGGCCTTTCTGGCCGATCTGATCCAGCATGGCCCCGCCCTGCCGCCCTGCACGTGCCGGGGCTTCGCGCAGGTGGTCAATACCCTGATGGCCGGTCAGACCGTCCGCGCGGGCGGCGCGACCCATCCGCGCTTGAAGATTCTCGGCGCCATCGAGGCCCGGCTGATCCGCGCCGACCGCCTGATCCTGGCGGGTCTTGAGGAAGGCGTCTGGCCGAGGCCGGCGGAGGTCGATCCCTTTCTGTCCCGGCCCATGCGGGCGCGACTTGGCCTGCCGCCGCCGGAGCGGCGGATCGGGCTCTCGGCCCACGACTTCGCCCAGGCCGCCTGCGCCGGAGACGTGGTGATGATCCATAGCGAACGGCGGGGCGGACAGCCGGCGGTGAAGTCCCGCTGGCTGTGGCGGCTGGAAACGCTAGCCAAGGGCGCCGGGCTCAACTTGCCCCGCCGGGACGACGCACTCGCCTGGGCCCGCGCGCTGGATAAGGCGCTGGACGACCCGCCCCAAAGCCTCCTGCCCGCGCCCCGCCCCGCCCCCAAGCCGCCCGTCGAGGTTCGCCCCATCGAGCTGCCGGTGACGGATGTGGAGCGGTTGCAGCGCGATCCCTACGCCGTCTACGCCAAGCGGATTCTCGGCCTTCGACCACTGGATCGCCCCGATGAGCGGGTTGAGGCGCGGGCCCGGGGCACCGCCATTCACGCCGCCGTCGAACGGTTTGCAGAGGTCTGGAATACGCTTACACCGGAAAGGGCGCCCGCCGCCTTCGCCGAACTCTATGTAGAAAACCTGATCGCCCTGGGCCTCACTGAAGGCGGCTTGGCGCGCGAAAGGATTCTGGCGCGGCGGGCTGGGGCGTGGGTGGCGGAACTGGAGACGCGGCGTCGCCTCGCCTGCCGCGCCGTTTTGGTGGAAAAGAGCGGGCGCATAGCGTTCGCGCTTTCCGACGGCTCGACCTTCACCCTCAGCGCCAAGGCGGATCGGCTGGAGTTGGCGGACGGTTGCGTCCACGTGCTGGACTTCAAGACCGGCGCGGCCCCGACGGCGAAACAGATCGAGACCTTCCTGGCCCCGCAATTGACCCTGACGGGGGCCATTCTGATGGAGGGCGGCTTCGAGGGGCTGGGGCGGATAGCGCCAGGCGAGCTGGTCTATCTGCGGCTCACCGGCCGCATTCCCCCTGGAGAAGAGCACCGCAGGGCGACGGAGGGTGAGAGCGAGGCCCTGGCGGCGGCGGCGCTGAGCGGCCTTAAACGCCTGCTGACCCGATATCGCGACCCTGACCAGCCCTATCGCTCCCGCACCTCTCTGCGCTTCAAGGCCCAGGTCAGCGATTACGATCATCTTGCCCGGGTGCGCGAGTGGTCGGCGGCGGATGAGGAGGGCGAGGGATGAGCCCATCAGACCGCGACCCCCAGCTCGTCGCCGCCAATCCCCGCGCCTCAGCCTTCGTCAGCGCCAACGCCGGGTCGGGCAAGACTAAGACCTTGGTAGACCGAGTGGCGCGCCTGTTGCTGCAGGACATAGAGCCCGAGGCCATCCTCTGTGTCACCTATACCAAGGCGGCGGCGGCGGAGATGCAGCGCCGCCTGTTCCAGCAGCTCGGCGGCTGGTCAATGATGACGAACGCCGAGCTGGTGACGAAACTGCGGGAGATCGACGAGGCGGTGGACAACCTGCCCAAAGCGCGCCGCCTGTTCGCCCGGGCTCTGGAGACGCCGGGCGGCCTGAAGATCGAGACCCTGCATGCTTTTTGCGAAAAGCTGCTGCGCCGGTTTCCGCTGGAGGCGCAGGTGTCGCCCAGCTTCACTGTCCTGGACGACGCGGCGGCGGCGGAGATTTCCGCGGCGGCGCGGGACGAGGTGGCGCACATGGCCATGGCGGGATCGCCCCAGCCCCTAGCCGACGCCTATGCCCGCTTCGCCGCTGCGCTGGACTTCGCCGCCTTCGAGCAGATGTTCGCCACCTTCGAGACGGAGCGGGAAGCCATAGCCCGCCATGTTGACGCCTGCGGCGGCCTGGGCGGCCTTCCCATGGCGACGGCGCGCGCCTGTAGGCTGGACGGCTGGCGCACGGCGGAAGAGGTGCGACGCGAAGCTGTAACGCCGCCGACCCTGGACCCCGCCCTCTGGCGACGGGCGGCGGCGCTGTTGGCCCAGGGCGGCGTTCAGGATCAAGGGCGTTCGGCAAACCTGGCCGCCGTCGCCGAAGCGGCGCAGAGGGGCGAAGCGGCGTTCGGCGATGCGCTCTCAATCTTCATGACTCAGAAGGGCGAGGCGGCGACCTGGGTTGAGAAAAGCAAGGTGCTGAAGGCGGAGCCCGGCGTTCAGACCCGTCTTCTGGCTGAACAGGCGCGGCTTATGGCGGCGGCGGAGCTGGCGCGGGCCGCCCAGGTCGCTGAGGACACGGTGGACGCCCTGACCCTGGCCTATGTTTACGCCCAAGCCTTTGCCCGGGCCAAGGCGGCGCGCGGAGGTCTCGACTTCACCGACCTGGTGGACAAGGCCTGCAAGCTTCTCACCGAAAACGATGCTGGCGCCTGGGTGCTGTTCAAGCTGGACGGCGGGATAGACCATGTGCTGCTGGACGAGGCTCAGGATACGGCCCCGCCGCAGTGGGAGATCCTGCGGGCCCTGACCGAAGAGTTCTTTTCAGGCGCCGGCGTGCGGGGCGAAAAGGCGCGGCGCACCGTCTTCATCGTCGGCGACGAAAAGCAGTCGATCTATTCCTTTCAGGGCGCGGTCCCCGAACAGTTGTCGCAGGAGGCCGACCATTATGCTGAGGCCGCCAAAGGGGCGAACCTGTTGTTCGAGCGAGCGCCCCTGCGCGCCTCCTGGCGCTCAACGCCCCTGGTCCTGCGGTTCGTAGATACCGTATTTGAGCCGCTGGATCATCGCCAGGCCTTACAGCCCCGCCGACCCGGCGCGTCCGAGGCGGCGCCTTTGATCGAGCACATCGCCAACCGCACGGATCACCCCGGAACCATAGACCTGTGGCCGCTTGAGCAGGAAACGCCCGCAGAGGAGCCGGACGCCTGGGATGCGCCGCTGGACGCAGAGGCCGGCCAGGGCGCCTATCGCCGGCTGGCGGAAAAGATCGCCGCTGAGATCAAGGCCATTGTAGATCGCGGCGATGCGGTGTTCGACAAGGAGACCCGCGCTGTCCGCCCCGCAAATTATGGCGATGTCCTGATCCTGGTGCGCAAACGCAAGCTGATGTTTCAGGAACTGTTGCGGGCCATGAAGCATGCGGGCGTCCCTGTGGCGGGGGCGGATCGGCTGGTCCTGTCGGAGCATCCGGTGTTTGAGGACCTGCTGGCCCTGGCGCGGATCGCGCTCTATCCGCACGATGACTTGACCCTGGCCGGCGTGCTGCGAAGCCCACTTTGCGATGTGGACGAAGCCAGCCTCTACGCCCTCGCTCAAGGCCGCAAGGGCTCGCTGTGGGCGGAGCTGAGCGCGCAGGCTGAAAGCCGAGCGGACTGGCTGGCCGCGAGGCGCCTCATCACGTGGATGCAGCAGGCGGCGTTCCGGCTGACGCCGTTCGATCTGTTCAGCCAATTGATGACTCGGCTGGATACGGAGGGCCGCTCCATCCGCCGACGGTTCATCACGCGCCTGGGTCCCGAAGCCGGCGATGCGGTGGACGAGTTTCTGGCCCAGGCCCTGACCGCCGAGGGCCGGGGCGTGCGCGATCTGGAGCGGTTCGCCGACGGCTTGTCGCGCCTCAGCCTGACCGTAAAGCGGGAGATGGACGAGCCGAGAGGCGAGGTGCGGATCATGACGGCCCACAGCGCAAAGGGGCTGGAGGCGCCCATCGTCTTCCTGCCCGAAACCGTGTCGGCCGGTGCGGTGCGCGGCTCGCCGCTTTTGCCGACGGCCGACGGGGGCTTCTTCTGGTGCGCGCGCAAGGATGACGACTGCGCCGCCTCCGCCGAGGTGCGGGCGGCGCGGGCGGAGAAGGAGGCGCGGGAGGCCTTGCGCCTGCTCTATGTGGCTACGACGCGAGCGCGGGACCGTTTGGTGATCGCCGGCCGTATCAACGCCAGAACCAAGCCCGAAAGCATCAAGGGCTGGTGGCCGTCGCTCTCGGCGGCATTCGAGCATCCGGAGCTGAGCGCCGAGGTGCGCGAGGTTCCCGTCGGCGACATGATCGTGCGACGACTGGGGCCAGACCCTGCGTCCGCCCCGGACCTGGCAGGCGCGGTTCAGGAAGCAGCGGCGTCTCTACCGGCCTGGACATTGAGTTCGCCTACCCCGGAGTCGCCGCTGGCCGCCTATGCGACGCCGTCTACGGCGGGGGACCAGGCGTTCGGCCCCGCGCCGTCTCCGCGCGCGCGCGCGCAAGGGCTTAGCCGATTCCGGCGGGGCGAGTTGATCCACCGCGTGCTGCAAATCCTGCCCGACCTTGCGGCCGCCGAGCGCGCAGCCGCAGCGATCAGGCTCTTGGACAAGGAGCCGGACCTGTCGCCGCCCCAGCGCGCCGAGATCGCCCACGCCGCACTGGGCGTGCTGAGCGACGCGCGATTTGCGGAGGTGTTCGGCCCAGGCTCCCGCGCCGAAGCCGCCCTGGCCGGGTCGTCCGCGGACCTTCCCGCAGGATTGAAGGTTTCCGGCCGGGTCGACCGCATGGTGGTGACGCCGCAAAAGGTGCTGGTGGTGGATTTCAAGACCAACCGCCCCTCCCCCGATCGGGTGGAGGACGCGGCGCCCGCCTATCTGACACAGATGGCGATCTATGTCGCCGTGCTGCGGGCCGTCTTCCCGGATCGGCGCGTGGAAGCGGCGCTGGTGTGGACGGATGGACCTAAGCTGACGCCCATTCCAGAAAACATCATCGCGTCCAGCTTGGCGGCCCTGCCCGAGTCTGCTTGATTGTTCCGGCCGGGCGCTTACATCGCTGCGTCAAGGCGCGGGCGCTTGGTTCGCGAACAGGAGCAGATCATGGCCACGGTCAAGGTCACGGATGACACGTTTCAAGAGGCTGTGCTGGGCTCAAGCCAGCCCGTGCTGGTGGACTTCTGGGCGGAATGGTGCGGCCCGTGCAAGCAGATCGCCCCGGCTCTGGATCAGATTTCCGAAGAACTGTCCGGCCAGGTGGTGATCGCCAAGGTCAATATCGACGACAGTCCCACCACCCCGTCCCGCTATGGCGTGCGCGGCATACCGACCATGATGCTGTTCAAGGACGGCCAGATGACGGCGATGAAGGTGGGCGCCATGCCCAAGTCCAAGATTTTGGAATGGCTGTCCGAGGCGGGCGTTCAGTCGGCCTAGCGGATCTTCACGTCCCTCGAGTGCGTTTGAAAACGCCTTTGCACGGCTTCATGCACTGAGAGGCGTCCCTGCCGCTCCTAAGGATGACGATGTGAATGAATCGCACGAACTTCGTTATCCTTAGGAGGCCAAAGGGCCGTCTCGGAAGTTGGCCCCTGGGCCGAACGAAGTTTGGTCCCGAGGGGACGCATTGCATTTCAAAACGGTACCTTGAGAACCAATTTGACATTTTTTTCCATGACGAATGGGCTACCAACGCAAGTTAAGGCTTTAATATGAATCGTATAAAATTACAGGAGGCACAGTCGGATTTTATATAAAATCGCCTCTGCCCGTCTTTAAATGTGTCAAGGCCGAAAAATTTAACGCCCGCGCGAGTCTGAATTAAGGGGGCTTTAAGACTGAAAAACGATCCTACAAATGAGGTTAATTTGGCCAGGGATCGTAGACTTTATGAAAAATATTCCGGTCATTGGTAAGTTTTTGGCGCTCATGGCGATGTTCGCGGTCTTCGCCATCGCCTGCATCATCTATTCGACAAGTCAGATGAGCCTCATCCAGAAGGGCTATGAAGCCGCCGCGAACGGCCCGGCAGCCTATGCCATGGGCGGCGTTCGCAGTAATGGCTCGGCTTCGACCATGCGCGCTTCCATTCTCGCCCTGGTGGTGGCGACCACAGATGCAGAACGCCAAGATGCGATGAAACGCTATCTGGCTGCGAGAAAGCGCTTTGAAGGATTCGCCGGACAAATCGTTGCGGCTGCCGGCGACGATGCGCCCCAAGCGCAGGAACTGGTGGATCGCGTCATTAAACTCGTTGACCATGACTGCGCCCATACCATAGCCCTTGGCCAGGCCGCCAAGACCGGCGCGGATGCACTCGCCGCACAAGACGCCTTCAACAAGGAGTGCCTGCCGCCATTTCAGCCTATCGCTGATGCTTTTATCGAGCGGAATGGTGTCGCGGTCGCGAAGGCGGAAGCCATAAAACAGGCGCTGGCTGCTCAAACGCGCACGACGATCTGGACCACCTACGCGTTAATGCTGGGCGGTCTCGCCATCGTCCTCGGAATCGGCCTTGTGGGCGTCCGCAGCGGCCTCGTCGCGCCGTTGAACGGCCTCGCCCTGGTCATGGATCGGCTGGCGAAAGGCGACTATCAGACAAGGATCGAAGGCGCGGAGCGGCGCGACGAGATCGGCGCCATGTCCCGCGCGCTCGACGTTCTCAAGGCAGCGGGCCTGGAAAAGGAGCGTCTGCAAGCTGAGGCGGAAACTCATCGGAACTCAACCGATCAGGAGCGGCGACAAAACGAGCAGGCGCGCGCTCTTTCTGCAAAATCCTTGGCGGAGGTGGTCACGGCGCTGGGCGCCGGCCTCGAAAAGCTCGCGACCGGCGACCTGACCTTTCGCCTGCACCAAGCTTTTACCGCAGAGTACGAGAAGCTGCGATCCGACTTCAATGGGGCCATGGCGCAATTGGAGGAAACCATCAAGACGGTCATGGGGCGGACCAGCGGCCTTACAGCCGGGGGGACGGAAATCGCCCAGGCGTCTGATAATCTGGCCAAACGCACCGAACAGCAGGCCGCCAGCCTGGAAGAGACGGCCGCCGCCCTGGATGAAATCACCGCGACGGTGAAAAAAACAGCCGACGGGGCCTTACACGCAAGACGCGTCGTGTCCGTGGCAAAGACCGAGACAGACAGGTCCGGTCAGGTGGTCATGGATGCGGTCCAAGCCATGTCGGGTATCGAAGACAGCGCCCGCCAGATCAATCAAATCATCGGCGTGATTGACGAAATCGCCTTTCAAACCAACCTTTTGGCGCTTAACGCTGGTGTGGAGGCCGCTCGCGCAGGCGATGCGGGCAAGGGCTTCGCCGTGGTGGCGTCTGAGGTGCGCGCTTTGGCCCAGCGGTCGGCGGAGGCGGCCAAGGAGATCAAGAGCCTGATCTCCACGTCCACCGAGCAGGTGGCGCAAGGTGTTGCGCGGGTGGGGGAAACCGGCAAGGCCCTTGAGCAGATCGCCGCTCACGTCGCTGAGATCAACGGCGTGATCGTTGAGATCGCGGGCTCCGCTCAGGAACAGGCGACCGGCCTTCAGGAGGTGAACGCCGCCGTCAACCAAATGGACCAGATGACCCAGCAGAACGCCGCCATGGTGGAAGAAGCGACTGCCGCGAGCCATAGCCTACGGGAAGAAGCCGACGGGCTGGCGCAATTGATGGCGCAGTTCAGGACGAGCGGGGGCCTGCCTTCAATCGCAAACGCAACGCGCGCCGCGCCACAGATGGCCAGAACGGCGCCATCGCCTAAACCCCGCCCCAATCCGGTCCACGCCGTCCAGAAAAAGATCGCCGCCTTCGCCGGCGGCGGCGCAGCGCCAAGCCAAAGCGGCGAGTGGGAAGAATTCTAAGCTAAACCCTTCAAGACCGCCCAGACCTTCAGCGCCTGCACGGTTTCACGCACATCATGCACCCTAAGCGCCGCCACACCCTGGGCGGCGCCGTGCAAGGCCAGGGCCAGGGAGCCGCCGAGGCGATCCTTCGGGTCCTTGGCGGTGGGGTCTATGGCCATGACTGTCCGCTTGCGGCTGACGCCCAGAAGGAGGGGGAACCCAAGGGCGGACAGGCCACCCAGCCCGTTCATCAGGGCCAGATTGTGGGCCAGCGTCTTGCCGAAGCCTATACCGGGATCGAGCCAGATGGCGCTTTTCGCCACGCCGGCGGCCACGGCGGCGGCGGCGCGCGCCGCGAGATAGGCTGCCACCTCGCTGACCACATCCTCATACTGCGGCGCATCCTGCATGGTGGCGGGCTTGCCCTGCATGTGCATGATCACGACGGGACAGGCCAGGTCGGCGGCTGTGGATAAGCTGTCCGGCGCAGCGGTGAGGCCGGATATGTCATTCCAGACGTCTGCGCCCCGCGCCAGGGCGGCCCGCGCGACTTCAGGCTTTAATGTGTCGATGGAGAGCGGAATATCGCTGAAGGCGCGGATCGCCTCGATCACCGGCAATACCCGATCAAGCTCCGTCTGAAGGCTGACCGGCGCGGCGCCGGGACGGGTGGACTCGCCGCCGATATCGAGCAGGTCCGCCCCATCGGCGATCAGGCGACGCGCCTGGGCGGCAGCCGCCTCCACGCCTGCAAAACGACCGCCGTCTGAAAACGAGTCCGGCGTGACGTTTAGCACGCCCATCACGAGCGGGACCGCTCTTGGGGCGTCGGTTTTGGGCGTCAGCACGACGGCGGATTAAGGAATGACGTTCAGCGCACGGGCGCTTTCCACCGTGATCTGCCCGGCGGCCATCCGGTTATCCATCTGGAACTTGCGCAGGGCCTCATAGGTCTGAGGCCGCGCCTCCCCATCCTGGGGACCGGGATCATAGCCCTTTTGCGCCAGGCTTTGTTGCATGCGCTGCATCGCCTCCCGCGACAGCGGCCCGCCGCAGACCACCGGCGACCAACCCGCGCCGCCGCCGACAATGCGATGGGTCTGCACCTCGCCATAGACGGCGGCGATATGCACAACCTCCACCCGGCCGGGACGCACGACGCGGTTCACCGGAATCTGGCGATATTGGGCCGGTACGGTTCGTTCCATGGTCAAGGCCGGGTGAACCAGAACCTTGTGAGACACAGTGCGGGTCGTCATGGTCTTCACCGCCCAGCGACGTGCAGGCGCGACGAGCACCTGCCGCTGTACGTCTGCGTAGCGGGCCGGGCACCAGACCTTGCACATGATCTCGCCCGTGGGTTCGACAACCGTCTGGCCGGGCTGGGGCGGCGCCGAGGCCATGGGTCCATAGTGCTTTTCCCAGACATAATGGCCGGGAGAGACCAGCATATGCTCCGTCTGCGTCGTGTATTGCGCGTCGGTATGTTCCCAACGGATCGGGCCGGGAACCTGGAAGGTGCGAGTTTCAATGCGGTAAGAGGCCGGAACCACCTTGCGCTCCACCCGCGCGGGCCGGACAAGTTCGCTGCGGAAACTGTGTTCGACGACGGGCGGGATCACGCGGCGATCAAGGCGCGCCGGCGATTGCAGGACGCGCTTGGTCTCAACCAAATCATGGCCGGGAAGAAGGACGCGGCCCACGCACTGAGACGGCCCGCCGGGCGCCATTGCCGGCGGCTGGGCGTCAGCCGCAGACGTCGCGGCCAGAAGGGCGAGGCTGATCGCGCTGGTGAAACGGAGCGTTGTCATAGCGTCTCGACTCTTTGGTTCTGCGCCGTCTCGGCCTGCAAGATTCATCGATACCGGATCGGCGCCGCACATGCGATGGTTACGTGGTGTTAACGACAGCAGGAATCATGCCAGAATAGCAAGCCTCACGTGTGCTCCTTCGCTTCTAGGGCGAGCTCAAAAGCATTCTGTTCGGCTTGACTCACCCCGACCGACGGCGCCATCCGCCATCTTCATCCCTTTGCGCCGACCCTCGGGTTCGGCCTCGTGCCAATTCGAGACGCTCCGCCCCATGATCCCCCGTTATGCCCGCCCCGACGCGGCCGCCATCTGGTCGCCCGAAACCCGCTACAAGATCTGGTTCGAAATCGAGGCCCACGCCGCGACCGCCATGGCCGAACTGGGCGTAATCCCCGCAGCGGCGGCCGAGGCGATCTGGGCCAAAGGCGGCGAGGCGACTTTCGACCCCGATAGGATCGACGAGATCGAGCGGGTGACGAAGCACGACGTGATCGCCTTTCTGACCCACGTGGCCGAGATTGTCGGCGACGAAGCGCGCTTTCTGCATCAGGGCATGACCTCGTCCGACGTGCTGGACACATGCTTAGCGGTTCAGTTGGCGCGGGCGGCGGACCTCTTGATCGCCGATGTGGACCTGGTTCTGGCGGCGCTGAAACGGCGCGCGTTCGAGCACAAGCTGACGCCGACGCTGGGACGCAGCCACGGCATTCACGCCGAGCCCACCACCTTCGGCCTCAAGCTCGCCGGCCACTATGCCGAGTTCGTCCGCGCCCGGGCGAGGCTCGTCACGGCTAGGGCGGAAATAGCTACCTGCGCCATTTCCGGCGCCGTGGGCACCTTCGCCAATATCGACCCGCGCGTGGAAATCTATGTGGCGGAAAAGATGGGGCTGACGGTCGAGCCCGTTTCAAGCCAGGTGATCCCGCGCGACCGCCACGCCGCCTATTTCGCCGCCCTGGCCGTCGTCGCCTCATCGGTCGAGCGGCTGGCCGTCGAAATCCGCCATCTGCAACGGACGGAAGTCTTGGAGGCGGAGGAACCGTTTGATCCCGGCCAGAAGGGATCATCCGCCATGCCGCACAAGCGCAACCCCGTCCTGACCGAGAACCTGACCGGCCTGGCCCGCCTCGTCCGTTCCGCCGTCGTGCCAGCGCTGGAGGATGTGGCGCTCTGGCACGAACGCGATATCAGCCATTCCTCCGTGGAGCGGGGCATCGCGCCGGACGCCAGCGTACATCTGGACTTCGCCCTGCGCCGCCTGGCCGGTGTCATGGAGCGGCTGGTGATCTATCCTGAAAACATGCTGCGCAATCTGGATCATCTGGGCGGCCTGGTGCATTCCCAGCGCGTGTTGCTCGCCCTGACGCAGAAGGGCCTGAGCCGCGAAGGCGCCTATTCCGCCGTGCAGCGGAACGCCATGAAGGTCTGGCGAGGGGAGGGGAGGTTTCTGGACTTCCTGAACGCTGATCCGGAGGTCAGCGCCGCCATAACGCCCGCCGAACTCGCCGATCTGTTCGACCTCGACTATCACTTCAAGCATGTGGACACGATCTTCGCCCGCGTATTCGGCGAGGCCTGATCGACACGCGAAACGATGGAGGACAAATGTCGGACCCCGGAAAGCCCTTGAAAGCCGCCTGCCACTGCGGCGCGGTTCAGTTCGAGGTAGTCTTGACAGATGGCCTCAACACAGCGCGCCGCTGCACCTGCTCCTACTGCCGCATGCGCGGCGCTGTCGCAGTGTCAGCAGAGCTTAGCGGGATCAAAATCCTCAAGGGTGAGGAAGCGCTGAGCACCTACCAGTTCAACACCGGAACGGCGAAGCATCATTTCTGCTCACGGTGTGGCATCTACACCCACCACCAGCGCCGCTCCAATCCAAATCAATACGGCGTCAACCTGGCCTGTCTGGAGGGGATGAGCCCGTTTGATCTGGACGAGGTTCCGGTACTCGATGGCGTCAACCACCCAAGAGACCTGATCGACAACCCGCCTGCGCGCGTCGCCGGGTATCTGAGGTTTGAGACGTCTGAAAAGGCGCCTGAAGCGAAATCCTAAACCCGCAAAAGGCCAGCTTTTCAGCTAGGCTGCGGCCGACTGGACGCCCTCGAACACATCGCGGCGGGCCTGGACGGCGAACTCATCCATCTTCCGGCGCAGCTCGCGCGGCGCAATCTCCACATGGGCTTCGGCGAGATCGTGCAAGACCTTTACATAGACGGCCTCGCCATCGGGTTGGCGAACACGGGCGCGGGTGAGGCTTGCGGCATAGTCCTCGCCGGCGGCGGTCCCGAGGCCTAGCGTTTGCACCGCCCAGGCGGCCAACAGCCGGTCGCGCCGCGACGTGGACCTAAAGTCCAATTCTTGCTGACGGGCGAAGTAAGCTTCAAAAGCGTTTTCACGATCTTCAAACGTCATTGTGGGCGAGTCCTCATAATTTAATGTCGCCCGAAATGTGGGTGTTTAATCCCAGGAGACATACTAAGATAACTCGCGACCCTTAATACGGCGAAATCAAGGAGGATTAATATTGCCTTGATCACGGCTGCGAGAGCCGTGAATTTTTAGTCCTCAAAGGCGTGAAAACGATCAAATTCTAAAGCCAAGCTGCCGTCATCTTGAGCGACGAATATATCGGCGAACCGGCGGTTCCAGATGATTTCATGCGGGAGATAAGAGTGGCGGGCGTGGACGCGCTGGGTCAGCGCCTCGTCAATCCCGGACAGGACCACGACGATCTCTCCCCGGGCCGCGATCAGGCTTTCCACAGTCTCGCCGAAGAGGGGGCTGTTCTCGTCAATCGGGTGCATGACCGACCAACTCAGCGCGAAGAAGGGCGAGCGGGCGCGCGTCAGCGCGAGGTGTTGAAAGGTGCGAAAGCCGGCCCCTTCTAGGGTCATGGCGTTGCGCGCCAGGATAACCTGCACCTCCGCCTCCAGCATCTGGTTCGCCCTTTCGTTGGCGGCGCGAAACATCAGGGTCGGCACGCCGTTGACGGGGGTGACCACGCAATGGCGGCTGAAGACCACGCGCGCCGTCGGACGCGACACCCGAGCGAAGATCAGGCCGGTGGAAAGCGCGCTGACGGCGAAGCTGATGAAGGATTCAAACGCGACGAGGGCGTTGGCGAAGTGGCTCTTGGGGGCGATGACGCCGTAGCCGATTGTGCCGAGCGTCTGGACGCTGAAATAGAAGGCGTCCTCAAAGGCGCCGGGCCGGGCGCCCGCCAATCCCCCCTTATCCAGCCAGAACAGGGTTGCGAAAATTAGGTTGATGGTCAGATAGACCACGACCCAAAAGAAGATGAATTGCGGCCAGTTCAGGGTGAGCAGGTGATGGTAAAAGTCGGTGAAGACCCGTCGGCGCAGGCCCTTAATCGTGACGTCCAGCTTGCCCTTGACGGACAGCATTCGCGGATAGTCGGCGCGAGGGCCTTCGGCTTGAAACGTCGGGCCGGAGGATGGACCCATCCCTTCTTTCAGCATGTTTCTTCCCGATCCTGCCGCCGGCCCATGTGTTCCTGGCCACTTACATGGCGTCTTTCTATATCAGTCCTTCCAAACCTAACCGGGTCCAAGCTAATTGAGCGAAGATTAATCGTCCGTCGGAAGCTCCATGCCGTCTTTGAATGAAATCCGCAGCGCCTTTTTGAACGGCTTCGCCGCGAACGGGCATGAGATCGTGCCGTCTGCGCCGCTGGTGCCGCAAAATGATCCGACGCTGCTGTTCGTCAACGCCGGCATGGTGCCGTTCAAGAACGTCTTCACAGGCGCCGAAACACGGCCCTACCGGCGCGCGACCTCCTCGCAGAAATGCGTGCGCGCCGGCGGCAAGCACAATGACCTAGACAATGTGGGCTATACCGCGCGCCACCACACCTTCTTCGAGATGCTGGGCAACTTTTCCTTCGGCGACTATTTCAAGCCGGACGCCATCGAGTTCGCCTGGTCCCTGATCACCAAGGACTTCGGCCTGCCCAAGGACAAGCTCCTCGTCACTGTCTATGCTGAAGACGATGAGGCTCACGGCCTTTGGAAGAAAATCGCAGGGCTGACGGACGACAAGATCATCCGTATCGCCACGTCGGACAATTTCTGGACCATGGGCGACACCGGCCCCTGCGGCCCCTGTTCTGAAATCTTCTATGACCATGGCGAGGGCATTCCGGGCGGCCCGCCCGGTTCGCCGGATGAGGATGGAGATCGGTTCATCGAGATCTGGAACCTGGTCTTCATGCAGTATGAGCAGTTCACGGATCGCCCGCGCGAGGCCCTGCCCAAGCCCAGCATCGACACGGGGATGGGGCTAGAACGGATCGCCGCCGTGCTCCAGGGCGTCCACGACAATTACGATATTGACCTGTTCAAGACCCTGATCGCGGCGTCGGTTGAGCTGACAGGCGTTGCGGCCGAGGGCGCGGCGACTCCGTCGCATCGTGTGATCGCCGATCATCTGCGCTCATCTTCCTTCCTGGTGGCGGACGGCGTCAGCCCGTCGAATGAAGGGCGCGGTTATGTGCTGCGCCGGATCATGCGCCGGGCCATGCGCCATGCCCATATCCTGGGCGCCGCCGATCCCCTGCTCCACCGCCTTGTTCCGACGCTCGTGACGGAGATGGGCGAGGCCTATCCCGAACTCCGCCGGGCAGAGGCCCTGATCACCGAGACCCTGCGCCAGGAGGAGGTGCGGTTTCGCACCACGCTCGGCCGCGGCATGGGCCTGCTTGAGGAGGCGACGGCCAGCCTGCCACCCGGCGGCGTCCTACCCGGCGAGACGGCCTTCAAGCTCTACGACACCTATGGCTTCCCGCTCGACCTGACCCAGGACGCCGTGCGGGCCAAGGGCCTTAGCGTAGACCTGGACGGCTTTGACGCCGCCATGGAGCGCCAGCGGGCGCAGGGCCGGGAGAACTGGGTCGGGGCCGGCGACAAGACGGCGGCGGCGGAATGGTTCAAGCTGCGCGACCGCCTGGGTCCGACGGACTTTGTGGGCTATGAACAGTCCGAACTGATCGGCGAGGTGCTGGCCCTGGTCCGCGACGCCGCTGAGGCGGACAGGGTTTCGGCCGAAGGTCCTGACGGTCTCACCGTAGAGGTCTTGTTCGATAAAACCCCCTTTTACGCCGAAAGCGGCGGCCAGGCGTCTGACCTGGGCGAGGTCGACTGGGCCGGCGGCCAAGGCAAGCTGGTGGGCCTGCATAAGCAGGCGGGCGATCTTTACGTGCATACGGTGCATGTGACGGCCGGGGCGCTCAACATCGGCGACCGCGTTCGTCTCGCCATCGATACGGACGCCCGCACCTGCACCCGCGCCAACCATTCCGCCGCCCACCTAGTCCATGCCGCGCTGAAGAATGTGCTGGGCAGCCATGTGGCGCAGAAGGGCCAGATGGTGGACTCTGAGCGCATGCGCTTTGACTTCAGCCACGGTCAGGCCCTGTCGACGGAGGAACTGGAGCAGGTAGAGGCGCAGGTGAACGCCGTCATCCGCCAGAACCTCCCGGCAAAGACCGAGTCCATGACGCCACAAGCGGCCATCGAAGCCGGCGCTGTCGCCCTGTTCGGCGAAAAATACGGCGACGTCGTGCGCGTCCTGACGCTGGGTCGCGCCCTAGAGGGCGAGGGCGCCTATTCGGTGGAGCTTTGCGGCGGAACCCATGTGGCGCGCACAGGGGACATCGCCCTATTCAAGATCATCGCCGAAACCGGCATAGCCGCCGGCGTGCGGCGGGTGGAGGCCCTGACCGGCGAGGCCGCCCGCACGTTCCTGCTCGACAGGGCGGGCGTGGCCGAAGGGCTGGCGGCCCAGTTCAAGGTTCCGCCCGCCGAAGTACCCGCCCGCGTCGAGGCCCTGATCGCCGACCGTAAGCGACTGGAAAAAGAGCTAGCCGACGTCAAGCGTAAGCTGGCCCTGGGAGGCGGCGGCGCGGCGGCGTCTGAGGAAGACATCAACGGCGTGAAGTTCATCGGCCGGGTGCTGGACGGCGTGGACGGAAAGGGCCTGCGCCCCGTGATCGAGGACTTCCGTAAGCAGATCGGGTCCGGCGTGGTCTGCGTGGTGGGTGTCGCCGACGGCAAGGCCGCCATCGCTATCGCCGTGTCCCCCGATCTCATCGCCCGGTTCAGCGCCTCCGACCTGATCAAGCGCGCAGTGCCGGCCATGGGCGGCCAGGGCGGCGGCGGAAAGCCGGACTTCGCCCAGGGCGGCGCGCCCGACGGCGCCTTGGCCGATGCGGGTGTCCAGGCGGTGCGCGAAGCCTTAGGCTAGATCGCTGCCTGCATCGCCGGGCGCATGTTCGATGGCGACGCGAACGCCTGGGTCCATATCCGTGATACGCACCTGAGCTAGGAGCTGGCGGGCCAAGGCCTCTACAATGGTGGAGCCGAGACCCGGCTGCACGCCGCCCGGCTGTTTGGACATGCCGACGCCATCATCCGTCACGGAAAGACGCCAGCCGCCCCCCTCAGATTTAAAAGCGACCGTGATAACGCCGGAGCGATGGTCGGGAAACCCATGCTTCAACGCATTGATCACGAGTTCGGTCACGATCAGACCCATACTGACTGAGGCCTCTCCCGTCGTCGTGCTGTCGTCCACATCGACCTTTAGGGTCAGCCGGATCGGGTCGAGGATCATGGACGCGGCCAGACTACGACAGAGCTGGGTGAAATAGGGCCGAAGCTCCACCTCGCCCACACGCGACGCACCCAGATACTGCTGCACTGTAGCGACGGAGATAACCCGATGATGGGCGTCGCGCAGATTGGATCGCGCCTCTTCGGACTGAACCCGTCGCGCGCTCTGCATGATGACGCTGGCGATGATCTGCAGGCTGTTAGCGACCCGATGCTGAATTTCCTGCAACAGGATCGCCTTTTCTCGAAGCAAGTCCGCCTGGCGCTGTTCCTGTAGCCGCGCCTCGGTGACGTCCGTCACCGTGAAAAGCAATCGGACCTGGTCGGCGTCGGCATAGTCCAATCGGCAGGCCTGCAGGACAAGCCGACGCGGCGGAGGGGCGCCCAGTTCAAGATCCAGTTCATAGGCGTCGATGGGATCGCCGCCGCCCAGCGTCACGCTTAGGAGCGAACGCAGCCTGGGCATGTTCCATTCGCCGCCGCCCAAATCGAACACGACCCGACCGAGGACGGAGGACGGCTCCAATCGGAAGGCGCGTGAAAATGAGGCGCTGACCGCCAGAACTCTCAGCTCGGCGTCCAGTAACAATAGAGGGGCGGCGGACTGGGCGACGACAGCCAAGGCGAGACTAAGCGCGCCGGCCGCAGGATCGTCAGACAGCGGCGCAGTCAAAGCATGATCCTTAAGAGAGATCGAAAGCCTTCGGTGCGAAAACCTCAATCCTCTCCAATAGTCGCCGAGCGACCCAACGCCGAATTTAAGGTTGGGTAATCCTCAGAAGCGTAACTAACACGGCCGCGCTTCAGACCGTAGCGAATAGATCAAGACGGCGCGCCGACGGCGACAATCCTGGCCGCCGCCGCAAACCCATCAGCCGCCATGAGCGCCCATGGCCTTGTCGAGATTGGCCGAAACCTTGTCCAAAAAGCCTTCGGTGGTCAGCCAGCCCTGATTTTCGCCGACCAGCAAGGCCAGGTCCTTAGTCATGAAGCCGGACTCAACCGTATCCACGGTGATTTTTTCCAGCGTCTCGGCGAAGCGGTCCAGCTCGGGATTGCCGTCCAGCTTGGCGCGATGCTTCAGGCCGCGCGTCCAGGCGAAGATGGAGGCGATGGCGTTGGTGGAGGTGCTTTCGCCGCGCTGATGCTGGCGATAATGGCGGGTGACGGTGCCGTGGGCCGCTTCGGCCTCCACCGTCTGGCCATCCGGCGTCATCAGCACGGACGTCATCAACCCCAGCGAGCCATAGCCCTGAGCCACGATGTCGGACTGCACATCGCCGTCATAATTCTTACAGGCCCAGACATAGCCGCCGGACCATTTCAGCGCCGAGGCCACCATGTCGTCAATCAGGCGGTGCTCATAGGTGAGGCCCAGCGCCTTGAACTTATCCTGATACTCCGCCTCGTAAATCTCCTGGAAGATATTTTTGAAGCGGCCGTCATAGACCTTGAGGATCGTGTTCTTGGTGGAGAGATAGAGCGGATACTTGCGGTTCAGGGCGTAAGCGAAGCTGGCGTGAGCGAAGTCGCGGATTGAGGCGTCCAGATTGTACATGGCCATGGCGACGCCGGCTTCTGGGAAATTGAACACCTCGTGCTCGATCTCTTCGCCATTTTCGCCCACCCACTTGATGGTCAGCTTGCCTTTGCCGGGGACCTGGAAATCCGTGGCGCGGTACTGATCGCCATAGGCATGGCGGCCGACGATGATAGGCTGGGTCCAGCCCGGCACCAAGCGCGGCACATTCTTGCAGATGATGGGCTCGCGGAAGATCACCCCACCCAGAATGTTGCGGATGGTGCCGTTGGGGGACTTCCACATCTTCTTCAGATTGAATTCCTTCACCCGCGCCTCATCCGGGGTGATGGTGGCGCACTTTACGCCCACGCCCCATTTCTTGATGGCGTTCGCGGAATCAATCGTGATCTGATCGTCGGTGGCGTCGCGGCTCTCCATCCCCAGATCGAAATAGTCGAGGCTGAGGTCGAGATAGGGGAAGATCAGCTTGTCCTTGATCATCTTCCAGATGATGCGGGTCATCTCGTCGCCATCCAGATCCACAACCGGATTGACGACCTTGATCTTGGACAGGGACATGTCTTGGGAGCCTTCACGCAGGTTTCGGGTCGGCCGAAGGCGTTCACGCCTCCGATCCGCGATGCAGGGCTCTATAAACGCTCCATTCCCCCGCGAAAACCCTTAGCGCGAGATGGCGCGGCCATGGCTTGCGTGACGGGCGAGACGGGTCCAAATCGCGCGCATGGAGAGCCTAGACGTCCCCCCGCCCGTCGTTATTTTGGACCAGCCGCAACTGGCGGAAAACATCGGCGCCTGCGCCAGGGTGATGGCCAATTTCGGGCTGTACGACCTGCGCCTAGTCAACCCGCGCGACGGGTGGCCCCAGGATCGCGCCTGGGCCAGCGCCTCAGGCGCGGACTGGCCGCTACGGGACGCAAAGATATGCGGCTCCGTCGCCGAGGCTATAGCCGACCTGCAACTGGTCTACGCCGCCACAGCCCGGCCGCGCGAAACCCACCTGCCGGTGGAGACGCCCAGAGAGGCGGCGGCCGCCCTGCATCAGGCCTCGGCTTCGGGCCTCAAGATCGGCCTCCTGTTCGGCGCGGAACGGGCGGGGCTGGAGACCATGGATATCGCGCTGTGCAACGCTATCGTCACCGTGCCGGTGGACGCGAAGTTCCGCTCCCTCAACCTTGCCCAGGCTGTGGCCGTAAACGCCTACGAATGGCGCGCCACCGTGCTGAACGCCCCGCCTGCGCCCTTTCTGAATGTCGCGCCCCCGGCGGACCAGGCGACCATGCTGGGGCTTTACGAACATCTGGAAGAGGAGCTGGACTTCTCCGGCTTCTTCTTTCCACCTGAAAAAAAGCCCTCCATGATCCGCAATCTACGCGTGGCGCTGGGTCGGGCGCGGTTCACGGATCAAGAGGCGCGCACCTTTCGCGGGGTGATCACCGCCCTGACCAAGGGTCGCGGCCGCACGCTCGCGCGACTAGCCCTGGCGAAAGGGGCAGATAGCGGATTAACTGTCACAGAAATGGACGACGATACGTCCTTAACCGAGCGGGAGACTTGATGCATGCGGACCTTGGCGATCTGGCGTTCGGCGGCGAAACTGGCGGCGGGCCTCACGCTTATTGCGATCAGCTTCTGCGCTGTCCCCGCGCTGGCCCAGTCTTCAGGCCCTGCAGCAGCCGCACCAGCCAAGCCGCTCAAGGCGGATTATAACGATCCCGACAACTGGCTTTGCCGACCGGGCAAGGAAACCCTGTGCGAAACCAATCTGGACGCCATGGAGGTGACGGGCGACGGCAAGCGGACCTATCAGAAGTTCGTCCCCGCGTCTTATTCCCCCATCGACTGTTTCTATGTCTATCCCACTGTCTCGCATCAGACGACGGACTACAGCGACTTCAACCAGGACCCTGAGCTGGAATATGTGGTGCGCAATCAGGCGGCGCGACTGACCGCTCACTGCCGCATGTTCGCGCCCATTTATCGTCAGCTCACCCTGCCGGGGCTTGAGCGCGGGCTGAAGGCCGGAAAGAACGGGCTGGAGGCGTTCGACCCGCCGTATAGGGACGTGCTGGCCGCCTGGAAGCATTATCTGAAGAACAACAATCATGGCCGTGGCGTCGTGCTGGTGGGCCACAGCCAGGGCACGATCATCCTGCAAAAGCTGATCGCGCAGGAGATCGACGGCAAGCCGATCCAGTCTAAGCTGGTCGCCGCCTTCCTGGCGGGCGATCCCTCCCTGCCCGTGCCGCAGGGCAAGCTTGAAGGCGGCGTCTTCAAACACATTCCTCTATGCGACCATGCCACGGAGACAGGCTGCGTCTATGTGTGGGGCAGTTTCCTGGCCGGCGAAAACCCGGAGCGACGCGAATTCGGCCGCTCGCCCGGCAATGGCCTGGTCGGCGCCTGCGTCAGCCCGGCGGCGCCCGGCGGCGGCTCAGCCGAGCTGAAGGCCTATGTGCCCCGGCCTGCCTATGCGCCCCAGAGCGACCCGCCGTTTGTGGAAATGATCGGCCAGCTTTCCGGCGAATGCGTCACCGACTCCATGGGCTCCGTTCTGCGCGTCACCATCCTGCCGTCCCGCTTCGCGGAAGGCATAACGACAAGTTTCACCAAGGGCTCGCGCGATCCAAGCTGGGGGCTGCATCGTCTGGATATGAACCTGGAGCAGGGCAATATCGTCGATCTGGTGGGGATTGAGGCCAAGGCCTGGGAGGAGAAGTAGGGCGGCGACGATGCTGATCACCGCTGCACGCCAACTCTAGCTAAGACCTCGCCCGGAATATCGTAGTCCGTAATCGCGCGCTGATGGCTTGTCACACCGCAGGCCTCCCTTTGAACGAAGTACCGCCAGACCGCATCGGCCGCCGCCTGCACCTGAGCGTCACGGTCGGGCGCCCCGGGCTCAGCCGCCGCCAGCGTCGCCAACTGCGCTTCCACCTCCCGACCCAAGCGTACCAGCGCGGCGGCGGATTCGGCCTTCAACTCGTGCTCCAGCACGCTATAGCCGGTCTCGACCCTGGGCGAGGTGGAGAGGTTCTGCGGCATTCTCAAGGACATGGGCGACCTCTTAGCGCACCTCTAAGCTCATCTTCGCCCTAGTCTAGCGGCAGGCATTTACGCGAGGAAAGCGACCTGTTGCGCCAAAACCTTGACTCATCCCACACCCTCCCGCATACAGCCGCCCTTCTCGTCGCCGGGCTTGCTCGGCGGCGCTGGAAGTTATTACGGGTGATGCGTGGGCCGCCGTTGAGATCGTGGAGCCGTTCTAGGCTCTACCGGACCGTATCGAGATGAGAGTCGAACCATGTCTAAGCGCCATTCGGCGAAGTACAAACTTGACCGGCGTATGGGCGAAAACATCTGGGGTCGCCCCAAGAGCCCGGTCAATTCCCGCAGCTACGGCCCCGGCCAGCATGGCCAGCGCCGCAAGCAAAAGGTTTCCGATTTCGGTCTTCAGCTCCGCGCCAAGCAGAAGCTGAAAGGCTATTACGGCAATATCACCGAAAAGCAGTTCCGGGGCATTTACGAAGAGGCTGAGCGCCGCAAGGGCAACACCTCTGAGAACCTGATCGGCCTTCTGGAGAGCCGGCTGGATGCAGTGGTCTATCGCGCCAAGTTCGTGCCCACCCCCTTCGCCGCGCGCCAGTTCGTCAATCACGGCCACGTGCTAGTGAACGGCAAGCGCGTCAACATCGCGTCTTACCGCGTAAAGCCGAATGATGTTGTGTCGGTGCGGGAGCGGTCTCGCAATATGGCCCTGGTGCTGGAAGCCGCCCAGTCGGCCGAGCGCGACACGCCGGACTATCTGGAAGTGGACGTG
>Ga0116226_10000441_pt1 | contig 35255 bp, 29 predicted proteins | sample S1TSphfallax_FD_89692 | JGI IMG/M metagenome (GOLD analysis project Ga0116226, IMG submission 89692) | Host-associated microbial communities from peat moss isolated from Minnesota, USA - S1T2_Fa - Sphagnum fallax MG | ecosystem: Host-associated > Plants > Peat moss > Unclassified | place: USA...
AAGGCGCATCCCCTCGCCCCATCCCCTGCCAGCGCTGGATCGCCCAGACGCCGGCGACCGAGCCCAGGGGGCCGGCCGTCAGATACAACAGCCCCGTGGCCACGCCCACCTGCCCCACATGCCAGCCCCAGGTGCGTTGAAACAGGGAGACATTCCAAAGGCTGAGAGCGCCGAGCGTAACGACGCAACTGGAGCCGACGAACAGGGCCCCAAAAGCCCGCCATCTGCGACCGAGATAGGACAGGGCTTGGAGGAGGGAGCCCGCCTTCGCCCCGGTGCGCTCGGTGCGCTCAGGCTCCTTGATCGTCGCCATCAGGGCGGCCAGAACAAGGCCCGGCGCGCCCATGATCAGGAAGACCGATTGCCAGGGGCGCATACCGGAAATCAGCGGCGGCAGGGCCTGGATCAGGCCGACCACAGGTCCGCCGAACAGAAAGGCGAAGCCGGCGCCTAAGAAGGAGCCGGCCATATAAAGGTTGATCGCCTTGGCCCGCCGCGTCCGCTCAAACCTGTCGCCGATCAGGGAGATGGCGCACGGCGCTACAGCCGCCTCGCCAAAGCCGACGCCCAGGCGCGCGGCGAACAGGGGGCCGAAGCTGAAGGCCAGACTGGCGGCGGACGTCATCAAGCTCCAGACCGCGACGCCGAAGGCTAAAATACCGCGCCTGGAAAACCGATCCGCCGCCCACCCGAACGGCAGACCGACCGCCACATAGAAGAGGGCGAAGGCCGGGCCAAGCAGAAGGCCTAACTGGAAGTCGCTGAGGTGCAGATCGGCCTTAATCTTGGGCGCTAAAAGGCTGGGCAGGAAGCGGTCAATATACGACACCATCTGCACCAGGGTGAGCATACCCACCAGATACCAGGCGCCCAAATCCGACGGCGTCTTGGGTTCAGGCTGAGCGTTCAACGCCGAAGACATTCGTAGCGAACCCACTTGTCGCAATGACCAGTCGCCCAGGCAGTCCGAAAATAGCCTGGGCGACAATCCAGAGCCGCAAAAAATCCACAGGCGGCCGAACCGCCGCCTGTGGCGGATACAAAGGCTTAGAACTTATAGGCGACCGAGATATCCCAGGTGCCCGGTGTGTTGAAGTAGTCCAGGCCCAGCAAATCGGCCGTGCCGTAGTTAACCATGGTACAGTTCTTACACTCGGCCGTGAAAGTGAGGGGTAGGTTTTTCGACGCATAGGTTACGCCGATATCGATCAAGGTACGCGGCTTGTCCAAGCCGCCTACCGGACTCGGGCTGGAGCTGGCTGCGCCCGGGGTATTGGCCGTATCGAACCATTCGCGCGCCACATATTGGATCGAGACGTTGGGCGTCAGCGTGAACCTGTCGAAGTCAATCACATAGCTGGCCGACTGGGTGATGCTGAAGGGCGGCAGGTAGTCAGGTTTCGCCAGAGCCCCTGTCGCTGTGACAATGCCGGACTGGCAGCTCCCAGCGTTGCCCGCGACGCAGGACGCCTGCTGCGCCTTAATGATCGAACTCTGATCGAAATAGATTCCGTCGATCATGCCGATGTTGCTGGTCAGCGTCAGGTGCTGGATCGGCCGCCATTTGATATTCGCTTCCAGGCCATAGGCGTCGAAGTCGGCGGCGTTGCTGGTGTCGAACGAGTTCGTATGCGGGTTGTCGTAAAGAACCTGATCGTCGTGGACGTTTTCGTAAAACAGATTGACGTTCAAACGCAACTTGTGATCCGGCGTCTCGGAGCGGAAGCCCGTCTCATACGACCAGATGGTTTCAGGCTTGAAGCTGTTAAAGTCCGAGGCGCTGGACCCGGTTAGGCCGTTCCAGCCGCCGCCCTGAAAGCCCCGGGTCGCGGAGGCGAACAGCATGAGGTTTGGATCGATCTGGTAGGACAGATTGACGTGGGGCGTGAACTCGTTCGCGTCCAGATGGGTCTGGTAGCCCGCCGCCAGAATCTGGGCCGTGGTGTAGCCAAGACCGGGGCTATTGGGCAGGGCCGTGACTGTATCCATTTCATGGGTAAAGCGGCCGCCGACCGTCAGCGTCCAGTTGGGCAAGAACTTGTAATCGCCTTGAGCATAGACAGCTTCCGACAACCTATCGTTTTTGAAGAACTGGTCGTTAAGCGCTTCGGTAAAATCTAACGAGGCTAGGCCCAGAACCTGGCCATAGTTCGTTCGATTGCTTTCGTAGAGATAAAATGCGCCGGCCGTATAGTTGAACTTATCGTTCAGGGTCGCGGTCCACTTGATCTCCTGAGACAGCTGCCAGTTCCGCAAGGCCTGGGCCAGGGTGATTTCACCCGTGGAGATAGCATCAGCCGAACTTAGAGGGCCAAGACCCCCAGACGGGAAATCGGCGCCGAGCGCCTGATTGATACCGCGAAAGCCCGTGATGAAATTTAAGACGCCGGCATCGAGCGATACCTTGATGTTGGAGGCCGCCCCATAGCTTTCGACGACGGCGCCCTGGCCGAAATGGGCCTTGTCGCCCGTCAATTTGCCGAGCACCAAGTCCGCGAGGGCGCCACCCTGGGTCGTGAAGCCGGTGTAGGAAATCCGCCCGCTCCCATCCACGCCGCCGAGGTTGCTAGGCTGGTTCAACAGGTTGGCGCTATCGTTATGCTCAAAGTCGACCGAAAGGTTCCATTCGACATTGGACAGGTTCTTCGGCAACAGCGTCACCGCTTCACGTACGCCGTAATTGTTGGTGGCGTTGAGCTTTTGATGCGTCGTCAGGTCTTCGACATAGCCTTCGTTGGTGATGCCGTACAAAGACGTCAGGGTCAGCACCTGGTCGCTCAGCGGCATGCTGACCGAAGCGCGGCCGGTAAAGCCGTTGAACGAACCGTAAGTGCCGGACACATCGCCGCCAAAGGTCTTGCCCGGCTTATCCAGGGTGACGACGATGGCGCCGCCGGTGGAGTTGCTGCCGAACAGGGTGCCTTGCGGACCGTTCAGCACCTGCACTTGCTGGACGCCGAAGAGAGCAAAGTTATTGGCGTTCACCCGCGACAGATAGATGTCGTCGATATAGGCGCCGACCTGGGGTTGGAAGGTCGGGAAGGACTGGGTCTGCCCCAGGCCCCGGATAAAGAAGACGTTTGCAGAGCCCTGACCCACATTGTTGGAGGCGAACATGTTGGGCACTTCGCGCCCGAGGTCGAGCGAGCTGGTGATCTGGCCCGCCGCAAGATCAGTGGCGGAAAAGCTCGTCACCGAAATTGGCACCTTCTGAAGGTTCTCCGACCGGCGCTGGGCGGTCACCACCACTTCCGGCAAAGCGTCCGGCGCGCCGGAACCGCCGGCCGGTTGGACGTCGGCGCTATTGACCTTAATGGGGCCCTGGCTGGCCTGTGCGGAGGCCTGCCCTCCCGTCGCCAGAGACATCAGCGAGATCGCAACCCCTGCCAGCAGCCAAGCTTTGTTCCGCATGTGCATTCCTTTCCTGCGCGCCCCGGCGACGGTCTACCCGTCCCTCGTTTGTATACAATCAGATGATCTCGGCGATAGGTCGAGCCCTGATTTCAATGCAAATCCGCCTCAAACCGCAAAATAGTAGAGATTTTGAACACAAAATGGGCAGAGCCGACTATGCATTGACCCGCAGAACCTATCACCCCGGTATTCCGTCAAAACTTCTGCGGAAGGCGGGCTTCGGGGGTTGGATCGCCGCCCCCTTCCCGTCATCTTCCGAGCGCGTCTCAGACATTCACGCCTCATCAAAAGAGAAATCGAGGCGCAAAACCCATCCACAAAACTGTCGTAGTTTAGATACCAGCAAAAATCCGGTCTGGCCATTGTCTTTAATGTAATACCACGTGTATGGCCGAATTCGTAAAGGCTGATCTGCAACCGCGACGACGCGGGCTGGTCTCAATGGGCGCGAAGGTTGCGGCGGGGCATGGAATAGCATCGCCCAGAGCCGAATGACTCGGTGAAGCGAGGGAGGGGTGCGAGGTGGCGACGTCCGATATCGACGACCGGATCATCATCGTCGGCGCAGGACCGGTTGGCCTGATGCTCGCCCGGCTGTTGGATGATCTTGATATGCCCTGCGTCGTTTTCGAGGCGGACGCCGACCTGCCCAGAGACCTGCGCGCCTCAACCTTCCATCCGCCGACGCTCGACATGCTGGATCGGTTCGGGCTAGGCCAAGCGTTGGTGGCCCAGGGGCGCATCTGCCCAAGCTGGCAGGTGCGCATTCACGAAACCCATGAATATGCGGAATTTGACCTTTCGGTTCTGGCCGACCTTACGGACCACCCCTATCGCCTGCAATGCGAGCAAATTCATCTGTCCGACGCCCTGATGCGGCAATTAGCGGATGGCGGGCGGACGCCCGTCCTGTTGGGGCACAGGCTTGTTGGGGTCGCCCAGACCGATGCAGGCGTGACCGCCACGATTGAAGGACCCGATAAAGAGCCCTATCGCGTCTCAGGTCGTTTTCTGGTCGGCGCGGATGGTGCGCGGAGCACGGTCCGCCAAGCCATGGGGTTCGCCTTTCAGGGCAAGACCTATCCGGAGACGACCGTGCTGGCGACGACCGATTTTCCCTTCGACCAGCATCTGCCGGGCCTTTCCAACGTCAATTATGTCTGGCGCGCCGGCGGGACCTTCAGCCTGATGCACCTGCCGGATACCTGGCGCTGCAGCCTCTATCCCGACGAAGGCGAAAGCCTCGACGAGGCCCTGACGCCCGAGCGAATCGAGGCCAAGCTGCAGAGGATCGTGCCGACCGGGCGCCCCTATACGGTGGGCGAGCGACGGGCCTATCGTGTGCACATGCGGATCGTCGACGACTATCGAATGGGCCGTGTGCTGCTGGCGGGCGATGCGGCGCATATCAACTCGCCCTCCGGCGGAATGGGCATGAACGGCGGCATACACGACGCCTTCTGCCTGGCTCCCCTCTTGGCCGACGTAATGCGGGGCGCGCCGATTGAGGCGCTGGACGCCTATACGCGCAAACGCCGCGGCGTCGCCGCCGACGAGATCCTGCTCCAGGCGGACCGTAATCGGGCCCGGATGCAGGAGAAGGACCCGGCCGCCCGCCGAACGGCCTTTGAACAGCTCAAAGCCACCACGGCAGATCGGAATTTGATGCGGGAGCATCTGATACGGTCGTCCATGATCGCCGGCCTTAGACGCGCCCAGGCCCAGGCGTGAGGGCGAGCGAATACGACTATGGCCGGCTTGGCCGCTTCGGGATCGGCGTCCCCCAGGCCAACCCAACGGTCGAAGCGGAATTCGCCATTCTTTGCTCCCCGGGGGTCTCGCTGCACGTCACCCGCTTGACCAGCGCCGATCCCGACGGCGCGGTACGGGTGCGTGACTATCTGGAGCAGTTGCCGACCGCGCTTCAAGCCTATGACCAGCTCAAGCCCGACGTATTCGGCTTCGCCTGCACCGCCTCCTCCTATCTGGTCCGTCCGGCGCGGGAGGCTGATTTGGTGCAAGAGGCGAAGGCCCGGTTCGGCTATCCCATCCTCACGGCCACAGGGGCCATAGCTTGGGCGCTGGCCAAACTCGAAGTCCGGCGTCTGGCGCTGATCTCGCCCTATCCACCCAAGTTGCTTAAAGCCGGGTGCGCCTATTGGACCGAGCGCGGGTTTGATCTGGTTCAGGTTGTGACCGTCGAACCCCGATCCGCCGATACCCGCAGCATCTACGCCCTCTCCAGCGCCGATGGCGCAGCCGCCCTGGCGAAGATTGATCAAGGCGCCGACGCCGTGCTGATCAGCGGTACGGGCATGCCCTCCCTGCCCCTGATCCGGCTGGAGGGCGACAGCCCGCCGGTTTTGTCGTCCAACTTCTGCCTCGCCGCCCAGATGTCGGACATGCTCGATCTGGGCGATCTTTTGGACGCCGGATCGACAGCCAGCCGGGCCTGGCGCGGCCGCTGCCGCGCCGCCACAGCCTTCCCCAGTCCCCAACCTGCCCATTGAGCCTCTCCCATGCCTTTATCAATCATCAATCCCGCGACTGAGGCGATCATCACAGAGGTTGAGGAGGCGGACGCCGCGGCCGTCAGCCAGGCAGTGGAAGCGGCGCATCGGGCCTTCACGCATGGCCCGTGGCGCAAAACGCCGGTGGACGCCCGCCAGGCCATCTTGCGCCGATGCGCTCAGACAATCATCGCGCACGCAGATGAACTGGCCCGGATTGAGACGGACAACTCAGGCATTACGCTTTCGCAGGCCAAGGACCGCCATGTCCTGCGCGCTGCGTATAACTTCAACTTCTTCGCAGACTATATCGGACAGACGTCGGGGGCCGTCTACGACCAGACCGCCGACTATCTGACCTGGGTGGTGCGGGAGCCGATTGGAGTCGCGGCCCTGATCTCACCCTGGAATGCGCCCATCGCCCTGGGCTCCATGAAGATCGCCGCCGCTATCGCCTTCGGGAATAGTTGCGTCATCAAGCCGTCGGAACAGGCGCCCCTGGGGCTGATGCGGCTGGTGGAGTTGTTGGGTAAAGCTGGCCTGCCGCCAGATGTAGTGCGCCTGGTCAATGGGCGAGGCGCAATCACCGGCGAGGCCCTGGTGCGCCATCCCCTGACCACAGTGATCTCCTTCACCGGCGGAACGGCGGCGGGGCGACATATCCTGTCTGTGGCCGGAAGCCTGCTGAAGCCCGCCACCATGGAGCTGGGCGGCAAGTCGGCCAACATCATCTTCGCCTCCGCTGACTATGAGCGAGCCTTGGATGCAGCGCTTTTGAGCATCTACAGCAACAACGGCCAACAGTGCCTGGCGGGGTCGCGCATCCTGGTCGAAAGGCCTATCGCCCAGCGGTTTATCGATGACTTTGTGGCGCGGACGAAAGCTTTGCGCATCGGCTCGCCTCTCGATCCTGAAACCGAACTCGGCCCGCTCGCGTCGCGCCGACATCTGGAGCATGTGCTGAGTTTTACGCCGGAAAGCGATGGCGGCGGCGTGCAGCTCCTGACCGGCGGACGGCGGGCGGCGGGGTTTGAGCGGGGCTATTATATCGAGCCGACGGTCGTCTTGCTCACGGATCAGGGGCACAGAATCTGCCAGGAGGAAATCTTCGGGCCGTTCGCCGCCATTTCAGTGTTTGATACAGCGCAAGAGGCCTATGCCCTAGCGAACGGCACCCGCTATGGCCTGGTCAGCTATGTGTGGTCGCAGGATGTGGACAGGCTTGCCGAGGCGCAGCAGGCCCTGACCTCCGGCGTCGTCTGGTGCAACACGCCAATGATGCGGGAGCTGCGGGCGCCCTTCGGCGGGATCAAGGACTCCGGCCTGGGCGCGGAGGGCGGACAGGCGTGCGAGGCGCTCTACACCCGCGCCAAGACCATCAGCACGCCGCGCAGGCCCCTGCCCGTACGCAAACTGGGTCTTTCGTCCTAAACAGCATCCTGCCAGGACGGCTTGTCGTTGAAATTGCTGCGCGTCAGGCTCATCCGATATTGGTAGAGATCGGGCTGATAGAGGCTTTGCTGATAAAGCAAGGGCTGGCCAGCCTGATCATAGACGAAGCGCCTGAGCTTCAGCAGGGGGGAGCCGATGCTGACGCCCAGATGCCCTGCACTGCTGTCATCAGCTAAGACCGCCGTCAGGTTCTGGTCCGCCTTGATCGCCCGAACGCCCTGATCCTCCAGGAACCAGACCACGGGCCGGTCATCCAGCATGTCTTTGGTCAGCGTCACGCCGACGCGCTCCAGCACATAGACCGAGGTCAGGGAAAAGGGCTTGCCGTCGTGGCGGCGTAGGCGCCGCACATGAGTGGTCAAGGTATCGGCCGAGAGGCCCAGACTGGTGGCGGCATAGGCGGGAAGCGGCGTGTGCGCTTCAAAGCTCAAGGTCTCCGCTGCGGTATCCACGCCCAGGGTGACAAGATTATTCAGCGGCCCGGCCATGCTGTCGGGCTCTGTCTTGCGCTCTGCGACAAAGGTGCCGAGGCTCCGTCGCCGCAAGATCAACCCCTCCTGCTCCAGCATCTGGAAAGTGCGCCGCAAGGTGACGCGAGAGACGCCGAACTGCTCGCTCAGCGCAGGCTCCGCCGGCATCAAGGCGCCCGGGGTCAGTTCCCCCTCATGAATCTTACGCCTGAGCGTGATGTAGAGCTGATAATAGACCGGCAGACTGGTCTTCTGATCAGACGCAAGTCCCCGCCGGCCCGGCATGGCCTTCTGTCCGGCAGCCTGGAACTTGATCGCGCGCCCGCGCTTAGCCGCCGCACTGGGCTTGCCGCCGATATCCGCCTCGCGTTTCATCATCCCTGGCCTAGACAAGAATCAGGATGTTTGAGCCGCCTGGCCATGCGGACGCAATCCTAAGGGTTGAGTGGAATGGACGTTTGACGCGCCGACGTAAGAGCAGCCAACAGGTCTTACCTCCGCTCTAATATGTCTCTCGTCGCCCATGCAATCGAAAAGCGAACCTGGTCCCACCCCAGCCGCAGCGAAGCCTCAGACGGTGGGCGAGGCCGCGGCCGCCATGGCCTTCAGCTTCGCCTGGTCAAGATCATAGAACACCATAGCTGCGAACGCGCCCAGCACCAGCGCCGCTGGGATCAGGGCGGCCCCCACCAGCAAGGCGGTCGCCACGGCGGCCGGCTGTGTCGTCAGATGGCCATGGTGGGTCGGCACATAGCCCGACGCGGTCAGATAGATTCCCATCAGTCCGGGGCCGATGGCGAAGCCCAGCTTTTCCATCACCGCAAAGACGCTGGAAAACAAGCCTTCCCGCCGCAGGCCGAACCGCAAGGCGTCATACTCGACGGTGTCCGGCAGCATGGCCAGTCCCACCAGGCCCATGCCCCCCGCCGCCACGCCATGCAGAACGCCGCGCACCACCAGGCCGATCATAGGCTCATGCGGCCGGGCGAAGATCCAACTCGCCATGCTCAGCACATAGATCACCATAGCCGCCATATAACTCTCGCGTTTGCCGATCTTTCGGGCAAGCGGCACCCAGAACGGCATGGAGAGCGCCAGGGCCAGATTGACGCCCAGGTTCATATAGAGCGCGCCCTGATAACCGCCCTTCAGCACATTCAGCATGTAGAGCAGCATGGCGGTGCTGTTGGTGGCGGTGGCGAGCAAGATCAGGAACTTACTGAGCATCAAGAGGACGAAGGGGCGATTGCGGAGCGTCAGGCGGATATGGCCGAACAGGCTGAGCGCACGTCGGTCATCCGGTTCCAGACGGCGGGCGCTGTGAGTGGTGAAAAAGCAGATTAGCATGGAGGCGAGCGCAATCGCCCCCATGATATAGCCCAGCTTGTTGAAGGCTGGACGATCTCCGCCGAACTTGGCGATCAGCCACGCCGCCAAGGAAATCGAAATAAGCTGGCCCACCGCGATAAAGGCCGTGCGGAAGGACAGGAAACGCGTCCGCTCATTATAATCGTCGGTAATCTCCGAGGGCATGGCCAGGTAGGGCACGTTGAACAGCGAATAGCCGGTGGCGTAGATCACGAAAGCCGCAGCCAGGGTCGCAATCAGCGCCGGACCGCCTACCACAGGGGCGTTGAACAGAAAGATCATCGCCGCCACGCCGATCAAGGTTCCTGCGAGCATGTAGGGACGCCGCCGGCCCCAAGGCGAGCGCGTTCGGTCGCTGACCGCTCCTACGACAAAGTCCACCACGATGTCGTAAAGCCGCGAGCCCATAACGAGATAGCCGGCGATGGCGGGGGCGACGCCGAGCACGGTGGCCAGCATGACCGGCAGGTAGATCGTCACCGTGTTCAGAAGGATGGAGACCCCGACCGTGCCGACGCCGAAGCCCAAAGCCAGTCCTGTTGAAATCCGGCTCACGGGCGCGGCGGCTGCAAAGGCGCGGCGCGGGGTCGCCACGACGTCTGCCGTATCCATTTCGATTGTCATGCTCTTTCGCCTTTCCAAAGGGGCGTTCGGCGGCGGCTCGATCCAGCGGTCAGAGCCATGCTCACGCCGCCTTGTATTAAGACTAGAACATACGATCAGCGGGCCGATGACAAGGGACTGCGGTCACTAAGTCGCGGCGGGAGCTGACGTCGGCAGGCTGGGTCGAGGCTTGGCGGGACGGGCGTCCAGCACCAGACGCAGGACGCGAGCCATCATCGCCTCCGCCTCCGCCTGACGCTCAGCGGCCTCTTTCGGATCAGCCTCTCGGGCGCGAAACGCTTCCGCTTCGCCGCCCTCAAGTCGCGCTACGGCGTCTTCCAACCGACGAATGCGGTCAAATGCGACGCAGAGTTCGCCGGCCAGGGCGAGCGACATAGAGACGGCCATTTCCACCTCAAGGCTGTCCAGGCTGAACGGTCGATCGCCGCGCGGCAGGGCCGCCAGGGCGGTCATCACATCCGCCTCGGTCACGGCGCGCTATCGCTGGAAGCCGGCTTTTCGGCCACAATGGCGAACCAGCCGCCCGGCGCATCGAGCTTGGGCAGCATGACCTGTCTGACATCCGGAAAACCGGCGGCGGTCAGATCGGCGGCTACATCCTCACGCCCATAGGTCAGCCAATAGGGCTCGTTATTGAAGCGCACATCCCAGGCCTTCTCCACGACCTCCACCATGGTCTTGGTCTCAAGCCGCAGGGGCACATCCTGGTGCAGGGTCAAGCCGCCGGGCGCCAAGAGGCGATAGGTCTCACACATCATCGCCCGTCGGGTCTCACCGCTGATTTCATGCAAAAGGTTGTGGGAGATGATCAGATCAAAGCTTTCGTCCGCAAAAGCAAGGTCGCCGGCGTCCATCTGGTGAAAGATCACAGGAACCCCAAGAGACTCGGCTCTGGCGTGAGCATATCGCAAGAGCCCCGCTCCCATATCCACGCCATGCACCTCGGCGTCCGGGAAATGGGCCGCATAGTGCGCCGTCGCGGCCCCGGCCGAACAGCCGATCTCCAGAATACGACGGGGTGGGCGCCAGCCCTCTTTCGCTTCCAACCACCGGATGGCGCAGCCGGACTTGCTGTCTCCCTTTCCGCCGCCGAGGCCAAAGGAATACATGTTGCCACCCGTCTCATAAAAGGCGCCGGCGGCGACGTCGGCGTCTCCGCGGTCGAGCGTGTATCCGCCGGGCTGCAGGTGAACATCGACACCATCGATGGTCGCTTCCTTTGCAAGGTCGTCCTTAAGATGGAGCGCCCCCAGGCGACCCGGCGCCGTTGAAAGACGCGAATAGGCGGCGGCCATCTCCTCACCGGATCGGACGATGGGAATCCCCACGGCAGTCCACAGCATTTCCTGTGCGGATCGGTTCAGAGCGCTCCACATCCGGTAATGCGGGCTCATGAAAAAAGCCGCCTCGACCTCCTCGACCGACTGCGGCGCACGACCCGTGGCGGCGGCGAACTCAGGCGCGCCTTCTGAGTCGTAATAGGCGCTGTTGCGGCCGTACAATTTCGAATTCAGCACCCGACGCAGGGCCACCACCGCCTGCTGGCGGCTCACATCATCGGGCGTCGCTTTGGGCAGTAGGTCATGGCGTGTGTCGCGAACCTTCATGTCACACCTTTGGGGTCGAACTGGCTTCACGCCTATCCTGGTCTGACAAAGGCGTCCGTCAATCGGTATTTTAGAAGTCTAGGACCTCGTATTTCCGCTCAAGGGCGGGCATCGTCCGCCCGCCGGTCCAGACGCAAGATCCGATCCAACGCCCAGTCGCCGCCGCCGCGCGCCACGATCGGCAGCAAGAGCCCGGCCCAGCTCAAGTGAGTAGGCCAAGCGTCGGGATAAACAAAGACTTCAATCACCATGGTCATACCCAGAAGACCCAGGGCGCCGACCCGAGAAAACAAGCCGAGCGCCAGTAAGATCGGGAAGAGGTGCTCCGAATAGGTCGCCGCATGCGCCGCGATGACCGGCGAAACGAAGGGCAGCTTATAGTCGGTCATGAACAGGTCGTAGGTGGACGCCTTGATCGTCAAAAGCCCCTCCACCTTGGTGCGGCCTGAGGTGAAGAAGACGGCGGCTGCGCCCAGGCGGGCCGTGAGCAAAAGGGCCGATTCGGGGATGATGTTCAGGATCGACGCCATGCGGGTATAAGGCGGAAAGAGATCGGTCTTCATATATTTAGCTCCGAGGGATGGGATGTGTCGGCGAAGGCGCCCGCGGTGATCAGGGTGGCGAAGAGGGAGGCCAGATCCTCGCCCGACCCGGCGGCGGCCACCGCCGCCTCGCCCAGGGGCCGGCCGGACCGGCAGGCCGCAAGGAAGGCGAAGGCGCCCTGGGAGATGGAGGCGACATGAACCTCGCCGGCCGGTCGGGTGATCAGGACCTGCTCACCGCCCCAGACCAGCCGATCCAGCGCAGGCTCCGCAGCGTCGTCCTGGTGCGCCGACCATAGACTGGCCGCAGGCGCGGCGAAGGCGTGGGCGCGACAGGCAGGGTGCAGGGGAAGCGGGGTCTCAAGGTCTAGTCCGACCAGGGCCGCCGCCCCATCCAAGGGCTCAGCATCGGCGGCGAACAAGGCCTCTGTATACAGACGCTCTAAAACAGCGACATCGGCTAGATAAGCCGCCTCGGCATAGGGGGCGTAGGCCGCGAGAAAGGCGGGAAAATCAGCGCCATAGACACAAAGCCGGGGCTCGCCCGGCGGCTGAGCGCGGACAAAGGCGAAGGCGGCGGCAGAAAAGCTCGCCTCTCCGACCAGACGACGTACAACGGGAAAGTTCGCAGCGAGCGCGTCGATGGCCGCCTTGACGGACGTATTGCGATGTATGCTCAACGCCCGGGCCAGGGCGAGATCGGAGATTACGCCGTCATCGTCGGCTAAAGCGACGGCGAAGGCCGCCTGGAAACGCGCCAGATCAGACATGGGCGGCCATTTCCGTAGCGGCGAGAGCCAAAAGGCCGTGAGCCCGACCCCTCTCCGCCATCAACTCGGCGAAGGACGGAATGTTATCGTCCCTTTCAATCAGGGTCGGCCTTGGCCCGATGCGGCGGATCAGGCGGGCGTAAAGCGCCCAGACCGCTTCAGCCACGGGCGCATCATGGCTGTCGATCAGGAGCGGGCTTTCGGGGTCGCCGTCGGGCGTGTGCCCGGCCAAGTGCACCTCCCCCACCCGGTCGGCCGGTAAAGCATCCAGATAGGCGGCGGCGCAAAAGCCCAGATTGGCGGCGCTGACATAGGCGTTATTCACGTCGATCAGCAGGCCGCAGCCCGAGCGGCGCGCCATTTCACTGAGGAAGTCCGCCTCGCTCAACTCATGACCGGGCAGATCAATATAAAGAGATGGGTTTTCGATAAGGATGGGGCGGCCGAGAGCCGTCTGCACCCGATCCAGATTCTCCACCACCTGATCCAGCGCGGCGAAGGTGCGGGGAAAGGGCAAAAAATCAGCATGGTGCGCGCCATCCGCTTTTTGCCAGGCGAGGTGGTCGGAGACGACCAAGGGCTCAACCTTCTCAGCCAGGCGCCGCAACCAGGCCAGATAGTCCGACTCCGGCGCCTCAAAAGAGGCGATGGAGAGCCCTACGCAGTGCAGAGAGACAGGATAGCGCTCACGTAGGGCCAGCAAGGCCGCCAGCCGCGGCCCGCCCTCCACCATATAGTTATCGGCATGGACCTCGAACCACAGGCCCCGATCTTGCGCCAGAAGCGCGTCTATCAAATGCTCCGGCTTGAAGCCGAGGCCTGCGGTCGTGTCCATGCCAAATCTCCCCAGACCCAGCAGGATCAGCCGGCGGTCAAAGAGCCCATGCCGTTGGGGGTCTTGATCTGAGTGCAGGTGCCAGCAGGCACGAGCTTCCAGGCGTTCTTCTGATAGTCCTTCACCGCCGTGCCGGCGCAGGTGGTGCCGGCGCCCGCCTTGCAATCATTATGGCCGGCCTTGGCCACGCCATAGCACTTTTCCATAGCGGGCTTATCCATGGGCGACTTGTCCATGGCCTGGGCGTGCGCCGCGCCGGCGGCCAGGCCGGCGAGCATGAGGGCGGAGAGCGCGGCTTTGGCGTTCAGATGAGACATGATGTGTAATCCCTTTGTGAGAGCGCCCCCGCCGTCCCGGTCTTAAATAACCGCAAGATCGACGCGACCCCCGAGGCGATGTGAACGAGGTCACAGCCCTATTCGCGAGGTTCCCGGGATTGGTTACAAAGGGAGATACAGTTTGTCTGGGAGGCCGCTTGTGAGCGTCGCCTAAAGCCGCCCCACAAGGTTCAGCGCGACCAGACCGTCCAGTCCGTCCGTTTTAGGCGCCCCACGTTAGGTCAGGGTCCACACCTGCACGGCCGCCGGATCGATGGCGAGGCGACACGGGCCGTGAGGGGGGCAGGACGGATCGGCCGGCAGGTCCAACTCAAGCCCGCCTAGCCGAATTTTGACGCGGCATTGGCCTGCGACCGTGGGCGTCCGGTGCAGGATCAGGGCCGGATAATCGCCGTCTTCGCGCCAACGGATCTGATGCGGCCGCACCGCCCAGCCGACGTCGGCGCCGGAGGTCAGGGCCGGCCCATCGACACGCAGGCGCACCCCGCCGCCGATATCGATCCGCCCGTCCGCCGTCACGCGCCCCCGTCCGATCAGGTCGGCGCCGAGCAGGCGGGCGGCCGCCTCATTCACCGGACGTGCGAAGACCGCGCTGATCGGCCCCGATTGCAGCACTCGCCCGGCGTCGAGCAGCAAAATCTCATTGGCCAGGAGCATGGCCTCTATCGGATCGTGGGTGACCAGGATGGTGGTCAGGTTCATCTCCCCCTGCAAGCCCAGCAACTCCTGGCGCAACCGTGCGCGTAAGGGGGTGTCCAGCGCGGCGAACGGCTCATCCAGCAAGAGAAGCTGGGTCGAGGGGCGGGCGAGCGCCCGGGCAAGGGCCACGCGCTGCTGCTGGCCCAGGGACAATTCGTGCGGCTTGCGCGACTGAAGTCCGTCCAGGGCCAGGCGATGGGTCCAATGCTGCGCCCGCGTTGGGTCGGCGTCGATGGCGAAACGAATCTGGGCGGCGACGTTGAGGTGAGGCATGAGGCCATAGCTTTGCGGGACATAGGCGACGCCCCTCGCCTGCGGCGCCAGCCGCCCCAGATCGCGGTCCGAGACCAGCACCTCGCTTCCTTCGGTCTCGCCCAGCCCTGCAATCAGCCGAAGGGTCAGAGACTTGCCGGAGCCTGAAGCGCCGAGGATGGCCAGACGCCGGGCGGACGTCTGCCAGTCGACCGTAAGGTCAAATCCCTGCAACCGACGACGCCCTCGGATCGATAAATGCGGGCCTTGGGGGGAAAGGTCACCTTTGAGCGGCGCCGCAGACTGTGGATTCAACGGCGCGGGCGCGTCATGCCGGGGCGCGGGCTCGGCGTCTAACCGGCGGGCGGCCAGACTCAATCCCATGACCACGACGGCGGCCATGACCGTCATAAGCAGAATGGGCGCCATGGCCGGCAGGCCCTCGCTGCCGAACGCCACATAGGTGAAGACCGGCAGGGAGAAGGGATGGTAGGCGAGCATCACTGTGGCCCCGAACTCCCCGAACGCTCGCAGCCAGGCGAGAAGCAGGCCAGCCAAGATTGTCGGCCACGCTAGGGCCAGGCTAACCCGCCGAAAGACGGCGGCTGGGCCATGACCGAGCGAGGCGGCGACATCTTCCAAGAGGGGATCGACGCTGGCAAACGCCGAACGCGCCGCAATAATCAGGAACGGGGCGGCGACAAACACCTGAGCCAGGACGATACCCGTGAAAGAATCAGTCAAAGCCCCGTGAGTCAGCCGGCCCAATGGGCTCGCATAGCCAAAGAGGAACAGGAGCAAGACGCCGCTCGACAAGGGCGGTAGAGCAAGGGGAAGCTGCACCACAAAACCGAGCGCCTGCACGCGGCGGCCGGGCACGCGCGCCAACAGATAGCCGAGCGGTATCCCGCCGAGCGCAATTAGAAAGGTCGCAAGAGTCGCGCTCGCCACTGAGATTGTGGCTGCGTGAGCCAAGCCCTTCACGTCGGCATGGACCCAATCGCCTGCGCCAATCTGGGCAAGGCCGGCGGCGAAGGGCGCGATCATATAAATGGCGAGCAGGCCCGCGAGGGCCCACAAAAGGCGCACCGGTCGCCTCATCACCCCGCGTTGAGGCTGAGCTTAAGCAGGCTGGGAACCGCGCCTGCGTCGCCGGACAGGATGGGCTTGATCACGTCCAGGCCGTGGGCGCGCATCACTTGCCGCCCCTCAGGGCCGAGCAGGAAGGCGACGAACCTGGCTGCGCCCGCTGGATTAGGCGCGCCCTGAAGAATGGTCGCGGTATAGTGGGCGCTCAGCGCCACTTCGGGCGGCAGGGGGATGGACGGGATATGCAGGTCCGACGTCTCGGTCGAATAAAAGAAGCCTACATCGATCTGGCCTGATTGGAGCCGCCCGACCAAGTTCTCCTCCGGCCTCACCTGTTCAGGGTTATCCGGCCCGCCCAGCACCTTCTGAGCCAGGCCGGGCAGCTTGTAGACCTGCTCTGCACGATCCAGGAGCTGCACCGTCAGCTTGCCCTTGGGATCGAGCTTGGGATCGGTGCGGCCGATCTTTATGCCCGGCGATTGTAGAACCTCATACCAGGGCTTCACCTTCAGGTCGGCGGAGAACCGGCTTGCGGGGTTATAGCCGATCACCAGCGGCGACTGGGCGAAGGCGATGTACCAGCGAACCCAGTCGCCGTTTTCGGCGCCCGTCAGGTCGTCGTTGACCTTGGGGTTGGCGCTGATGAAGACGTCGCCCTGGCGAAGCTTGCCCTTGATCTGGTTGGCTAGGCCGTTCGAGCCGCCCGCAAAGCCTAGAAACGTCCCGCCCGTCGCCTGGCCAAACGCCGGTCCGACGCCGTGCTCCATCAGGTTCACCAGCGAACCGGCATAGAGCACCTTCACCGCACCTGTCGGGTCGGCGCGAGCGATGGCGGGAAGCACAAAGAGCCCGGCCCCGACTATGACTGAGCGACGTAGCATAGGCGGCTCCTCCGATTGTGAGCCGAGGACGCCCCGCTCCCTGCCGCTATATCGCGCCCATCGTGGGCCGCCAACCCGAGACCGCTTTGCACGCAGAGCTATGTATATCAACCGCTCAAGGCCAGCCCGCCCACCATGAAAAACGTTTCATCAAAGCGATGGCGTTGAGTTAGCTTGGCCGAAGCATTAGATGCACCGCAGCAAAGCGTTGCGGTTACACCGGGCGCATCGCTTGGTCGCCGCCGCAGACGCCGCGCGCATCAAGTCCGTTTGACGCGAAACTATGAGCCCGACGGCGCTCTGCGGCCGTTGTTCGACGCAGGAGATGGAGCCACATGACGTGGATCGTTCGTGTCGCACTGCAGCGACCGTACACCTTCATCGTGCTCGCCCTGTTGATCCTGATCATCGGCCCTTTGGCGGCGATGAACACGCCGACGGACATCTTCCCCAACATCCGCGTGCCGGTCATCGGCGTGGCCTGGCAGTTCGCAGGCCTGTCGCCGGACGAGATGTCGGGCCGAATTATTACGCCTTTCGAGCGGAACCTGACCACCACGGTCAATGACATCGAGCATACGGAGAGCCAGTCCCTCCCCGGCATCGGCGTAGTCAAGATCTACTTCCAGCCCGGCGTCGATATCCGCACCGCCACGGCTCAGGTCACCTCGATCTCGCAAACTGTGCTCAAGCAGATGCCGCCGGGCGTCAACCCGCCCCTAATCCTGAACTATAACGCCTCGACCGTTCCGATCCTGCAGTTGGCGACCTCCAGCAAGAGACAGTCCGAGCAGCAGGTGCTCGACCTCACCCAGAACTTCATGCGTCCGGCGCTGACCACTGTACCGGGCGCGGCCGTTCCCTATTCTTACGGCGGGCGCGTTCGACAGGTTCAGGTGGACCTCGATCCACAGGCCTTGCAGGCGAAAGGCCTGTCCGCCCAGGACGTCGAAGCCGCCATCGCGGCCCAGGATCAGATCATCCCTGCCGGCACCGCGAAGATCGGCTCGCTGCAATACACGGTGAAGCTGAATGACTCGCCCGATACGGTCGATGAACTGAACAACCTGCCCGTCAAGACAGTGGGCGGGACCACCATCTTCATCCGCGACGTCGCCCATGTACGCGACGGTTCGCCGCCCCAGCAGAGTCTCGTCCATGTCGACGGCGGGCGCGCCGTGCTGACGACAATTCTGAAAGCCGGCTCCGCCTCCACCTTGGCGATTGTCCAAGGCGTCAAAGACACTCTGCCGAAGCTGAAAGAGACTTTGCCGGCCGATTTCCAGATCAATCTGCTGAACGATCAGTCCTTATTCGTGAAGGCCGCCGTTTCCGGCGTTATCAGGGAGGGCGTCATCGCTGCGGCGCTGACCAGCCTGATGATCCTGCTATTTCTGGGAAGCTGGCGCTCAACCCTCATCATCGCGACATCGATTCCCTTGTCGATTCTGTGCGCCCTGGTTGCGCTCTCCCTCGCCGGCCAGACCTTGAACGTCATGACCCTGGGCGGTTTGGCGCTGGCGGTGGGCATTCTGGTCGATGAGGCCACCGTCACCATCGAGAACATCAACTGGCACCTTGAACAGGGCAAGGACGTCAACACCGCCATCCTCGACGGCGCTGAACAGATCGTCGCCCCGGCCTTCGTCAGCCTGATCTGCATCTGCATCGTCTTCATCCCGATGTTCGCCCTAAAGGGCGTGGCGGGCTATCTGTTCGTGCCGTTGGCCGAAGCGGTAGTTTTCGCCATGATCGCATCCTTCATCCTGTCGCGCACCCTCGTGCCGACCATGGCGATGTATCTTCTGAAGCCGCATGCGCCGGGCGTCGCCGCGCTGGAAGACGCCGGGCCGTCGCATCGCCCGCCGCCAGGCTGGCTCGCCTATCTTGGGCGGGGCCAGCGCGCCTTTGAGGCCGGGTTCGAGCATTTCCGCGAGGGCTATCGCAACATGCTGGCCATGGCGCTGACTCACCGGACGGTTTTCGTCGCGGGTTTTCTGATCTTTGTCGTCGCTTCGTTCGGGCTTGCACCGTTCCTGGGCGAGAACTTCTTTCCCTCCGTCGATTCCGGCGAGATCACGCTGCACGTACGCCCCCCTGTCGGCACCCGGATCGAGGATTCGGCGGCCATGTTCGGCGATATCGAACGCCGCATTCGCCAGGTCATTCCCGCGCGCGAAGTGGTTTCGATTGTCGATAATATGGGCCTGCCGACCAGCGCTATAAACACGGTCTACAACAATTCCGGGATCATCGGGTATCAGGACGGCGACATCTTCATCAGCTTGCGCGAAACGCACCACCCGACGCAAGACTATGTTCGCAAGCTGCGGGAAGCCCTGCCGGCCGCCTTTCCGGGCGCGACCTTTTCGTTCCTGCCCGCCGACATTATCAGCCAGATTCTGAACTTCGGCTCGCCCGCGCCGCTGGATTTGCAGATCACCGGCCCGGACCAGAAGGCGGACGAGGCCTACGCCCTTGAGCTGCTGCGCCGCATGCGCACGATCCGCGGCATAGCCGACGCGCGCATGCAGCAGTCGATGGATAATCCCCAATTGCGGGTCGATGTCGATCGCACGCGCATGGCCCAATATGGTTTGACCGAGAACGACGTCACCAGCAGCGTCGCCACCTCCTTGGCGGGCAGTGTGCAGACCGCGCCGGTCTTCTGGCTCAATCGCAAAAATGGCGTGTCCTATCCGGTGGTCACGCAGATGCCTGAGTATCGGGTCGACAGTCTGGCGGGCCTGGAAAATGTTCCGGTGACGCATGCGCAGACGGGGGCGGGGCTGCAGGTCTTGGGCGCCCTCAGCAAGATCAGCCGCGAACAGACGCCCGCCGTCATCACCCACTATAACGTCCAACCGGTGTTCGAGCTATTCGCCACCACCCAGGATCGCGATCTGGGCGGCGTGGCCCACGACATCCAGGCCCTGATCAAGGCCACGGCGAAGTCGGCGCCCAAGGGGGCCACCGTCACCTTGCGCGGTCAGGCGGCGACGATGAACACCGCCTTTTCTAACCTGGGGATCGGCCTGTTAGGCGCTATCGTGCTGATCTATCTGGTGATCGTCGTCAATTTCCAGTCCTGGCTGGACCCGTTCGTGATTATCACCGCCCTGCCTGCGGCCCTGGCGGGCATTGTCTGGATTCTGTTCGCGACCCATACGACGCTTTCAGTTCCGGCGCTGACGGGCACCATCATGTGCATGGGGGTGGCGACCGCCAACTCCATCCTGGTGGTGAGCTTTGCCCGCGAGCGGCTCGCGATCACGGGCGACGCCGCCATCGCCGCCGTCGAAGCCGGCTTCACCCGGTGCCGCCCCGTACTGATGACCGCGCTGGCCATGATTATCGGCATGGCGCCCATGGCGCTGGGCCTGGGCGAAGGCGGGGAGCAGAACGCGCCGCTGGGCCGGGCGGTGATCGGCGGCCTGATCTTCGCAACCTGCGCCACCCTGATGTTCGTGCCGGTGGTGTTCAGCATCGTCCACGGCCGCCGGGCGCCGAAACGCGCCGGTTCCACCGTCAACACACCTGCGCCCCATTCAGGAGAGGCCTATGCGTGACATGCCTGACCCGGCGGACGGCCCGCCGGACATACTCCGCCACACCCCGCCCCGTCGCCTAAAGCTGATCGGCGGCGTTCTTTTGGGGCTCGCGCTCATCACCGTCGCGCTCGGCGTCATCAATCGCGTTCAGGCCGACCAGCGTCTCAAGGCCTGGACAGACGCCCAGGCGATCCCGGTGGTTCATCTTATCAAGCTCACCGGCGAGGCGAACGCCGGCGCGCTCGTTCTGCCCGGCGCGGTGCAGGCCTTCTATGACGCGCCGATCCACGCCCGTGTCAGCGGCTATCTGAAGCGCTGGTACGCCGATATCGGTATGCCGGTGAAGGCGGGTCAGATCCTGGCGGAAATAGATACGCCAGATCTTGATCAGCAGCTCGCCCAGGCGAAGGCCGATCTGGGCACGGCCGTAGCCAACCTCCATCTGTCGCAAACCACGGCCCGTCGCTGGGCCGCGCTGCTGACGCAGGACGCCGTCTCGCATCAGGACGCCGATAACAAGAACGGCGATCTGGAGGCTAAGACGGCGCTCGTGGCCTCGGCCCAGGCCAATGTCCACCGATTGGAAGTTCTGGAGTCCTTCAAACGGATCACCGCGCCCTTCGACGGAATCGTCACCACGCGCTCCACCGATATCGGCGCCTTGATCAGCGTCGGCGGCGCCGGCGACACGCCCCTGTTCACGGTCGCCGACGAGAAGCGCCTGCGGATTTATGTCCAGGTGCCCCAGAGCTATTCGGCCCAGATCAAGCCGGGTATGACCGCCGCCTTCACCGTGCCGGAATATCCCCGTCGAAACTTCAGCGCTCAGGTGGCCGCCGCCGCCGGGGCCGTGACGCCGCAAACAGGCGCGCAGATGATTCAGTTGCAGATCGACAATGCCGACAGAGCGCTGAAGCCCGGCGACTATGCTCAGGTCCGCTTCACCCTGCCGCCGGACCAGGGGGCCATCCGAGTCCCGGCCACCGCGCTGACGTTTCGCGACGCCGGCATGTCGGTGGCCATGGTCGGGCAGAACGGCCGGGTCGCGATCAAACCCGTGTCGATAGCGCGAGATCTGGGATCGACGGTGGAGGTCGCCGCCGGACTATCCGCAACAGATCGCATTATAGACAACCCGCCGGATTCCTTGCGCCCGGGAGATGTGGTTCGGATCGCGACCAATGCGCCGCGCTAGCTTCGCAGTCGCCGCGGCCCTGGCGAGCGTGAGCGCCGGATGTTCGCTGGCGCCGCCCTATTCGCCGCCGCCGGTCGCCACACCGACCGCCTATAAGGAGATCGGCCCCTGGACGCCCGCCCGTCCCGACGACGATGCGCCGCGCGGCGCTTGGTGGAGCGTCTATGGCGACCAGACTCTGGACGGCCTCGAACGTCGTATCGAGACCGGCAATCCGGATCTGGCCGCCGCCCTGGCGAGATACGATCAGGCCCGCGCCCTGGCCGCGCAGGCGAGCGCCGCCTTGGTCCCGGAGGTGGACGCCACCGGCGCGGCCAATACCCTGCACCAATCAGCCCGTCGTCCGCTGCGTGTCGGCGGGCCGAACAACTATGATGACGATATTATCGGCGCGAAGACGTCCTACGAACTCGATCTGTGGGGACGCGTGCGCAACGCCGTAGCCGCCGGCAGGGCTCAAGCGCAGGCCAGCGCGGCCGACGCCGCTTCGGTTCGCCTGAGCCTGGAGGCCCAGCTCGCCGACGCCTATCTTAACCTGCGCGGACTCGACGCCCAGGCCAGGCTGCTGACCCAGACCACAGAAGCCTACGCCAAGGCCCTAGCTTTGACGCGCGCCTTGCACAACGGCGGCGCCGTCGCCGGCCTGGATGTCGATCGCGCTGAGACCCAGCTCCAGACGGCCCGCGCGCAACGTATAGACATCGGCGCCCAACGCGCGCTGCTGGAACATGAGATCGCCGCTCTGGTGGGCGAGCCGGCGTCGATTTTCTCCCTCGCTCCCGTCGCCGTTTTACCGACACCGCCCCGCACGCCGGTCGCGACGCCGTCCCTGCTGCTGCAGCGCCGCCCTGATATCGCGGCGGCGGAGCGGCGCGCAACGGCGGCCAATGCCGGCGTCGGCGTGGCGCGGGCGGCGTTTTATCCGACCATCACGCTCAACGCCGGCAGCGGATTTGAGACGGCGGGCGGCGTCAACCTGCTGCAGACGGCTAACAGTTGGTGGACGCTCGGCCCTGGCGTATCCCTGCCCCTATTCGATGGGGGCCGCCGCAAGGCTCTGTTGCGACAAGCTAAGGATCAGTTCGACGAAGCCGCCGCCGACTATCGCTCCACCGTCCTAGCGGCCTTCCAGCAGGTGGAGGATAATCTGGCCCTGTGCAACCGTTTGGCGGATGAAGCGCAAGAGCAGGCGCAGGCGGTCGCGGCGGCGCAGCGAACGGAGTCCCTCGCTACGGTTCAGTATCAGATGGGCGCCATCACCTATCTGGACGTGGTGACCGCACAGACCGCCAACCTGCAGGCCCAGCTCTCGGCGCTAACCATCGCGACGCGGCGTTTACAGGCCAGCGTCGATCTGGTGCGCGCACTCGGCGGGGGGTGGAGTTGAGCCAAGGGCGAGACTGAAGGCGAGCCTGCAGAAATAACCTGCGTTATGAACCCGGGATCAGGGCGGCTGCGCCCATCAGAAGCGCGACTTCCCCTAGCTGCTCCACCGCGCCCAGGACATCCCCCGTCACGCCGCCGATCATGCGCCGCGCCAGCATAGCCATAGAGGTGGTGGACAGACTGAGCAGGAGAAAACCGAGAACCGCCTCATAGGGCTTGAGCAGCAGCAACGGCCAACCGCCAAGGCTGACGGCCAAGGCCGCTTCGCTCCAGCGAACCCCTTGGGGCGTCGGCTTGATCTTGGCCGCATCGGGGGCGCCGGCATAGGGCAGGCCGGCCATCGCCACCACCGCCGCGGCGCGCGCCCCGCCGTTCGCCACGACCAAGGCCAGCGCGCCGCCCCAAGGCGTGAGACGCGACATCAGGCTGACACGCAAAAGGATAATCAGGCAGAGCGCCAAGGCCCCATAACTGCCGACCCGGCTGTCCTTCATGATCGCCAGACGCCGCGCCCGGTCCGCGCCGCCGCCGAAGCCGTCCGCGGTGTCGGCCAAGCCGTCCTCATGAAAAGCGCCGGTGATCAGGACGCTGGCCCCGACAGTCAGGGCCGCGGCGGGCAGGCCGGGCCAGACCTGTTCGCTCAAAAGCCAGACGGCGGCGGCGAGCAGGCCGACTAACTGGCCCGCCAAGGGAAAATAGCGCGCCGCGCGATTAATCCAGTCCGGCTCGAACCGTGAAAGCTGGGGCGTGGGCAGGCGCGTCAGGAACTGGACGGCGCAGACCAGCAATCGCCCTTGCAGTAAGAGGTTCACAGCCGCCCCGACAACACGTCGTCCAGGCTGGCCGTCGTCGTCAGCATACGGGCGGCGGCCCGCACTATCGGGGCGGCGAGCACGGCGCCCGTCCCCTCCCCCAGCCGCAGGCCGAGGTCGAGCAAGGGCTCTACCCCGAGGGCCTGGAGCAGGATGGCGTGGCCCCGTTCGGCTGAGCCGTGGGCGAACACGCAATAGGCCTGCGCGGCGGGGGACAGTCGGATCGCCGCAAGCGCAGCGACCGAGGAGATGAAGCCGTCGACGATCATCACGCGCCGCCGCGCTGAGCCGCCAAGGATCAGCCCGGCCATCATGGCGATCTCCAGGCCGCCGAACTCGGCCAGGACCTCCAAGGGCGCCAGGGCGGGGGAACGCTGGGCGGCGCGCGCCAGCACGGCGATCTTACGCTCAAGCCCCGCCGCATCGTGACCTGCGCCCAGACCTATGCAGGCCCCCAACGGCGCCGGCGCCAGGCGGTGTAGGATCAGGGCGGCGCTGGCGGTGTTGCCTATCCCCATCTCCCCGGGGATGAGAGCGTCCACACCGTCATCCGCCGCCGAATCGGCTAGGGCTATGCCGCGCGCCAGAGCCTGGGCGACCTCTGCAGGGTTCAGCGCCGGCTCACGCGCCGCGTTACGCGAACCCCGGCGGATTTTGGCGTCGATCAGCTTGGAATGGGGGGGAAGGTCGGCGTCCACCCCGGCGTCGACTACGGCGATCTCGACGTCGCAGGCTGAGGCCAGGGCGTTGACGCTCGCCCGCCCCGCCAGAAAGGTCGCGACCATCGCCGCCGTCACCGCCGAGGGATAGGCGGACACGCCCTCAGCGTTCAGTCCATGATCCCCGGCGAAGACATAAGCGCGAACTCGGTCCACACTGGGGTCCGACCGGCCCTGAATCGCCCCGATCTGAACGGCGACATCCTCCAGACGGCCCAAAGCGCCCATGGGCTTGGCCAGGGCGTCCACCTTGGCCCTCAGCGTCTCCATCAAACCAGCGTCCAAGGGCGCGATGGCGGGGGGCGTGAAATGAAGAGTGGGTAGGGTCAAAAGCCGGCGATCCTTGTCAAAGTGTCGATAGGACAAGATTGGGCAAGCAGTGTGGCCTTAGGCATGACGACCGATGATATCGAGCACGGGGCCGCTCGTCGCGTCGATCCAACGGGCGTCGACGCCGTAAGCATCGGCCAGCACATCCGGGGCCAGGGCTTGGTGCGGCGCGCCGTCCGCGCGTATCCGCCCCTGAGCCATGACGATGATGCGGTCCGCGACACGCGCCGCGAAGGCGAGATCATGCAGGGTGACGACCACTCCCGTTCCAGCCTTGGCGACAGCCCTCAAAAGCGCTGCGGCGTCAAGCTGATGGCCGAGGTCGAGGCCCGTCAAGGGCTCATCTGCCAGGAGCCAGCGGGGCTCTCCCGCCAGGGCGCGAGCGATCAAGGCGCGCGCCCGTTCGCCGCCGGACAGAGTGGTGACGTCGCGATCCGCAAAGGCGTTCATCCGAGTGGCGACCAGGGCGCGGTCTATGGCGGCGGCGTCCTCCGGGCTTTCGCCGAAGACGCCGCGATAAGCGGTGCGGCCCAGGCGCACGAAGGTATGGACGTCCAGTCGCCAGGCGATCTCCGGCGTTTGCGGCAGATAGCCGATCACTCTCGCCCGTTCGCGGTCCGGCAGAGATGAGAGGCTGCGCCCCTCCAGACTGACCCCGCCGCTGTCAGGCGGGCAGAGCCCGGCCAGGCAGGTCAATAGCGTGGACTTGCCCGCGCCATTAGGGCCGACAATGGCCGCCACCTCGCCGGGGCGAAAGGCGAGGGTCACGCCGCCCAAAACGGGCCGGTCGCCCAGTCGAACCCGGATCGTATCGCAAGCCAAGCCTGTCACGCCAGTCTCCGGCGCATGGAAATCAGGAGGGCGAGGAATAGCGGCGCGCCCAGCACCGTCATGGCCACCCCCACATGCAGCTCATTGGCCCCGCGCATCAGTCGCACCAGAATATCGGCGGCCAGCAACAGGTCCGCGCCGGCCAAGGCGCTGGGGATCAACAGGCGGCTGGGGCTCGCCCCCACGACGCGGCGCAAGAGGTGCGGGACGATCAAGCCGACAAATCCGATGACGCCCGTAACCGCGACGGCCGCCCCGCAGGAAAGCCCTACGCCCAAGGCGATCATGATCTGGGTGCGCCTCAGCGATACGCCCAGCGCCCGCGCGCCGATCTCGCCCAGCGTCAGGGCGTCCAGCGCCGGCCCGGTGGCCAAAAGGATCGCGCCGCCGACAATGATAAAGGGGCCGGCCAGGCGTACCTCCGCGATACTGCGGTCAGCCAGCGACCCCATGATCCAGCTCGTGATCTCCGACGCGGCCCAGGGATTTGGGGCGAGGCTCAAGGCCAGCTCCACCCCCGATGTGGCGAGCGTGGTTAAGATCACCCCGGCGAGCAGAAAGCCTACGGCCTCGCCCGCAGGCCCCGCGACGAGTATCAGTAGCACGATCCCCAAAGCCGCACCCGCCATGGCGCAGGCCGGCAAGATCCAAGGCGTGGTCAGGTTGAGATAGATCGTCAAGACCGCCCCCAACGCCGCCATGGAGGATACGCCCAGTACGCCGGGATCGGCCAAGGGATTGCGCGTATAGCCTTGCAGAACGGCGCCGCTTAGCCCCAGGGCGGCCCCGACCGCCAGGCCCAGCAAGGTGCGCGGAATGCGAAGCTGGGTGATGATCAGCCATCGCGCATCGTCGGCGTCGCCGAGGTGATCGAGCGGAATCCAGACCCGTCCGGCGATGATCGAAAGCCCAGACAAAATGAAGAGAAGGGCGAGGAGGGCCAGGTTCAGCTTGAGATCGGACTGGCGCGCCGTCGTCATTGCGATCGTCCCTTCAGCGCATTTTCGCGCGCCTGGGCGAGGGCGGCCATGGCGGGGATGATGGAGGGGCCGCCGCAAAACATCAGTTGTTCGGGAAAGGTCTCCCGCCGTAGCCGGGTCGGCAGGGATTTCAGGATCGGATGTGACAGCTCCCGGTCGGCCCAGAGGGGTTCGCCCGGTCCCATACGGCCGGCGAGCAGCACCTGGGGCGGGTCGGCGATCAACGATTCGAGGGGGACCAGCCCTGTGCCCGACATCCGATAGCGGCGGGCGAAATTGTCGAACCCGGCGCGTTGCATCAGCTCATCCATCAGGGTGCCGGGGCCCGACGCCAGACCGTGATATTCATAGATCAGCGCGCCGAGGCGCGGCTCGCCGACGGGTGGAGCAGCCTTTGCGACAGCGGCGCGGATGCGGGCGATCAGCGCCGCGCCCCGGTCAGGATGGCCCACAAGTACGGAAACCCGCTGAACCTGGGCCAGGCTCTCCTCAATAGTATCGGGCACGGCGAAGTCGGCCTGACGGATATTCAGGTGGGGCAGGACGCCGTTCAACTCCACCGTGCCCATGCCGCTGATCAGCACCAGATCCGGTTTCAGGGCCGCCACCTCCTCCGCCGTGCCCCAGGTGAAGGGATACCGGCGGGCCGCCTCGGCGATGGCCGACTGGTTCGGATCGCGCGAATAGTGGCTCAGCGCCATGATCTGTCCGGGGTCCGCCACCTGGAGCAGGATGCCGTCCAGGCAGGGATTGAGCGAGACGATGCGACGGGGCGGCGCAGCCACGGCCGAGACGATCCCCAAGCCGAAAAGCCCGAAGATCGCCGCGAGACCAAACCCGCCGAAGACGAGACGCCGCCCCATCCTTAGAACGTCAGCCGGACGCCGCCGTAGGCGGCGCGACCCAGGGTTCCGTACTGATAGGCGGTTTCGTAATGGGTATCCGTCAGATTCTCCACCCGCCCATATAGCTCCAAATGATCGCGCAGGGGGTATGAGGCGCGAAGGTCGAGCAGGGTGTAGCTCTTCAGAACGACGGTGTCGCCGAACTCGTCTTCGTCAAAGCTCGGGCCCGCATAGCGCGCCGCCAGCGACGTGGTCAGCTTCACCGGCCAAGTGTAGCTGAGGCTCAGATTAGCCGTATTCTTGGGACGGCGGATAAGCTGCTGGCCAACGGGTCCGTGGGAGGCCGACCTGTTTTCATCATCGTCAAACGTGTAGTTGGCGGTGATGTCCAGCCGCTTCGTGGCGTGCAGCACGCCTTGCAGTTCCAGCCCCTCCGCTCTGGCCCTGGCCACATTCTGAAAATATCCGTCGCCCGCCGCATGGGCGATGCAGATGGGCGTGTTAACGCCGAAGCAGTCCACAAACTCAATCAGGTCGCGGGTCTCCCGCCCGAAGTATGTGGCCTGGAGCGTCAGCTTGTCGCCCAGAAGATGCTGTTCAACGCCGGCGTCCCAGGCGTTCGCCGACTCCGGCCTCAGGGCCGTGTTCCCATAGGCGCTGTAGAGTTGATACAGCGACGGGGCCTTGAAGCCCTGGCCGAAGCTGGCGCGCACAATGGTCGATCCGTCATTCAACCGCCAGGCGGCAGAAGCCTGGCCCGTCACGTGACCGCCGAAGGTGGTGTGGGAGTCATAGCGCACTCCGCCGGTCAGGGTCAGGTCGCGCAAGACATCCCCAGTGATCTGGGCGTAGCCGCTGGCGATCCCGGCCTGAGCCTTGGTCGGCGTTTCGCCATAGGCGAGATCATAATAGGGCGAGTCGGTGGAGATGTAGGACCGCTCATCGCTTGCGCCGAACACCAACCGATAGTCGGCGGCGAGGGCGTAGGTCCCCTCGTACTCCAGCGTGTCTGACTCGCCGTTGGCGCGGAAGGTGTATTTGGTCAGGGGCTGGTTCGGGTCCTCGCTGGTATGGTCCAAGCCATTGTATTCATAGGCGATGCGGCTCTTAAGCCGGCCGTCGAACGAAGACAGGTTCAGGCCAGTGTAATCCACCGCCTGCTCCGTCCGGCCAAACTCCGCATCGTCGCCGAAATTCCCGCTAGGCGTGTCATAGCCGTCGAACGCATTGCGGCTCCAGGTGTAATAGACGCGCTGGTCGAGTTGGAGGTCGGGCGTAATCGCATAGTGGAGCCGACCTGAAAGCCCCGCCGTGTGGTAGGGGTCGGGCGAAGCGCCGCCGGCGAAGGCGGAGACGCCGTCGGTGGAATGATAATAGGCGCCCAGCCGCCAGTCGTATTGATCTTGTTTGCCGCCGACGGCGCCGTTGACATAGGCGGTCCCGTAAGAGCCACCCTCCACCTGCAAACTTCCCTCCAGCGGGCGCGTTGGAGCCGCGGTGATGATGTTGATCACACCGCCTATGGCCTCGCTACCGTATAGGGTGGACTGGGCGCCCCGCAGCACCTCGATCCGGGCGATATCGCCGGTGAGGAGATTGGAGAAATCATAGCCCGTGCCAGGATCGGTGGGGTCGTTCACCTTTACGCCGTCGATCAGGGCGACGGTCTGGTCGGAATCCGCCCCCCGAATGAAGAGCGAGGCGACCTCGCCCGGACCGCCATTGCGCGTCAGGACGATGCCGGGCGTCCGGGCCAGGATGTCCGCTACGTCGGTTTCCTGATCCAGATCGATCTGAGGCCTTGTCAGCACCGTGACGGACTGGCCGACCTGAAGGCTGGGCGTGGGCGAACGATTTGCGGTGACGACGACGCCGGAAACGGCGTTGGCGGCGGCGGCCCCGGCTTCGTCGGGGGCTGAGGCCTGGTTGGGCGAAGGCGGTTGGGCCCGAACCGCCCATGGCGCGGCCAGGGCGGAAGCGGTGATCAATAGGGCGGCGGTTAAGCGGTTTGCATACACGTTTGGACTCCTCGTTGACGACGAGCCGCAGCGCGCGAACGATGCCGGGTAGAGAAGGCGGTTGAGGCCCACGCAGCCGACCTCGTCCGCGCACGCGCGGCGGGTTAGGCCGTCACTCGGGAGAAGACCCGTATCGCGCGGCGCACCCCGGCCGATCGAAGGACAGCTACGCCGGGCAGGTCTCCTGGCTCGCGGGTCAATGCCTTGTCCGTCGCCTTCCCAGGGTTTTGAGGCCCCAGTGGCATGTGACGGTAAGGCTCGCCGCTTACAGTTGCGGGGGCAGCCGAGGTTTTACACCTCGTTCCCTATTCACCCTCTTTCGAGGGACCTTGCGCGTCTGTTCGGGTATAGCGACGCAAGCTGAGCGTCAAGGCGGCCACGCGCGCCCTACATCGGCATAAACAACAAGGTGTCATTGATGTCGCTAACCCTCGTTCTCGGCGGCGCAAGGTCGGGCAAGAGCCGATACGCCCAGCGCAAGGCGGAGACCCATGCCCGCGATTGGGGCGTCGTCCCGAGCTTTATAGCCACGGCGACAGCCGGCGACGCCGAAATGGCCGACCGCATTGCGCGACACCGGTCTGATCGCGCAGACGCTTGGCGCACGCTGGAGCAGCCCCTGGCCTTGCCGGACACCCTGGCGGAACTGGGGCCGCAGGACGTGGTGGTGGTGGATTGCCTGACCCTGTGGCTCTCCAACGCCATGGCGGACAGGGAGGGGTATGAGCGCCATGTCGACGCCCTGATCCCCGCGCTCAAGGCCTGCCAAGCGCGCCTCTGGCTGGTCAGCAATGAAGTCGGCTGGGGGATCGTTCCGGATAACGCCCTGGCCCGCGCCTTTCGCGACGCCGCCGGGCGCCTGCATCAGGACATAGCGGCCTTCGCCGATGAGACCATTCTGATCGTCGCCGGTTTGCCCTTGCCTTTGTTCAAATCAGAGGGTCTCTAAAAAATCGCGGATCGCGGCGGCTTTTTCGGCCCTGGGCAAGCGCTTGGCGAGCGATCCCGGCGTGAGGGCGGCGGCGGCCTCCAGATAGACGCCGAGCGGGTCGCCTTCCGCCGCCATGAACAGGGTCGGGTGAGTGATCAGAGGCAGGCGCGCCGCCATATCGTGGGCGAAGGCGGCCTGATAGGCGAGATGGAAGGTCGGCAGCGCCTTCAAGATATCGACCACCAGTGCGTGGCGCGTCTCAATGGGCAGGACCGGCGCGCTCATCAGACGATGGGCGGGATCCGTGCGGTAATATGGAAAATGCAGGGTCAGGTCCCGCACAAAGCCCCAGACCCAGGCCAGATGGCCGCCATACTCTTCCAGCTTCACTTCCGGCGCGTAATTGGCGAGGAACTCTGCCTTCAGCGCATCGGGAAACAGGGGGGCGCCGTCCAGGATCAGGCGGCGCACCCGATCCGGATAGCGGATCGCCACCTCGACGCCGATCTGGGCGCCCGTGTGATCGCCGTAGAAATCAAAGCGGGAGAGGCCCAGCTTGTCCATCGTCTGGATGACGCAGCCGGCATAGAAGGCCATGTCCGTTGTCGGCCCCGGCGGGGGGCCGGAATCGCCGTTGCCCAGCATGTCGGGCGCAATCACCCGGCGGCTTTCGCCCAGGTCCGCGATCAGGCCCTCCAGCCTTTGTGAACTGCCGGGGCCGGCGTGCGCCATGTAGAGGGGAAGATGGTCATCGCCGTCGCCGCAGGTGCGATAATGGACGTACCCCGCCGCAAGCCGTAAAAATCCTCTGTCGATAAGTCGGCCTGCCATGGATCGACTCTCCTCCACGCCTGCTGTCGCAGCGCCGCTTGGCGATACCGGGACCTTTGCGCCGCGGCAATAAGGTCTGTCGGCTGATCCCAAGCTTTGCTATCGAGCCCGCTCCGCTCAAGGCTTTAAGCGCGACGGGTTTCAAAGGACGCTGGAATGAAGATTAAGGGTGTAGAGGCGCGCATAAGCGTGGGCCTCGTGGGCTTCGGCGCCTTTGGTCGACTGACCGCCCAGCACATCTCGCCCCATTTCGACGTCTACGCCTATGATCCTGCGCCTGTGGAAGGCGTGACGCCCGGGGTTACGCGAACGGATCTCGCCACTGTGGGCGGATGCGATATTGTAATCTTGGCGACACCCGTGGATTTGCTCAGCGCCGTGATCGCCGACGTCGCGCCCCACCTTAAGCCCGGGGCGCTTGTTATGGACGTAAGTTCGGTGAAGGTCGGCCCCGCTCAGATCATGCGCGACCTTCTGCCTGACCATGTCGACGTCATCGGCGCGCACCCCCTGTTTGGCCCTCAAAGCGGGCGCAACGGCATTCGCGGCCTCAAGATCGCGCTGTGCCCCATCCGGGGCGATCGAGTCCGGCGGGTCGGCGCGTTTCTGAGAAAACGGCTTGGCTTGAAGGTCTTTATCACCACGCCGGAGGACCATGATCAGGAGGCGGCCATGGTCCAGGGCCTGACCCACCTGATCGCCAAGGTGCTGGTGCAGATGGAGCCCCTGCCCACCCGCATGACGACGGCCAGCTTCGACATGCTGATGCGCGCGGTGGAGATGGTGCGCTATGACGCGCCGGAAGTGTTCATGGCCATCGAACGCGCCAACCCCTATGCCGCCGAAGTCCGCGAACGCTTCTTCGCCCTATCAGCTCAGCTCGACGAGACTCTGCGGCATAGGTGAGTCGGATAAACGCCTTTCCCCTTTTGGTAGAGGGAGGGCCCCTCATCGCCTCTGCATATCCACCGTCGCCGTCGCCGATAGGCCGGGGCGGAGTTGGGCGAGCAGGGCCTGGCCGGGATCGAGTCTGATCCGCACAGGAACGCGCTGGACCACCTTGGTGAAGTTGCCGGTTCCCGGCTCGAACGGCAGGAGGGAGAACTCCGAGCCCGATCCAGGCGCTAGGCTGTCCACACGCCCGCGTAAGCGGGCGCCGCCGAGGGCGTCCACCTGGATCACCGCCGGCTGGCCCACCTGCATGCGCTGGGTCTGCGTCTCCTTGAAATTCGCCGTCACATAGATCGCATTAAGCGGAACCAGCGTCATCAGGCGCGCGCCGGGCTGCACATAATCGCCGACCTGAGCTTGTCGGTCGCCCAACACCCCGCTGATCGGCGCGCGGACGAGGGCGTGGGTCTGGTCCTGCAGCGCCAGCTTCAAGGCGGCCTCGGCGCGGGCGACGCCGGCCTTGCTCTGGGCCAGGGCCGCAATCAGGGTTGGGCGTTTGGCCTGCACCACGGCGCTTTCATTGACGCTGACGGCCAGGGCTGCGCGGCTATGGGCGGCGTCGGCGCGGGCGGTGACGGCGGTGGCGCGAAAGCCGCCGATCTCGCTGTCAGTCACGGCGCCGGTGCCGGCCAGGGCGTCATAGCGGCCCTGATCCGCCGCCGCCCGCGTCGCCTGGGCGTCCGCCGAGGCGATCAGGATCTGCGCCGCCCGTACGTTCGCGGCAGACAAGCGCACCTCCGCCTCATGGCTGATCAGCGCGGCCCTCGCCGCCGCCTCAGCCGCCTGAGCGGTCTCAAGATCGGCCTTGGCGGCGGCCAGGCGGGCGTCGAACTCTTCGGGGTCGATCTGAACCAGAGGGTCGCCGGCCTTCACCGCCTGGTTGTCGGCGACGAGAATGCGGCTGATCAGGCCGCGCACCTTAGGGGCCACCACGGTCGTGTCGGCGTGCAGATAGGCGTCGTCCGTCGTTTCACGGGCCTTGGGCGCGTTGAGATAAAGACCGCCGGCCACAGCCAGGGCCAGGGCGCACCCCACCGCCGCCAGGGTGCGGATGGAGACGCGCGGCGGCTTCAGCGCGGCGCCCTTTGCGGCGCGCACGATAACATCTGCTGCAGTCATGGCGCGATCACCAAGAGGCTGGAGGTGGCGGACGCCAGCAGGCGACCGGACGCATCGGTCAGCTTCGCCTCCGAAAAGGCGGCGCGGCGGCCCATGCTGATCACCCGCCCCTCCGCTCGCACCCTGCCCGTCTCCGTCGTCATAGCCTTGTGATAGGCCACCTTCAGCTCCAGCGTCGTATAACTCCAGCCGGGCAGGAGCTTGGTATGCACCGCGCAGCCGCAGGCGGAGTCGAGCAGGGCGGCGGCGAAACCGCCATGCACCATGCCGATGGGGTTGTAGACGTGCAGGCCGGGCGTCCCCTCAAACACCGCCAGCCCGTCCTCGAACAGGACGGGTTCGAAGCCCAGGGTGTGGCCTATGCCGATATTGCGCCCCGCCGCGATCAGGGCGTTCAACTGCTCCAGCCCCGAAAGGCCGGGCGCGATGTCTGAGACAAGGCTCATGTGACGGACTCCAGACCCAAGCGGCGCAGGATGGCGTTGCGGGACGCGGCGAGTAGGGCATCCGACTGATCCCGGTCGGCCAGGGCGCGGGCCAAGGCCAGGGCGCCCACCATCTCCGCCAGAACGGAATGCGCCAAGTCGTGGGGTTCGGGTGGCCCGAGTTCGCAAATCAGCGCCTCAAGCCGCACCGCCAGGCTTTCGACGCCTGCGGAAAACTTTTCCCGTACCGGACCCGTCAGCCGCGCCAGATCGCCGGACAGGCGCGGCAGGGGGCAGCCGCGATCAGCGGCGTCCCGGTGTCGCGGCGAAAGGTAAGCGTTGATATAGGCGGCCAGGGCGGCGGCGGGGGCCAGCCCGTTTGTTCTACGCGCGAACATGGCGCGTCCCTCGACGAACATCTCCTCCAGGGCGGCGATGATTAGATCATCCTTGGAGGCGAAGTGGGCGTAGAAGCCGCCGTGGGTCAGGCCGGCCTTGGCCATCAGCCCCGCCACGCCGACTCGATCCGGGCCTTCGGCGCGGATCGCCTGGGCCGCCGCAGCGACAACCCGCTGTCGCGTCTTCTGTTTGTGCTCTGAGTCATAGCGCATAGCGCTTGCACCTCGCTTTATATGATGATCATAATATAAAAGAGTTTGGGGTCGCAAGAGGTGTTTCGATGGCTGAGGCGACATTCCCACAGGCCCGGGGCGCGGCCAGCGCCGCACCGCTCGCGCCGGTGGATTTTCCAACGGCGCAGAAGTTCCTGATCTTCGGCGTCATGGCCTTTGGCCAGTTCATGGCCCTGATCGATATCCAGGTGGTCGCCGCCTCGCTGAATGATGTGCAGGCGGGGCTTTCGGCGGGGCCGGACGAAATAAGCTGGGTGCAGACGGCCTATCTGATGGCCGAACTCGTGATGATCCCCTTCTCCGGCTATCTGGCCCAGGCGCTTTCCACCCGCTGGCTGTTCGCCCTGTCCGCCGCCCTCTTCACCATCTCCAGCGCGCTTTGCGGCTGTGCGTGGAGCATTCAGTCCATGGTGGTTTTCCGCGCCATTCAGGGCTTTGTCGGCGGGGCCATGGTGCCGACCGTCTTCGCCACAGGCTATCAGCTCTTCAACGCCAAGCAGAGGCCGCTGATCCCGGCCATTCTCGGCACGGTCTCGGTGCTGGCCCCCACGCTAGGCCCCACGCTCGGCGGCTGGATCACCGATGTAGCGGGCTGGCGCTGGATCTTCTACATCAATATCGCCCCGGGCCTGGCCGTCTCCATCCTCTCGCTCCTGGTCATCAAGGGAATAGATAAGCCCGACCTCACCCTGCTGAAGAAGATCGACTATTCGCACCTGGCCTCCATGGCCGTGGCCCTGGGCGGACTGGAATATGTGCTGGAGGAGGGCCAGCGCCATGACTGGTTCGGCGACCCCACCATCGCCACGGTGGGCTGGGTCGCCCTGGTGGCGTTCGGCCTGTTTATG
>Ga0116226_10000443_pt1 | contig 35142 bp, 31 predicted proteins | sample S1TSphfallax_FD_89692 | JGI IMG/M metagenome (GOLD analysis project Ga0116226, IMG submission 89692) | Host-associated microbial communities from peat moss isolated from Minnesota, USA - S1T2_Fa - Sphagnum fallax MG | ecosystem: Host-associated > Plants > Peat moss > Unclassified | place: USA...
ATGGTTTAGAGGGCGATTCAGACATTAGATTGACGCGGATTCGCGTCAATCTAATGTCATCGCGCTCTAGAGCCTGATGCTCATAGATTGAATCGCTTTGCGATTAAATCTATGAGCTGAATCAGTCTCTAATTCAATGGTTTAGAGGGCGATTCAGACATTGGATTGACGCGGATTCGCGTCAATCCAATGTCATCGCGCTCTAGAGCGTCATCCGCAGCACTCGTCGCTTTGCGAATGTTAGATCCGACTTTGAATGGGTCGGTGCACCGGAATCGCACTGTCACCCAGGTGAAGTGGCATGGTTCGCGGGAAATCTGATGGTCCAAATGGTGCCATGATCGGTGTCTACCGTCGCCGTTCCGCGAATCTGTTCGATCAGCCGCCTCACCAGACCAAGCCCTTGTCGCTTGTTTCCTTTTTTGATTTCGAAGCCCAGTCCGTTGTCGCTGATGATCATGGTCGCCATCTCGTCATGCGTGACGGCTGCGCGAACAGAGACGCTCGTTGAACCTTTCCCTCCGGGGAAAGCATGCTCAAAGCTGTTTGTGACGAGTTCTGCGACGACGATACCCAACGCTGTTACCACATCGAGATCGAGGACCATCGGGTCGCTGTCGCAGGTGAGGGTGACGCCGCTGGCGGACGCCGCCTGAATCTCTGAGAGATCGCCGCACAATGCTTTCACATAGCTGCCGAAATCGGTCGTGCGGGTCATCTCGCTGCCAAGCAAATGGTTATAAACTTGCGCCAGGGTGGCAACCCGGCGGATGATCGTCTCGAGACCCCGCCGTCCGGCTTCGTCCGTGGTGTCACCTAATTGCCTGCTTAACATTCCATGGATGAGCTGAAGATTGTTGCGCACCCGGTGCTGAAGCTCCTCGGCCAACACCGCCTTCTGTTCCAGCAACCGGTCTTGCGATTCGGTCAGGGCTTTCATCTTCTCGATCGTTGTCTGCAAGAGTGTCATACGCAGGGACGTGGCGACGGCTTCAGCCAGGATATTGGCAAAGCCGGTGAGAAAATTAATGTCATCCTTGTCGTAATCATGCTGCTCGTCGTTGTCGATCTCGAGCACGCCATAGGGCCGATCCTCGCCCTTGACATGGATAACCACATCGACAATCGAGACTATGTGATGTGAGGCGTAGAAATGCGGCAACTCAAAACTGTTGCCGATGCGCAGATCGTTGAAGATCGATGGCTTTCTCGTGACATAGGCGCGCCCTTGTGGCGACGTCGGATCGACGCTCTCAAGCGTGCCCACAACACCCGCTTCCCACCCGTGTCCAGCTTCAATGCGCAGATCATTTTCCGCCGGCCGGTATTTGCATATCTTGGCGTAAGGTACCCCTATGCCGACAGCGCAGGCACGTGCCGCTTCCTCGAGTATGGTCTGCAGGTCGCTATGGCGAAGGGCAAAGCTGCCGAAGCCAGCGACCGCCGCCTGCTGGCGAAGAAGCTTTCGCACCTGTCCGCCATCGTCACTCATCCGGGGTCTTCCGGTCTGCCGTTCGTGTCGATGAAAGCAGTTGAAATCCGCGCGGAAAGGGCGGGGAGGCCGTTCCGGTGGCGACAATTTCGGTGACTATTTCAAGACTTCGCAAGAGCTCTGTATCGCGGTAGGGCTTGGCCAGGCACGCATCGCCAATGGCCGCGGTCCGCATGAGCTGCGACATGGTGCCAGTGGTATAAAGGATCCCCGGCCTGCCTGAGTCACCAAATTGATTGGCCACGTCAGTGCCGAGCCCCCCAGCAGCAAGCCGCATGTCGATAATGACAAGATCAGGCTTGTGACGTCGACCCAGCGCGAGCGCCTCTGCGACCCTTGGGGCTATGCCGCATACCTCGTACCCGTTCTGCACAAGAATCTCTTCGATCATGTCCGCAATCATCAGGTCGTCTTCGACGATCAAGACCTTGAGCATGCAACTTCCTCATTGGGTGCGCCCCCCTAGACTCTGATCGCCAACGGGGAGGTAAATGTATTCGGGCCGACACCATGGGAATAGGATCGGAATGTACCCAGGCTGCCGCTGAAAGCAAATACCGGCCCGCCGGATAAGCTGTTTGCGTAGATTCCGATGATTTCATGAATCCAGAAAGCGAGTCATCTGATCGATAGACTGCGCACAGTTGACTTTTTTTGATTTTTTAAAATATGAAGGGTAAAAAAATGAAATATGGACTTCTCTGGCTTTTAGGTATCCCGGTTCCCGTGCTTATAATTGGGTACTTAATATTCCATTAGTATTTGAAAAATAGGTCAAGATTTTCCTGCCAAGCGTGAAGTGTTTTTTTGTTTTCAGAGAAGCTAGGTTAAATGTCAATCAGACATATCGCAGTCTCTGAGACAAGAATCCTGAAGGATTATGGGATTTTACAGTTTTCCGCACTGGTAGTAGTGTTTTTCTGGTTCCTTTTAGGCGGAATGGCACATTTCGTTTATACAGAAACTGAAATGAAAATCTTGCCGCCCTGGCTGCCCGAACACCGCATGGTTATTTTTATCAGTGGGTTCTTCGAATTGCTCGGCGCCTTGGGACTTTTGCTTCATCGGACGCGCAGGCTGGCCGGCGCAGGACTGATCTTACTCACTGTCGCGGTAACCCCGGCAAATATTTATATGTGGCAAAATCCCGGCCTGTTTCCGAGCATCCCATATTGGCTGCTTACCGTTCGATTGCCTTTTCAATTAGCGCTCCTGCTCTGCATAGAGTGGGCAACGCGACGGCGATGACGATATTGCCTGAAGCCCGCGGCGCGGCTTCCACTGATAACCAGCCTTCACATAGATTATCGGACAAAGTGAGATAATAGATGAATTGGTTTGTTTACCAAAGCCCCGGAAAATACTCAATTTTTTGGTCGCCATATGCCGCTCGAACGGATTTCATGTCGCAATTCTGCTACAAGAACCAACAATATTGATATGCCGGAACCAAATCGAAATTTTCCAAAATTGCTGCTCCCGCTGGTCGGTGTTGTTGTGGCCTACGACTTGTCGGGTCTGCTCGGAGTGGTCATGGACAAGGCTGGGGATCAGGTCTATCTGATCTGGCCGCCAGCGGGCGTCGCGATGTTTGCTTTGCTGGCCTGGGGTCCCCGTCTGTGGCCGGCGATCTTTGTCGCCTCCCTGCTGCTCAGCCTGGGCGCCGGCACGCCCGCGCTGCCATCCTTCCTGATCGCTATCGGAAACACGCTCGCCCCCTTGGCGGCGCAGCAGATATTGACCAGGATGGCGTTTGATCGAAGATTTTACCGCTTGATGGATTACCTGATCTTCGGGGGCGTTGGCTGCACCGTCGTCAGCTTCATCGCTGCGTGCCTGGGGACAGGCGCCCTGGTCGTTACGGGAGAAACCGCCCTTCAAGTCGCAGGCCGCACCTGGTCGATTTGGTGTCTGGGCGATTTCCTCGGCGCTCTTCTGATCGGGCCGACCCTGTTCAGCCTGTTTCCGGACGCCGGACGTGCGAGATCTTAAGACGCAAAAGGTTGACAGCCGCCATCCCTGTCCGGCTTATTTGTCAGAGTGAGAGGAGCCGGGTGCGTTGAAGACGGGAACGGAGCAGACGGGAACAGAACGCGGCGGACTGGGAAGACTGCCCAAGCTCAAGGCCTTTTCGGCCTGGATTGGCTTGTTCCTCATGCTGTTCAATCTCGTCAATGGCCCGGCCATGGCCTTCAACAGCCCGTCCTTCATGCCGGACAGCGATTGGCAGATCTGCCACTCCGTTGGCCCGGACGATAGCAGCCAGGATCAGGATCACCCGGCACAACCGCACTCCCATGAAGAAGGCGCCTGCTGCCTGTCGCTCTGCTGCAGTGTGGCGACAACGCCCGTTGGCGACGTCATCCCTGAGCCCGCTTCATACTGGCAGACGCTCACCTTCGACGCCGCCCAGTCCTCACAAATACGCCCTGCTCCGAGCCTGGGCGGAATCGCCCGCGCTCCACCTATCACCGTCTGATCCGGGGCACTCCCCTTCTCCCGAACATCTGGATCGACACTGATGCGCCACCCTTTGGGTTGGCGCCGGAGCGCTTATCATGAAGCAAAGTCTGGCAGCCTCAGCTGCGTCTCTCTCCCTTCTCGTCTTTTTCCCGCTTGCCGCCCACGCCTGCGCGACCTGCGGCTGTTCCCTCAGCTCAGACGCGGCGAATGGCTATTCCGATGGCCCTGGTTGGCGGATCGACCTGCAATATAGTTATATCGACCAAAGCCAGCTGCGCACCGGAACCAGTGCGGTTTCCGAACCCCAGGTCGCCGCCATCAACACTGCAGGCGGTAGTCAGGAGGTCGAAAAAGATACGATCAACCGCTATCTGACCTTGGGATTGGCCTACAGCCCGTCTGCCGAATGGAACGTCAATCTGCAGGTTCCCTACATCTCGCGCAGCCATAGCACCTTCAGCAATGCCACCACCGACCAGTTGACGCCGTCCAATCTCAGCAGCGCCTCCTTCGACGATCTCGGCGACGTTCGTCTGATCGGCACCTATCTGGGTCTGCTGCCGACCAATAATTTCGGACTTCAGTTCGGCGTCAAACTGCCGACCGGCGATTATGGCGGACAAAATTTGGTCACCGGCGCCCAGGTGGGCCGCCACCCGGTCTATTTCTCCTCGGGCCCCAACGCCCAGGCCGGACAAACCATCGACACCAGCCTGCAAGCAGGTACCGGCAGCACGGATATCATTGTCGGGGCCTATTACCATCAGGCGGTCAGCCAGGACTTCGACGCCTTCATCACTGCCCGCTTCCAGGTTGCCGCACTCGAGTCGCTTGATCAGGTCAGCGCGAATTACCGGCCCGGCAATATCGCCACCGTGAGCACCGGGCTGCGCTATGAACATTCGCCCATCTGGGTGCCGCAACTGCAGATCAATTTTACCCACAAGGCCGAGGACCAGGGCGCCCTGGCCGACATCACCGACTCGGCGGGCAATGTTGTCTATCTCAGCCCCGGCTTGACAGTGCAGCTTAACGCCGGCCTGCATGTCTATGGTTTCGTGCAGCTGCCGGTTTATAGCGACCTGGTGGGATATCAGCTGTTCCCCCGCTGGACCGCCAATGCCGGGATCAGCTATGCATTTTGAGGCTGCTCCTGACTCGGGTCCTTATCCTGGCCCTCGCTCAGCAACCAGCGGCAGCGCCAGAAAGCCAGGGCGATCAGGGATACCCCGACGCCGAAGATCCAGAGCAGCGTCTTGGCCATGGTATGGCTGGTCGCGGTGACGTCGCGCAACAGGACGACATCGCCAATCGGCTTCTTCTGGAGGTCGATCAAGGGACGCACCGACATGGCGAGACTGCGCTTGCCGACGCCGACAATGGTGATGGCGCCATCCATCGCCGGCTTACCGTCTTCCAGCATCAGGCCGATCGCGGTCGGGATCGTCGGCAGGGTGCGGGCTACCGACACCGCATTGGCCAATTCATCCCAGCCGCCCTGCCCGCCGGACTGACGGGCGCCCTCCTCCCACTTGTCGCGATCGAGCAGGTCCTTTTTGACCAGGAGCAGAATATCGAGGCCCATCACGCGATGGACCGCATCGATCATCGGCGCCACATCGCGGCCAATCTCGACGAAACCGATCAATTTCCCGCTCATGTCGCGCCAACCGACCGTGACGCGAAGCGTAACCACGCCAAAGGCATTGAGATCGAGCCCGTCAGAGCTGCCGGCATTTTCCGCCGCATCGAACAGAGTGAGGCGATCCACCACCTGACCGCTCTTGCCGCTGCCATCGAGGCGCAACAGGGGCGAACGATCGGGACGGGTGAAATAGAGATGGCTGATGCCATGCTGGTCGCGCAAATGGGCGAAGATCGGCGCGACGCGATGGTCGAGAGCGGCCGCATCATTCGCCGCCAAAGCGGCGGACAGCCCCGGCGCCTCCTGCAGCCCATCGAGCAGCGTATGCAAGGAGTCGGTCGCCTCGTCGATTTCGAGACGCAGCAATTCCTGCGAGCGGTCTGCGTCACGCACCAACCGCCCCGAGCGGGCATCCTCCTGAAAAGCATAGGTGGCGGCCAACGATATGAGCAGGATCAGGACGGGCACCAAGATGGTCAGGATGAGGATCTGCCCGCGGGCCTGCGCCCTACTCTTCAACTGCACCTTGTTTTCCCTTTCTCCCCGGGCTTACAGCTCCGGAGGCTTTATTTTTTGCCGCAGCAACAATGCGATCCGTTCCGCCTCCGCCCACAGCCGGTGCCAACGGGTCCTGGCAAATCGGACCGGCGGCAGAGTATTGAAAATACGATGCGCCCAATTGGTCCAACGCAGAAATACAGCCTCCACGATGACGAACCAGCGCCATTGGTGCAAGGCCGGACGACATAAATCATAGAGCCTGGCGAGAAAAGCGACGCCAAACGCCTCGCCGCCGATGAACAGAAGCGCACCATGACCGATCTTGCCGATGGCGATCAGCCAGAGTGCCGCCAGTTTCACGGGCAGCATGATCAACCAAGGCAGAACAAACAAAGGGAGCGCCAGGATCGGCGGGAGCCGGCGGATCCAGCTTTCGACCCAGGCGATCGGCGCCAAACGGGCGACTTGGCGGAGGATACCGCCCAGCCCAACCCACAGGACCTCTTCGAACAAGACCAGGACCATGCCGAGAAGAGCAAAAAATCCGTGCAAAAGAAACTTCAGGCCACGCGGAATCATGAGTTGCCGCGACGATCAGGTCTTATCCGTCGATCCGGATAATCACATCGACGCGGCTGATGGTCGTACCCGGCGGAGGGGGCGGCATCTGCGACACCACGATCTCGGCGCCCGGGATATCGGCCAGGCTGCCCTTGCCCTCATGGAAGAAGTGATGGTGATCGGCGACATTCGTGTCGAAATAGGAACATCCCGCGTCCACATGGATCTCGCGAAGCAGGCCGGCTTCGGTGAATTGATGGAGAGTATTGTAGACTGTGGCCAAAGAGACGCGGATGTCCGCCGCTGCCGCTTCACTATGCAGGGTCTCGGCGGTCACATGACGATCGCAGGTATCGAACAGCAATTTAGCCAGCGCCAGGCGCTGGCGCGTCGGACGCAATCCCGACGCACGGAGGCGATCAAGCGCTTGGCGAAAGGGTCTCTGGCAGGTTGTGCTCATTTTAACGCCCATCCCCATGAAACATTCTGAAATATTTAAGGCGGATGGCCGGGACAATCAATCTCAATCGGCGAGAAATTCGCTGATACGCAAAATCTCACGCACCGGTTTTCATCCGCTCGATCAATTCTCGCACGGTCGGGATAAAGCCATCGGCATAAAAGGGGTCGGTACCGAAGCGGTAGGCGTTGTGACCGGCAAACATCAGCTCGTTGTCGATCTCACCCTCATGCACGATGTTCTGCAGGGTCTTCTGAATGCAGAATGAGCGCGGATCAGCCTTCTTGCCATTGGTTCCCGTGTCCCCCTCGGCCCAATTGGAGAAAGAGCAGGCCGACAGGCAGCCCATGCATTCGATCTGGTCGCGACGAATCGACTCGGCCATTTCAGGGGTCACGAAGATCACCGTGGAATCCGGCGTGCGTAATCCCTCAGAAAACCCTTGCGCCATCCAGGCAGCGGCGCGTTCCTTGTCGCATTGGGTGACAAATAGCACGCGCTTGCGTACGCCGATCGCCAATTCAGTCGTGTGATCTCCCAGAGCTTCGGCGGAAAAAGCGATCTGCCGCTCGCTGCGGCCAACCAGATCCTCCAGAAATTCGTTCTTGACCGCCGAGGAATAAAAGCCGGTCGGGCTGAATTTGTGCAGCAGCACGTCGCCCGACGCCAATGTGAGCAATTTCTTTTTCCAGGCCATCGAAATGGGACTCTCGGTGGTCAGCAGAGGGCGAGTGCCGAACTGGAAGGCGATCGGCCCCAACTCGGGATCATCCAACCAGTCTTCCCATTCCGACAGACACCAGACGCCGCCCGCCATGAAGATCGGTACCTCCGGCGTGCCATTGGCGCGCATGCCGGCGCGCAATTCGCGCACGCGCGGCAAGGGTGCCTGCGGCAGCTGCGGATCTTCCGAATTGGAGAGACCATTATGGCCGCCGGCCAGCCACGGATCCTCATAAACGACGCCGCCGAGCCAATCGGCATGTTTGTGATAGGCACGTTTCCACAGCGCATTGAAAGCACGCGCCGAGGAGACGATCGGATAATAATGCACCCCGAAGGACGCGGCGATCGCGGCAACCTTGTAGGGCATGCCGGCACCGCAGGTGACGCCGTGCACCAAGCCGCGCGCGCCGTCCAGTACACCCTGCAGGATCTGCTCGGCACCGCCCATCTCCCACAGGACATTCATGTGGATACGGCCTTGCCCGCCCGCCATGTCATGAGCGATGCGCGCCTGGGCGATGCCGCCGCGGATACCGAATGCGACCAGCTCTTCATGGCGCTCGCGGCGGGTCTTGCCGTGATAGACCACTGGGATGAGCTTGCCGGTCTCATCATAAAAATCGGCATTGACGCCCGAGAAGGTTCCGACGCCGCCGGCCGCGGCCCAAGCCCCGGAACTTTCACCATTGGACACGGCGATTCCTTTGCCACCCTCCACCAGAGGGAGCACTTCACGACCAGAAATAACCAAAGACTGCAAGGGCTTCACGTCTTATGTCTCTCCGCAATCAGGGCCGGCGACCTTACATCGCGTCGACCGATAAATCCAGGTCAGGAACGCCGAGCCGGGCAGCCTCGGCGTGTCCCTCGATGACCTTCGGAAGAAGCAGACGTGAGGTCACTCGGCCGGCGCTTCCTCGGCATCGACCTTCTTGCTGAGGTCTTCGCCAGTCTCCTGATCGACCTGCTTCATCGACAGCTTCACTTTGCCGCGGTCGTCGAAACCCAGCACCTTGACCCTGACGCTGTCGCCCATCTTGACCACGTCGGTCACTTTTTCGACGCGCTTGGGAGCCAGTTCCGAGATATGGACCAGACCATCGCGCGAGCCAAGAAAATTGACGAAAGCGCCAAAATCCATGGTCTTGACGACTTTGCCGGTATAGACCACGCCCAGCTCCGGCTCGGCGACGATGCCCTTGATCCAGTCGATGGCGCGCTGACCGGCATCGGCATCGACCGAGGCTACCTTGATGGTGCCATCATCCTCGATATCGATCTTGGCGCCGGTCTGCTCGCAGATCTCGCGGATCACTTTGCCACCCGTGCCGATCACTTCGCGGATCTTGTCCTTGGGGATCGAGAAGGTGACGATCCGGGGCGCATTGCCGCTGACCGCGTCGCGCGCATGATCGAGCGCCTTGCTCATCTCGCCCAGGATATGCAGACGTCCGTCCTTGGCCTGACGGAGCGCGATGTCCATGATCTCCTTGGTGATCGAGGTGATCTTGATATCCATCTGCAAGGCCGTGACGCCCCGCGACGTGCCGGCCACCTTGAAATCCATATCGCCCAAGTGATCCTCGTCGCCAAGAATGTCGCTCAGCACCGCGAAATCCTTGCCTTCCTTGATCAGCCCCATGGCGATGCCCGCGACCGGCTGGGGCATCGGCACGCCCGCATCCATCAGCGCCAGCGAAGAACCACACACGGTGGCCATCGACGAATACCCGTTGGACTCGGTGATTTCCGAGACCACGCGGAGCGTGTAGGGAAAATCCTCCTTCTTCGGCAGAACCGGATGCACCGCGCGCCACGCCAATTTGCCATGGCCGATTTCACGGCGGCCAGGCGAGCCCATGCGCCCCGCTTCGCCGACCGAATAGGGCGGGAAGTTGTAATGCAGCATGAAATTCTCGCGATATTCGCCTTCCAGCGCATCGATGATCTGCTCATCCTGACCGGTGCCCAAGGTCGCCACCACCAAAGCCTGGGTCTCGCCACGGGTGAACAGGGCCGAGCCGTGGGCGCGCGGCAGCACGCCGACCGACACTTCGATCGGACGGACGGTCTTAGTGTCGCGGCCGTCGATCCGAACGCCGGTCTTGAGGATATTGCCGCGCACCACGTCGGACTCAAGGCCCTTCAGCACGCCGCCGGCAACCGCCAGCGCCGCGGCGTCATCGGCCAGGGATGCGATGGCCTTGGTCTTGACCTCACCGACCTTGGCATAGCGGTCCTGCTTGACGGTGATCTTGTAGGCTTCAGCCAGCGCAGCGACGACGCCATCGGCTTCGAACCTGCTCTTGACCGATGCCACCGCCGGAGGAGGCGGTGCGATGTCCCAGGGCTCCTTGGCGCATTGTTCGGCCAGTTCGATGATCGCCTTGATGATCACCTGAAATGCATCATGACCGAAACTGACGGCGCCCAGCATGATGTCTTCCGACAATTCCTTGGCTTCCGACTCGACCATCAGCACGCCTTCGACCGTACCGGCGACCACCAGATCGAGAGTCGATTTCGGCAGATCCTCGGCGAGCGGGTTCAGCACATAGGCGCCGTCGATATAGCCGACGCGGGCGGCGGCGATCGGCCCCATGAAGGGCAGACCCGAGAGGGTGAGCGCAGCCGAGCTGCCGATCATCGCGACGATATCGGGGTCATTTTCCAGATCGTGGGACAGCACCGTGCAGACCACTTGGGTTTCATTGCGATAACCATCGGCGAACAGGGGGCGGATCGGACGGTCGATCAGGCGCGAGACCAGGGTCTCTTTCTCGGACGGGCGGCCTTCGCGCTTGAAGAAACCGCCGGGGATCTTGCCGGCGGCGAAGGCTTTTTCCTGATAATTGACCGTCAGCGGGAAGAAGTCGATGCCGGGCTTCGGCGATTTGGCGCCGACAACGGTGCAGAGAACTTTGGTCTCGCCGTAGGTCGCCATCACGGCGCCATCGGCCTGGCGGGCAATCTGGCCGGTCTCGAGGACCAGCGTACGGCCGCCCCAGGACAGTTCCTTGCGGTGAATCTTAAACATGGACATTTGGTATTCCTTATAACAGAGGCGCGGCGGGACCGGATTGTCCCAGGCTCGCGGATCAGCGTCCTTCAAAGCAAACAGGCGGAACTCCGGAAGGGACGGGCACCGACGTCATGTAGCTGCGCCCGCGCGAGACCCTGTCCCGCGCGGGTGATCACAAGATTTGGTACTGCACTTCCCGATTTGGAAGATCTGGAACCACAAAACCAAAAGAATTACTTGCGCAGTCCCAGGCGAGCGATCAGCTGTTCGTAACGGCCGGTATTCTTGCCCTTCAGGTAATCCAGCAGGCGACGGCGCTGACCGACCATGATCAAGAGACCACGGCGGGAATGGAAATCCTTCTTATGATCCTTGAAATGCTCCGTCAGATTGCGGATGCGCTCCGACAAAATCGCCACTTGCACTTCCGGCGAACCGGTATCGGAGCCACTGGCGGCAAATTCTTTGATCAGCTCTTGCTTACGTTCAGCCGTAATCGACATCGAGATTTCTCCATCTCTAAAGATTCAAAACACGTACCGAGCGAAGCTCATCGCCATCGATACGGGCCAACGCCACCAAGCGCCCTTCAGCCATGGCTCGCACGGTGGTCCCGGCGGTAATGGTCGGAGATAGCCCTCGGACAGCCAGTCGGGAAACCGAAAGGCATTGTCCGCTCTGCAGGCGGCGCGCCTCTTCTTCCGTCAAGGCCAGAGCCGGGATGTCGTCCAGCACGGTCTCGATCGGAAGCACTAAATTCGCAGAGGCGGCACTATGCCCAAAGTCATTGAGTTGTTCCAGGGAAATCGCATGCTCCTCGTGGAACGGCCCACAGGCCGTTCGTCTGAGCTGCGAGACATAGCCGACCGTGCCGAGCGCCCGGGCGAGATCGCGGGCCAGCGAACGGATATAGGCCCCCTTGCCGGTGCCGACCTCGAAACTGGCGCCGTGATCGTCGCAGTCCAGCAATTCATAGCGGTCGATCCGGACAATCCGGGGCTGGAGGTCGACTGACTCTTCGGCGCGGGCCAGATCATAGGCGCGCCGGCCCGCGATCTTGACCGCCGAAAAAGCCGGCGGCACCTGCGCGATCTCGCCCAGGAAGGCCGGCAGGGCCTGAAGAATCTGCGATCGTGTCGGACGATGGTCGCAGGTCTCGATGATGGCGCCCTCGCCATCGTCGGTGGCGCGCTGTTCGCCCCAGGTCACGGTCCAGCGATAGGTCTTGGCCCCACTCATGGCAAAGGAGACGGTTTTGGTCGCCTCGCCCAGCGCCACCGGAAGCACGCCGCTGGCCAACGGATCGAGCGTGCCCCCGTGACCGACCTTGGCGGCATTCGTCAGGCGGCGCACTTGGGCCACCACCGAAGTCGAGGTCATCCCCAGAGGCTTGTCGATCGCCAGCCAGCCATGGATCGGCTGGCCGCCTCTTCTACGCCCCATCGGCTTCGTCAGTGTCGTCTTCCGGGGCGAGATCGCGGCGCACTTCCGGCAAAGCGAGCAGAGCCTCGATCCGGCTGGCCCGGTCGAACGAGATATCCTCGGTGAAGCGCAGCAGCGGCACTGTGCGGAGCGCCATCTGTTGCGCCAATTCATGGCGGAAATAGGGGCCGACCCGCTTGAGCCCGGACAAGAGCGGCTTGGTATCGCCACCGCCGGTCTGCACGATGAAAACCTCGGCATTGCGCAGGTCGGGGCTGATCGAGACTTCCGTCACGGTAAACAGCTTGCCGGCAACGTCCGGGTCGCGGATATCGCCCTTTTCGATGATCCGGGCGATGAGATGGCGCAGTTCCTCGCCAACCCGCAATTGGCGCTGGCTCGGCGGCCTTTGAGTGCCACGTGGCATTTGGTTCGGTCCTTAAATGGTCCGGAGCACCTGCTTATTGCAGGATCCCAGCCACCTCTTCGATCTCGAAACACTCGATGATGTCGCCGATCTGGATGTCGTTGTAATTCTCGAACGACATGCCGCATTCGTAGCCTTCGCGGACTTCCTTGACGTCATCCTTGAAGCGCTTCAACTGACCAAGCGATCCTTCATGGATCACCACATCATCGCGCAACAGGCGCACTTTGGCGCCGCGCTTGACCGTGCCCTCGGTGATCAGGCAGCCGGCGACCTTGCCGACCTTGGTGATGCTGAAGACTTCACGGATCTGCGCGTTGCCGAGGAAGCGTTCGCGCAGCGTCGGCGCCAGCATGCCGGTCAGGGCCTGACGCAGATCGTCGGCGACATCATAGATGATCGAGTAATAGCGAATCTCGACTTCGTCGCGCCGCGCCAGATCACGGGCCTGGGGATTGGCGCGGACATTGAAGCCGATGACCAGCGCATTCGACGCTTTCGCCAAGGTGATATCGGACTCGTTGATGCCGCCCACGGCAGCGTGCAACACCCGTACCTTGACCTCGTCATTGCCCATCTTTTCGAGAGTAGCGACGATGGCTTCGACCGAGCCCTGCACGTCTCCCTTGATGACCACCGGCAATTCCTTTGCTTCGCCGGCGGCTATGCTGGCGAACATCTGTTCCAGCGTGCCGCGCGCGCCAGCCACGGCCCGGGCGTCGCGCGCCATGCGCTGACGATAATCGGCAACTTCACGGGCGCGGGATTCCGACTCGACGGTGATGAAATCATCACCCGCCGACGGCGTGCCTTGCAAACCGAGAACTTCGACCGGGGTCGCCGGACCGGCGAACTCGATCTTGTTGCCGCGATCATCGGCCAGGGCGCGCACCCGGCCCCAATCGGATCCGGCGACAAAGACGTCGCCGACCCGCAGCGTCCCTTTTTGCACCAGCACGGTAGCCACCGAACCGCGGCCGCGTTCGACCTTGGCCTCGATCACCACGCCCTGGGCGGTGCGATCCGGATTGGCCTTCAGGTCGAGCATTTCCGCCTGCAGCAGAATCGCCTCTTCGAGGGATTCTAGATTGGTGCGCATTTTGGCCGACACCTCGATGGTCAGCACATCGCCGCCCAGATCCTCGGTGACCAATTCGTGATTGAGCAATTCCTGACGTACACGCTGCGGATTGGCGTCGGGACGATCCATCTTGTTGATCGCCACGATGATCGGCACACCAGCCGCCTTGGCATGGCGGATCGCCTCGATGGTTTGCGGCATGATGCCGTCGTCCGCCGCCACCACCAGGACTACCACGTCGGTGACCTTGGCGCCGCGCGCCCGCATCGCCGTGAAGGCTTCGTGGCCGGGAGTATCGATGAAGGTGATTTTCTGGCCGCCCTTCAGGGTGACCTGATAGGCGCCGATATGCTGGGTGATGCCGCCCGCTTCGCCCGACGCCACGTCGGTGGAGCGGAGCGCATCCAAGAGCGATGTCTTGCCGTGATCGACATGGCCCATGACCGTGACCACCGGAGGCCGCGACTGGAGCAGATCCAGCTCATCGGTCTCGCCCTCGAGGCCGATTTCCACATCGGCATCGGCGACACGCTTGATGGTGTGACCGAATTCGGTCACCACCAGCTCCGCCGTATCGGCGTCGATCACCTGATTGATCGTTGCCAGAATACCGTTCCGCATCAGACATTTGATCACGTCGACGCTCCGTTCGGCCATGCGGTTGGCGAGCTCCTGGACCGAAATGGTTTCGGGGATCACTACGTCACGCACCACCTTTTCCTGGCTCTTTTGAGCCTGCTTCAACCGCTCCCGCTCGCGCGCCCGCTTGACGGCGGCAAGCGATCGGCCCCGCTGGCCGCGGTCGCTGTCGTCAAGCGCTGCTGAAATGGTCAGTTTACCTTCGCGGCGGCGCGGCTCATTGCGCTTGACCACCGGCACAGGCTTGTGCGGCACGGGCCGGCCAGGGCGTTTGACCCGGTCTTCCTCATCCTCATCGACTTCCGGTGTGACCAGGATGACCGGCGCGGCGATGATCGGACGCGGCGCATCGGTCGCGCCGGGCGCCGGGACCGGCTCGGTGACCAGGGGCGCCGCGGTCGCGGGAACAGGCTTCGGTGCGGCCGCGGCGAGGTTTTCCGGCTCGGAGGCGCGCAGCGCGGCAACCTCGGCGGAAAGGCGCTGAGCCTCCTCTTCGGCGACACGGCGTTCGGCGTCGCGCTCGCTGGCGCGGCGGCGATTTTCCTCGTCGGCCTTCATGGCGTCTTGCAGGACGCGGGCCCGCATGGCCTTTTCGCCGGTGGTCAGATCGTGAGCGACATGGGCCAATTCGGCCGGCTCAGGGGCCTGCATCGGCGGCGCGCTGACCATTTCGAGGATCTTCGGCTGATCCTTGACCTCGTGCAACGCCCCGCCGGAATCGGCGGCAAAGGTACGCTTCTTCTTGACCTCGACGGTCACAACCTTGGAACGGCCATGGGAAAAGCTCTGGCGCACCTGGCCGGTTTCCACGGTCTTCTTCAGTTCAAGCTTGCCCGGTGACAGCTTCAGGGGCGTCTTACGATCTTGGTCATTCGACTCAGTCATCTGTTCGGCTTACTCTCGCTCTAACGAAAGCGGCGCGGTGGGACCCTCGCCACTCTCTTCTTCATTATCATCCGGCCTCACGCCGACTAGTCCCGCCAACTTCACAGCTTCGACCAGCAGTCGCTGCGCCAATTTCCCCGGCAATATCACCCCATGCACCGTGTGATCGCGCCCAAAGGCCTGGCCGAGCTCGGCAGAAGTGAACAAAGTCACCACCGGCAGCCGCGGCGCCAGCACACATATCTTGCTGATTCCATCCCGCGCACCATCCTGGGCCGCAAGAAGAACCGCGCCCCGGCCCGCTTTCAGCTCGGCGCGCACTTTGTCATACCCGGAAAGCCCCTGTCCGGCGCGGCGCGCCAGCCCGATAAGATCCAGGCAACGGCGCCGCACCAGCTTTTCCAGAAGATCGGCCAGATCGGGCGGCACCACCAGCTTCTGACGGGCCGCTTTCGCGAAGACCGACTTGGTCACAGCGCTATTTACCACATCCCGGCGAGCACTCAACCACAATCCCCGTCCCGGCAGCCGGCCTTCGATATCAGGGACCAACTGCTGATCAGGGCCGACGACAAAGCGGATCATGGAATCAATCGATCCAATCGCTCCTGTCGCGATGCACCGACGATGCGGGCCGGTTTCCTCTTCAATGCCGTCCATTCGGCCGCCTTCAGGCTTTATTATCCTCAGCCTCGAACCAATGGGCGCGTGCCGCCATGATGACCTCATTGGCCTGTTCCGGCGTCAAACTGTCCTTGCCGAGAAATTCGATCAGTTCATCACCGGCCAGATCGGCCAGGTCGTCCAGGGTCTTCACGCCCTTTCCGCCCAGGATGACCAGCATGCCAGAGGTCAGCCCCTCAAGCGCGGCCAGTTCATCGGTCACGCCCAGTTCGACGCGGATCACATCATTGCGCTGGTCCTGCTCCTCAAGGGCGAGCCGGGCGCGCTGCTGTAATTCGGCGGCGACGTTCTCGTCGAAACCTTCGATATCGGTGAGATCCTCAAGAGGCACGAAAGCCACTTCTTCGACCGAAGAGAAACCTTCCGTCACCAGGAGATGGGCGATGACGTCGTCAACATCAAGCGCTTCGATGAACATGGCCGAGCGGCTGCGGAATTCCTCGGTGCGGCGCTCCGACTCCTCGGCCTCGGTCAGGATGTCGATATCCCAGGTGGTGAGCTGCGAAGCGAGCCGGACATTCTGCCCGCGGCGGCCGATGGCGAGGCTGAGCTGATCATTGGGGACCACCACCTCGATGCGATGCGCCTCCTCATCCAGAACTACTTTCGCGACTTCAGCCGGCGCCAGGGCATTGACGATGAAGGTCGCCGGGTCCTGCGACCACTGAATGATGTCGATCTTCTCGCCCTGCAATTCGGCAACCACCGCCTGTACGCGGCTGCCGCGCATGCCGACGCAGGCGCCGACCGGATCGATGCCGGAATCGCGGCTGATCACCGCGATCTTGGCGCGCGAGCCGGGATCGCGGGCGACCGCCTTGATTTCGATGATGCCGTCATAGATCTCGGGGACTTCCTGGCCGAACAGCTTGGCCATGAATTGCGGGTGGGTGCGCGACAGGAAGATCTGCGGGCCGCGCTGTTCCTGACGGACGTCGAAAATATAGGCGCGAACGCGGTCGCCGGTGCGGAACACCTCGCGCGGGATCAGTTCGTCGCGGCGCAACAAAGCCTCGGCGCGCCCCAAATCGACCACCACATTGCCGAATTCGACGCGCTTGACCAGACCATTGACGATCTCGCCGACGCGATCCTTGAATTCATTGAACTGGCGCTGACGCTCGGCGTCGCGCACCTTTTGCACGATGACCTGCTTCGCCGTCTGCGCCGCGATCCGGCCGAAATCGATCGGCGGCAGCGGGTCGACGATGAATTCGCCGACGGCGGCATCGGGCTTTTTGCGCTGCGCCTGGACCAGGGTCATCTGAGTCAGCTCATTCTCGACCAGCTCGACCACTTCGACGAAGCGGGCCAACTGGATCTCGCCATTCTTGCGATCGATATGGGCGCGGATGTCATGCTCATGGCCATATTTCGAGCGACCCGCCTTCTGGATCGCCTGTTCCATCGCTTCTAACACTTCATCGCGGTCGATGCCCTTGTCGCGGGCGACGACGTCGGCCACCTGCAGGAGTTCGGGGCGGGGGAGAGCTGCGGTTCGTTCCATCATGGCGTGTTAATTCTTCAACTCATTACTGTTGTTGCTGCGTCATCGCAGCGATCAGGTCATCGGTCAAAACCAATTTAGCGTTTTTAACCGCCGACAGCGGAATGGTCCAACTGCCGTCTTCGGCGGTCAAGGTCACCTGGCCGTGGTCGTCGAGGCCGATCAGTTTGCCGCGAAATCGTTTGCGACCCTCAACCGGTTCCACGGTCTCCAACTTTGCCTCGAAGCCGGCAAATCGCTGGAAATCAACCGGCCGGGTCAGCGGCCGGTCAATACCGGGCGAACTTACTTCCAGACTGTAGGCACTGGCGATAGGATCCTCGACATCGAGCAGAGCGGAGATCTGCCGGCTGATATCGGCACAATCCTCAACCGTCATGCCCTTGTTGTCCTGGCGCTCGGCCATGACCTGCAGAACCGGCCGTTGCCGGCCCTGTATCATCACCCTTACCAAGTCATAGCCCATTGCGCCCAGGGACGGCGCGATCATCGTCGCGATGCGCTGCTCCAGTTCCATCGGGTCTCATCAGCCTTAAAAAAACAAAGAGCGGGCCTTATGGCCCACTCCAAAACCCCGCCTCCTGGGCGGACCGAAGAATGTGTCAGAGCGACACTATAGCCAAGGAAATCGCTGCCGCAAGCGTTTTGCACGGGAAAGTGACCCATATTGTAACAACCGCGCCGCACGAATTCGTCAAAGCTTAGCCATACGCCCGCCACAAAGCGGTGTATTAATAGTGCCACTCAAGATCTCATAAAGGGTACAAAAATGTCCTATTCCATCCGAGCTTTACCGTCCGTCGTCCTGGCCGCGTCGCTGCTGGCCGCTCCCTTCGCGATCGCGCAAACGCCCCCGCCCGCACCGATGAAGATCGGGCATCATGGCGCCATGACCGAGCATGATGACGGCGCCCAGCTGGAGCAACATATCGCGCACATGCACGACGCGCTCAAAGTTACCGCGGCGCAGGAGGATCAGTGGAAGCCGGTCGCCCAGACCATGCGCGATAATGAAAAATCGATACATGACCTGATCAAGGACAAGCGATCGAAGATCGACAGCCAGTCGGCCGCCGATGATCTGAACGCCTATGCCGAGATCGCGGCGGCGCATGCCCAGAACAGCCGAAAGATGGCCGACGCCTTCGCCACTTTCTATGCCAGCCTGAGCGACGATCAGAAAAAGACCGCGGATGAGTTCTTTCGCGAACACAAGAAGCAGAACGAGCGGCCGATGCAGGGTCGCAAGAGTCCCGAAGCCCATTAAGCAGCCTCGCTGCAGGAGACTATTATGATGAAATTCTCGCCAAAAATTGGTGCTCTCGCCTTGGGGCTGGTGTTGGCCCTGAGCGTGGCGGGTCAGGCCCGTGCCGATTGGCATGACCATGACCACGACCGGGACGATCGTGATCGCCATGAACGGGAATGGCGCGAGCATGAGCGGCGGGAGCATTATTATGGCCCCCCGCCAGTGATTTATGCCGGGCCGCGGCCGGCCTATTATGGGCCGCCGCCGCTGGTGGTTGGGATTCCCGGCGTCAATATCGTCGTCCCCTTGCGTATCCGCTGAGGTAAAGAAAGTCCGGGAGACGGGGCGACTGTGCCCTCTCCCGGGTTATTCTTGACAGGGCAAGCGCATGCAACCAAAGTTCGCCGCCTCACTCTGTCACTGGTCTTTAATGAACAATCATCGTCTTGCGGTTATCGGCCTCGGCTATGTCGGCCTGCCTCTTGCGGTCGCCCTGGCCCGCACATTTCCGGTAATCGGCTTCGACATCAAGGCTGAGCGTATCTCGGAGCTGCGCGCCGGCCTCGATCGCACCCATGAGGTCGAACGGGCCGCCCTGACCGAAAGCAGCCTGGCGCTGACCGACGATCCCGCAGCCCTGGCCGGCGCGGAGGTCTTTATCGTGACCGTGCCTACTCCGGTTTCCGCCGATAACAAGCCGGATCTCGGGCCATTATTGTCGGCCTGCTCCCTGGTCGGCCAGGCAATCGGTCCGGGGGCCATCGTGGTCTTCGAGAGCACCGTCTATCCAGGCGTCACCGAGGATATCTGCGGCCCGGCTCTGGCGCGCGAGTCCGGTCTGACCGCCGGCGTCGACTTCTTTCTCGGTTATAGTCCGGAGCGGATCAATCCCGGCGACCATCTCCACCGGGTCGAGAAGATCGTCAAGGTCGTGGCCGGCCAGACTGCATCGGTGACCGAGACATTGGCGGAAATTTACGGCGCGATGACCGAAGGGGGCGTGTATCGCGCGCGCTCGATCAAAGTGGCCGAAGCCGCCAAGGTGATCGAGAATGCGCAGCGCGACATCAATATCGCCTTCATCAATGAAGTGACGATGATCTGCCAGGGTCTGGGCCTCTCGGTGCATGACGTGTTGGATACGGCAGGCACCAAATGGAATTTCCTGCCTTTCCGGCCCGGATTGGTGGGTGGTCATTGTATCGGCGTCGATCCCTATTATTTGGCGGAATGCGCCCAGACTCTCGGCCACCACCCGGAGGTCATCCTGGCCGGCCGCAAGATCAATGACTCGATGGGGGGCTTCATCGCCGAAAGGCTGCATCAGGCGCTGGAGGCCAAACCGTCCGAGATCCTACTGTTGGGTCTGACCTTCAAGGAAAATGTTCCCGATCTGCGCAATACCAAGGTGATCGATCTGCTGCGAGGACTGACCCGGCTCGGTCATCGGGTGGCCATTCATGATCCGGTCGCCGATGTCAGCGAGGCTCTGCAGAACTATGGTATTTCGCTCCTGGCCCATTTGCCGAACCAGCAGTATGACGCGGTGGTCGGCACGGTTCCCCACGCCGGCTACGCCACTCTGACGGCGGAAGATCTGGCCGCGCTGCTTCGCCCCGCCGGACTGCTGGCGGACATCAAGGGGATGTGGCGTCACCTCGACCTGCCTGACGGATTGCGCCGGTGGGAGCTGTAACGAGGCCGCGGATTCTGTTCATCGCCGGCAACCGGCTGGGCGATGTGCTGCTATCGACCGGCGTGCTGAACCACGTCCTGGCGCTCCGCCCCGGCGCCGAGCTGACGATTGCCTGCGGACCCATGGCCGCGCCGCTGTTTGCTGATTTCCCCGGCCTGACCCGGATCATCCCGATCGTCAAAGGCCGCCGCCGCCGCATCGGCCATTGGCTTTCCCTGTGGAACGCCCTGCCGGCGGGACCCTGGACCGACGTGATCGATGTGCGCAGCGCGTTTTTCGCCTGGACCGTTCGCGCGGGGACACGCTGGATCTGTCGGGCGGAAAAACGCCATGAACATCGGGTCGAGGAACTGGCCCGCCAGCTCGGCATCACACCGGCCCCGCCGCCAGGCTTGTTTGTCTCGGCCGAACGCGCTGCCCGGGTGGCCACTTGGCACCAGGACACGCGACCGCTTCTGGCCATCGGCCCGACCGCCAATTGGGGCGGCAAGCGTTGGCCAGCCGACCGCTTTGCCGAACTGGCCGGACGTCTGACCGCCAAAGAGGGTCTGCTGCCCGGCGCCCGCCTGGCCGTGCTGGGCGCCGCCCATGAACGCGAGAGCGCGCTGCCGGTGCTGGCCGCCAGCCAAGACCCGCTCGATCTGGTCGGCACCGAAGACCTGCTCGACATCCAGGCCTTGCTTCGCCGCTCGGCGCTCTATATCGGTAATGACAGCGGGCTGATGCATATGGCGGCTGCGGCAGATATCCCGACCCTCGGCCTGTTCGGCCCGAGCGCCGACTGGCGCTATCGGCCCTGGGGGGACAAAGGCGCCGTGGTGCGCACGCCCGAGAGTCTCATCGAGCTGACCAGCGCACCCGACTATGACTATCGCAGTCAACGCAGCCTGATGCTCAATCTAACGGTTGATCAGGTGATCACAGCGGCGGAAAATTTATGGTCCAGGCTGCAAACGCCCTCTCGCTAGGCGCTCCTTCCTATCGTCAATCAAGCTCGGTCCGCTGGTGGGGTGGCGGCTTCGTGCTGTTGCTGCATCTGGTGGTTTTGATCGCGCTGCTGATGCTGACTCACGATCGCCCGACCGAGACGATCCGCCCCGCCATGCTGCTGACCCGTCTGTCGCCCACCCGGCCGGCGCCGCCGCCCACTGTCCCCCTCTTCGATGCGCGGCTGAAACCGACCCTCCCGAGCCCTCCACTGATCACACCGTCCTTCGCCCTGCGGGCGGGTCCCGGCGCCATCACCGTGCCGGCGGCCGAATCGCCCGCGGCGCCGAAATTTCTCGATTTTTCCATCAAGCATGACGACAAGAAAACCATGGAGGATCTGTTCCCCTCGAAGGAGGCCCGGCTGAAGCAGTTTTTCATCGATCAGGCCAAGCGTGACGCCATCGACAATGAAAATACCAACAGCAATGAAGTTGGCGATTGCAGCGTCTCATCATCCTCGGCGCAAAATCTCTCGGCCCCGGCCGGCAACGGCATTTCCAGTCAGGACGTTATTCCCGCGGTCAATTGCAGCAAGAAAAAATCCTATCGCGCCCTGCAAGAACGGAACGACCTCTACAGTCCGAAGTGAGTTGCTGTTACCCTGATACCAACAGGATTTTTGGGGGATCCATGAGGATAAGTCTCTTGCTGGCGCTGTTTTTGGTCTGCTGCGCGGGTGCCCGAGCCGATGAGGCCGGCCATTGGCGCGAGGAAGCGGCCCGCGTCACCATCACGCGGGATCAATGGGGCATCGCGCATATCCATGGAAAATCCGACGCCGATGCCGTGTTCGGCGCGATCTATGCCCAGGCCGAGGATGATTTCAGCCGCATCGAGCGCAATTATCTGCTGGCGCTGGGCTGGCTGGCCCAGGCGGAGGGGGAGGGGAAGGGGGAGGGGGGAAATGCCCTCTATAGCGATCTGCGCCAAAGACTATTCGTCGACGTGGCTGATTTACAGCGGGACTACCGACAAAGCCCGGTCTGGCTGAGGCGGCTGATGAACGCCTGGGCCGACGGATTGAACTATTATCTGCTCATCCACCCCGACCATCCCGCCAAAGTCATCAAGCATTTCGAACCCTGGATGGCGCTGTCCTTCACCGAGGGAAGCATTGGCGGCGATATCGAGACCATCGACCTTGCCAAGCTGGAAGAATTCTATGGCAAGCACCCCACCCCGTCACCCGAGAAGATCCATGCACCGGGAGGCTCCAATGGTTTCGCCATCGCCCCTGCCCTGTCGGCCTCCGGTCACGCGCTGCTGTGGATCAACCCGCATACCTCGTTTTATTTCCGCTCTGAGCTGCAGATGACCAGCGATCAGGGGCTCGACGTCTATGGCGCCGCGACCTGGGGGCAATTCTTCATCTATCAGGGCTTCAATCGCCATAATGGCTGGATGCATACCTCCTACGGCGGCGACGCGATCGACGAATATGCCGAGTCCATCGTCGAAACCCCTAAGGGACTGTTCTATCGCTATGGCAAGGGACTGCGCAAGATCACCACTCGAACCATCGAGATCCCCTACAAGCAGGGCAATCACCTCGATTTTCGACGCTTCACCCTCTATGCGAGCCATCACGGCCCGATCATCCGCAGCGAGAAGGGCAAATGGATCGCCATCCAGCTGCTGCAGGAGCCGGTTGCCGCCCTGGAGCAGTCCTATCTGCGCACCAAGACGGTCGATTATCAGGGTTTCTATCAGACCCAACGGATGCGAACCGACAGTTCCAACAACACGGTCTATGCCGATGGCGACGGGACCATTGCCTATTTCCACGGCAATTTCATCCCCAAGCGCAATTCCGCCTTCGATTTCACCCATCCGGTCGATGGCAGCGACCCGGCGACCGAATGGCTTGGCAAGACGCCCCTCGAAGACACCATCATGGTGGTCAATCCCAAGACCGGCTGGGTGCAGAATACCAATAACTGGCCGTTCCATGCCGCCGGGCCGGACAGTCCGAAACGCGAGAATTACCCTCGTTACATGTGGAGCAGGGGCGAAAATGCGCGTGGCTATCACGCCATCGAGGTGCTGGAAAAACTCCATGACACCACGCTGGACAGCCTGATCGCGGCCGCCTATGACGGCCATTTGACGGCATTCGACATTCTGTTGCCGCCGCTGCTGGCGGCCTATGACCAATTGCCGGAGACCGACCCGCGCCGCGCCGCGCTGCAAGCCCCGATCGACAGCTTGCGCGGCTGGGATCATCGCACCGGGGTGGACTCCGCACCGACCGCGCTGGCGATTTTCTGGGGCCGCGCCCTGATCAAGAGCAAAAGCCAGGCGGCGCACGAGGCGGAGCAGCCGATCTATGACTACCTGGTGGAAAAAATCACCGACGCGGAGCGCCTCGACGCGTTTACCAGCGCCATCGCCACGCTCCGCGATGATTTTGGCGATTGGCGAATCGCCTGGGGTGAGATCAACCGCTTCCAGCGTCTGACCGACGACATCATCCAGCCGAATGATGACGCCAAGCCCAGCCTGCCGATCGGTATGGCCGCGTCAATCTGGGGCGCGTTGGCCTCGTTCGATACCTCCGGGCCACAGCGCACCAAACGCCTCTATGGCTCAGTCGGCAACAGCTTCGTCGCTGCCGTCGAATTCGGCCCGACCATCCACGCCAAGGCGATCATGAGCGGCGGTGAGAGCGGCGATCCCGCCTCGAAACATTTCACCGATCAGGCCGAGATTTACAGCAAGGGTCGGTTCCGCGACGTGCTGTTCTATCCCGAGGATATCAAGGCGCACGCTGAGCGGGTCTATCACCCGGGCGGGTGATCCTGTAAAGCACATGCGGTCGCTGAGGATGGCCTGCATCAAGCGACGGATGGTCAAAATCATCCGCCGGATCGCGCTGCATGCCAATCCGTTCCATGACCGCCCGAGAGCGACTATTGTCCCGGGTTGTGAAGGACACTATTTCCGTCAGACCCAAGGGTCCCAAAGCATGGGAGACTGCGGCCTGCGCCGCCTCGGTTGCAAACCCCCGCCCCCAGGCGGGGCGGGCCAATCGCCACCCCACCTCGATACAGGGCGTGAAGGGGGCATCGAACCGCGGAATGGCCAAGCCGACAAATCCAATGAAGGGAATTGTTCCCAAAACCTCCACTGCCCACAAACCCCAGCCTTTTACATCAATGTGATGACGGATCCGAGCCGCCATGTCGTCACTCTCCTGCCTGGACAATGTGTTGGGGAAAAACTGCATGACGTCTGGGTCACGATTCAGCGCTGCGAAGGCCGCCAAATCGTCATCGCGCCACTGTCTCAGCTTCAATCGGTGCGTCTCGAGTTCCATATGACGCTCTCTATCACTCGGTGATACACTTTATATGGAAGGTGTAATGAGATCGAAAATACACAAGCGAATGACCCATAAGGAAACGGAAACCCACCATGCGACTGCAACACCCCTTGCTGGTCCTGACCTTGCTGGCAGCGCTGCCCATCTTCGCCGCCGACGAAAAGACGAAGTCAGCCACTGACACCACGCCGCCGCATTATTTCTCGGCCGAGGAAAAAACCAGTGAGGGCACGGTGGTGACCAATCGCCAGAAGATCGATTACCGGGCCATCGCCGGCACGCTGGTGGTGCATGGTAAAGGCTGGGACGATGCGCCGGCCAAGCCGGAAGGTCTGGAAAAGGGCGATGACAAGACGCCGGCGGAAGCCTCGATGTTCTATGTCGCCTACTTCAAGAAGGACGCCAAGGGAGAGAACCGGCCGATCACCTTCGTCTATAATGGCGGGCCCGGGTCGGCGACGGTCTGGCTGCATATGGGCGCCTTCGGCCCGCGCCGGATCGTCACCAGCGGCGACGACCATCTGCCGGCTGCCCCTTACAAGGTGGTGCCCAATGAAGAAAGCCTGCTGGACGCCAGCGATCTGGTGTTCATCGACGCGCCGGGCGCCGGCTTCAGTCGCATCGCCGGGCCGGACAAGGAGAAAGCCTTCTGGGGCATTGATGCGGATGGTTTCGCCTTCGCCGAGTTCATCACCAGCTTCCTCAACAAATATGGCCGCTGGAATTCGCCAAAATATCTGTTCGGCGAGAGCTATGGCACGACCCGCTCGGCGGTGCTGATCAATATTCTGCAAAGCCAGCGCGCCATCGATTTCAATGGCGTCATTCTGTTGTCGCAGATTCTCAATTTCGATCTGTCGGCCGATACGCCCTATTTCAATCCAGGCGTGGACACCGCCTATATGACCAGCTTGCCGACCTATGCGGCGACCGCCTGGTATCATCACAAGCTGCCCGACCGGCCCGCGGAGTTGAAGCCGTTCCTCGACGAGGTCGAACATTTCGCCCTGACCGATTACGCCCTCGCCCTGGCCCAGGGCGCGGCCCTGCCGCCCGCTGAGCGCAATGCCATTGCCGAGAAGCTGCACAAATATACCGGGCTTACGGTCGACTATATCAAGAAGGCCGATCTGCGCATCTCGGGCGGTGAGTTCTCAAAAAATCTGCAGGACGACGCCAATATCACCACCGGACGGATCGATACGCGCTTTTCCGGGCCTGACCTCGACACTCTCGCCAAGGAAGCCGACTACGATCCCTTCGTGGCGGGCATCGCCTCGGCCTATATCGCCGGCTTCAATGATTATGTCCGCAAGGACCTGAAATGGCCCGACGACCGGCGCTTCAAGCTGTTCGCCGATGTCGGCAAATATTGGAGCTTCCAGCATGTGCCGCCGGGAGCCGATCAGGCGCCCTGGCAAAGCCCCAATGTGATGGTCGATCTGGCCATGGCGATGAAATTCAACCCGCGCCTCAAGGTGCAGCTCAATGCCGGCTATTTCGACCTGGCGACTCCCTTCTTCGAGGGTGTCTATGAAATGAAGCATCTGCCGATCCCGGCAAAATTGCAGAACAATATCTCCTTCAAATTCTATGACTCCGGCCACATGGTCTATGCCCATGAGCCATCCCTGAAAGCGTTACACGACAATGTGGCGGACTTCATCAAGGCGACGAGCAGCGTGCCGGAGAAATAATTGCCTAATTCATCCGATTGAGCGACTCGATCTTCGCACGGGTGGTGGCGACGACCAGTCCGATCTCGGAGGATAGAGCCGAAGATCGTTTGGCGAGGGTTTTGACCTCCGAGGCGACAACGGAAAATCCCTTCCCGGCCTCGCCGGCACGGGCCGATTCGATAGTCGCATTCAAGGCCAGCATGTTGGTCTGGCCGGAGACTGCGGAAATATTTTTCGCGGCATCGCTGATCTGTTTCAACACCTGGTCCATGATGATCTCAGTCTCTTTCAGGGCCTGGCGCCGCTCGGTCACATCGGTCGCGATCAGCAAGATGCGGCGAAGCCGGCCCTCGACATCCATCAGCGATTGAATCGTCGCTGCGAGATAGGCTTCCGAACCGTCCATCGTCACCAGTCTGATGTCTTTGAAGAAAGATACCCCCTTCGCCAGCTCCTGTTGCTCCGCGGCCGAGAAGATCTGGTCATAAGACAGAATTTTCTGAGCCGCCGGGGCCCGGACATCCTTGATCCGAAGCAGGGTGAGCCCCTTGCCATTGGCATGGACCGGCTGCTTTTCGGCATCCCATTCGATGACAACATTTGAGCTATTGATGGCGTCGATCCGTGCAACGGTTTCCAGCGCTTTTAGCTTGGTTTCCGTGACATTGGCCTGGACCGATATATAACGTTCGATCCTGCCCTCGTCGTCCAACACCGGGTTGATCGACAGCGAAATCCAATAAGGCGCGCCGTTCTTGGCGTAATTGAGAATCTCCTCATAGAACGGTCGATTTGATCGCAGGTGATCCCGGATGCGCTCGACCGTCTTCGGGTCCGTGTGCGGCCCCTGCAGAAAACTGCCCGGATTTTTGCCGATCACCTCCGCCAAGCTGTATCCGGTCAGCCGCTCGAAGCCGGGATTGACATATTGGATCAACCGGTCGGGCCCCGCGATGATCACGCTGTTGTCCGTCTTGTCGGCGACCAGCGACAGAAGATTGAATTTCTCGCGTTGCCTTACCGCGTCGGTAATATCGGTGGCGAATTTGACCACCTTAAAGGGCTTGCCGTCCATATCCAGGATCGGCGTGTAGGTGGCCTGGATCCAGACCTCGCGTCCACCTTTGCCAATCCGCCTATATTCCGCCGCCTGATAGTCGCCGCGATTGAGGGAGGCCGGACAATGATGGGTATCACATTCGTCAAGAGAATGACGCATAGGTAAAGCGTGCGGATCGGATGCGAAGATGAGAGACCAATCAACGAGATCGTGCACGGATCGATAGGGCAGGCCTTGCCCCGCCATCAGTGCCGGAAATGCCGCATGCCGGTGAAGACCATCGCCAGCCCCTGTTCGTCCGCCGCCGTGATCACCTCGGCATCCTTGATCGAGCCACCCGGTTGAATGACGGCGGTAGCACCCGCCGCCGCCGCCGCCAGCAGCCCGTCGGCGAAGGGAAAGAAAGCGTCCGACGCCACCACCGATCCGACCACGCCGGCTTCGGGCAGGCCGGCCGCTTCGGCGGCTTCGAGGGATTTGGTGGCTGCGATGCGCGAACTGTCGATGCGGCTCATCTGGCCGGCGCCGATGCCCACCGTGGCGCCGTCCTTTACATAGACGATGGCGTTCGATTTGACATGTTTGGCAACGCGGAAGGCGAACAGCAGATCGTCGAGTTCGGCGTCCGTGGGGGTGCGCCGGGTGACCACTTTGAGATCGGACAGGCCGATCTGCCCGGAGTCCCGGCTTTGCAGCAGATAACCGCCTGAAATACTGCGCAGCGTCATACCGGGCAGGGCGGGGTCGGGCAATCCGCCCGTCACCAACAGGCGTACATTCTTTTTGGCGGCGAAGACCGCCTGAGCGGCGGCGTCGGCGTCGGGGGCGATCACCACTTCGGTGAAAATTTTAGCGATCTCGAGAGCGGTCGGGCCATCCAGCGGGCGATTGAGGGCAATGATGCCGCCGAAGGCGCTGACCGGATCGCAGGCCAGTGCCTTGGCGTAGGCTTCCCTCATGCTGGCGCCAAGGGCGACGCCGCAGGGATTGGCGTGCTTGATGATCGCCACCGCCGGGCGGTCGAATTCGGCCACCAGCTCGAAAGCCGCGTCGGTATCATTGATGTTGTTAAAGGAAAGTTCCTTGCCCTGGAGTTGGCGGGCGGTGGCGACGCCGGGCCGGAGGGCGCCCGAAAGATAAAGCGCGGCGCGCTGGTGGGGATTCTCGCCATAGCGAAGCACCTGCTTCAATTCCGCGCCGACCGCGATCCGGCGGGGAAATTCGTCACCCAATTGGCCGGCGAACCAGGCGGAAATGGCGGCATCATAGGCACCAGTGCGGGCGTAAGCGGTGGCCGCCAGATGGCGGCGGAGCGCCAGATCAGTACGGCCGCCACCCCGCTCCATCGCCGCCATGATGGCGGGATAGTCGCTGGGATCGACCACGACAGCGACGTCCTGATGATTCTTGGCGGCGGCGCGGATCAGCGCCGGGCCGCCGATATCGATATTTTCGATGCATTCCTCAAAGGGCGCAGCCTTGGCAACGGTCGCCTCAAAGGGATAGAGGTTGACCACCAGGAGATCAATCGGCGCGATGTCATGCCGGGTCATCGCGGCCTGATGCTCGGGATTATCTCTGATGCCCAGCAACCCGCCATGAATTTTGGGATGCAGGGTCTTGACCCTACCGTCCAACATCTCGGGGAAACCGGTATGGTCGGAGACTTCGGTGACCTCAAGCCCCGCATCCTTCAATGCCTTGGCCGAGCCTCCGGTGGAGAGCAGATGAACGTCATGGCTGATGAGAAATCTGGCGAACTCGACCAGACCGGTCTTATCGGAAACGGAAATAAGAGCACGACGAATCACGGGTTCGCTCATGAGAGGACGTCCTGAAGTCAGCGATTTGCCGGTTTTATAGCGAAGATATAATCAGGCCGCACCATATTCCGGCACCAGCTCGCGGATCAACGCCAGGCTAGCCGAAAGGTCGAGGCGCCGTGAGGACTCCTCCAGCCGATCGAGCGCCTCGGTCAGCGCCGGCCGGTCGCCGGCCCGCACCAGGGCTTCGAGCACGCCATCCATTTCGGTCGGCACCGGCGCCTCGGCGCCATGGAAGATTTCCTCGAAAAGTTTCTCGCCGGGCCGCAGACCGGTAAAATCGATCCGCACATCGATCTCGGGACGCAGTCCGGCAAGGCGGATCATCTGGCGAGCAAGATGAACGATCTTGACCGGCTCGCCCATATCGAGCACGAAGATCCGCCCGCGATGGCGATCCGGATGATGGTACCGGAAGGCCGAGGCCTGCAGCACCAGTTCAACGGCTTCTCTTATCGTCATGAAATAGCGGGTCATGTCGGCATGGGTGACGGTCAAGGGTCCGCCTGCCGCCAATTGCCGCTGAAACAATGGCACCACCGAGCCGGTCGAGCCGAGCACATTGCCGAAGCGCACTGTAACGAAACAGGTCCCACCGGTCATGAACTCATCGAGCGCCTGGCAATAGGCTTCGGCCACCCGCTTGGTCGCCCCCATGACATTGGTCGGATTGACCGCCTTGTCGGTCGAAATCAGCACCATCAGCACGACGCCGCTAGCAACGCAGGCATCGGCGACGATGCGCGTGCCGACGACATTGGTCATCACCCCTTCGAGCGGATTGGCCTCGACCATCGGCACATGTTTGAGAGCGGCGGCGTGAAACACCAGATCGGGTTTGGCGTCGCGCATGATCTGACCTATCCGCGCCGCATCGCGCACATCGGCGATCAGAGGGTGACGGGCCAGACCGGGATGTCGCTCGGCCAGCTCCCGATCAATGCTGTAAAGCGCGAATTCGCTGTTCTCGACCAGCGTCAGGTCTTGCGGGCCACCATCGGCGATTTGCCGCACCAGTTCCCCGCCGATCGAGCCGCCCGCGCCGGTCACCAGGACACGGCGGCCGCCGATCAGACTTTTCATCGCCTGCCGGTCAAGCACCGCCTGCGGCCGGCCGAGCAAATCTTCAACCGCGATCGGCTTGATCTGCAATTGATCGCTGACCCCATCCTTCAGATCGGTCAGCCGCGGCAGGCGGGCCAGGGTCAAACCAAGCTCGTCGGCCCGATCCAAAAGATCGCGCATCGCGGCGCCAGACAGTCCGTCATCGGTGACGATCAGACGTTCCGGCGCCTGGTCCTTCTGCTTGAGCCGGGCCACGACCTCGGCCAGCTGATCAAGGCGGCCCAGCACCTCGACGCCATGAATGTCGCGTCCGATCCGCGCCGATTTACGCGCCAATATGCCGACCGCGCGATACTGTGCCTCGCCCCGCGCGCTGGCGCGGAGGAACAATTCGGCGCCATCGCCATCTCCCGCCAGGAGAACCGGCACCGCCCGGTGATCGGCACCGACCGCCGGGGCATGGCGATCTCGCAGGATGCGATAGAGAAAACGCGGACCGCCGAGCAGCGCCAGCAGCACGAACCAATTGATCACCAGCAATGAGCGCGGCAGATCTGCGGCGCGGGTCAGCAGAAACAGAACCGGCAGAAACAGCAGGATAATCAGGCTGACCGCCCGCACCAGGGCCAGCAGATCCTTGGTCGAGACATAGCGCCAGATCCCGCGATAAAGCCGCTGGGACAACAGGGCGGGCGCGGCAACCAGCGCGAAAATGCCGGCCACCTCGGCGAGCCGCGGCCCATCCCAGGTCAGCCACAGGCTGTCGCCCATGCGCAGCCAGAGGGAGATCACGAAGGACAGACCGGCCATCACCAGATCATGGAGAAAGGCGAAATAGCCGCGATGCAGCCGTAGGCGGGAAGAGGGCAACAGGCTCATGGGCGCGCAAGGTAGCGTAATCGGCCGCGACCGGCAAACCTTGACGACAAGTCAGCCCAGTTCCTATACAAAACGCCATCAGGATCCGACGCCAGTGATACGCGTCAGAAAGGGGATCGATCATTTCCAACTCGTTTCAGGCGCTCGCCGACATGCTGCAGGATCCGGTGCTGCGCCGCTTTCACTGGCTGCGGATGACCCGCAGACTGTCCGCCAATGCCGCCCCGCCCAGGATCAGGCCCGGCGATGAGCTGGTCGCCGGCGCAGAGCTCTATCTGGCGGCGCTCATCGCCGGCCAGGACAAGCAGGCGGCGCTTGGCCTGCGGCAGTTACTTGGCGCGGCTGACCAGGCGATCGCTCCCTCGGGAATCACCCGGGAAGGATCTTCTTTGCGGCAAAAACAATTGGCCTGGCTGTTGCTTTCCTGCTGGCTGGCGGCCAGGCGCGGCAACCGGCCGGAGCAATGGCGGCTGGTCACTCTGGTCCGCAGCCTGTTCGCCGCCCTGCAGGCGATCACCCTGCCGGGCGGTCTGCCGGTGATCGGCGCGGCGCCTCCCGGCGGCGTCAGCGCGAACCCATTGGCCGAACTGCCCTCCTCCGATCAAGCCGCAGCAGCGGAGCTGATCAGGCAAACCCGCCTCGACGATCTTGAGCTGCTGCGCCAGGAGGGCTGGCTGCGGCTCGATTGCGGTCCCTGGGCGGGGCTGTGGCATGGTACGCCGGGCGGCTGGCCGATGGAGAGCGGTCTTGCCCATCAGGATCTGGGCGCCGCCACCCTGCATTGGAAGGCGCTACCGCTGCTGATTGACGCCGGCACGCCGCAAGGCGGACGGGGGCGCGATCGGGATTATCGGTCCGCCCGCCTGCATGGCGGCATCACTCTGAACGGCTGCGACCCCTATCCGTTCGACCGACCGGATTTTTCCGCCCGATTTCGTCACGATCTCGCCGGTCCGGCGCCGCAACTGCGCAGCAGCTCGGATGGCGTGCAGATCAGTTTCGACGGATATGGCCGCAAAGGCGGTCATCGTCAGATCGAACGCCATTGGCATTTCGACGGTGATCAACTGACCATCAGCGATCTGGTGTTGGGAACAGGACGACCCTTGATCGAACGGCGACTGCTCACGCCCTGGGACGTCACCCCGGTAGCGGAGGGTCTGCGCCTGGAACGGGACGGTCATCGCCTGATCCTGCAAGGCGACCTTAGCGCCCGAATGGCGCGGGTACGGGTTTGGGACGCAGCAGGGCAGGAAAGTATGGCAACCCGGATCCTGTTTGCCGGAGCCGCCAATCTGCCCTGGCGCGGCCGGTTGACGCTGCAACCCGAATGACGGCCCTGGTTGTTCTGCTGGCGCTGCCGACCAGCTGGCTCGCGGTTGGCGCGGTCCTCCGCTGGTTGCAGCGTCAGCAGATACTCGATCACCCCAATGAACGCTCGAGTCATCGACGACCAACACCGCGGGGCGGCGGTCTGGCGGTAACGCCGATCCTGCTCATTGGTCTTACGCTGCTGGCCATTGATTGCAGCTCTTTGGCGGGCGAGCGCGCGGTTCTGCCGGCCTGCGCTCTGCTGCTGCTGCTGTCGTGGCGGGATGACCGTGCGAGCCTCCCGGCTGGCCTGCGCTTTGGCCTGCAAGCGGTGGCGGTGGCGGTCGGCATCCTCAGCCTGCCCGCACCTATGCAGATTTTTCAGGGGCTCTTGCCGCTCTGGGCTGACCGCCTGCTGGGTGCGATCGCCTGGCTGTGGTTCGTCAATCTCTATAATTTCATGGACGGCATCGACGGCATCACCGTGATCGAAACCAGCAGTCTGGCGGCGGGATTTGCACTGCTCGGGCAGTTCATCCCGCAATCCGTCCTGCTGATCGCCGTCAGTCTGGGATTTCTGCGGTGGAACTGGCATCCAGCAAAGATATTCCTCGGCGATTCCGGCTCAATCCCGCTCGGCTTTCTGCTTGGCTGGCTGTTGCTGCTGCTGGCCGGCGGCGGCCATTGGGCGGCGGCGCTGATCCTGCCGGCTTATTACTGGGCCGACGCCACCTTGACCCTGCTGCGCCGGGCGGTCCGCGGCGAAAAAATCTGGCAGGCGCATCGACAGCATGCCTATCAGCGGGCGGTCCAGGCCGGGGCGGGCCATGACCAGGTGACACTGACCATTCTGGCCATCAATCTGCTGCTGATCGGCGCCGCCTGGTGGTCGGAGGCCCAGCCGTGGCCGGCGCTTGGGCTGGCGGTGGTGGTCACCGGGGCATCCCTATTTCTGTTTTCCAGGTTCGGGAAACAACGTCGGGCCGGCAAATAGTCACACGCGAAGCACCGCACAACAACACGCGTCTGACGTCACTATGCTCTCTCAATCGGCCGATGGCCGCCTCACGACGAAGCCAGCGCTCGGAGATGATGCCCGGCGACCACCAGAGTCGCCAGATCGACTGAGCCGACGCTGCGCATCTCGCCCAGCAGTCGCTCGATCCGCGACACCGCATGACGACGGCTGTCGCTCCAGACCGCCAGCGCCTCTTCTGCCGGCAGATCGCCGGCGGATCCGACGATATTCGCCGTCAGCGCCGCCTGATGCACATAGAGATCGTCGATGACGGCATCGATCGCCAGTCTCTGCCAGGGTCCGCCATCGGGCAGATTGTCGGCGCTGGCGCGGAGCCAGCCGAGCCCGAAACGCTGCGAGACGCGGAAATAGAATTGCGCCACCCGCTCCACGCTGCTGCCGATCGAGCTGGCGATATTGGCGATGTCGCCTGCGGCGACCAGCAGGATCATGCCGGCCACTTTCTGAGCCATATCCTCAGGCACGCCCTGATTGAAGAATTCCTCGGCGCGAAAGTCGAACATCGCCAAGGCTTCACGCGACATGAATTGGTCGCGGTGATTGCGCAGCAGATCGATCGCCGGCGCCAAATTTACTTTCAGCTTGCCCATGTCGAACGGGCGCGGTGCGTGGGACAGGGTCCAGCTGATGCCGCGGTCGAGCAGGCGGTTGCCTTCGCTCAGCATGCTGGTCTGAACCGCGGCTGGAATCTTGCCGTCCAACTGTTCGATGCCTTCCCACAGATCACGCAGCGCGAAGCAATCGCGTGCGACCAGATAGGCGCGCACGACCTCTTCCGGGGTCGCGCCGAACCGTTCCATCATGCGATAGACGAAACTCCCGCCGATCCGATTGACCATGCTGTTGACCGCCGCGGTGGCGATGATCTCGCGCTTCAGGCGATGGCGCTGCATGCGGGCGCGCCATTCCATCTTGTGCAGCTCTTTAGGGAAATAGCGCACCAGATCCTCGAACAACGCCGGATCGTCGGGGAGGGTCGAGCCCAGCACCTCGTCATAGAGCCATAATTTGCTGTAGGCCAGTAATACCGACAATTCCGGCCGGGTCAGCGCCGAGCCGCCCAGCAGCCGACGCTTGAGCTCTTCGTCGTTCGGCAGAAATTCGACGGCGCGGTTAAGTCGCCCGCTGTCCTCCAACATATGGAGAAAGCGGATCTGCTGTTCGAGCAGGGTTGATCCCTGGGATTGGAACAGAGACAGCGACTGGGTCTGCAGATAATTATCCCGCAGAACCAATATTCCGACCTCGTCGGTCATCTTGACCAGCAGCTCATTCCTTTGCTTGACGGTCATGTCGCCCTCGGCGACCGCATCATTCAGCAGAATCTTGATATTGACCTCGTGATCCGAGCAATCGACCCCCGCCGAATTGTCAATCGCATCGGTATTGAGCCTGACCCCCGACAACGCCGCCTCAATCCGGCCCCGCTGGGTCATCGCCAGATTGGCGCCCTCCCCCACCACCTTGCACCGCAGCTCGAAGCCATCAATGCGCAGCGCCTCATTGGCGCGGTC
>Ga0116226_10000444_pt1 | contig 35126 bp, 30 predicted proteins | sample S1TSphfallax_FD_89692 | JGI IMG/M metagenome (GOLD analysis project Ga0116226, IMG submission 89692) | Host-associated microbial communities from peat moss isolated from Minnesota, USA - S1T2_Fa - Sphagnum fallax MG | ecosystem: Host-associated > Plants > Peat moss > Unclassified | place: USA...
AGAAATGGACGATGCCGCTGCGGGACTGGAAAGGGGCACTCAACCGCTTCACAATTCAGTTTGAAGAACGGATGACTTCGGTCTAAACGAAAACCCGTTTACACAAAATTCCGCACACCCCCCAGGTTTTGACAATCGCCTTTCGTCGTTATTTCCCCTCCTTATACCCATCACCGCGCAAATGCACTTGCGGTAATTTCCATTCTCATTTCACAATGATGTGCAATCTGCTATTGCCAGCAATCACCTGATCTCAGGCTGACTCCGGGAATTGTTAGTGAATACGACGTTTGCTCCCCCGATTTTGCAGTCTGTCGCATTTCGTTCGCCTTTGGCGTTCGGATTTTCTACAGTAACACTATGCAATGGCTTTTCGTGACAACGCGAAATATACAATAACAATGCAAAGAGGAAACATGATGAACCGCTTTGAATACCTTGAAACCTTAAAGCAAGCGATGGAAGGCATGCCACCTGAGGTGATTGCCGCTACCGTGACGGAATACGAACGTCGCATCACGGAAGCCAGCGCTGCAGGCAAAAGCGAGGAGGAAATCCTGGCTGGCCTGGAAAATCCGCAAGCGGTGGCAGCACAACGCCGGGCGGCTGCACAGATACAGGCATTCAAGCAAAACAAGACGCCGGTCAATTTCTTCCGCCTGTGTTTTTCTTTGCTCGGCTTGCTGGTGTTCAATGCGTTTCTGATCGTGCCAGCTCTCGTGTATTCGCTGTTGCTGGTCTGTGGCTACATCGTTACCCTGGCTTGCTATGGCGGCGGCATCGTCGCGACTTCGGTGGCGATTGCCGGTGTCAATGAAATCTCGCTGAATAACTCGCATCCCGATTCATCGATCCAGCATGTACAGATCTACATGAAGGATAAGGACGGTAACGCCAAAGTAGATGTTGGCAACAGCGATAAGGCAAGCGAAAAAGCAAGGGACAAAACCAGCGCAACAAGTGCACCAGCCATGCCCGCTGCCAGCGACACCACCAGTGCCAGTATGCATGTCAGCACTAGTACCGATGCGAAGCCAGCATCAACCCAACCTGCGATCCGGGTCAGCTCAAACGGTGTACGGATTGACGACGGAAAGAACAACATCAAAATCTCCGGCGATGACGGCGAAGATATGTCTTTCGGCGAAGAAGAGCATGGCGTGACGGTCGAATTGCCAGGCATGCATATCTACAGCCCACGCTACTCGAACAATGTGTTTTTGATGTCCGACGGCCTTGGCGCATCGCCAATGGTACAAGTGATGATAGGTCTGGGCTTGACTCTGATTGGCATCATCGGCTTTTTGCTGTGCCTGACGATCAGCCGATATTCGGTACTGGGTATATTCCGCCTGGCGGAAATGGAATTCGCCGTGTTGAAGAACGCTTGAGACAAATAACATAGAACATAGACAAACAGGAGCTGGCCATGAAAGTTCTCGTAAGAATCGGTGTAGGAATGATGTTGCTGGCGGTATTGCTGGTTGCGATGACGACGACGATGTTGCGCGCCCATGCAACCAGTGGCAACGGCGTGATGCTCGGCAGCAGCTATAAGATGAAATCGGAAAGCCGCAACATTGGTGCAGACGTCGCTGTGATCAATCTGAACGGGTCGATCGATCTGGTGTTGAAGCAGGGCAGTACGCCGAGCATGATTGTGAGCGGTGAAGAAAACCTGCTGCCCTTGGTGAAAACCGAGCAAAAGGGCGATACCCTGAACATCGACGTCAAGGAAATGTTCATGCATATGCATCGTCCCTTGCACATCGAAGTCGTGGTGCCAACACTACGCGAGTTGAATTCCATGGGTAGCGGCGATAGCATCGTCACCGGTTTCAATGGCGATCAGTTGAAGCTGAACATGCATGGCTCAGGCGATGTGCGCTTCAACGGCAACTATCGCAATGTCAGCGCCAGCACCATGGGTAGCGGCGACCTCAAACTTGCCTTAGTCGATAGCAACGACATCGATTTGAGCATCATGGGATCAGGCGGCATCAACACCAGCGGCAATAGCAAATCACTGACTGCGCACATCATGGGTTCGGGCGATCTCGGTGCGGAAAAAATGATTGCCGATTCCGTCAATCTTGCCGTGATGGGTTCCGGTGACTCCAGTGTCTATGCGCGCGAAGCTGCGATCATCAATTTGCGGGGCAGCGGCGACATCAACATCCACGGCAACCCAAGCCGTCGCGAAGTCAATCGCCTTGGCTCTGGCGATGTGAATTGGGATTAATGAGGTGAATATGCCCGCGCGGATTGCTATCTGGATGCGCGGGCAAGTGGAAAGTGGAAGAAGCGACTAGGATAGCTCGGTAGCCAGCCCTGCAGCACGCAGCGACTCTGGCGACAGCTGCACCAACAGCGATTGCATGTCGCGCTCCAGTTGCTCCAGTAGAGGCAACAACACACGATCCTTGGCGTTACGCCGCAATTCGGTTTCCAGTTGTGCTGCCAAACCTTGCACATAACTGGCGCCGATCAAACCCGCCGCGCCTTTCAAGGTATGCGCAACACGCTCAGCAACGATGCGGTCACCGTCTTCCAATGCCTGCCGCAGTTTATCGACCATCATGCCTTGATCGTTGCGGAAGTGAGTCAGCAATTGCAGGTAGAACTGTTTATTGCCCATCGCACGGCGTATGCCACCGACTACATCGACGCCCTCAATCGCCAATCCTTCGGGATCAACCTTCAAGGTCGCCGCCGCACGCGTTGCATTCGCCAGTGCCGACGCATGGCCGTCCGGCGAGCACCAGCGCGCAATGGTGTGATACAGCTCCTCAGGGTCAATCGGCTTTGACAGGTGATCGTTCATGCCGACTGCGAGGCAGCGTGCGCGGTCGCTTTCCATCGCATGCGCAGTCATTGCCACAATCGGCAAGGCATCCAGGCGGGCATCGGCACGGATGATGCGCGTGGCCTCGAAGCCATCCATTTCCGGCATCTGCAAATCCATCAACACCAAATCGTAACGTGCAGCATTGGCGGCCAGCATATCGAGTGCAATCTGGCCATTGGCTGCGACTTCGACGATGATGCCTGCTTCCTGCATCAGCTCCAGCGCCAGTTGCTGGTTCAGCATATTGTCTTCGACCAGTAGCACAGCAATGTCCTTGAAATCCGGCACCACGATTTGCTCTGGCTGCACTTCGGGCTGGCTGCCGGGTTCAAACAGTTCGCGCAGCATGCTGGCGATCATCGTGGTTGTGACCGGTTTCATCAGAAAACCATCAGCTTGCGCATTATCGATGCGTACTCTGTCTTCTTCACTGGAGTGGGTGCCGATGACGATCATCTTCGGCGGCGCTTGCAAGGTCGCGTCTTGCCGTACCGCGTTGACCAGTTCGATGCCATCGAGCTTGGGCATATGCCAATCGGTAAACACCGCTACGTATGGCTGCTTGCCGTCGTTGGCGCGTATCGCCGTCAAGGCTTCCGCACCATTGGCAACCAGATCGATTTCCAGCGGTAGTTGCTCCATGCCTTCGCCTAGCACGACGCGGGCAACGGGATTGTCTTCAACGATCAACACGCGCTTGCCTTTGACCTTGGCAGGGAAGGGCAGGCGTTGCGGCTGCTCTGCTGGCAGTGTAAAGCAAGCGGTAAAGTAAATCGCCGAGCCGACGTTAGGCTCGCTCTCCAGCCAGATACTACCGCCCATCAGTTCGACCAGGCTCTTCGATATCGCCAATCCCAATCCAGTGCCGCCGAATTTACGGCTGACCGATTCGTCGGCCTGACTGAAGGCGGTGAATACCTTGGCTGCCTGTTCCGGCGCCATGCCGATGCCGGTATCGCAGACCAGAAAGCGCAGCTTGATATCGGTACGGCTGACTTCCAGCGGGACGCAGGAGACATAGACTTCGCCGCGTTCGGTAAAAGTGATCGCGTTGTTGATCAGGTTGATCAGCACCTGCCCAAGCCGCAACGGATCACCGATCAAGGCCAGCGGGATTTCCGGCGACGTATGGATCACGTACTCAAGCCGTTTGCCGTGCGCCTTGACGCTGGTGACGGTGGCGACATTGTCGAGCACGTTTTGCAGGCTGAATTCGACTTGCTCCAAGTCCAGCTTGTCTGCCTCGATCTTGGAGAAATCGAGGATGCCATTGATGATGCCCAACAGCGAGATGCCTGCAGTATGGATCTTTTCGATATAGTCGCGCTGCTTCGGATTGAGGTCGGTACGCAGTGCCAGATGCGCCATGCCGATGATGGCATTCATCGGCGTGCGTATCTCGTGGCTCATGTTCGCGAGGAATTGCGACTTGGCGCGACTGGTTTGCTCGGCTTCATGACGCGCGCTTTCGGCTTCGCGCAATTCGCTTTGCACGTGCATGCTCTGCATGCGTACGCGTGCTGCATAACCTTGTGCGCGCAGCGTCAATTCCTTGAAGCGGCACAACTCACGATAGGCAGCTTGCCAATCCTGTTGTTCGGCATAGATGTCCGATAGTTCCTGCACCGCACGGATCGGCAGGAATACGTAATCGAACTTGCCGATACCGTCGATGGCGCGGTTCAGGCATTCGATGGCTTCAGCGATACGGCCGCGGCGGTGATGCAGATGCCCGCGCACCCACCAGGTATAGGGTTTGAATGATGGTTGCTCGAAGCGTGCCAGCATATCCATCGCTGTGTTGCTGAGTTCTTCCGCTTCGTCGAGCTTGTTGTGCATCGCCAGTGTGTACGCGGCAACAGACAGGCAAAAGCTGCGATTGGCGAGGTTCGCATTTTCCTCGCCAGCGAAGTTGTTGACGTAATCGGCGACAGCCGCATAAGCGGCATCGAACTGATCCATCGACAAATGCGCCAGCGCGAGTTGCGTCGATGCAAACACCGCCAGCCAGCGCTCACCGCTTTCCAGCGCCATGCGCTTGGCTTCGGTCAGCGTCCGCGCTGCAGCTTCGGGATTGCCACTGGTGTAATACATCTCGCCGATATTCGACATCACATGTGCAATCCGCGTCGGCATGTTGAGCACGCGCGCAGCATCGAGCGCCTTGTAGTAGTGACGAATCGCCTCGTCGATATGGCCGTATTCCTGGGCGACGATGCCCATCAGATTCAAGCCAAGCACGGTTTCGCGCGTCGGCTCGCCACCCAGCAAAGGCAGCAGGCGGCGCTTGCACAGCTCGTAGGCATCCTGCGCCCGGCCACGGCTACGCCAGACGATGACGATGCCAAACAGGCACAAAGCGAGACCACGCTGGTCGCCTTCGGCTTCCAGCAAAGGCTGCAGGCGTTCAAATTCGGCTTGGGCGGCGTCGTAGTTAGCGAGGTAGTAATCGGCAAAAGCCAAACCGAGTTCGGCGCACAGTTGGGCAATGTGGTCATTGGCAGCAAGCGCCTGCTGCATTAGTTGACGAATTAGCACGCGGCCACGCTCGGGCTCATCGCGCATCACATCAATGGCATCGTGACAGCGGTCGCGCCAATCGGGGTCTAGTGATCCACTTTTCATCATGGTTAGATCAAGGGAAGACGCTCGCATTGCAATAGACCAATAAAGAATAACAGATTAGACGGGGGCGACGCCATGTCTGGCGTTGGATGAGTGTTGCCAGAAACGACGGTGGAAGCGTTATTGCGTGGTGAACGTCCAGTTGCGGTTGACGGCAAAACCATCCACGGCGCCGTCGAATTGCACGTCGTAGGTGGTAGCCGCCGCCAGCACATCGAGCGGGATAATGGCTGCAGCCGATTGCGGCGTGTTGGGGTCGGTCACGTTCGTCAATAGCTGAACCGGCAGCGGTGCGCCGCCTCGGGGCCGGATCGAGAAGTGTTGCACGGTAACAGCGGAGACCAGATCAGCATGGATGCTGATCGGAAACCCGACCTGATGCCGACTTGGCACGGGGTCAGGCGTTTCGCCGTCGTTATCGAAGAAAGTAGGTACTAACTCTTGATTGGCGACAGGGTAGGTAATGAAGTTGCCATTACCCAAGCCCTGGTTCAAGCCATCGGCGACGATGTCGGCGGTGAAATAGGCACTGCCACCCAGTGCACGGCTGTCGGCGGCACCGGCTTCCTTCGACATCGGCTCCAGGATCACGAAGCGGTGATAGATGGCAGTGATCAATTCATCTGCAGCGGCAAAGCCGGAATCGCTATGCGTTGCCGCGATCACTTCGCCGTAGGCATGGCCGGTCTGGCGAAAGCCGAAACCGGCGGCGTTCAGGCGATCAGCCAGGGTCGCGCCGCTGAAGCCATCGCTACCGGGCGTTTCTTCATGCGACACCACGCGATTGCTGCGCAGGTAATTCGCATGCGCAGCAGCGGCCGTGTCCAGGCGTGTGTTGCGCGAGAGCACAGATTCGCCGATTTGCTGGCGGCGATAGTTGATCCAGTTGATGCCGTCTTGTGCCGCATCGCCAGAAGGCTGCGGTGCCAGGGCGCTCTTGGCCTCAATCAAGGCCGGAGTGGTTTCCGCATCCGCCGATGAAGATGAAGCCGCGCCGCCACACGCAGCCAGCATCGCGCTGCTGCAAACCAGCAGCAACGGCAACACATTGCGAAGGCGAAACGACGATATGGTCATGGATGGGAAAAATCTGATCCGACACGGTAAAGGTTACAAGACCAAGTGCCGTTGGATTTTACATTTCGTTGCAAATACGGTAAATACCGGCAACATGTTGCCGGTTATAAATCACCAACGGGGAAAACAACGAGACTAGCGCTCTTGAAAGACGCCAGCAGTGCGATTTTTCTCGACCTTGTCCCAGCTGAACACCTTGCCATTCATCGCGACATACACACCGGCAGGCAGCAATTGCGCGACAGCCGTTGCGTAGCCGAAGTTGAACAACGCGTCGGAATTGGCGATCTCATACGGAATCATCGCGCCAGTCAGGATGATGGTCTTGTCGAGCTTGGCATTACCCAGCACTTCCGCGGTTTCGCGCATGGTGTCGGTGCCGTGGATGATGATGATGCTTTTTTCTGCCGCCCTGGAAACCGATGCCAAAATGCGTTGACGGTCGGCATCCTGCATCTCAAGCGAATCGAGGAAGGGCAGTTCTTCCAGTTGTACCGGCACGGTGATGCGGGAACGCTGGATTACTTCGGCCAGATGGCCTTTGCCGAAGCTGAGCTTACCGGCGATTTCATCGTAGTGTTTATCGAAAGTGCCGCCGGAGGCGATTACGCGCAAAGTCATGGAAATACAAAATCAGATAAGCCAGGGATTCACTTCAAAGTCATGCAGGTTATCGACTTGCATGCTGCGTTGTTCCTGGCGAGTTAATGGGGGTTTGGCAGCCGCGCTGACCTTCAGGCGATCCAGCGAAAACTGCCGCAGGTGTTTGAAGACGCTTTGATTGATCGTCATCGTCGCCTGCATGACGAGCAGATCGATATCGTGATGGCGTTGATCCTGCTCGACTGGCTTGATGATAGCCGTTTTCGTCGGCTGTGGCTGGTTCGCAATCACGCAACGGAACACGTCTTCCAGCGTCACGGTATTTGGTGCGCAGGCCAGCATCCAGTTGCCACGTGTCTTGGAGTCAGGCTGGGTCAGCATCGAACGCCACAAGGCGCCGCACAGCTTCGCCAATTCCTTGGTCGGGCGACCAGTATAAGTTTGCAGCTGCGCGATACTCAGCGAACGCGGCGAGCACGAAACCAGCGCGCCAAGGATTTCGGTCGTGACACGAAACTGGTCATGGAGTGCGCCATTTCCCAAGATGTAATCGTCTGCTGTTATCACGTGCCATCCTCTTTGATCTACCCGCTATCCCGATATCGGGGTCTGCTTCATAGGCGACTGGTATTATCCCCTATCGTCACCATAACGGGAGGCAACAACATCTAAAAAATCCGTAAAATTTTGTCACAATTTTGTAACAATAATGGATTTTTCGCCAATCGTAAGGCGTAACACTAATTTAACGCAGCGCAACAAAGCCAATGCTATGTGCGCATCATGTTATGCATGGATTGCATAGTGTTTCCGTGCGAAAAGTTTTTCAATATCGGTTTCTACGTATTGGTCTCATCGGCCTCGTTGGTATTCGCATTGGCACCATGACGACCAGCACCGGAAGCAAAGCGTGCGGCACCAGCAATTCCTTCTTCAAACACAATGCGATAACCCGCAGCACCTTCGCGCCGCAATGCTTCATCCAGGGTCAGGTTCCATTGCTGATACGCCGATTCGCGGTCCGTCAACATGCAGGCTTGTGGAAACGCTGCAATCTGCCGCGCCAGTTCACATGCAGCCTTGAACGCGTCCCCTTTTGCCACCACGCGATTGACCAAGCCCATCTGCAAAGCTTCAGTTGCATCGACGGCACGTCCAGTCAAGATCAGGTCGAGCGCACGACCCATGCCGATCAAGCGCGGCAAGCGCACTGTGCCGCCATCGATCAAGGGCACACCCCAGCGGCGACAGAACACGCCGAACACCGCGCTATCGTCAGCCACGCGCATATCAGCCAGCAGTGCCAGCTCCAAACCGCCAGCGACAGCATGGCCGGAAACAGCGGCAATCAGCGGTTTGCTGAGCGCCATGCGCGTCGGCCCCATCGGCCCAAATCCGCTGCCATCCGGCGTCAATTCGTTACGCAGCTCCGGGTTGCCAACCGCATGCAAATCCGCCCCTGCGCAAAACACGTCACCTGCGCCATGCAATACTGCAACGCGTAGGGTCGGGTCGCTCTCGAAACGCGTAAAGGCCACGCGCAAGGCATCGGCCATCGGTCCATCGACTGCATTGCGTCGCTCTGGCCGGTTCATCGTGATCGTACAAATCGCGCCATCGACATCAAAATCGACCATGAAATTCCTCAAAATCAGCTACCCGATAAGGTGACTAGCGTATGACATTTTGCAAGTGAAATTTATTTTTATTTTCATCGCCCATTTTGCAGGACGATCTCAAAACCTTGCTATCCTAAACCCTGTCTCCTTGAGGTTATTTGCATCATGAAACCCGTTGCGCCCGGCACTGTCATCTTCCATCGCTATCGCGGCTATGGCGTCGTGACGGCTGTGAATTTGCTGACTGGCTGGATCTCTGCGCGCTTTGGCAATGAGTCGCGCACGCTGGATTTGAATTTATCGACGGATGAAGTCCAGCATGCCGATGGCGAAGCGATCCTGTTCCGCCGCTCGCCACCGGAACGCATGCCGCATGCGCGCCTTATGGCGCTGGTACGTGAACTGCATAATGCGGGCTATCAAAAACTGTATCTGTATAGCTGGCCCAAGCCTTCCGGCCTGCATTGGCGTTGGCATCTTTTCACCGGCCAACGCAACTGGATGCAACGTCCATGGCGCGAAGGCTGGTACGGCTCCGGCGCGGATTACAACGTCAATCCCGTCATGGGTTGGGGCGATGCACCAACTGCCACCGCTGCCGAACTGGCAAGCAACCTCGCCCAGTTCGACCCGGTCGGATTAGCGAATGCACTAGGTCGCGACGAAGATCACACCGACTGGTTCGCCCAAGCCTGCGATCTGCTACTGCCCAATTACGCCTTCAGTTTGAGCAGCGATACCCAGGACGGCACGCAACCAGAGAGCGTACCGATCATCGCCGTCAGAAACGGCTTGCCGGAATATGCAGGCCAGCCATTGTCATGGCCGCCGGGATGGAAGCATATGTGGCGCGCTTCCGCGACGCCAAGCAGTGGGGCGTTTGATGAGGTTGTTGGCTCTTAAACACCTGGCAGCAGATGATGTTTGCGCACAATGTCATCGAACTGATTCCGATGATCCAGCACGGTCTGATAAATCCAGGTGTAGTGATCGTGCGCCCAGAATTCCATCACCTGTCTCGCCGCCAACTCACCGAATAATTCCCGGTCGGCCTGCCATTCCAGATCGATCACCAGAAAGTGTTCGTAATTTCCATCTCGGGTATCCGAACCTTGCGGGTAACCGACTGGCGTTTTGGGGTAAAGCTTCTTCAATTCAGCCACTGCCTGCGCGAAGTCCTCAGGATGTTGCACAAGGTAGCGATGCATCTGTTCATGCACAAAGGTCGATAGCAGTAACGCATCGTCCTTCAGGTGCCGCGTGTGCAGAGTCAACACAGGATTACTGTGCGGGATCGTATGCTCTTCGATATTGATGTCTTGCGTAACGATCCACTTCGACAAATCGTATTGATTCATCAGCCGCAGCAATTGCTCGCCAGTCTGCTTCTCTTGTGGAGAGTCATGCACATAATGCAGATTCAGTTGCGGCTGCGCCAATACAGTCGTTGAAAAGAGGGCAGCGGCAATTGCAGCGATCAAGGTGCGCATGGAGTCTCCGGTTTTATTGGTATCGCCGATAGACCCACCACACGCACAATGGTTCCGGCTATGCAGGCTTATTCAACGCCTCGGGATTCAGGATACAGCTCGGCTGCCCCTTCGCAAAATTGACGATATTTTCAAACGCCGCCTTGAAATACAGCTCATAGCTATTCTGTTCGACATACCCTAGATGCGGTGTCGCCACAACGTTTTCCAGTTGCAGTAAGGGGTTATCCGGCGTCAGCGGTTCACTCTCGAACACATCCAATGCAGCGAGACCGGGGCGGCCTTGCTCCAATGCCGCCAGCAACGCACCCGGTGCGATCAATTCGGCGCGGCTGGTATTGACGATCAGTGCGTCCTGCTGCATCAACGCCAGATCGGCAGCGGTGACGATGCCACGTGTTGAATCGTGCAAGCGCAGATGCAGCGAGAGCACGTCTGATTCAGCGAAGAACGCTTCCTTCGATGCCGCCAGATGGTAGCCATCCTTCTCCGCCATGTCGCGGCTGGCTTCACGGCCCCAGATCACCACACGCATGCCGAAAGCCTTGCCATAACCGGCGATCAGGCGACCAATCTTGCCATAGCCCCAGATACCGAGTGCCTTGCCTTTCAGGCTGCGGCCCAGCTGGTTATGTTCGCCGTCGAAAGACACAGTCTGCCATGTGCCTTGCTTCAGGTTTGCTGCATATTGCGGAATGCGGCGCATCGCCGCCATGATCAGCGCCCAGGTCAGCTCGGCAGGGGCTGTCGGGTCACCGACGCCTTCGGCAATCGCAATGCCTGCTGCTGTTGCCGCCTCGACATCGATATGACCACTGACCTTGCCGGTTTGCGAAATCAGTTTCAATTTCGGTAGTTTCGCCAATAATGGTTTAGAGAGGGTCGTGCGTTCGCGGATCAATACCAGTGCATCGAAATCAGCCAGCCGCACCGCGAGTTGACCGAGACCTTTGGCACTGTTGTTGAAGATTTTGACGTCGTGCTCGTCCAGTAATTGAAAGCAGGCAAGATGTCGTACGGCATCCTGATAATCATCGAGAATTGCTATTTTCATAAAATACCACTCGGTTTTTAGGGTTTTCGTAAAAATATGACAGGTCTTGTCACAATCAAAGATATCCTACTACTTTAGTCAAATATTATTACTACAATTTTTCCTGTAAGTGGCTCAAAATAGAAAGATGCGGGTGTACAATCGCGCACTATTTTTCCGCTTTGGCATGAAAGGCAGACCCTCTGGCTCGTTAACATTATTTCATTAATTGAGCCGTGCGGTTGTAAAGCGACCGCCCTTCGACAAGACCGCCGTATCGCTCCAGACTAGCTGACGACGATCCTGCCGTGCCGGGACAAGACAGAATTCTTTATTGGCATTGGAGGTAGTTTTTATGAATCAGCCCGTTATGGGTGGCGTTCCAACTGTGGACGCTCCGACTTACGTAAAACATCAGAAATTGATCAATTGGGTCGCAGAAATCGCCGCCCTGACCAAACCTGACCGTATCTATTGGTGTGACGGCTCGCAAGCCGAATACGACCGCCTGTGCGGCGAAATGGTTGCCGCTGGCACCATGAAGAAGCTAAACGACGCCAAGCGCCCGAACAGCTATCTCGCTTGCTCCGACCCATCCGACGTTGCCCGCGTCGAAGACCGTACCTTTATCTGTTCTGAAACGCCAGAAGGGGCAGGCCCGACCAATAACTGGAAGGCCCCCGCAGAAATGCGCGCGACCTTGCACGACCTGTTCGATGGCTGCATGCGCGGCCGCACCTTGTATGTCGTACCGTTTTCGATGGGCCCGCTGGGTTCGCCTATCGCCCATATCGGGATTGAGTTGAGCGATTCGCCTTATGTGGCTGTCAACATGCGCATCATGACGCGCATGGGCAAGGCTGTGTATGACGTGCTGGGTACCGATGGCGAGTTCGTGCCTTGCGTACACACCGTTGGCGCACCGCTGGCAGCAGGCCAAAAAGACGTTGCATGGCCTTGCAACGCAACCAAGTACATCGTTCACTATCCAGAAACCCGCGAAATCTGGTCTTTCGGTTCCGGCTACGGCGGCAATGCCTTGCTGGGCAAGAAGTGTTTCGCGTTGCGTATCGCCTCCAACATGGGTCGCGACCAAGGCTGGCTGGCTGAACACATGTTGATCCTGGGCGTTGAATCGCCTAAGGGTGAAAAGCACTACGTTGCGGCAGCTTTCCCATCCGCTTGCGGCAAGACCAACTTTGCAATGCTGATCCCGCCGAAGACTTTCGACGGCTGGAAGATCACCACCATCGGCGACGACATCGCCTGGATCAAGCCGGGCACCGATGGCCGCCTGTACGCGATCAATCCAGAAGCCGGTTATTTCGGCGTTGCCCCAGGTACCAACACCAAGACCAACGCCAACTGCATGGCATCCTTGCGTGAAAACACCATCTTCACCAACGTCGCATTGACCGACGATGGCGATGTCTGGTGGGAAGGCATGACCAAGGAAGCACCAGCACACTTGATCGATTGGCAAGGTAAGGACTGGACACCGGAAATCGCCAAGGAAACAGGCCGCAAGGCAGCGCATCCAAACGCGCGTTTCACTGTTGCTGCAACGCAAAACCCTGTGATCGACCCGGCTTGGGATAACCCAGCTGGCGTGCCGATTTCCGCATTCATCTTTGGTGGTCGTCGTTCAACGACCATCCCACTGGTGACCGAAGCGCGTGACTGGGTGGAAGGTGTGTACATGGCGGCAACAATGGGTTCGGAAACCACCGCTGCTGCTGCTGGCCAGATGGGTGTGGTGCGTCGCGATCCATTCGCTATGTTGCCATTCATCGGCTATCATATGAGCGATTACTTTCAGCACTGGCTGAACATGGGCGAAAAAGTCCGTGCCAGCGGTGCGACCATGCCGAAGATTTACTGCGTCAACTGGTTCCGTACCGATGCAGACGGCAAATTTGTATGGCCTGGTTTCGGCGACAACATGCGCGTATTGAAGTGGATGTTGGATCGTATCGCCGGTACCGCGAAGGCAGAGGAAAACGTATTTGGTATGACGCCTAGCTTTGACGATCTGAGCTGGGATGGCCTGGATTTCTCGCAAGAGCAGTTCGATACCATCACCTCAATCGACAAGGCGGCATGGCATGCTGAACTGGCGTTGCACAGCGAATTGTTCGACAAGCTGAAGCATCACTTGCCGGAACAACTGGTGCAAACCAAGGCCATGTTGGAAAAGCGTCTGGCGCAATAACAAGTGGTCAATAAGTAGCACAGCTCGAAAGACGCAGCGCGCACGGTGAAAACCTTGCGCGCTTTTTTTATGCCCGCCTGACGAGTCAAACCAGGAGCGCAACTTAAGAGCCTGTTTATGAATTCGGGTTTCCGGCCAATGCTTTAACAGAGTAGTCATCAGACGCATTTGCCAGGGAAAGTTGAAGGTCTTCTGGCGTGCAGCGATTGCGGCTGTCATCATATCGATCGCCTTTTCGCAATCCATCGGAAACGGCCCTTTATAGCCTGTTACTGCTGGCATCGCACCATGGCGGGGACAAAAGGCACCACTCGGCGCGCCGATCGCACAATCCAACAGTTGCACCTGACACAGCGTAACGCCGCGACAAGCCTTCGCCTAAGCCACCACCAGCCCCCGTGATGAATACGTTCATTGACTATCCCATGATTGATGTGAGCACGTTCCGTACTATCAAAAGAGGTAACGCAATGTGACCCCAATGGTACGCGGACGTGTAATCGCAATTCTGCGTGTCGTCGGTAAATCAGCCGAAATCGCTTCCGGTAAATCGGTTTCGCCTATCTTGTTGAACAGGTTGTCGATGAAGACCGATCCTTCCCAACCTGATCCTCCCTTGGGCTTCTTCACACCGACGCGCAGGTTGGTCTGGCCGAAGCCACTGATGCGATAGAACAGGCTGGTCGGATCGTACAGTGCATATTGCGAACCAACGTAGGTGTAGTCGATGCGTTCGTAATGCGAGTAGCCATTGGAGAGTGGCGCAAAATATTCGCCGCCAACGTTGGCGCTCCAGCGCGGCACGTTCAGCAGCGTATCGCCCTTGACTGCATCGGTACCCGGTACAGCGTTGTCGAGTGTTGCTTCGGTAAAGCTGGCGCCTGCGTGCAGCGTCAGTTCCCGTGTCGGCTTAGCGGTGATTTCCAGTTCCGCACCCTTGCTGGTGGCGGAGCCGAAATTGGCGGTAATGTTGAAGCCGCAGTTCAAATCGATTTGTTGTTGCACCTTGCTCCAGTCGATGTAGAACAACGAACCATCGATGGTAAGACGATGATCAAGCAGCATCGATTTTGCGCCGACCTCGTAATTCCATAATGTATCCGCGCCAAACTTCTGCAATGCACTTTGACTCAGGCCGAGCGTCGCCACTTGCGATCCGCACACCGATGCAGGTGCTGGATTATTCGGACCTCCCTGGCGGTATCCTTTGGATGCCGTGGTGTATAACAGCAAATCCTTATCGACCTGCCATGCCAGATTGAATTTCGGGTTGACGCCGGTGTCACGCGATGTGCCACTGACTGACGAAAAGCCGCCATTCAACACGCCGTCACCTTGCTGCGCAAAGCCCTGATCGACGCGAAAGGCCCGTGCACCGACGGTAGCAGTCACACTCGGCGTGATCTTGTAGGAGCCTTCTGAAAACAGCGCCAGTTCTCTGACAGTGGCCTGTCGTCCACCGGCGTAGATCAATCCGTAGTTGGTGCCGAAGGCGGCGTTATAACCTGGCGGCGTCGGAATTTGTGAAGCCAGCGGTGCATCGACGTTGTGATAAAACACGCCGCCGAGTATCTGGAACGGGCCATCGAAATTCGATGTCAGCCGCACTTCCTGCGTCAATTCGTGATTGATATAGTCACCAGTCATCACACTGGGATAGACATAGGTCTGCGGCGGCGAAAAGAAAAAATACAGCACCTTCGACGCATCTTCCGAGATCTGCACACTACGGTTGTAGAACGAGGTCGATGACACCAGCTCGAAATTGTCGAAGCTCTTTTGAATATCCAGATTTGACAGGGTCGAGTCCTGATACAAAGGTTCTGCAACCAGGCGCGTCTGGACCAGGTCATTGAGGCTGCCGGGTGGCTCGTCAATGGTGAAAGGCGCGCCCAATAAGGTGGTCTGGTGAAAGATCGACGCGGTGATGTTCCAGCCATTGTCGAAGCGCATGCGCAACATCGCGCGAATGCCTGCCGTCTCTTCGGTATTCACGTTGTCCTTGGCACTGCTGCCCGGCGCGATGCCAAGGTAGTTATTGGGGTTGATCGGATAGCGATCGATAAAGCCATCCTCGTAGCGGTAAAATAGGACGACACGCGCAGCGACGTTATCGCTGATCGGCAGATTCAACACCCCATTGGCAGCGCGATTGAAACCGCCGCCTTCGGTGCTAGACAAGGTGGTGTCGATGCGCCCGGAAAAACCATTGAAGTCCGGCTGATTGGTCACATACTTGATGGTGCCACCCATCGAGCTTGATCCATACAGCGTGCCTTGTGGCCCACGCAATACTTCGACGCGCGAGATATCGAGCACAGCGGGATCGATCACACCGCGTTGCGACAACAACGATGCATTGGAGGTGGCCGAGATCGGTGTGTCGTCCAGATAATAGCCGACCGTGCCTGCGGTACCGGCGGTGGAGGAGATGCCACGCATCACCAGAATATTTTGCCCCGGCCCGGCGGACATCACGGTCAACCCAGGCGCTTCGCGTGCCAGATCGGACAGGCTTTCTATGCCCATGTGTTCCAGCGTTTGTTGGTCGATGGCGGTCATGCTGACGGGAACGCTTTGCAGCAGCTCCGAGCGCTTTTGCGCGGTAACGACGACTTGCCCCAATTCCTTGTTGTCGTTATTGGTGGCGCTGCCATTGTTGCTCGCATCGGGCGCGGTTTGCGCCGTGGCGACAACAGGTAGAGCAAGGGAAGAAGCCAGCAGCAAAGCGCAGACGGAAAACTGCCCGGCGGACGTCGATTGATTCATGCCTTCCTCCCAAACCCGATGTTGGAGTTATTGCATAGGGAACCGGAATACGACTTCGACGCGCCTATTATTTACGCAAATTCATGCAGATTCAATGATGATGCGCGTCGTCTTTCTTCGGTGTCGGCAGCGTTTTGACGGCTGCGTTCATCGTTTCTTCCATCAGCCGCGCGAGTTCTCCGCTTTGTGCCAGTTGCTTGTAGCCGCGATCAAAACGTTCGATGATTTCCTTTGCTCTAGGATAATCGCGCCGCATGACAAAGTACGTCGGTATCGTCCAGATGGCATTGTTTTGGAAAATAATCTTGCTTTGATCTTCCTGCGGGAACAAGCCCTTTACCAGGAACTGCCCCGATGTCTCTTCCATTGGAAACAGATCAATGCGACCTAACATCAGCTTCTTCATGTTGGAGCTGTCTTCGTTCGCATAATCGACATGCAGCACACCCTTGGCTTCCAGCGCGGAAAACTCGTCGGAATAGTGATCACCCAGTGTCGCGCCAATCCTGACGGAATGCAAGTCAGCAAGCGAGGTCCATGGATATTGCTCGCCACGCCGTTGGAAAAAAACCATACGGAAGGTGTAAAGCGAATTGCTCGAATAAAGCAACTTTTGGTCACGCTCGGGCGAGTGCGCCCAGCCAAAACTACCATCGTAGATGCCCATCATCAAACCGCCGATGGCACGGTTGTTCGGTACGTACTCGACTTTCATTGTGATACCGGTTACCGCCAGTGACTCGCTGACGATGCGCGTCAATAAACCACCATAGGGAAGGGTGCTGGTCATCAACGGCGGGTATTCATGCCCGGCCAGCGATAACGTCAATGGTTCATCAGCTGCTTGCGCATGCATGGAAGAAAACAGCAGCAAGCCGCATGCGATGGCTTGGGTGCTTATCCGGCTGACGAATGCACGCAATGACCTCATTAATAAGACCTGGCGAGATCGTCGGAGGAAAAAGAACATTTCGACAATTCGGCTCGCCGGTCGCCGAGTAATCTATGCATACTCCGACTATCCTTATCTGTTGAACCCATATTATTGTACGCGCTTGTATCCTACGACATTGCGTGAGCATGATGCCGATTGATGCGACGTTATTAGTTGTTCTGCCAATCTTGCCACAATCTAACTTTCAGCAAAAGAGGGCAGCAAGGAAGAGAGAGGTAATTTGTCATCATGCATCAAGATATCATTGCGATACTTAGATAACAGTGAGGGCCGGACTTGAGTGCATTAATAATTGGTTTGCTGGCGGGAGCAATTGGGACAGGCTATTTTGTCTATGGCAAACGCCAACAAAAATTCGCACCGATGCTTGCCGGCTTGATGCTGGGCATTTACCCATTCTTCACCGACAATCCGTGGTGGTTATTGCTGATCGGCGTTGCCTTGATGCTTGCGCCGTTTTATATCGATTTTTAGCAGTGGTACTGCCATGACGACAGCACCTGATGCCGTGCAGGCCAAGTCGATGCAATGCAATAGCACCCATGTGCGGTGCAGACCGCACAAACCATCTGCAATAATCGGACTACTTACGTCTTGCGGAAAAGATATCCGCTGTTAGTTGCCAATTGCAGTTCTTTTGCTTCTTCAATCATTCTGCGGTGTTCGGTGCGCTTCTTCATGATTGCGGCATGTTGCGCCGCGCTCATTGGAGGAGAGGACATCAGCTCCTTCAGTTGCGCAATATTGGAATAATTGTTTTTGATCAGTCGGCCCAAGTTGCTTGACTCCGAAAAATTAATGTTTTCTGCCTTCAAGTGAACCATTGCGTTCATCATCATAACGATTAGTACAAATATAGCAATATGTTCTGCGTATTGCGGCAATCGAAAATTAAATGAACAAAGCTATTTTGCATGCTTTTCATGTCTGTGGCATGACAAAAAGTTATTTTTGTTGAGTAAATGCGAAATATTCTGGGCGATTGTCGTAACAATTGCGTCAGAGTAACTGTACTCAGTTGGATATTTGATGCGGGGAAGGGTAAGGCAGGAGGGGGGCGCAGGTGCAAAGCACCTGCGCGGGTACAACAGGTATCTACAGTATTAGCAGCGGCCAGCCAGCAGGCGGAATTCCGCAGCCAGGTTTGGATCAGTCTGATCCAGATCACGCGCCATGCGGTTCAACATCAATACGCCAGCCAAGGTACGACGGCTGTTACGCTCTTCCAATGTTTTACGTGGGCTGAAGGTCAGGCGGATTGCTTGCAATACGCCAACGATCATCGGCTTGAACATCATGAAGAAAGTCATCAATGCACCGGCGCCGAACAATGGGCGAGCAACGGCGAAGAAATTGGTGAAGAAAAATTGCGCGCCTGGCAGGGCAGCTTGTACTGGATATAGTGCGATGGACATCTTGGTTTCCTTTAAAACTCTCGTTAATCTGTCATGTTGCGTTGCAGTATAACGAGGTAGGAGATATATATCCAATTCTGTTTTCAGATATCTGTCATTCAAAAACCATATATCATTTTTTGTGGCTGGCAATAAGCGCAAGATTCTGAAGATCGGGTATATTTCCTTGAGATAAGACTTTGTAGAAATCGCCAGAAATATGGCTCAATATTTTGGGCAAAAAAAAGCCCGCGCAGTGTGCGTGGGCTTAAATCCTTCCTTAGGAGGGAGGAGGAGACATTCGGTTCCAGCAACACCAGGCTCTATTGATTCTGATACGCCTGATGCTATAAATTCGTTTCGGCAATACGCTTGATTCTGTCTGTGCCGTTGTCTTACATCACTCGCTGTTACAGCACTATATAAGACATAAATCAGCGAATACAAGGTACTGTGTATAACTACAAGAAATTCGCTTGTTATTGAGAGCGGTATCGCGACTGTTTTGCGACTGGAAATTCAGATTTCTTACTACCTGCATTTCCGTTTCATCTCTTGTTGCAATGCAGTATAGGGACTTTCGAGTTATATATCCAATTTTTAAATCGAATATCAGTTATCATTTTCCTGAATATTAATATGATTTAAATTATCTGCTGCATTGCGATGAGCTTCCTGACCCTAGACCTGAATCTATTGCGCGTCTTTGACGCCGTCATGACCGAGCAAAATCTGACGCGCGCGGCCAATCGCCTGGCGATGACGCAACCTGCAGTGTCGAATGCATTGAAACGCCTGCGCGACACCTTGGGCGACGAATTACTGATGCGTACCGCGCACGGCGTGAAACCGACCCCGCGTGCGGAGGAATTGTGGCCGACCGTGCGCCGCGCCTTGTCAGAACTCGAAGCTGCGGTCGCACCGACCGAATTCGACATTTCCAAGGTACAGGCAACGTTCCGCATGGCGATGGCCGATGCGACTGCCGTATTGTGGCTACCAGCCTTGGTACGCTCGATTGAAAAGGATGCCCCCGGCGTCAACGTCCGCATGGTGCCGCTGACTACGCGCGAACCACGCCCGATGCTCCTGCGCGGCGATATTGATCTGGCGATCGGCTTCTTCCCTGGCGTGGTTGCACAATTGTCCGGCGGGCCATACACACCGATCCGCCATGAACGTTTGTATTCCGGCCAATACGTATGCGTGATGCGCAAGAATCATCCGCTGGCGAACCAGGAATTGACCTTGGATCGCTATTGCGAAGCCAATCACTTGCTGGTCAGCTTCTCTGGCCGCGCACATGGTCTGACTGATGAAGCACTGGCGCAGTTGAACCGCGAGCGCCGCATCCTGTTGACGGTGAACCAGTTCTTCACAGCAGGGCGAGTGGTTGCCAGCTCCGATTTGATCACGGTCTTGCCACGGCATCTGATCGGTTCGACCGGCATGAGCGGCTCGCTGATCTCGAAGGAATTGCCGTTCAAACTGCCCGACGTCCACGTCGATATGCTGTGGCACGAACGCGATGCACGCAGCCCGGCACACCGCTGGCTGCGCGATCATCTATCGAATATTGTTACGGAGGAAGGCGCCAGCCGCAGTCAGGTGCGGGCGCCGGCTACGGTAGGCTGATGCAGGCTGTCGGTTCTTAACGGATAGGCAGCTTGGTTGTATTCTTGACCTCTTCCATTACTGCATAGGTGTGCGTTTCGCGCACACCCTTCAATTGCAGCAGCGACTTGCCGAGAAATTCGCGGTATGCATTCATGTCTTTCACACGCGCCTTCACCAAATAATCGAAGCCGCCTGCCACCATGTGGCACTCCAGCACTTCCGGTATGACTTGTACGCTGCGCTTAAAGGCGTCGAACACTTCCGGGGTGGTGCGATCGAGCACCACCTCGATGAATACCAATAGCGATACATCCAGCAGTTGTGGGTTCAACTGCGCGGTGTAATTGAGCACATAGCCCGCTTCCTGTAGTTTACGCACGCGTTCCAGGCAGGCCGCCGGCGATAAATTGACACGCGACGCCAGCTCCACATTGGAGATACGTCCGTCGTTTTGTAATTCCGATAGGATTTTTTTACTGATCTTGTCGAGCATTGATTTGCCCCGATAAAAATTTTATTTGGTGGAATTTTCTCACTAAATACAAAATTTTGATAGTACAAAGCAATACCAGAATTAATCCACAGGAATCGCAATTACAATCAAATCATCCGCTCATCGGATTGGCACGACCGTTCGTGCACCCGATATCTGAAAAGCATCCGAGACAAATTCCACGACAATTCCTTAGAGATAACTATGCCGACAAGTTCCAACCCGGCGACCCAACAGGTCACCGAAATTCAAGCATTTTCCGCGTTTCAGGCGGAATTGCTGCCTGCTGCCACTGCTTTGCGCGCCGCGATTACGGGCGCCTACCGCAAAGATGAACGAGAAGCCGTACATTGGCTGCTGACCCAGCCGGATGGTTACGCCGAATCGCGCACCGATGCGCAAAAGCTGGCACGCAAGCTGGTTGAAGCCGTACGCACCAAGCGCACCAAGTCTTCCGGTGTCGATGCGTTGATGCATGAATTTTCGCTATCGTCGGAAGAGGGCGTGGCGTTGATGTGTCTGGCTGAAGCGTTATTGCGCATTCCCGATCATCAAACTGCCGACCGCCTGATTGCCGACAAGATCAGCAAGGGCGACTGGAAACGCCACCTGGGCGAATCGCCATCCCTGTTCGTCAATGCTGCGACCTGGGGCTTGCTGATTACTGGCAAACTGGTTTCCACCAATAGCGAACAAGGTCTGGCGTCGGCCATGACCAAGCTGATCGCCAAGGGCGGCGAACCGCTGATCCGCAAGGGTGTGGATCTGGCGATGCGCATGTTGGGCAATCAGTTCGTCACCGGTCAAACCATCGATGAAGCCTTGGATAACAGCCGCAGCAATGAAGAACGCGGCTATCGCTATTCCTACGACATGCTCGGTGAAGCCGCGCTGACAGCGCACGACGCCGATTTCTATTACGACGCTTACGAAAAAGCGATCCACGCAATCGGCAAGGCATCGAGGGGACGCGGCATCAAGAATGGCCCCGGTATTTCGGTCAAGCTGTCGGCTTTGCATCCACGTTATTCACGTGCGCAATACCACCGCGTGATGAATGAATTGCTGCCGCGCCTGAAGCAGTTGCTGTTGCTGGCGAAGGGCTACAACATCGGCTTGAATATCGATGCGGAAGAAACCGACCGTCTGGAGTTGTCGCTCGATATGTTGGAAGCATTGGCTTTCGATGCCGATCTGGCTGGCTTCGACGGTATCGGCTTTGTGGTGCAGGCTTACCAAAAACGTTGCCCGTTCGTGCTCGACTACGTGATCGATCTGGCGCGCCGCAGCGGCCGCAAGCTGATGATCCGCCTGGTCAAGGGCGCATACTGGGATGCAGAAATCAAGCGCGCGCAAGTCGATGGCTTGACTTCCTTCCCGGTTTACACACGCAAGACTTATACCGACGTGTCGTATCTGGTCTGCGCGCAAAAATTGTTGGCCGCAACCGATGTCATCTATCCGCAATTCGCGACGCACAATGCGCTGACGTTGTCGATGATTTATGCATCGGCGCAAAAGAAGGGCATCACCGACTACGAATTCCAGTGCCTGCATGGCATGGGCGAAACCTTGTATGACCAGGTTGTCGGCAAGGACTCGCTGAACAAACCTTGCCGCGTGTATGCGCCGGTCGGTTCGCATCAAACCTTGCTGGCTTATCTCGTGCGTCGCCTGCTGGAAAACGGCGCGAATTCGTCCTTCGTGAACCAGATCGTCGATGAAAGCGTGAGCATCGACAGCCTGATCGGCGATCCGTTTGAATTGGCGAAGACATGGAATGGCGATCCACATCCGAATATCCCGTTGCCGCCGAATTTGTATGGTCATGAGCGCCACAATTCTTCTGGTGTGGATCTCAGCAATGAAAACGTATTGCGTGCATTAGGCAATAGCATGCAGCGTATCAGTCAACAGCAATGGCAAGCGAAGCCGCTGGTGCAGGGAACAGTCAGCGCACAACAAGCACGTGCCATCGATAACCCGGCAGACCGTCGCGATATCGTCGGTGAAGTCATCGAAGCCAATGCCGAAGATGTCGAAACCGCGCTGGTCGCTGCCACCGCATACGCGATGGATTGGCAAACACTGGAACCAACCGAGCGTGCCGCCAAACTTGTCAAAGCAGCGGAACTGTTTGAAGAAAACCAGACTGAATTGATGGTGCTGGCGATCCGCGAAGCAGGGAAGTCGTTACCAAACGCAATTGCCGAAGTGCGCGAAGCAGTGGACTTCCTGTATTACTATGCCGCGCAGATTTCCGCCGGGCCGAATACTTTGGCGTTGGGGCCTGTCGTCTGTATCAGCCCCTGGAATTTCCCGTTGGCGATTTTCGTTGGTGAAGTCAGTGCGGCGCTGGCGGCAGGTAACGTTGTGCTGGCAAAACCGGCAGAGCAAACACCGTTGATTGCTTACCGCGCCGTGCAATTGCTGCATGAAGCTGGCGTGCCATTGGCCGCGCTGCAATTCTTGCCCGGTCGTGGGGAAGTCGTCGGTGCCAAACTGGTTGCCGATCAACGTGTGCGTGGCGTAATTTTCACTGGCTCGACTGAAGTTGCGCAAATCATCAATCGCACTTTGTCCAAGCGTGCCGTTGAAGAAGCGTGCGATATCCCGCTGATCGCCGAAACTGGCGGCCAGAATGCGATGATTGTCGATTCCAGCGCCTTGCCGGAACAAGTAGTGCAGGACGTCATCAATTCTGCCTTCGACAGCGCCGGCCAGCGTTGTTCGGCCTTGCGTGTGTTGTGCCTGCAAACTGACATCGCCGAAAAGACCCTGACAATGCTGAAGGGCGCAATGCAGGAACTGCGACTCGGCAATCCTGATCGCTTGTCCATCGATATCGGCCCGGTCATCGATGCGGAAGCGCAGGGCAATCTGCTCGCGCACATCGACAAGATGCGCAACAAGGCCAAGAATTTCTATCAATTGCCGCTGCCTGACGGTCATGAGCATGGTACTTTCGTCGCGCCGACCGTGATGGAAATCGGTTCATTGAATGAATTGACGCGCGAAGTGTTCGGCCCGGTCTTGCACGTATTGCGTTATCAGCGCGACGAATTGCCGCAGTTGATCGATAGCATTAATGCCACCGGTTATGGTTTGACCCTAGGGATCCATTCGCGTATCGATGAAACGATCAACTTCATCCTGTCGCGCGCGCATGTCGGTAATATCTACGTGAACCGCAATATCGTTGGCGCAGTGGTGGGCGTGCAGCCATTCGGTGGCGAGGGTAAGTCCGGCACAGGCCCGAAGGCTGGCGGCCCGTTGTACCTGAAGCGTTTGCAGCGCAATCCTGAAATCAAGCTTGGCGTGCATACCATCCATCAAGGCAATGCGCCGACCAATGGCACGCAACCCTCATTGCTGGATAACTTCCTGACCTGGGCCAAGAACCATGGCCACGAGCAAATTGCGACGCTGGGCGAGCGTTATCTACATGCGACACCGGTATCGACAACCTTGGTATTGCCAGGGCCGACAGGTGAACGCAATGAATTGTCTTTCGCGGCACGCGGCACCGTCTTGTGTTGCGCCACCCGTGTCGATGCATTGTTGAATCAGCTTATCGCCGTGCTGGCGACTAACAATGTCCCGGCAGTACCGAAGGCATCAGCAAACCTGATTCCAGTTGGTTTGCCGCAAGCAGTACGCAATCAGATTCGTTTGATCGATCAATTACAGACCGATCATTTCGATTTTGCATTGGTCGAAAGTACACAGATTGCAGAACTGCGTCCGCAGCTGGCAACGCGTGATGGCGCCATTATCAACGTCATCGAAACCAAGGCAGAACAGGCGATTCCATTGTGGCGCCTGGTGGCTGAACGCGCTGTTTGTACCAACACCACCGCAGCAGGCGGCAATGCGAGCCTGATGACCCTGGGTAGCTGATTATCTTTCCGATACAGGTACAAGTGACACTTGTGCCTGTGCATAACTATCGGGATAAACTGTAAAGCGATTGTGGAAAGTCATTTGACTTTTCCACATCGCTTTTTTTATTCACGTTTTTTCCCATCGAATTACCGCGCTTATGCAAGCACTTATACGCGCGCTAAATTGTTGATCGCATTCAGCTTTCTGCAATTATCCACAGCAAAGCACCGACGTTAACAATCACTACTATAGATATATATATCTTATTTAAATAATATAAACCTCCCACCGTATTCCCATCCACAATTTCCTTTTTGTTCATTCGTTCTACCTACTGTCAGCTTATCGTCTGTTCACTGTCAGTATTAGCAGCTATTCGCATCCAGACTCAGCGGTTACAGTGCCGCCTGTGATTGCAGGATTGAAGAATTATGGATAAAGAGATTTTGATGGTGCAGGACAAGGATGGATATCGCGTATTACATGGTCATTTGCATTTGACCACCTTGATTGGCGAGCATAGTGAAGTCGAATTGCATGTACCCGGAAAAGGCAATGTCACCGTACGTCGTGCTGCAGGTGGTTTGGTTGTACATGATGGTGAAGTCAGCTTGCCGATATTGAAGATGTAGCAGCAAACCGGTTGTCGATGCCATGCCGGTTGTGCGATGCGAAAGTGGGTTATCTCTCTCCATGTGGAAACTTTTCGCATTTTGATCCACTCATTTCCAATAAAAGTCCCAAAATTTTTTGCTGCGCGCTGCCAGATTCCTTGATTCGGCGCGTTAAACGAGTATTCTGTATGGAGCATTTTCGGCAACAATGAAATGGCATCCATCAAGAAGATCGCCCTGCGTTACCGATATCGGAGGAGTTTTAATGCCGTCAAGGGGAACGGATAGCAAGCTGCATTTGCGTGAACTGGACAACGCCGACCTGCACGAAGCACGGCTGTTGCGCCTGATCGTCACTGGCGACAGACAAGCTTTCGATACGCTGTATCGCCTTTACTTCGACCGCCTGTACAAATTTCTCGACCGGATGACGCATAGTCTCGCGACGATAGAAGACATCGTCAACGAAACCATGCTGGCCGTCTGGCGAAAAGCTGAATACTTCGATGGCAAGGGCAAGGTCTCCACCTGGATTTATGCGATTGCCTATCGCACTGCCTTGCATGCCGTCAAATACCTGGAAGAACCGCTGGATCTCGGTGCTACGCTGTCGCCTGTCGATGAATTGAATACGCTTGATTCGGTGCGGTCGTTCATGCCGCCGCAACTCAGTATCGAGCAAGCAATGCGTTCCCTGCCTTTCGAACAGCGTATTGTCGTCAGTCTGGTCTATGACTGTGATGCCAACTATCACGAAATTGCACAAATCATGGCTTGTCCTTTGAATGTGGTGAAGACGCGGACTTTTCTGGCGCGCAAACGGCTAAGGGATGTCATGGGCAAACAATGGGGAGAGCGTTGATGCAGGTCATCAATCTGGATAGGTCAACGCACGAGACTGTACAAAAATTATTACCCTGGTTCGTCACGGCCAGTTTGCATGATGACGAACATGACCTGGTCGAAGACCATGTACGCACTTGCAGCCAATGTCAGGCCGATGTTGAGTGGGAACGGAAATTTCGGCATAGCGTAAGTACGTCCCGCATTACGCTGGTCAGTAGTTTCGGTGTCGAGCAGGCATTGTCGCGTTTGCGGCCACAACTGGAAGACCGTGGTTGGCACGCGGTAATCAAGCGCTACTTCCGAATCGCAAAAAATGGCTGGCAACAAAGTAGCCGCAGCATGCGTATCGTGGTTGGTGCGCAGTTTGTATTGATTACGCTTCTTGCATATCGCGCTTTATCGCCGCAACCGGACTCCGCTTATCTGGCGTTGACGCAAGCGCATTTGGCTGGAGCCAATGTGATCGTCGCGTTCAAGCCGACGGTGTCAGAAATACAGATGCGCAGAATCCTGGCCAGCAATTCTGCACGTCTGGTCAATGGGCCAACCATGAGTGGCGCTTATTTGCTGGCCGTACCGGAGAACCAGCGCGCACAAACCTTGCTGCGCTTGCAGGCAGACAATGCCGTCGCGATGGCAGCAGAACTGGATGTTGGCAAGTTTCAATAATTTTGATCTTGTTGACAGAAGTGTTTGACGATGTGGAATGCGTAATGTGCAGCTACATGATCGATGAAATGAACGAAATCCATCGCTGAATCTTCGTTTGCGCCATCAGAAATGGTTCGCACCACCGTAAAGGGCAGGCCGAACTCAAAACAGACTTGGGCGACTGCTGCGCCTTCCATTTCCACTGTCAGGACATTCGGCAACAGGATTTTCAGATCGGCGATATCGCTTTTGCGATGAATAAACTGGTCACCACTGGAAATCAAACCGTGATGCAATTTCGGTGTCGATAATTTCAGGGTATTGCGATCTGTCTCGTTGATCTCATTGGCGAAATCAAGATCGATGAATGCTGCAGCAGCTTGCAGCATACTATCAGTCAAATTCTTGTGCGAACCAAAGTGCGATAAGCCAAGTAGCGGTACCTGGAAACGTGGGAACAAGGGTTCTGCATTCATATCGTGCTGCACCAAGTCCTCAGCAACCACGATATCGCCGATTTTCACGTTCGGGTCGGCACTACCGGCAACGCCGGTAAATACGATGTGTGTCACCTTGAAGCGTTCGATCAGTGTTGCAACAGTCGTTGCAGCAGCGACTTTACCAATACGCGCCAGCACACAAACACAATCCTTTTCCCAAAGTTTGCCAGAAACATAATCGCGCATACCGATGCGTGTGGTTTCAGACGCTTCCATGACATCGATTAATCCGGCTTGTTCTTGATGCAGGGCACTGATGATGCCAAGACGTGGTGGGTTTGTACTCATAAATATTCAAAAAGTGGGGGCCGATGGAATGCCATGGCTACGGTATTGACGATTTTACAGGGTGTTTTTCAAGGAAACGTATTGATAAGGGCGAGGCCCCCGCGACGGCTGATATGAATCTGGTTTTAAATAAATTATTTATATATATAAATAGTAGTAATAGTTAACGCAGGGGCTTTTCTGTGGATAACTTGGTAAACCGTTTTGTAAACAAGGATTTGCTTTTTGAATAAGCAACTGCATAAGCGGTGTAAGAAAAAAGGATAGATTTTGGATAAAAAACGCTTGTCCACAAAAAAACTGGATGTCCACAAATCTTCACCCGGATATTCATAGACTTATCCACAGGCCAAAACGCGATTTCATGGAAACCTCCGATGTCATTCATTGATGACAAGAAACGCTTGTATTAAACTTGACAACAATCTGATGGGATAGCTGGCTCAACTCGATACTGGTGGCGAAATAAGCGATGGCTGAATTTGCGGGGAAGTACGATTACATCATCGTCGGTGGTGGCAGTGCCGGTTGCGTGCTGGCGAACCGTTTGACGCGTGAGCACGATTTTTCCGTGCTGTTGATCGAGGCAGGTGGCAAGGATGACTATTTCTGGATTCACGTGCCAGTGGGTTATCTGTATTGCATCGATAATCCGCGTACCGACTGGCGTTACCGCACCGAAGCCGATAGCGGCTTGAATGGCCGCAGCCTGATTTATCCACGCGGCAAGGTACTTGGGGGATCATCATCCATCAACGGTATGATCTATATGCGCGGCCAGGCGCGTGATTATGATCATTGGGCTCAGTTGACCGGGGAGGCAAGCTGGTCATGGGATCGCGTTTTGCCCGTATTTAAGCAGAGCGAGGACTATCATCGTGGTGCGGATGCCTTCCATGGTGCTGGCGGCGAATGGAGGGTCGAAAAGCAGCGTTTATCGTGGGAAATCCTCGATGCCTTCCGGGAAGCCGCGGCGCAAACGGGGATTCCCAATAATAACGATTTCAACCGCGGCGATAATGAAGGTTGTGGTTACTTTGAAGTGAACCAGAAACGTGGCTTACGCTGGAATACGTCCCGAGCGTTTTTGAAAGCGGAATCACGACGCGGCAAGCTGGAAATCATGACTGGCTGTCAGGTCAAGCGCTTGAAACTGGAGCCGACCGACAAAGGTTTGCGCTGTACTGGTGTTGAATTCACTGGCGCTGGCAAGGAATGGCATGCAGAAGTGGTATCGGAGACTTTATTGTCTGCTGGTGCAATCGGTTCACCGCAAATCCTGCAATTGTCCGGCATTGGCCCGGCACAACTGCTGCATCAACATGGTATTGATACGAAACTGAATCTGCCCGGGGTTGGCGACAACCTGCAAGATCATTTACAGTTGCGCATGGCATTCAAGATCAAGGGCGCGAAGAGCCTGAATACGATGGCCAATTCGCTGTGGGGCAAGGCAAAGATCGGCATGGAATACGCGATGTTCCGTAGCGGTCCGATGTCGATGGCACCTTCCCAGCTTGGCGCTTTCACCAAGTCCGGGCCGGAACAGGCGACTGCCAATCTTGAGTATCACGTGCAACCGTTGTCGCTGGAAAAATTCGGCGAAAACCTGCATCCATTTCCGGCATTTACCGCCAGCATCTGCAATCTCCGGCCAAGTTCGCGTGGCCATGTGCGGATTGCTTCTGCAGACCATGCACAGGCACCAAAGATTACGACCAATTATCTGAGTACCGAAGAAGACCGCAAAATTGCAGCCGCTGCATTACGTATCACACGCAATATCGTAGCGGCACCGGCGATGCAACGCTATGCGCCGGAAGAATTCAAGCCGGGTATCCAATACCAGAGCGAAGAAGATTTGCAACGTGTTGCAGGCGATATCGGCACGACGATTTTTCATCCTGTCGGCACCTGCAAGATGGGAGCAGCCGACGACGAATCGGCTGTCGTTGATCCACATTTACGCGTGCGTGGCATCGATGGACTACGCGTGGTCGATGCCTCCATCATGCCAACCATCACCTCAGGCAACACGAATTCGCCGACAGTGATGATTGCGGAGAAGGCGGCGCAGTGGATTTTGCTGGATGCAAAACGTTGATTCAATGCAGCACCGCTTCCGCATCTGCGAGCTTTATATCGTGCATCATATTCAGGTAGGCATCGAAATATCCCTTATGCGAAGCGCCGACGATGATTAAGGTCCGTTTTCCCGGAGTCATCGCCAGGGTATCGCGGACGTTGGAGACCATGCGTAGATTGCGCGCTTCCCAATAACCGACATATTGGCGACCGAATTGTTGGACTGACTGATCTTTCAATGCTGCGCCAAAATCGCTGTCATACACAAGTTGCGCCTGCTCGGGCTGGTTATCCGAGCGATACATGGCAAGTACGCCTTCGCCATCGTCAAGATGCGCTGCCAATGCCTGATCCTGCGCATTCCTTTTGGTGATGGCCGGATTGTTCCATGTGCGTTGCAAGGCTTCCTGGTAGCCTTTGTCGTCAGCGACATCGAAATCGGCGGTATGGTCGTCCATGGCAACGACGCGTTCCAATCCCAGCTTTGCGGCAAGTGCTGCGGCAAGCAGATAACGTTCGTTGCGTTTTACAGCCAATGCCTGCAGTTGTTCGACTAGCGTTTTATCGAGACCATCGCCTTCTACCCGTTCCGATGGGGGAAGCCTTAACCATTGCACCAGTGCCGATGCCGATTCTCCGCCAGCCAGAAACAGTAAAGCGAGATGGCGCCGTTGTGCCGCTGTTGGAGAGGCTGGCCAACTTGCGATTAGCTTTTCTATTTCCACCGTTGCTGTCGGCACATCGAGGCCGCTGGCTTTATTTGCTGCTTCGGTATTCCAGCAGTATGTTTTTACTTCATCTTCATAACGCGCAGTGTAGCGACGCATAAAGTCACATTGCGGCCCGGACAGCGTCTCTATCATGATGACCTGCGGTTTCCACGCTTGCAGACGGTCAAACAGTGGGCCCAGGCTTTTCTCGGAGAAATTGGCTGGCAATGCAGCGAAATGATGTGTGCCTAAAACGAGTACTTCGTTCGGTGTACCGGATTCCGGCCCTTTGTGCAGGCTTGGATTAAATTCGGGGCGATAGTCTGCCGCCGCAATAGCTGAGCTGGAGATTAGCGCGACCAGAACCACAATCAGTTTATTCAACATGTAGTCTCCTCATTGTATTTTGCCAGTCTATTGGATGGTCGCGATCTGGAAATGGCTTTTGCGATGATCTGCAGAATTCGGGGAATAAACTGCAGGTTGATATGCTGATGGGGTCATGTATTGCATTGACTAAAGCAAGGCAGTATCTATATCGCAGTGCAGCAATTTGAGAATAGTTATAACGAATGACATGGTCTGCAGGTGGTTCTTACTTGAGCAATAGCAGGTTGAAGCATGATTTTTAACTGTTGTATATAGGGAACTTATCAGACCAGTATTTGTACCGTATTGCCAGTAGTTGATTACACTGTGTAACATCGCCTGACGCAGTATTGCCCATAGAAAAGTAACACTGTACAAGTAAGATAAAGTCCAATAACCAGCCTCACAAGGGCAAGGAGACTCGATGTCCGATGTCATTCTGGAGACCAGCCGTCTATGCAAAGACTTCAAGGGATTCACGGCGGTCAATGACGTCAATCTGAAGGTGCAGCGTGGCCATATCCATGCGCTGATCGGCCCCAATGGTGCCGGTAAGACCACCTGTTTTAATTTGCTGACCAAATTCCTGGTGCCGACTTCCGGCACCATCACTTTCAATGGCCGTGACATCACGTCAGCCAGACCGGCGCAGATTGCGCGCCAGGGCATCATCCGCTCCTTCCAGATTTCCGCTGTATTTCCGCATCTGACCGTGCTGCAAAACGTGCGTATTGGTTTGCAACGTGCGCTTGGTACATCCTTTCATTTCTGGAAAAGCGAGAAGCGCCTTGATGTATTGAATGAGAAGGCGATTGCCTTGTTGGCCGAAGTGGATTTGCGCGAGTTTGCGGACAAGCTCACTGTCGATCTGCCCTATGGTCGCAAGCGTGCTCTGGAGATCGCTACCACGTTGGCTATGGAGCCGGAATTGATGTTGCTCGATGAGCCGACGCAAGGCATGGGACATGAAGATGTCCATCGCGTCACCGAGCTGATCAAGAAGGTATCTGCAGGCCGCACGATTTTGATGGTGGAACATAACATGAGCGTGGTATCCGGCATTTGCGACAGGATTTCGGTATTGCAGCGTGGCGCGATTCTGGCTGAAGGCAGCTATGACGAAGTGTCGAGCAATGCACAGGTGATGGAAGCATATATGGGCACGACGTCGGGCGCATTGGAAGGAGCGCATTGATGGCTGCTGCGCTGGAAATCACAAATCTGCATGCATGGTACGGCGAGTCGCACATCCTGCATGATGTCAGTCTGAGCGTGCAGCCTGGCGAGGTCGTCACCTTATTGGGCCGCAATGGTGCTGGACGCACGACCACCTTGCGCGCACTGATGGGTTTGACTGGCACACGCAAGGGTTCCATCAAGATCAATGGTGTCGAGGCAATCAATCTGCCGACCTACAAGGTTGCGCATCTGGGTGTCGGTTATTGCCCGGAAGAGCGTGGGATTTTCTCGTCTTTATCGACTGAAGAAAACCTGATGCTGCCGCCCATGGTGACAAAGGATGCGAAAGGCATGTCGGTCGAGGAAATCTACGCGATGTTCCCGAATCTGGCCGAGCGCAAGAATAGCCAGGGTACGCGATTATCCGGTGGTGAGCAGCAGATGCTGGCAGTCGCACGGATCCTGCGCACGGGCGCGAAATTGCTGCTGTTGGACGAGATATCGGAAGGTCTTGCGCCGGTGATCGTACAGACCCTGGCACGCATGATTACAACATTGAAAGAGAAGGGCTACACCATCGTCATGGTAGAGCAAAACTTCCGTTTTGCCGCGCCGCTGGCGGATCGCTTTTATGTGATGGAACACGGACAGATCGTCGAATCATTTGCGGCATCCGAGTTGAATGAAAAGATGCCGGTGCTCACTGCGCTATTGGGCGTTTAGCACAGGCTGGCTGGAAATCCATAACCGTTTGGAGGAAGACAATGAAGACCCAGTTGAAGAAAGTAACCATTTCGATTGCAGCAGCGTTGGGTATGTTGAGCGGCGCAGCGCATGCACAGATTTCCGGCGACGTGGTGAAGATCGGCTTCCTGACGGACTTGTCCGGTGTGTATTCGGACATCGACGGCCAAGGTGGTGTCGAAGCGATCAAGATGGCGATTGCGGACTTTGGTGGCACCGTCAATGGCAAGAAGATCGAACTGGTCACAGCCGACCACCAGAACAAGGCCGATAATGCCGCCAGCCGTGCGCGTGAATGGTTTGATCAGCAAGGCGTCGATATGCTCATTGGCGGCACCAATTCCGGCGTCAATCTATCGATGTCGAAAGTGGCTGCGGAAAAGAAACGCCCCTTCATCTCCATCGGCCCAGGCACTGCACGCCTGACCAACGAGGAATGCACGCCTTATACGATCCACTACGCGTATGACACGGTGGCGCTGGCCAAGGTGACTGGCTCCACGGTCGTGAAGCAGGGCGGCAAGTCGTGGTTCTTCCTGACGGCTGATTACGCATTCGGCACATCGTTGGAGTCCGATACCTCACGCGTGGTGAAGGAGCAGGGCGGCACTGTGCTGGGCGATGTGAAGCATCCGCTTGGCGCATCGGATTTCTCGTCCTTCCTGCTGCAAGCACAATCGTCGAAGGCACAGATTCTCGGCTTGGCGAATGCTGGTGGCGACACTGTGAACTCGATCAAGGCAGCCAATGAATTCGGCATCACCAAGACCATGAAGCTCGCGGGTTTGCTGATGTTCATCAGCGACGTACACGCTCTGACGCTGAACCTGACGCAAGGCATGTATTTGACCGATAGCTGGTACTGGGATCAGAACGACGAAAGCCGCAAATGGGCACGTCGTTATTTCGACAAGATGAAGAAGATGCCAACCAGCCTGCATGCAGCGGATTACTCGGCGGCACTGCAGTACCTGAATGCAGTGAAGGCGACCGGTACTGATGACCCTGACAAGATCATGGCTTACCTGAAAAGCGGTACCAAGCTTAACGACATGTACGTCAAGAATGGTTACGTGCGTGCTGACGGCAGCATGATCCACGACATGTATCTGATGCAGGTCAAGCAGCAGAGCGAATCGAAGTATCCATGGGATTACTACAAGGTCATTCAGATGATCCCAGGCGAGCAGGCTTTCACAACCAAGGCAGAGACCAAGTGCTCGCTGTGGAAATAAGGTAATGCAGCCGCTCGGATCGTTTCGGGCGGTTTCTCGTTGTTATCTCGACTTTTGACGGTCTGGTGATGGAAATATTCGGCGTTCCCCTGCAAGCGATGATGAGCCAGCTATTGCTTGGCTTGGTCAATGGCTCCTTCTATGCGATGTTGTCGCTCGGCCTGGCAGTGATTTTTGGCCTGCTCAATGTGATCAATTTTGCGCACGGAGCGTTGTACATGCTCGGCGCATTCTTCGCCTGGATGGGGTTGACTTACTTCGGTCTCAACTACTGGGAAATGCTGGTGCTCGGCCCACTGGCGGTTGGCGTGTTCGGCGTCATCATCGAACGCACGATGTTGCGCTGGATTTATAAGCTCGATCATCTGTATGGCTTGCTGTTGACCTTCGGCATCACGCTGATGCTGGAAGGGGCATTCCGCTCGGCGTATGGCGTATCCGGCCAGCCTTACTCGGTGCCGGATGCCTTGGCGGGGGCGACCAATGTCGGTTTCATGTTCCTGCCGAATTATCGTGCCTGGGTCGTGTTAGCGTCTCTTATTGTTTGTTTTGCAACATGGTTCGTCATCGAGAAAACCAAGATCGGTTCCTACCTGCGTGCGGGCACGGAAAACCCGAAGCTGGTGGAAGCCTTCGGCATCAATGTGCCGTTGATGGTGACTTTGACTTATGGCTTCGGCGTCGCCTTGGCTGGCTTGGCTGGTGTGTTGGCTGCACCGGTTATACAAGTATCGCCGTTGATGGGTTCCAACCTGATCATCGTCGTGTTTGCAGTCGTGGTCATTGGCGGCATGGGATCGATCATGGGTTCCATCGTTACCGGCTTGGGCTTGGGCGTGATCGAAGGCTTGACCAAGGTGTTCTATCCGCAAGCATCATCCACCGTCGTTTTCATCGTTATGGCTATCGTGCTGATGATACGGCCTGCCGGTTTGTTCGGCCGGGAAAGATAAGCGAGCGACGACATGATGAACAAGAAAATTGCTTACGGTGTCCTGCTGGTCTTGCTGCTGGCCGCACCTTTCTTTGCTTACCCCGTGTTGTTGATGAAGTTGCTGTGCTTCGCGCTTTTTGCTTGCGCGTTCAATTTGTTGCTTGGTTATACCGGCATGCTGTCCTTCGGCCATGCAGCTTTCTTTGGTGGCGCGGCTTACGTCACAGGTTATGCGACACAGGCTCTGGGTTTGCCATTCGAGATTGGCGTCATCCTCGGTACGGTGGCAGCGGCTTTGATCGGCTGGGTCATGGGATTGCTGGCGGTGAAGCGGCAGGGCATTTACTTCAC
>Ga0116226_10000445_pt1 | contig 35034 bp, 32 predicted proteins | sample S1TSphfallax_FD_89692 | JGI IMG/M metagenome (GOLD analysis project Ga0116226, IMG submission 89692) | Host-associated microbial communities from peat moss isolated from Minnesota, USA - S1T2_Fa - Sphagnum fallax MG | ecosystem: Host-associated > Plants > Peat moss > Unclassified | place: USA...
ACTCCGCCTTCTTCAAGTCGAGGACTAGCGCGGTCGCGGCGAGCCAGAAGCCGATCAGCGCGCCGAAGTAGACGAGATCGCGCAGATCGATGACCCCCTTGGAAATCGCGTCGTAATGCGTCAGGAAACTCAAGCTGGCGATCGCATCGACGAATACGCTCGGGAGCACCCCGCGCACGAAATCGAGCACGAGCGGGAAGCCCGCGAGCAGGAACAGGAAACCGACCAAGGCCGCAGTGACGAAGGCAATGACTTGATTGCGCGTGGCCGCCGACAGGCAGGTGCCGATGCTCAGGAATCCCCCCGCCAAGAGCCAGCTGCCGACATAGGCCGCCAGTATCGCGCCGTTGTCGGGCGACCCGAGATAATTGACCGTGATCCAGATCGGGAAGGTCAGCAGCAGGGCGATACCGGCGAAACACCAGGCGGCCAGGAACTTGCCCACGACGGCGTGCCGGAGATGAATCGGCAGCGTGAACAACAGCTCGATGCTGCCGCTGTTGCGCTCCTCCGCCCACAGGCGCATCGAGATCGCCGGGACCAGCACGAGATAAATCCAAGGATGCCAGCGGAAGAAGGCTTGCAGATCCGCCTGACCCCGTTCGAAGAAGCCGCCGACCTGAAACGTGAACACCGCTGCGAGCACGAGAAAGATCACGATGAACACGTAGGCGAGCGGGGTCGCGAAATAGCTGCGCAACTCGCGCCTGAAAATCACGAACAGCGGATTCATGGCGTGGCCGTCGCCGCAGGCGACTGCGTCAGGGTCCGGAAGACCTCGTCGAGTCGACCCGATTCGAGGTGCAGTTCGGGCACGCTCCAGGCTCGCGCGACGATCAGCTCGCTCAAGGCCGGCAAGACGTTTCTGCCGGCGTGCGGGATGGCCGTGAGGCGCAGCTCGCGCGCCTGCGCTTCGATGCCGGCGACGTCGGCGAGCGCGCCGACCGCGGCCTGCGCCGCCTCGAACTCGCCCGCGCGCTCGAAGCGCAGGCTCACTGCATTGTGATAGCGCGAGCGCGCCTCGAGGCCGCCCGGCGTGTCGTCGGCGACGATGCGACCATCGGCAATGATGATCGCGCGCGTGCAGACCTCACGGACCTCTTCGAGGATGTGGGTCGAGACGATCACGAGCTTGTCCTTGCTGAGCTCGTTGATCAAACGGCGTACCTCGTGCTTCTGGTTCGGATCCAATCCATCGGTCGGCTCGTCCAGGATCAATACCTGTGGGTCGTGGATCAAGGCTTGTGCGAGCCCCACGCGGCGGCGGTATCCCTTGGACAGCGTTTCCACGATCTGCCCGAGCACGCCGGCCAAGCCCAGGCGTTCGACGACCTCGGTTCGCCGTGCCCGTCGCTGCGCGCCGCGCAGAGCGCGTATGTCGGCGATGAACGCGAGGAATTCATCGACGGTCATCTCGCCATAGCTCGGCGCCCCTTCCGGCAGGTAACCCATGCAGCGTTTCGCCGCGACCGGATCGCGCTGGATGTCGTGACCGCAGACCGAGACCGATCCCGCCGACGGTGCGATGAAACCGGCGATCATGCGCATCGTGGTCGACTTGCCGGCGCCGTTCGCGCCGAGAAAACCGAGCACTTCGCCGGGCGCGACGGCGAAACTCAAGTCGTCGACGGCCAGTTTCGCGCCGTAGCGCTTGGTCAAGTTCGTAGTCTTTATCATCGGCGACATTAGAGCAACGAACGGCCGAAAAGTTCCTGGAAATCTCCTGACCTCATGCGCTGGAATCGCCCTTGTCGAGGGCTGCCTTGTGTTCCTTGAGGATCCGCCGGACCTCCGGCAAGGGAGGTCTGTCCGCCATGCGCGCGATCAGTTCGGCCAACTCGTACCATTTGCGCCCCCATTGCAGCAACCGGTCGGCATCGGCAATCACTTGTTGGCGCGGTGACACCGCGGGAGTGGGCGCCCCGCTCGAGGTGAGAGTTGGTGTTGCCGCCGGAGGCGCTGCAGATGACGCGGCTGCCGGCTTGGGCGGCTTTGCGGGCGGCTTCGCGGCTCTCGGGGTGGTGCGAGCCGCTTTGGGACGCTCCGCGATGAACTTGGGCATCTCGCGCGTTGCCGTCGCGTTCGACGGCGACAGCGCGGTTTCGGTTTTGAGCGTCGGCTCCAACACCACCTCGCGGCCGGACTGCGCCAGCGGGATGAAGCGTTCTATGTGCTGCAAGCCGACGAGATTTGCGAGAAAAACCATCGTCTCCAAGGATTCTGCGAAATTCGTGTCACCCTTTTCTATGCGCTCTTCGACCTGCGCCCGGACTGCCAGGGTCTTTTTCTGGGCGAGGTCGAGGATCCAGCGGGTGGGCCGCTGGTGCGGCGGCCAAGCCTGTATCTGCCCATAGCTCGCGTCGTCGAGACTTACATATTGGAGATGCAACTCGAGGCTGCGCAACCACAGGTCCAAGAGTTCCAGCAAGCGTTGATCGGCGGGTGTGGCCATAGTTTTGAGCAACTCAGACACCCACCCTAAACGAAGCGGCCGTCGCTGGCTAGCCTGGGCTATTGAAGCGCCGTCGCTGACCGGGCTCGAGTATTCACGAGAAGGGCCGCCGCGGTAGCGTTAGACTGCGCGCCATGTGTGGCATAACCGGTATCGTCGGTTCCCGAGCGAGTCTCGATACCGTAAACAAAATGTCGCTGAGCCTGCAACATCGTGGCCCGGACGGGCAGGGTCTGTGGAGCGGTCCGGATGTGGTCTTGGGGCATCGGCGTCTCTCGATCCAGGATCTGTCGGAGGCGGGGCATCAGCCGATGCTGAGCGGGGAGCATGCCCTGACCTACAACGGCGAGCTGTACAACCCCGAGGCGCTGCGCGCCCGGCTGCCGGGGCCTTGGCGCTCGAGCGGCGACACCGAAGTCCTGCTCCATCTGCTCGCGCGCGAGGGCGCCGCCTGCCTTCCGCGTCTCGTCGGCATGTTCGCCTTCGGGTTCTGGGACGGCGGCGCCAAGCGGTTGCTGCTCGCCCGCGATCGCCTCGGCATCAAGCCGCTCTACTATCGTTTGCTTCCCGACGGTATCGCCTTCGCGTCGGAGCTGAAGGCCTTGCTGGAACTGGGCAAGCCGCAGGTCGACCGCAGCGCGGTGCGTGACTTTCTCTTTCACGGCTACATTCCCGCGCCGAAGACGATTTACGCGGGGATCGCCAAGTTGCCGGCCGCCCACTTTCTCACCTGGGAGGACGGGCACGTGCGCATCGAGCGCTACTGGGAGCCATCCGCCGAGATTCGCGTGCGCAGCCCCGCGCAGTCGCTCGAGCAACTGGACGCACTGCTCGCCGAGGTCGTTCCGGCGCAGACGCTGTCCGACGTGCCGGTCGGTGTGTTCCTGAGCGGCGGCATCGATTCGGCGCTTACGACCAGTTATCTCGACCGGCCGCGCACCTACACGCTCGGCTTCGACGAACGGGCGCGCTCGGAGGTCGATGCCGCGCGTCGGCTCGCCGTGCATCTCGGCACGGAGCACACGGAACTCCTCGCCCAGGCGGCCGACATCGGCACGGCGCTCGCGGCCATGCCGGGCTTGTTCGACGAGCCGTTCGGCGACAGCGCGGCGTGGTCCAATTATCTGGTCTCCCAGTTCGCCCGCCGCGAGGTCAAGGTCGCCCTGAGCGGTGAGGGCGGCGATGAAATATTTTGCGGCTATCCGCGCTATTGGTCCAACATCGGCTCGCGCTCTTCGCGCTGGAACCGAGCGCTCGCCGCTTGGCTGCCGCCGCTGTCGCGCTTCGGACAGTCGATGCAGCGCCATGCGCTCCTCGGTCTGCCGGGCTACGCCGCAGCGCTGGGCGGGCTGACGGCGGTGCAGGTCGACACGTTGCTCGCGCCCGCATGGCGCGAGAGCGATTACGACTATCTCTGGTTCTACCGTAAATTCTGGCGCAGCGATTTGCCACCGCTCGTGCAGCTTCGCTGGCTCGATCTGCACACGGATCTCGCCGAGGGTCTGCTCACCAAGGTGGATCGAACCAGCATGGCCCACTCTCTCGAGGTGCGCCCGCCGCTGCTCGATCATCGTCTCGTCGAATTCTTGCTGAGCGTCGATCCTGCGCTTCTGATAGATCGCGTGGGCCGGCGCGGCAAGCTGCTCGTGCGCGAACTCCTGGCACCGCGACTCCCGCCGGGACATCTCGATCGCCCGAAATCGGGTTTCGGTCTGCCGGTCAGGTCCTGGCTCAAACGCCATCCCCGGCTGCTGCAAGATGCCGTGGCGCGTCTGCGCGAACGCGGTGTCCTTGCCCGTTCGGTGGGTGCCGACTTTCGGCGTGCCTGGTTCCTGCTCGTGCTGGATCGCTGGTTTACCGCCTTCGATTGAGATGCCGGTTCCCGCCTCAGCGCCGCGTCTGTTGTGCGTGCCCGTCTCGGGCGCCTTCGGCATGGGCGAGTACGCCCGCTCCGTCGCGATCGCGCGCGCCGTCGCGGCGCGATGGCCCGACGCCGCCGTGCATTTCGTTCTGAGCCGCGCGGCGCCCTATGCCGCCGGCGTGCCGTTCCCGTGCACCTTGCTGCCATCCTCGCCGACGTTTCATACGCCGGCGGTCAATGCCTTGATCGAATCCTTCCGCCCGACCTGCGTCTTGTTCGACAACGCTGGTCGCACGGCGCAGCTGCGTGCGGCGCATCGCGCCGGCGCCCAGGTCATTTATATCAGCGCGCGCCGGCGCCAACGCGGCAGGGCGTTCCGCTGGGCCTGGATGCGCTTGCTCGACGAGCACTGGATCGCGTATCCAGCGTTCAGCGCCGGCAAGCTCGATCTCTGGGAAAAGCTCAAGTTGAAGATCCTCGGTCGGCCGACCGTGCGCTTCCTGGACGTGCTCGTGCCGCGCGCCGAGCCCGCGCGCCAGGCGGAGTTGCTCGCGGCCTTGGGCCTCGCGCGGGGACAATATGCCCTGGTCGTCCCCGGCGGCGGCACCGGCCATCCCGGAGCTGCCGATGCCGCGGAGCGCTTTCGCAAAGCGGCGGCGGCACTGGCGCAGGCCGGCACTGCGACCTTGTTCGTGGGGCCGACGGCCGTTGCCGCGGCAGGCAACGCGGCGAGCCCGCACGATTTGCGCCTGCGGCCCTCGCTGCCCCAGCGGGATCTGGCGGAATTGATGCGCGGCGCGAAACTCGTCGTCGCGAACGGGGGCTCGACCTTGTTGCAGGCGATCGCCTGCGGGGCGCCCACCGTCGGAATCGCAATCGCGAAAGACCAGAACGTACGCATCCGCCGTTGCGTTGCCGCGGGTGTCGCGGCGACGGCCCCCCTCGACGCTGCCGCGATCACCGATTTGGCGCAGCGCCTGTTGCGCGACGACACCGCGCGCAGCGCGTTGGTTGCGGCGACCGCGCGCCTCAGCCTTGCGGACGGCATCGAGATCGCGGTCGATGCGATCGCTGCCGGCGCGGGAGCCCGACGTGTCTAAGGCGTTGTTGCTCGGCTACGGCTTGACGCAAGCTTCGTTTCGCCATCGGATGCAGTCCCTCGTCGTGAGCCTCGAGGCGGCCGGTTGGGAAGTGCGCACCGAGCAATTTCCTGGAGGCCGCTATGGCCTGCGCACCTGGGAGCGCCGGGCGCTGTTGCGATGGGCGGACGTGACAGTTTTGCACCAGATCAAATTGAGCGCGCTCGAGGCGCGTGTGTTCGCCCGCTACAGCCGCCGCCGGGTCTTCGACGTCGACGACGCGATCTACGTGCGCAAACCGCGTCGTCTCGGCGACCCTGCCGACGAGTCCCCCTGGCGGGCAGCCAAGTTCGATGCCACCTGTCGCCTGGTCGACGCCGTGGTCGCCGGCAACGAGGTACTCGCGGGCGTCGCGCGCCGCGTCGCGCCGCACGTCGATATCCTGCCGACTTCGATCGAGGCCGGGGCGTATCGCGCCGCGAGTCTGCCGGACACTGCGCCGCCGTCGATCGTCTGGGTGGGCAGTCCCGAGAATCTCGTCTACCTCGAAATGATACGTCCGGCGCTCGCGCGGCTCGCCGCCCGACGCCCCAACTTGACGCTCAAGGTCATTTGTTCCGCGTTTCCCTCCTGGCCGGAGCTGCGCATCGAGCCTGTCGTCTGGAGCCCGCAGACCGAAGTGTCCGGGCTTGCGGCCGCCCACATCGGCATCATGCCTTTGAGCGACGATACGTGGGCGCGCGGCAAATGCGCATTCAAACTCCTGCAATACATGGCCGCCTCCCTGCCCTGCGTGGCCTCGCCGATCGGCGCGAATGCCGAAGCGGTCATCGACGGAGTGACCGGCTTTCATGCGCACGACCTCGACGCCTGGGAGCGGCGCCTCGATGACTTGATCGTTGCGCCTGACTTGCGCGCGCGCTTCGGCGCAGCCGGTCACGCGCACGTCCAGAGCCGCTATGCCATGTGCGTTTATCGCACGCAGTACGCCGAACTGCTCGCCCGCCTCGCGGCGAACTGAAAGGCGCGACCGACGACAATTCGGTATCCTTCGCGCATGTCTTCCGCCCACGTTTACCAGATCCTGAACCACTACACGTCGCGGGACGCCCTGGACCCTGAATTCCAGGTTTTGGACAACTCGGCCAACGAGCGCCCGGACTGGTTCGAGTACTGGCCTATCCGAAAATTCCTGAACAACGGGCCGCTCGATGAGACGGCGTTCTATGGTTTCCTCTCGCCGAAGTTCCGCTTGAAGACCAACCTCGGCGCCGCCGCGGTGTTCGATGTCGTGCGCGCCGCGCCGGCCGGGGTCGACGCCGTGCTGTTCAGCCCGAGCATTCAGAACAGCGCCGTCTATTGGAACGTGTTCGCGCATGGCGAGGCCGAACATCCGGGACTGCTGGCGATCGCGGAGCAATTCTTCGCGCGCATCGGCCGGCCGACCGATCTGCGTGAACTCGTCACCGATTCGCGCAACATCGTCAACTCGAATTATTTCCTCGCCAAGCCCCGCTTCTGGCGCGAATGGCTGGTATTGACCGAGGCGCTGTTCGCGATCGCCGAGGACGAGACTGACGCGCTCGGTGCGCAACTGCGCGCGGCGACGAGCTATCGCGGGGGGCACGCCGTGCCCATGAAAATCTTCATCGTCGAACGCCTCGCGACCTGGCTGCTCGCGAGCGATGCTCGTTTCACCGCCTTGGCCCGGGATCCGTTCGCCGCCGGTGCGCGAATCTACAAGCTGCCGGTCGCGATCGTCTGCGACGCCCTCAAAATCGCCTATGCGACCGAGGGTCGCGGGCAATACCGGGACGTGTTTCGGATGGTGCAGGGATTGCGCAAGACGCTCAACTGGCAGATTCGCTTGGGGGCCGCATCGCAGTCGCGCCGCGTGCGTCCCTGGCTCGATGCCTTGGCCGCCTACTGGCACCGGGCTGCACGATGAGCCCGCCGTTGCGCGGCTCCGACACGTTCTGGGCGGGGCGTCGCGTCCTGCTGACCGGGCACACCGGCTTCAAGGGTGCATGGCTGCATCTCTGGCTGCGAGAACTCGGTGCCGACGTCGCGGGGTTCGCGCTGCAGCCCGCGACCGATCCGAGCCTCTGGGCATTGATCGGCACGGACGCGCGGTCGATCATCGGCGACGTGCGCGACCAAGCGACGTTGCGCGGCGTGATCGCCCGTGTGGACCCGGAGATCGTGATTCACATGGCCGCCCAAGCGCTCGTGCGCGAATCGTATCGCGATCCGGTCGGCACCTACGGCACGAACGTGCTCGGCACGGTGATGCTGCTGGATGCGCTGCGCTCGGCGCCGCGGCTGCGCGCAACCGTCGTGGTGACGAGCGACAAGGTCTATGACAACCAGGGTGCGGGCCGCGCTTTTGCCGAAGGCGACCGTCTCGGTGGTCACGATCCCTACAGCAACAGCAAGGCCTGCGCCGAACTGGTGACGGCGAGTTTTCGAGAAAGCTACTACCGCGCCGGGCCGCCGCTCGCGTCGGCGCGCGCGGGCAACGTGATCGGCGGGGGCGATTGGTCCGCCGATCGCTTGATTCCCGACTGCATCCGGGCGCTCGAGATGGGTCGCCGGGTCCGACTGCGTTACCCGGACGCGATACGGCCGTGGCAGCACGTGCTCGAGCCCTTGTCCGGCTACCTCGATCTTGCGCAGGCCTTGGTCGAGGCGCCCGAGCGCGCGCCGCCAGCTGTCAATTTCGGTCCGGACCCGGCATCCTTTCGCAGCGTGAGCGAGGTCGTCGCCGGCTTCAGCGCGCGCTTCGGCGGCGCGCCGGGCTGGGAGCCGGATCCGGGCGAGCACGTGCCCGAGGCGGCGTGCCTGACCCTGAGTTCGGACCTGGCGGCAGACACGCTCGGCTGGCACTGGACCTTGGAACTCGAACAATCGCTCGCGTGGACCGCGGACTGGTATCGCGCGCAACGCGACGGGAAGAACATGCTCGAATTCAGTCGACGACAACTCCAAAGCTTCCGCGACGCCCGGCGGTCCCGGCCGTGAAGTGCGTGATCCTCGCGGGCGGCAAGGGCACGCGCATCGCCGAAGAATCGAGCACGCGGCCGAAGCCGATGGTCGAGATCGGGGGTCGCCCGATCTTGTGGCACATCATGAAGTACTACGCCGCCTTTGGCGTCGAGGAGTTCATCGTCTGTCTCGGCCATAAGGGCTACATGGTCAAGGAATACTTCGCGAACTATTTCCTGCACCAGTCGGACGTCACCTTCGACATGAGGAACAACAGCGTCGAGTATCACGACTCGCGCAGCGAGCCCTGGAAGGTCACGCTCGTCGATACGGGTGAGGACACGATGACCGGGGGACGGCTCAAGCAAATCGCCAAGTATCTCGATCCGCGCGAGTCGTTCTGCATGACCTACGGCGACGGTTTGTCGAACATCGACATCCGCGCCGAGGTCGCTTTTCATCGCGCCCAAGGTCGGCAGGCGACCGTCTCCTGCGTGCGTCCCCCCGCCCGGTTCGGTCGCATCGTCATGGAGGGTGGCAAGGTGATCTCGTTCGAGGAGAAGCCGCAAGCCGAGGGAGGGCTCATCAATGGCGGCTTTTTCGTGCTCGACCCCGCCGTGCTTGCCTTGATCGCAGGCAACGACACGGTCTGGGAAAAGGAGCCGATGGAAACGCTGGCGGCGCAGGGTCAGTTGGGCGCCTGGGTGCATCAGGGCTTCTGGCAGCCGATGGACACCCTGCGCGACAAACAGACCTTGGCCGCTCTATGGGAGGGCGGGGCGCCGCCGTGGAAACTGTGGCAGGCCTGAGGTGGTAGGACTCGTGACAGCCTGCCGGGCCTGCGGGGGCAGCCTCACGGTGACCATGGCCGATCTCGGTCTGCAACCGCCGTCGAATGCTTTTCTCGACCCGGCAGCGGATCCCGGCGGCGAGCGCCGCTACCCCTTGCGCGCGAAGGTCTGTGATCGCTGCCGCCTGGTGCAGGTCGACTACGACGTGGATCCGCGCGAGTTGTTCGGCGATTACGTTTACTTCTCCTCGTATTCCGAGGATTGGTTGCGGCATGCCGAAGAGTATTCGCGCATGGCGCGAGCGCGCTTCGGTCTGAACGCTGCGAGCCTGGTCGTCGAGTTGGCGAGCAACGACGGGTATCTACTGAAGAATTTCGTGGCCGCCGGCATCCCGGCCCTCGGGATCGATCCTTCCGACACGGTGGCGGCCGCCGCGGCGAAGATCGGTGTGCCGACGCTCGTGGAATTCTTCGGCGAAACGATCGCGGCACGCCTGCGCGCCGAGGGTCGCCAGGCGGATTTGATCATCGGCAACAACGTCCTCGCGCACGTCCCACAGCTCACCGATTTCGTCGCCGGTATCGCCACGCTGCTGAAGCCGCAGGGAACCGTGACGATCGAATTCCCGCACCTGCTGCAATTGATCGAACACGTCGAGTTCGACACGATTTACCACGAACATTATTCCTATCTGTCATTGCTCGCGATCGAACAGGTCTTCGCACGCGCGGGACTGCGCTTGTACGACGCCGAGGAGTTGTCCACGCATGGCGGATCTCTGCGCATCTACGCATCGCGCACGGATCGCACCGGCCTCGAGGACAGCGTCGCGCTGCGTGGCGTGCGCGCGCGCGAAGCCGCGGCCGGGCTCGAGGACCTCGAGACCTACCGGCGCTTCGGTTTGCGCGTCGAGGAATGCCGGCACTCGCTGCTCGAGTTTCTCGCCGGTGCGAAACGCGAGGGACGGCGGGTCGCTGCCTACGGCGCGGCTGCCAAGGGCAACACGCTCATGAACTTCTGCGGCCTCACGGCCGCCGATATCGCGATCGTCGCGGATCGCAATCCGCACAAGCAGGGCAAGCTCCTCCCGGGTACGCACATTCCGGTCGTCTCGCCCGAGGAACTGCTGCGCCGGCGGCCCGACTATGTATTGATTCTGCCCTGGAATCTGAGCGCGGAGATCATGCGCCAGCTCGACGAAGTGCGCGCCTGGGGTGCGCGTTTCGTGACGCCGGTGCCGCTGATCCGCATCCATGAGTGAGTGGCGGATTTACGTGAGCTGCCGTCGGCCATGAGGGGCGGGTCAGCATGCGCTTGACCGAGACACCGCTCGCCGGCGCTTACATCGTCGAACTCGAGGCCCGCGCCGACGAGCGCGGCTTTTTCGCACGCAGCTACTGCCGCGACGAATTCCTCGCTCAGGGCATCACGGCGCGCTTCGATCAATGCAGCGTCTCCTACAACGCGCGCCGCGGTACTCTGCGTGGATTGCACTGGCAGGCGGAACCGCATGGCGAAGAAAAACTCGTGCGCTGCACCGCGGGCGCGATATTCGACGTGATCGTGGATCTGCGGCCAGGTTCAGCGACGCACCGAGGCTGGTTCGGTCTCGAGCTCGACGCCGAGAATCGGCAGGCTCTGTACATCCCCAAGGACTTTGCGCACGGCTTCATCAGTCTGCGCGATGCGAGCGAGGTGCTCTACATGATTTCCGCGAGCTACGAACCTGCCGCCGCCCGCGGTCTGCGCTGGAATGATCCGACCCTCGGCATCACCTGGCCGCTGGCGCCGACGGTGATTTCTTCGCGCGATGCAGGCTTTGGCCTGCTCGATGCGGGGCCGGCCGGCTGAGCGTCGGCTCGATGACGCAGCCACGCGTTCTGGTCACGGGGGCCGGCGGTTTCATCGGCCGCTGGGCGCTCGAACCGCTGCTCGCCCGCGGTTACGAAGTGCATGCGGTCGGCTCGCCGCGCGCTCTGGCCGGCCATTGGCATGCCGTGGATCTGCTCGATTCGGCCGCGAGCGCCGACCTGGTTGCACGCGTCGCGCCGACCCATTTGCTGCACTTTGCCTGGATCGCGAAGCCGGGCGTCTATTGGACCAGTCCCGACAATGCGCGCTGGCTCGCAGCGAGCGAGACCTTGCTACGGGCCTTCGTCGTCGCGGGCGGCCGGCGCGTGGTCATGGCCGGCAGCTGCGCCGAGTACGACTGGTCGCGCGTCGGTGTGTGCGTGGAGGGCTCGAGTCCGCTGCGCGCGGCGGGGGCTGCCGCAACACCGGCCTATGTCGCTTGCAAGCTGGCCTTGCAGGCGCAACTCACCGAGGCTGCGCAACGCCACGGTCTGTCCGCCGCCTGGGGACGCATTTTTTTTCAGTTCGGTCCGCACGAGCCGCGCGAGCGGCTCGTCGCTTCCGTGATCACGAACCTGCTGCTGGGCCGTGAGGCGGCGTGCACGGCGGGACTGCAGGTGCGCAGTTTTCTGCACGTCGCCGACGTCGCCGCCGCCTTTGCGAGTCTGCTCGACAGTCGGGTCGAGGGCGCAGTCAATATTGGTTCGGCCGAGCGGATCTCGGTGGCTGCACTTTGCAGCCGGATCGCCGCCAGCTTGGGCGCCGAATCGTTATTGCGCCTCGGCGCACGCGCGACGCCGACGGGCGAACCCGCCGTGTTGCTGCCGGATGTGTCGCGACTCGCGCAGGAGCTCGGCTGGCAACCGCGCCATACGCTCGATAGCGCCCTCGCCGATACCATCGCCTGGTGGCGCAGCGAGCTCGCCCTGGCGGAGGGCGCAGACTTCGCCGGCAGCGCCGCTTTCCCTCGTGGGGCACCTTGACCATTCCGGCCTGGCATCCGCTGATCGTCCACTTCCCCCTGGCGCTGACCGTCACGGCGACGGCGGCGTTCCTCATCGCCCGCTGGCTGCCCGCCGCCAAGACCGCAGCCGGATTGAGTCTCGTTGGAACCTGGAATCTGATCGCCGGGGCGGTCGGTTCCGTGTTCGCACTCGGATCCGGGCTCGCGGCCTTGCTCGGTCAACCGCTGTCTGCCGCCGCGCACGCGGCGGTTGCGCGCCACGCAAAATGGGCCATGCTGACCGTCTTTGCCTTGCTCGCCATGGCCGTTTGGCGTGGCGCTGGGACAGCCTTCGAGTCCCGACCGTCGCGCCCCTTCCTAATCGCGCTGCTGCTGGCCACGGCCGCTCTGATCGTGACCGGCTATCTCGGCGGTGAGAACGTCTATCGCTATGGCGTGGGGGTCGCGGCGGTCTTGCATTGATCGGCAAGCCAGGCAAGCCAGGCAAGCCCGGCAGGCCTGCGCGAAGCCGCCTCAGCCGCTAGGGTGGGTTCGCGCAATGCGCGCGCCACATCGCGCGGAAGGCTGCCTCGAGGTGGCGTGCGAAACGCGGCGCGTCCATGAGCGGGGAGCGTTCTAGGCGCCCGCGCAGCCCGGCGCGCAGGGTCGCGAGCCTCGGCAGATCGCGCGCGAGAGCGAGCGCCGCGGCGGTGAACGCGGCGTCGGTCTCGACCGCCAGCTCCGGCAAATCCACTTGCACGAGCTGGCTGAGGCCGCCGCGACCGACACAGGTGGCGCCGACACGGCTGATCACCGGCACGCCCATCCACAGTGAATCGAGACTGGTCGTGTGGCCGTTGTATGGCAGCGTGTCGAGGCCCACGTCGATCTCTTGGTAGCTGCGCAAGTACTCCGCGCGGGGCCGATAGGGCGTGAACTCGATCCGGGTGCCCTCGATGCCGACGGCCGCGAGTCGGCGGCGCAAGGCGTCGCGTTGCCGCCCCTCGCGCGCCATGATCATCAGTCGCGACTCGGGCAGGGCGCGCAGCACCTCGCCCCACAGTCGCAGTGTGGCATCGCTGAGCTTGCAGGGATTGTTGAGGCATCCGAACGTGAGCTGTCCGCGGGCTAGGGCGGGCAACGGACCCACCTCGGGATCACGGGTGAGGGGGTCATAGCACCAGAAGGAATCCGGCAAGCGCCAGGTTCGCTCGACGTAAGGCTCAGCGCCGCCTTCGGGATCGAGGCGAGGATCGGAAATCCGATAGTCGATCGCCGCGAGCCCCGTCGTCCCGGGGTAGGCGAGCCAGGCGACTTGAATCGGCGCGGGTTGGCGTGCGAACAGCAAGGGGCGCCCGTTGCCCATGTGCATCGTGAGATCGACGAGTATGTCGATGCCGTCCGCGCGGATCATCTGCGCGAGCGCCGCGTCGTCGGTGCGGCGCACATCGCGCCAAACACTTGCCTCGGTCGCGAGTCGCTGCGTGATTGCGTCGGGGCGTTCGACGCTCGAATAGCAAAAGATCTCATGCGCGCCCCGGTCGTGATGCGACAAAAGAGGAATCGTGAACAGACTCTGGCAGTGGTCACGAAAGTCAGGTGAGACATAGCCGATGCGCAGGCGCTTTTCCGGATCGCGCAGCGTCGTTGCGCGGATCACCGCGACGTCCGGCGAGCCCGCATGCCACTCGCTCCAGAGGCGCGCCTCGGCGAGAATCGGCGCGGCGTCAGCGCAATGAAAGCTGAGCGCGTAAACGAGGTTGCTGTGCGTGCCGGCCGCGTCCGGGTCGAGCGTCAGGGCCTGCCGAAAGCTCGCGATGGCCGCGTCCAATTCCCCCGCATCCTTGCGGACGCTGCCGAGATTATCATGCAAGGCCGCCAAACCCGGTTCGATCGCGATCGCCTGGCTCAACAGCGCCTCGGCCCGATCGAGTTTGCCGAGTGTGCGCATGAGGCAGCCGGCATTGTTGAGCGCCAGCACCCAGCCGGGCCGCGACTCGATCGCCGCTTCGTAGGCCTCCGCGGCCGCGGTGAACTCCCCGAGTTCTTTGTAAACGTTGCCGAGGTTGTTGTACGCCTCGGCGTAGCGCGCGCGCAATTGGGTCGCCTCTCGGTAGGCGAGCGCCGCTGCGCTCAGGTGACCAAGGCCATGCAGCGCGATCGCAGCGTTGAAGCGCGCCTCCGCGTTTCCAGGTTCGCGCGCGATCACGGATTCGAGCACCTGGAGCGCCGCGGCGAAATCGCGTTGCCGGCAGAGGGCGATGCCAAAGTTCAGACCATACCGGGCGATCTCGGGTTGCAAGGTCGCGGCCCGCCCTTGGAGGGCGACCGCATCGGCGACCCGGCCTTCGTCGAGTGCGATGATGCCGAGATTGCTGAGCGCTTCGCCGAAGGCGGGTCGGCGCAGCAGCGCTGCTTCGTAGGCCGTGCGCGCAGCGTCGCGATCGCCGGCCGATTGCAGTGCGGCGCCCAGTGCGAAATACCCGTCGGCCGATTCGGGCTCGAGATCGAGCACGCGACGAAAGGCGCCGGCGGCGTCGCGATGGCGCCCGAGGGACTGCAAGGCTTGCCCTAGCCCGAAATGATGGCGAAAGTTGTCGGGGGCGGCCTGCACCGCCTGCTCGATCCGCGCGAGCGCGGTTTGACCCTGACCCAGTTCGAGTTCGAGCAAGCCGCTGCGAAACAGCGCGATCGGGTGCGTCGGCACGGCGGCGAGAACTTCCTCATAGAGCCGGCGTGCCTCGTTGCGCTCGCCGGCACGATGCCGCGCGGTCGCCTCCGCCAAGAGTCGTTCAGCGTCCATCAGAGCGCGCCTCGGGGGCCGCGAGTTCACCCAGGGCGGCGACGAGGCTCCCCAGGTGGACGCGCAGTGGTAACGATCGCCGCAGACTCGTGGTGTAGATCGGTCGGCGAACTTGCGCGAAGCTCGAGGTGCTCACGCGTCGGCGGGTCTGGAAGAAGCGCAAGCAGTCGCCGTGCCACGGCAGACCGAGAAAATCGATCAAGCGCGGGATCTCTGTTTCCGGGTCGCTCACGAGGCGTTCGTAATCCACTTCCAGCAGGGACTGGGGGGGCAGCGAGGCGCGCCAGTGGTGCATGAGCGCATCATAGTCCCGATAATAGCGGCCGAGTTCGTCGAGCCGATAGGCGTAGCCGATCTCGCCGACGAACAACTTCGTGTATGCGGAAAAGCAGGTCTCGATCGGATCGCGCCGGCAGTGGATGATGCGGGCGCGCGGGAAGATCTGATGGATCACACCCAGGTGCTGAAAATTCGCGAGGTCCTTGTCGACGACGCGCAGGGCATCCGCGGACACCGCGCTCAATCGGGCGAGCGCCCAGTCGGCGGTGGCAAGCGCTTCCGTCCGGGCCTCGGTCCGCGCCTTGGCCGAGGATCCGGCGGACTGCGTCCGTTCGAAACAGGCGCGCAATTGCAGCAGCTCGCCGCCACCGGCGACGCCGGGGTGGGAGGCGAGGATTTGTTCGATCAAGGTCGAGCCGGAGCGCGGCATGCCGACGACGAACACCGGTAGGTCGGACAGCCGCGAGCCCTCGGCGGAGGCGCAGAGGCTCCAGTCGAGCGGCCGCTGCCGGATCGCCGCGAATGCGGCGGACGTCGCATCCGGGTCGTAGTTCAGCGTCGCCCTTTTTAACGCATTTCCCCGTTGCCAGTGCTCCCAGGCGCGCTCGAGGTTGCCGCTGTCGGCATGGGACTTGCCGAGCGCGAAATGCAGGAGCAGACGATCGCGGAACGCGGCGGATCGGCTGAGCAATTGCTCCATGGCCTCGACGTCGGCATCGTCGCGCCGGTGGGTGACTGCGTTCGCCTTGTTGTACCAGGCGTCGGCGAGGGTCGGCGCAACCCGCAGCGCTGCATCGAATGCCGCGACGGCCTCGTCCGTACGACCCAGGTGGGCGAGAAGCACGCCCTTGTCCGAGTAGCTGCGTGCGATCGTCGGGACGGCTGCGCCCGGCGCGGCGGCTGCTCTGTCGAAGGTGGCGAGGGCGAGCGCCTCCTGCCCCGTGAGCTGCAACGCGAGCGCATGCGCGCGCAGCAGTTCCGCTGTTTCGATGCCGAGCGCCAGCGCCTCGTTACAGGCGGCAGCCGCCGCCTCGTTCTGGTCGACGAGCCGCAGCAAATGCGCTTTGAGCGCGCGGTGCTGGGCATCCGCGCCCCAGCGGGACTCGACGGAGTTCAGGCGCGCGATCGCCGGCCAATAACGGGTGAGCTCCATCTCGATATCGGCGGCGCGCAGCAGGTATTCAAGTTTGTTCGGGTCCAGTTCCTGTGCCGCCTCGGCGGCGGCGAGTGCATCGTCGAACCGGCCGAATTCCTGCAAGAGGGCGGCGTGGCGGCCGCGGAGTTCCGCGTTGTCGGGGTGTCTTTGCACGAGGTCTTGAAAGATCGCGAGCGCCGTCTCGGCGTCGCCGCTGCGCATGCACGCAAGGGCGTCGCTCGCGCGCGCCTGCCAGAGGTCAGGATTGAGCTCGAGCGCCTGCCGAAGGGCGCGACGGCTCTCGGCGAAGGCGCCGGTGTCCAGCAGCAGATTGCCAAGGCAGAACCAGGCCAGCGCCGAACCGGGATCGAGCGCCAGCGCGCGCCGGGTCGCGCGGAGGGCCTCGAGACGGTCGGTGGATTGACAGCCGAGTTCGGCGTAGCTCAGCCAAAAAAGCGCAATGGCTCCCGGGGCTTCGGTCGCGCGGCGCAGGAGTTCAGTCGCCTCGACCGTGCGACCCGTCCGATGGGCGATCAAACCCAGCAGGTGCAGCGCACCCGCGTTCTCGGGCTCACGCGCTAGCAGCGCTTCGCATTGCATGCGTGCCGCGTCCGCACGTCCGGAAGCATAGTCGGTAATCGCCTGCCGCAATGGCGTCTGAGTCACCTGCGGGAATATAACGCGGCCTCATCCCGCTGTCGCGCCGCGGCCTCGCCGGCCCCGTGACCCTTTTCGCTGACTCCGGGCTGCGAGCGCGTCCTAATCCTTGACGATCATGACACCGCAGAGCACATGGATCGCCAGCACCAGCACGAGCACGACCGAATCGCGCTTCAGTCGCGGCATGCTGCCGCCGACCGGACCGCCGTCCTTGGCCTGCAGCAGGTACTCGAGCGGATCAAGCGCGGGGGCCGATGGCGGCACACGCGCGCCGTTGATCAGCATCATCGGCAGAAGCAGCCCGATGTCCCGGCACAGGCTCAGAAAATTACCGAGCCCACCCGGTCGGTTCGCAGGCACCGACTGCTTGCTGATCCCGAGCGGGATCAAGAGAATGATGCCGGTCATGGGAAGCACGATCTTGCATGCCCCGATGAGCGTGCCCAAACCAATGCTGCAGTTCGCTTCGATCGAGCGCTGGATCGGCGGGATGCACAACAGGATCGCAAGGCTCCCCGCGCCGGCCCATATCACGGGAAAGAACAAGGAATGGCCGCCGAGCGCGTGGGCAATCAGCCAGCAGAGGAGCGTCGTCGCCAACACGACCACGGTCGGCTGCACCGACTGCACCGCATCCTTGCGATCGGCGTAGAACACGAACCAGTCTTGCGCCGCCATGACGAGCATCAAGACCGTCAAAGAGACCGGTAGGACCCAAGCCTGGAAGGGATTGAAACCGTGCCGCACCCAGCCGCAGGTGACGTAGGTCGCCGTCCCCAAGGCAATGCCGGAGAACGCCCCGCCGCAGGCGAGGACCCACGGCGAGCGAGAGAAGCGGGCGCCGATCGCGGCGATGACCAGTGCGCCGATCAGACCGGCACTACAGGCGATGATGAAAACAACGTCGATTAACATGAGATTCCACGGTGATGTTCACAGGGCATCGGCACGAATTCGCTGGGGTTTATGGTAAATCTCGTGGTTTGTGACTCAATGAACAGGTTCACAACCTGCGCAACCGAATTTGCATTTTCTTGTGCGGTGCGCACCAAGCTGGGGCAAGGACTATGGAGCCCGTGACGGCCGTCTAAGTTCCTTGTCAGGCGCGATGCTTGGCGCGCGTCGCCAAGACCGCGCGGGCGAGACCTCGCTCACCCGCCAGTTCGGCTGCGGAGGCGAGCGTCTGTACGAACACGTCGCGCTGGGCGTGCGATCCGCCCGCCCGCACGGCGATCGCGACGACCGGTGTCAATTGTTCGACCGCTGCCGCGTAGCGGCCCTGCGCATACGCGAGCAGTCCCTCGGCCGCAGGGACGCCGAAGCTGCGGGCGACGCGGCCGTTGTCGGTGTCGTCCGCCGCACTCGCGTGGAGACGCGCGAGCAGGCGGCGGGCCGGCTCGTCCCGACCCGCTCCCGCGAGCGCCATCATGGCGTGCAGGTCGTTGAACACATACCAGCCATCGTCGATGCGCGCCTCCCAGGCCGCCGCGAGCGGCTGCCAGCGCGTGCCCAGGTCCAGCCCCTGCAGGCGCAGCCGCCAGAGCAAGGCACTCGCATCGAGCATTTCCATGACGGCATTCGAATCCGCCGCGCGCGCAATGTGCGCGTCGTAGATTCGCAGCGCCTCCTCCCTGCGCCGCTCCTCGAGATGAAAGAGCGCGGCGTGCCACCAATTGTGCACGGCTAGCGAACTGGTCTCGGCCCACTCCGAACTCCGGGACCTCAGCCAGGCCACGCCGGTGTCTGGCCTTCCGGTCATCTCCATGACGTGGGCTACGGCGTGAATCGCCCAGGCGTCGCGGGGCTCGCGGGCGAGGGCGCCGTGCCCCGCCTGCTCCGCGCGTTCATAGTCGCCACACTCCTCGAGCCCGAAGGCATGCATGCCCGCATAAAAGCCTTCCAGCATCGTGCCTGCATCGATCGAAGAAAGACGTCGCGCGACGCGATCGCGCAACTCTCGTGTATTGCCGAGCAGGAAATCGCCCTGATGCGCGGCGAACATTGCGAGCGCGTCGCGCGGTTCGGTCGCGAGAATGCGCTCCCAGTGATCGCAGGCGTCATGGAATCGGCCGCGCGTCCAGGCCTCGAGTGCCGCGACATGCGCGAGTTCCCGTGGGCCGAGTCCCTGCTCCAGCGCGCGCACGGCGCTCAGCGCGATTCGCGCCTGCGCGAGCAGCCCGCGCTCGGTCGAGAGCGCATAGAGCGAGCCTTTGAGAATCTGGGGCATCGCGAACACAGGATCGAGCGCGAGCGCGGTGTCCGCCTCGGCAACCGGGTCGCGGTCGAAGGCGAGGACTTTCCACAGCGCGCGATCGAATGCGCGGACCGCCGACGAATCGCCGGTCCTTTGCGTTACGCCGAACTGATCGACCTCCGGCATTGTCCATGCCTCGTGCTGCTGAGCGATGCCCAGTCTAGCATCGGGGCGCGGCCCGGCCGCTAAGTTGCGGTCGGCGCCGGCGTCAGGCTTGCGTCGAGCGACGGCCGCGTAATACGCCGAGGCTGCCCACTAACAGCGTGAGACCGGCGATGGCCGAGGCGGGATCGATCTCGGGCGCGACGGTCGCGGTCCAGGTGCCTGCTTGCTTGACGCTTTCGCTGATAGGCTGGCAGGGGCTGGGTTGGCCGGGTGCGGGCTCACAGGCGGCACCGAAGGTCTCTTGCATGTACCAAGCCCCGCTATTGGAGATCGTGGCGTCCAGCAACGTCTGGGTGTTCGTGCCGGGAGTCCCGGTGAAGTCGATGTTGATGTCCCAGGCTGAGACGTGGCCTTTGACCGTACTGAATTGGAAGGTCGCACCGCCGTACTCGACCATGCCGCCCAGCGTATAGCCGCAACTGGGGCACAAGGAGTCATAGCCGGCGCCATAGCCCAGGTTGCCGAAACTGAACTCGCTCGGCGATACCAAGATATCGTGGCCGTTTTGTGGAAGTGGCGTGTTCAAGGTGATCGTGCCGCTGAAGTCACCGTTCGAGTAATCCAGCGTCACCTGCGCCTGCGCGGCCAGTGGGCCGATCAGCAATGCAGCAGCCAACCATCCGAGGATCTTGTTATTCATGATGCGTACCTCCCGTGTGCGCAATCAGCTCATCCGTCCCGACGACACTTAAACAAACGCTGAGCCACGCGTCAAATTCTGTGGGCCGCAGGGCAACGACGCCCCGCCCAGCGAGGCGGCAGGGCGCAAATCGAGCAGGCAGGCGCGGATTCGAACACGTTAGGTTAAATCGACCGACGAGACTTTCGGGGCACAGCCCCCGGGTTACAGAGATTCTGCGGTTTTATCGGGCTGTGGCCGTTGGAGTTATCGGCAGCAAGCGTGGAAGCTTTAGCGGCCACGTTCGGAATCGTGAGAGAGCCTGCGATCCGAGAACTCTGCGAATTTCTCATCCATCAACCGTGCGCAAGTTCAAATAATGCGCCGCAGATTGTTTCTAATCTTTCGTCATTCTTCCTCTGAGGATGAGATGACATGGGATGGATTGCACTGCCGGACGAGTTGAAAACTTTTGTCAGTCCCCACGGCCGGCGCGCCGCGGTGACGGTGTTCAAGGGCCGAGTCGCCGGCACGTCGACGTGGAGTGAAACGCATGTCACGAGCAGCGGCGGTGGCGGCTCCGGCTACGTTGATCCGCAACATGGTGGCCACATCCAGGTGCAGGCGCCCGTCATTAGTTCTTACGTCACCGAGAATCGCGAGTTCTTTCTGACCGATGGCGGCAAGGAGCAGAGCTACAAATTCACCAATGCCGACTTTCCGATCAGAGAGGGGCACGTCGTCTCAGCCATTTACGTCGCGCCGGACAAGACGAGACCATTGGTCGCGTGCGCAGTGAACCACGCCACGGATCAAAGGATTGCCCTGATCCTGGCGAGGTCGGTGTGGGACCGGTTGACCAACACCCTGGAGGTGTACAAACGAAACTTCGTCGAGTTCACATGCCATCCGATGATGATCTTCTTCGTAAGCATCGTCGACGTTTTCTTCGTCGGCTTGGAACGATGTGCGATCTTCGCGGGAATCGCAGGCGCGATTCGCGTCTATACCCATTTCTGGGACAAGTGGGTCGTCAGAAACTGCGCTAACGCGCTCGGCGCTCATCTGGAAGCCGTGGCGAAATTCGTGGCTGCGACTCCTCTGCAAGATGAGCAGTTGCGACCACACGAACTGAGCCCACCGATCGCCCCGGTTTACGCAGCTGCGCCCGCCTCACGACTTGCGGCGGCGGGGCGATGACTGTGACAACTCCGTTTTACTCGTCTGAGGTGTTCACGTCAGCGGACGCCTCTCCCATCACTTCTGAAAAAGGAAACTCTATGAAACTGTTGAATCTTGTTGCCGTCGGCGTCGCCTGCAGCTTGGCAGGTTGTGCGAGCTCCGGGACCCACGTCACCGCCGAGCAAGCATCCGCTTTCCAAGTCGGGACCACTACGGAAGCTGATGTCATCTCCAAGCTGGGCGAGCCGAACATGGTCTCCACGAACCCGGACGGGACGAAGATCGACACCTATATGCATGTCGCGTCGTCTGCTAACGCTGTGAACTACATCCCGGTCGTCGGCTTATTCGCTGGTGGGGCGAAGTCCTCCTCGGAGACGGTCAACTTCACATTCGATTCTCACAATATTCTCAAATCCACCTCGTCGAACAGGACGAACGTGAACGTGAATACCGGCTTGGCCAATCAGAATTGAACGGGGCTACGCTGGCGGATGGAACCGCCAGCACGGGCATGCGCGGGGCAAGAGGTCCGTCGGCGGAGGCATTCGATGTAGCTGGTTACGCGGCCTTCGTGTTGTGGGCGGTCCGCTGCTGCTGCGGCCGCGCGTTGCCGTTCCGCGAGGCGGATGCTGGCCCATTTCTTGATCAACGGCGCCGAATCGACCAGGAACAGCGGCTGTTGGACAAAGCAGATCGCCCGATTGCCTGACCAGACCGGCAGAACGATGACATAAGGCGTTCACGAACACCGTGCGTTCCCGCCCCTAGCGCTCGGCGGCGATGTGGGCGCGGTAGAGGCGGGGGAAGGGGAGGGAATGCGGGACGGTCGCGGGCTGGCCAGCGGCTTCCTTTTGGGCGGTAGGGACAGTTTGAAGTCTCGTCATGATGGGCTCCAGTGGTGTGTGAAAACGGACCTGGATGCCTCGCGCAGCTTTTCACGTGAGGCCCGCCGCGAAGACGCAACCCCTTGATTTCATGGCGCTCCCTACGAGATTCGAACTCGTGTTACAGCCTTGAGAGGGCCGTGTCCTAGGCCTCTAGACGAAGGGAGCCTGAGCATGACGGATGGGCGCGGATCATAACCGCCCCTGACCTGAGAGGGCTGGTAGTATACGGACCAATTTTTTGGACTCAAGCGGAACCCACTTTTTTGAACGACCACGTGATTCCGACGCAACCCGTCGTCATCCCCCGATCCGAGCACCCGATTTCCCGCTCGGCGATCTCATCCAACGCCCTCAAAGTGCTCTACCGCCTCAATGAGGCGGGTTATCAGGCCTTTTTGGTGGGTGGCGCCGTGCGTGACCTGCTGCTCGGGATCCGGCCCAAAGACTTCGACGTGGCCACCAACGCCCTGCCTGAGGAAGTCCGGCGGCTGTTTCGTAACTGTCGCCTGATCGGCAGGCGGTTTCGGCTTGCCCACGTGCATTTCGGCAGCGAAATCATCGAGGTTGCGACCTTTCGTGCGGCGGCGGCGCCGGAGCGGGAGGATCCCCCGGAAGGCGAGAACGAGGACGGCGTCGAGGGAGACAACGAGATCCCGGCGGACGTCGACACGGAGCACCGGGCCGTCGACGAGACGGGCCGCATCCTGCGCGACAACATGTACGGCTCGATCGACGAGGACGTCTGGCGCCGCGACTTCACGGCCAACGGTCTCTATTACAACGTCGAGGACTTCTCGGTCTGGGATTTCGTCGGGGGCGTCGAGGACGTGCGCGCGCGACGGCTGCGGCTGATCGGCGATCCGGATGATCGTTATCGCGAAGATCCGGTGCGCATGCTGCGAGCCGTGCGCTTTGCGGCGAAATTGAATTTCACGATCGAACCCCGCACCGAGGAGCCGATCGGCCGTCTCGCCTACCTTCTCGACGGTGTCCCGGCCGCGCGTCTGTTCGACGAATCCTTGAAGCTGTTTCTGTCCGGTTTCGGCGCGCCGGCGTACCGTTTGCTGCGCCAGTACAGCCTGTTCGATCACCTGTTCCCGCGCTCGGCGGCGGCTTTCGCGTTGCCGCCCTATGCGTACGCGAGCGACATGCTGGAGATCGGGCTGGTCAATACCGATGCGCGCATCGCCGAGGACAAGCCGGTCACGCCGACGTTCTTGTTCGCGCTGCTGCTGTGGGGCGCTGTGCTGCGTGAAATGAACGAACTCGATGGCGGACCCAGCCCTGACCTGGCTGTCCTGATGCAGGCCTGCGACACCGTGCTGCGCGCTCAGCAGCTGCGGATCGCGATTCCGCGCCGTTTTGCGGCGCCGATGCGCGAACTCTTGATGCTTCAGCCGCGCTTCAATCGGCGCAGCGGCGTGAAATCCCTGGCCCTCATGCAGCACCCGCGATTCCGCGCCGCCTTCGACTTCTTGCTCGTGCGCGCCCAGGCCGGCGCCGCCGATCCGGAACTCGCGCAGTGGTGGACCCAGATCCAGACCTTGCCGCAAGACCAACGCGTGCAGATGGTTCAAGCGCGACCGCCCGAGGCGCACGTCGAGGGCGGCACGGCTGGGGCTCCGGCCAAACGCCGGCGCCGGCGGCGACGGCGAGGCGGCCCCGCCGCGACCTGAGGTGTCCGTGGCCGCCGACGACCGCGCGATTTGGCGTCCGGCTTACGTCGCGATCGGCAGCAACCTCGATGATCCCGTCCGCCAGGTGCGCGAGGCCTTCGAGCGTCTCGCGGGCCTCGCTGCCACGCGTCTCGAAGCGCGCTCCCGTCTCTATGCGACCAAGCCCTTGGGACCGCAGGATCAGCCGGATTTCATCAATGCGGTCGCGGGCTTGCTCACGCGCTTGGCGCCACGGCAGTTGCTCGGGGCGCTGCTCGAACTCGAACGGGCCATGGGTCGGCAGCGCGCGCAGCGCTGGGGTCCGCGGATCATCGATCTCGATCTTCTCTGGCAGCTGGGCCCACCGATCGCCGAAGCCGATCTCAGCATCCCGCATCCGGGAGTGTCTGCGCGCAACTTCGTGCTGTATCCTCTGGCGGACATCGCGCCGTCTCTGCGCATCCCCGGGATGGGTACCGTCCTCGAGATGCGGCGCGCGGTCGGGGATGCGGGCCTGACCGTCTTGGATTTGGGTATTGGAACCTGAAGGGGTAGAGCGAGCATTTCTACGTGAGCGCAAGTCCGCACCGATTCATCGTCATCGAAGGGCCCATCGGCGTCGGCAAGACGAGCTTGACGCGCCGGCTCGCCAAGTCCCTGGGTGGCCAGCTCGTGCTCGAACAGGCCGACGAGAATCCCTTTCTCGAGCGTTTCTACCGCAACCCGCGCGCGGCGGCATTTCAGGCGCAGCTGTTCTTTCTGTTTCAGCGGGCGCGCCAGCTCGAAGAAGTCCGGCAGGAAGATTTGTTCGGGGCCGTGCGGATCGCCGATTACCTGCTCGAGAAGGACCGGCTGTTCGCGCGCGTGACGCTCGACGATGCGGAGTACGGGCTGTACGAACGTGTGTACGAGCGCATCGTCGTCGACGCGCCGAAGCCGGATCTCGTCGTGTACTTGCAGGCGCCCGTGGACGTCTTGGTCGACCGGATCGCGAAGCGCGGCATTCGCTACGAGCAATACATCGAGCGTGCCTATCTCGAGAAGCTGACCCAGGCGTACGCGCGCTTCTTTCACAGCTATGACGCCGCGCCGCTGTTGATCGTCAACGCCGCCTCGATCGATCCGGTCAACAACGAGGCGGATTATCAGCTGCTCTACTCAGAGATCGTGCGCGCGCGGCGCGGGCGGCATTTCTTCAATCCCGCGGGCAGTTTGCTGCCGGCGGGCTAGCCCCGACCCGAGCCGGCAGCCACCCACGATGGAAATCGTCACACGCAGCAGCACGGTCCATGATCGAGTCGCTCTGTGGCGCGCGGCCGGCGAGCGCGTGGCCTTATTGCCGACCGCGGGCACCCTGCACAAAGGTCATCTGCGTCTCGTCGCCGAAGCCCAGGAACGGGCCAGGCGAGTCGTCGTCAGCGTCTTCGCGCCGGCGGCCGGACGCGATGCCCTGCTCAGCGAGACCGACCGCGAACTCCTGACAAACGTCGGCGCCGATCTCGTGTTTGCGCCGCCGATCCAGGAGATGTATCCGCTCGGCACGACGGCTGCGACGAGCGTCGCGGTGCCGCTGACGATGCCGCCGCTCGGCGACAGCGGCCCGGTCGATACTGCGGCCGGCCTCACGCAGCTGCTGAAACTGCTGCATCTCGTCGTGCCCGCCATTGCGGTGTTCGGTGAGCGCGATTTCCAGCAGCTCGTGGCTGTGCGCCACATGGTCGCCGATCTGCTCATCCCGGTCGAAATCCTGTCCTTCGAAACGCTGCGCGAAAGCGATGGCCTGGCGCTGGCCTCGAGCAATCGACTCTTGAGCGCCGAGCAGCGCCGCGTCGCGCCGGGTCTTTATTCGATGCTGAGCCAGATCGGTCGTCTGATCGACGCCGGCGACCGCGATTACTCCGCGCTCGAACAGCGCGGTTGCTCGTCCCTCGTGGCGGCGGGTTTCGAACCCGAGTATTTCGCGATTCGCGCAGCACGCGATCTGTCGCCGGTCCACGGCAAGACCCGGGACCTGGTGCTGCTCGCGGGCGCCAAGCTGGGGACCACGAGGCTCATCGACAATCTACGCGTGCGGCTCATCGACCGGTATTGAGCCGGCTCGCCGCGGTACCTGGTGTTGGGCAAGAGCCCATTGCACGTGCTCGCGCACGAGTGCGCTGGGGTCATCGGCGCGCGCCGCCAGTGCCGCGAGCGTCGCCGTCGTCGTGGGTGCGTTCCCGAGCGCCACGGCGAGATTGCGCAACCAGCGTTCGTAACCGATGCGGCGGATTGCGCTGCCTTCCGTCTTGGCGAGAAACTCCGCGTTCGTCCACGCAAACAAGTCGCTGAGGGCCGCGTCATCGAGGCCGTGGCGTGGCGCGAAATCGGCCTCTGCGGTCGGCTGCGCGAATTTGTTCCAGGGGCAGGCGAGTTGGCAGTCGTCGCAGCCGTAGATGCGGTTGCCGATGGCGCGTCGAAATTCCACCGGGATGGCGCCGGCGAGTTCGATCGTGAGATACGAGATGCAACGCCGGGCATCGAGCCGATAGGGCGCAACGATCGCCCCGGTCGGACAGGCGGGCAGGCAGGCGCTGCAGGTGCCGCAATGCGCGCTCGCGGGCACATCGGGCGGCAGCGCGAGATCGACGTAGATCTCGCCGAGAAAGAAATACGAGCCGGTATCACGGTCGATGAGATTCGTGTGTTTGCCGATCCAGCCGAGACCGGCATCGCGGGCTAGCGCGCGCTCGAGCACCGGCGCGCTGTCGGTGAAGACGCGGTAGCCGAACGGACCGACGGCCTCGCGGATACGCTCCGCGAGGCGCTGCAACCGCTTGCGCATGAGCTTGTGGTAATCGCGTCCGAGGGCATAGCGCGACACATAAGCCTTGTCCGGACTGCCGAGGATGCTCTCGGCGACGGCCGCCGCCGGCCAGTAGTTCAGCGCCAAGCTCAGGCAGCTCACGGTGCCGGGGACGAGTTCCGCCGGGCGGCTGCGCTTCAGGCCGTGCCGGCTCATGTATGCCATCTCGCCCTGAAAGCCCGCTTCCAGCCAGGCGAGCAGATGCGCTTCGTCGGCGGACAGGTCGATCGCCGCGATCCCGAGACGCGCGAAGCCGAGTTCTGCGGCCCAACGGTGCAAGTCCGCGACGAGGGCGCTCGGGGAAACCGGTTCTGGCGTGGAGGCGGGCATGCGGCGCGCTCAGTATAATCGGCGCGACATGATCGATTCGGCATTGCAGCTGCGTTTGAATGGCCCCGAGACGACCGAAATCCTGGGGCTGGCCCTGGCGCATGCCTTGCCGTCCCTGGCCTCAGGTCCCGCAGTATGCTACCTGCGCGGTGAACTCGGTGCCGGTAAGACGACCTGTGTGCGCAGTGTGCTGCGCGCGCTCGGGGTCACCGGGACCGTGCGCAGCCCGACCTATACCCTGATCGAGACCTACCCCGCCGCACCTCTCGAATGCGTGCACGTCGATCTATACCGCCTGCGCGCTTCTCTGGATCTCGAGGACTTAGGCCTGCGCGATTACTGGACGCCCCAGCATCTGATCTTGATCGAGTGGCCCGAGCGGGGAGGCGATGCGCTGGCGCCGCCGGATCTCGAGCTCGATCTCGGCTACACCGATACCGGCCGCGAAGCCGCCGTGCGTGCCGCTAGCCCGCTCGGGGCACATTGGCTCGCGCTGTTGCGGAATGACACTAGAATTACACGCTATCTATCTAATTTGACTTGAAAAAAACTTCGAGGAGGCGTTAACTTGCGAGGCCATGAAATCGCCTCGCTGTCTGCTCTCCTGCTGTGCCTTGCTCGGCCTCGTGCTGAGCCTGCCGGCGCGCGCCGTCGATGTACGGGACGTTCGGCTCTGGGCGGGCCCGGACAATACCCGGGTGGTGTTGGATCTCTCGGGCAGTGCGCGCCATACGATGCTTGTGCTACACCATCCTGACCGGATCGTGCTCGACTTGCCCGGCGTTGGGTTGCGGCCGGGTGCTCACGCCCGATCGACCGGCGCCGTGCGCAGCCTGCGATTCGCGCGTCGCTCAGGGGGCACCCTGCGGATCGTCATCGACTTGGCGCATCCCGTGCGCGCGGACAGCTTTCTGACGGCCCCGAACGATCGCTATGGGTATCGTCTGGTCGTGGACCTCGCCGGCGGTTCGCCGGGCGCGCCGCAAGCCGCGATGGCGCGTCCGCCGGCGGCGCGACCCCCAAGCCTCTCGTCGTCCGCGAGCGTGGCGACCTCCGCCATCGCAGTGCCGGTCAAACCCGAACACGCGCCGGCCGACGCGCGCGATCTGATCGTCGCGATCGATGCCGGCCATGGCGGCGACGATCCCGGGGCGATCGGCAAGAACGGCACGCGCGAGAAGGACATCGTCCTCGCAATTGCCCGGGAGTTGTTCAACCGCGTCAATGCCGAACCCGGCATGCGTGCCGTGCTCACCCGCGACGGCGACTACTTCATTCCCCTGCGCGGGCGCATGCAACGCGCGCGGGCGCGGCAGGCGGACCTGTTCGTCTCCATCCACGCGGATTCGGTCGTCGACCGGCGTGTCGACGGCTCCTCGGTCTACATTCTTTCGCAGCGGGGCGCGAGCGACGAGGCGGCGCGCTGGCTGGCGGAGCGGGAAAACGCTTCCGATCTGATCGGCGGCGTATCCCTGGACGACAAGGACGACGTGCTCGCCTCGGTGCTCCTGGATTTATCCCAGTCGGCGGCCCTGAGCGCGAGCGAGACCGCGGCGGAGAGCGTCCTGCACGAACTCACGCAGGTCGGCGAGGTGCGCAAGCCCCAGGTGCAGCAGGCTCGCTTCATGGTCCTGAAATCCCCGGATATTCCGTCGATGCTGGTGGAAACGGCGTACATCTCCAACCCCGAAGAGGAGCAGCGTCTGCGCGAGCATGCGCATCAGGCGAAGCTCGCCGAGGCCATACGCCAGGGCATTCACGATTATTTTTATGCGAACCCGCCACCCGGCACCCACGTCGCGCAGCTGGTGGCGCTGTCCTCGCAGCGGACGGTCCCGACGGGCTTGATGGCGGGCGGGCACTAGCGCGCCCGAAGGGGCAATATGCGACGATAGAGGGCTAGCGAGGCTGCCCTTGAACATTCAAATCCTACCCGACGAACTGATCGACCAAATCGCTGCCGGCGAGGTCATCGAGCGCCCGGCTTCAGTCGTCAAGGAACTCGTGGAGAATGCGCTCGACGCGCGCGCGCGGCGCATCGAGGTCGACATCGAGCGGGGTGGGGCGGCACTGATCCGTGTCCGCGATGACGGCATCGGCATCGAACCCGGGGAACTCGCGCTCGCGCTGACCCGCCACGCCACCAGCAAGATCGCCTCGCTCGTGGACCTCGAACATCTCGTCAGTTTGGGGTTTCGCGGCGAGGCCCTGCCGAGCATCGCCTCGGTCGCGCGCCTGAGCATCACGACGCGCAGTGCCGGCGCCGCGCACGCCTGGAGCGTGACTGCGCGCGAGGGCGGACCTCAAGCGCCGCAGCCGGCCGCCCACCCCCCGGGCACGAGCATCGAAGTGCGCGATCTGTTTTTCAACGTGCCCGCGCGGCGCAAATTTCTCCGTGCCGAACAGACCGAGTTCCAGCACATCGGCCGCATGCTCGAGCGCCTCGCGCTGTCGCGCTTCGACGTGGCCTTTTCGCTGACTCACAACGGCAAACGTGTCTGGACGCTCGCGCCCGCGCTGTCCGCCGCCGATCGCCTGCAGCGGGTCGCTGAACTCTGCGGCGAGGAGTTCGCGGCCCACGTCATCGAAATCCAGCACGAGGCGGAGGCCTTTCGCTTGTCGGGCTGGCTCGGAATGCCGACGTTCTCGCGCAGCCAGACGGATTTGCAGTTCGCATTTTTGAACGGCCGCTACATCCGCGACAAGCTGCTTGCCGGAGCGGCGCGGATGGGCTACCAGGACGTCATGTTCCACGGCCGCTTCCCGGCCTACCTGGTCTATCTCGAGATGGCCCCGGAGTTCGTCGACGTCAACGCGCACCCCCAGAAGCTCGAGGTGCGCTTCCGCGATTCGCGTCGCGTGCATGAATTCGTGTTCCGCACCGTCGAAGCCGCGCTCGCGTCCACCCGGCCCATGGGCGACAGCGCGGGCAGCGCCCCGGTCGATTGGCTCACCGCGAGCGCCGCCTACTCCGGGAGCGGCACTTACGCCGGGGGCGGCGCACACCGGGACCCGCGCGGGCCCGAGACCCAGAGCCGATTTCACCTGCCCGAAATGCGCGCGCCCGCGCCGCCCGCCGACCGCTATCGGGATCTGCTCGAGGTGCGCGAGGGGAGCCCGGCGACCAACGGCGCCCTGAACGCACCGACCGACGTACCGCCGCTCGGATTCGCGATCGCCCAGTTGCACGGGGTCTACATCCTCGCGCAGACGGCCGACGGCATGGTACTCGTCGACATGCACGCAGCCCACGAGCGCATCCTCTATGAGCGCACCAAGAAGCTGTTGCAGGGGCAAACCGCGCAGCAGGCTCTGCTCGTTCCGGAGATCATCAAGCTGAGTCCGGCGCAGGCCGATGCCGCCGAGGCCCATGCAGGAGAATTCGCGGCCTTGGGGTTCGAACTGGGGCGCTTGGCACCGGGTGAAATCGCCCTGCGCGCGGTTCCCTGTCTGCTCGTCGGGCGCGACCCCGCGGCGCTCGTGCGCGACGTGTTGTCGGATTTGCTCGAAGCGGGCCGCTCGCGGCGCGTCGAGCACGCCATCGATCATCTGCTGGCGACCTCGGCCTGCCATGCCTCGGTGCGCGCGCGGCGGCAGCTGAGCGTGGTCGAGATGAACGCGCTGCTGCGCGAAATGGAAACGACCGACCGAGCGGATCAGTGCAACCACGGCCGGCCAACCTGGGTGCGCTTGTCGCTCGCGGATCTTGACCGGCTATTCCTGCGCGGGCGCTGATGCGCCGCGCGGCCGTGCTGCTCCTGGGGCCGACCGGCGTCGGCAAGTCCGACCTGGCGCTGGCGCTCGTCGAGCGTCTACCGCTCGAGATCATCAGCGTGGATTCGGCGCTGGTCTATCGCGGCATGGACATCGGCACGGCCAAGCCCGCGGCGGCGGTCCGCGCCCGGGTCCCCCACCATTTGATCGACATACGCGAACCGACGGGGGCCTATTCGGCGGGGGAGTTCGTGCGCGACGCGGTGCTCGCCATGGAGGCGATCTGGGCTAGGGGACGGCTGCCGCTGCTGGTTGGGGGCACGATGCTCTATTTCCATGCCTTGACCGAGGGAATCGCCGACCTGCCGGAAGGGGATGGCGCCGTGCGCGCCGAGATCGATGCGCAGGGTCGGGCCGGCGGCTGGCCGGCGGTGCACGCGGAACTGGCGCGGATCGACCCGGAAGCCGCGGCGCGCATCCACGGCAACGATCCGCAGCGTATTCAGCGGGCCCTCGAGGTCTACCGTCTGACGGGCCAGACGATCAGTTCCCTGCAAGGCGCCCGCCGCCGGCCGCTCGCCGACGTGGAATGTTTCGAGATCGCCATCGAGCCCAGCGATCGCCAGGCGCTGCAGCGACGCCTCGCCGACCGGTTTCGGGCCATGCTCGCGACGGGATTTCTGGACGAGATGCGCGCGTTGTTCGCCCGGGGTGACCTCAGCGGGGAACATCCGTCGATGCGGGCTGTCGGATACCGGCAGATGTGGGAATTCCTGCAAGGTGGTTTGACATTGCCCGAGGCGGAGGCGGCGGCCATTGTGGCGACGCGACAATTGGCCAAGCGGCAACTGACTTGGATGCGTCGCCGCGAACCGGATGCACGCTTCGATTGCTTGCATCCGAATGTGGCGGACTTGGTGTCGGACGCACTGTCGAAGAGCATATTTGCAGAGTGGTCATAGGTTTATGGTTTGTCGCTACCCACTGCCGCTGTGCTAGGATTCCTCGGTAGATGTTCACGTAGCGTAGGGACGCGAGACGTCTGGACAAATGACACTAAAAATAAGGAGCTCAACCCATGGCCCGTGGCCAGTCTCTGCAGGATCCCTTCTTGAACGCGCTCCGCAAAGAGCGTGTTCCGGTCTCCATCTATCTCGTGAACGGTATCAAGCTGCAAGGACAGATCGACTCATTCGACCAGTTCGTCGTACTCCTGCGGAACAGCGTCAGCCAGATGGTGTACAAGCATGCGATTTCGACCGTCGTGCCGGCTCGCAACGTCCGCCTGCCGACCGGCGAGGATGGCGAAGTGACGGAACCGGCGATCGTCGAGTGAGCGGCAGGCGCTCTGCAGTTGTTTGAGCGCCCGCGCGGTGGCGAACGCGCCGTTTTGGTTGGCGTCGGAATCGGGCACCCGGTAGATCCCAGCGACACCTCGGAGTTTCGCGCCTTGGCGGCGTCCGCCGGCACGATCGGCGTTGGTCTCGTGCTCGCCAATCGTGCGCGACCCGATCCGAAATACTTCGTCGGCTCCGGTAAGGCGGAGGAAATTCGCGCCTGCGCCGAGGAGAACGATGCAGAGCTCATCCTGGTCGATCAGACCCTCTCGCCCAGTCAAGAGCGCAACCTCGAAAAGCTCACGAACCGCCGCGTCCTCGACCGCAACGGCTTGATCCTCGACATCTTCGCGCAGCGCGCGCGCAGCTTTGAAGGCAAGTTGCAGGTCGAACTCGCGCAGTTGTCGCATCTGGCGACCCGGCTCGTGCGCGGTTGGACCCACCTCGAACGCCAGAAAGGCGGCATCGGTCTGCGTGGCCCCGGTGAAACGCAGTTGGAGACCGACCGACGCCTGATCGCGAAGCGCATCCGAACCTTGCGGACGCGGCTGGAGAAGCTGGGTCTGCAGCGCGAGACCGGGCGGCACGTGCGCCGCGAAGTGCCGGTGCCCACGGTCGCCCTCGTCGGCTACACCAACGCCGGCAAGTCCACGCTGTTCAATGCCCTGACGGGCTCGACCACCTACGTCGCCGACCAGTTGTTCGCGACCTTGGATCCCACGGTGCGGCAGATGAAGCTCGACGGGGTCGGCACCCTCGTACTCGCGGACACCGTCGGCTTCGTGCGAGAGCTGCCCCACGAGCTGGTCGCGGCGTTTCGTTCCACCTTGCAGGAGGCCCGCGAGGCCGACCTGCTGCTGCATGTTGTCGATGCCGGAGATCCGGCGCGCAACGAACGTATCGAACAGGTCCGCAACGTGCTCACCGGCATCGGCGCGGGCGACCTGCGCCATCTGCTGGTGTTCAACAAAATCGATTTGATCGACGAGCGGGCGCGGGTCCTGCTCGGTTCCGATGGGCTGCCCACGCAGGTCTGGTGCTCGGCGACCACGGGCGAGGGGCTGCCCGAGCTGCGCGCCGCGATTGCTGGCGCCGTGCGGCCCCACCGGATCCGCTGTACCGTGCACTTGAGCCTCAAGGCCGCCGCGGTTCGTTCCGCGCTCTACGGTCGGGATGCCGTCCGGGCCGAGCGCCAGCAGGACGATGGTGGATGGGAGATCGAGATCGAAATGGATTCGAACGAGATCGCCAAATTGATGGGCAGCCCCGGCGTCGATCTGGTGGATAATGCCGAGAAGCGCGTGGCTTGAGAACGCTTGTGAGCAGCCTACCGGCTCCCTAGAATGGCCGGCTCTGCACTTGACTACCCCTCTTCATAAACAGCAACTTACATTAGGCATTAGCATGGCTTGGAACGAACCTGGCGGCGAGAAACGCAACCCGTGGAATCGCCCGCAGCAGTCGCAGAACGACTTGGACGATGTCTTGCGCAACATTCAGCGGCGGCTCTCCTCGTTTTTCGGCAAGAGCGGGGTCGGCGGCGGCGCGCCGCGGCAGTCCAACGCGGGCAAGGGCTTCATCGCCTTCCTCGTCGTGCTGGGCGTCGTCTGGCTGGGCAGCGGCGCGTATCGCGTCGATGCCCAGGAGCGTGCAGTGATCCTTCGCTTCGGCAAGTACGTGTCGACCGCGGGTCCCGGCTACAACTGGCATTTGCCGTGGCCGATCGAGACCAGCACGATCGTCAACGTCTCCCAGGTCAACAGCATCGACGACGATGCCACCATGCTGACGGCGGACACGAATCTCGTCGAAGTCCAATGGGCGGTCCAATACACCCAGCCCGATCCGTTCAAGCTGCTGTTCAGCGTGCGCAACGTCGAAGAGACGCTCAATCAGGTCTGCGAAAGCGCGATGCGCGAGGCCATCGGTCAGTCCTCGCTCGACCAGGCGCTCGCCTTCGATCCCTCGATCACCGACCGCGCCCGCGCGCTGCTGCAGAAGTCCCTCAACGCCTATGGCATGGGGATCAGCATCGTCGGCGTGCGGCTGAACCAGGTCGGCGTTCCCGACGCCGTCCAGGATGCGCAGCGCGATGCGATCAAGGCCGACAAGGACCGGCAGCGCTACCAACAAGAGGCGGAAATCTACCGCAACGACGTCGTGCCCCGTGCGCGTGGCGCCGCGGCGAAGGAGTTGCAGGACGCCCAAGCCTACAAGCTGCAGGTGATCGCGCTCGCACAGGGCGAAACCGCGCGCTTCGACCAGGTTCTGGCGCAGTACGATCATGCCCCGGCGGTGACGCGCGAACGCATGTACATCGACACGATGGAGAGCATCTACAAGAATTCGCGCAAGGTGTTCTTGGACGCGAAGTCTGGAACGAACAACATGATGTACCTGCCGCTCGACAAGCTCATGGTGCAACCGCCGGGATCGATTTCGCTGCCGAACGACACGATGACCGTCGCGCCGCCGGTCAAAGTCCCCGACGTGCAGGTGACGCCGCCAGAGGACCCGTCGCGCGCGCGGGGAGTACGCTGATGCAGAACCGCATTCTGTACATACTCCTCGCCTTGGTCGCCGTGATCCTGATCGGGCGCGCCAGCGTGTTCACCGTCAGTGAGGGCGATCTGGCGATCAAGTCGACCGGTGGCGACATCATCGATGCCGACTATGCGCCGGGTCTGCATTTCAAGATTCCGCTGGTCAACGAAGTCACCAAGTTCGACCGACGCATCGTGACCCATCAGTACACGCAGGAGCGCTTTCTCACCAGCGAGCAGGAACAACTCGTCGTGGACTTCTACATCAAATGGCGCATCGGCGATCTGCGCAAGTATTACCTCGCGACCGGCGGCGTCGAGGACGTGGCCAACGCCCGCTTGGGCGAGACCATCAAGGACAGCATCAAGACGGTCGTGACCCAGCGCACCCTGCAGCAGGTGATCACCGCCGATCGCGCCGCGTTCACGGATGCGACCATGAAGAGCGCGAGTCCCGCAGCGGAGCAGCTGGGGGTCGATCTCGTCGATGTGCGCATCACCAAGATCGACCTGCCGCCGCAGGTGCGCGATTCGGTCTTCGATCGCATGCGCGCGACCTTCAAGGCCCAGGCGGCGAAGCTGCGTGCGGAGGGCGTCGAGGTCTCCGAGACCACGCAGGCCGAGGCCAACAAGGAACAGACCGAGCTCCTGGCCGACGCGGCCC
>Ga0116226_10000446_pt1 | contig 35030 bp, 25 predicted proteins | sample S1TSphfallax_FD_89692 | JGI IMG/M metagenome (GOLD analysis project Ga0116226, IMG submission 89692) | Host-associated microbial communities from peat moss isolated from Minnesota, USA - S1T2_Fa - Sphagnum fallax MG | ecosystem: Host-associated > Plants > Peat moss > Unclassified | place: USA...
AATGGATTTTTTAATTTCCAATTGATAATACCGGTAAGCAGAGCACCGGCAGATAATAATCCATTAAGTATTGATTGAAAAATTTTCACATTATTCTCCGTACATTAAAGGCCATCCCGATAGATAATTATAGGTGGCAGGGGTTGAAGTTGCTAACATTTCTGCTTTCTTTGCTTCTGCTACAGAGAAAATAGAAATGTCTGATGCTGCTGCTGCTTGAAAAATCTGACCGGCTAATGTCGGTGTCATAAGAACAAAATCTCCCGACATAGTTTTCCACATAATACCAGAGGGCATATTTGCGCCCATCATTGTTAGTGCGAGTTGCTGAATTCGTGATGTATCATCTGAGTGAAACCAATAATTGCCCACCTTGTATCCACCGGTAGTCTTACGTCTATCTCTCTCACCTTGTATTAGTAACCACATACTATCATAATCAGATTGTTGTGGATAAGGTGTCTGACTAAAACTACCATTGCTGTATAACCATCCAACGCTTACAGTGGAATTATCCGGTAAAGGAATCCAAACTATATCCGGTGTAAACATTTGGGTTATATCGCCGTCTGTAGAAAATAATTCTGCAACAGCCCCGTTATATATTCTTGCGTACTGAGTCATTCTTTTACCTTAAGAGTATTCATAGATAATACATATGCCTGGCGAACCATTACCGCCTGCTGCTGCCGCATTTGCACCTGTATTCGCACGGCCGCCGCCACCTGCACCGTATCCATTTCCATTTTGGGAAGTAACGCCTGGCCCGGTCTGGTATGCGCCTGCACCAAAGACTGACGAGCCGCCGCCTCCACCTAAACTAGTTCCACCACTTAATGAGAACGACGGTGGTCCACAGGTTCCCGGAGACATTACAATATTTCCACCGGAGGGTAATCCTGATGATCCAAATACCGGAGTCGTGATATTGCTGGTAGTTGAAGCTATTAAATAGTAGCTTCCGGCCTGGGCGCCACCACCGCCAGGCGCCGACATTAGAGCACCAAAAGATGTGGTGCCACCGCTTGCACCGGTGCCGCCCGATGTACTTGTTCCGCCTGCACCAATTGTAATCGTTGCTCCGCTAAATCCAGTAGTAAATCTACCTTTTGCGTATGCGGCGCCGCCGCCGCCCGATGATATACCGGTATTGCCGGCGGTTACTGCAGGTAGTCCGGCACCGGCGCCACCCCCGCCCACTATTTCGACGATTATTGAATTGGTGCCAGTAGTTGGTGTATATGTCCCCGAAGATGTAAAGATCTGGACATTAAGAAGGCCACCCTTACCGGATATTGTGACTGCGCCGGTTGCACCGGATACAGAAATATTTGAACCTGCAACAATCGATGTAACCCCGGTATTTGCAATAGTTACGTTACCTGTTGCGCCGGAGACAGAAATACCTGTTCCTGCTAAATTACTCAATACACCCGTATTTGATATTAAAATTGCTCCAGAGAATCCAGAATATGCAGTGTTTGAGATTCCTGGGCCCGATGCAAATACCTCTGCTGTTAGATACCATTGTGTAGTTGATAAAGATACAAAATTATACGAACCCTGACTTACGCTATTAAGTCCTACATTGGTTCCAAGATTCTCTAATTGTGCGCCGAGACTTGGATAAATCATCATCACGGCGCCGGTTCTATTTTCGATGCTAATAAACTGACCGGCGGCAGTGGGTGCTGGAAGAATGACAGAGTTACCACCAGATGTCGCATTTACAATATTATATGCATAAGGTAATAATGTTGCAGTTGATTGCGTTGTGGCAGTTGCACCAATAGTTACATATCCTGTTGTTGAATTACTATTTGTGATAGTAATTGCACCTGCAGAATTAGCAACTACAATACCTGTTCCAGCAGACAATGTCGACTGTGTATAACCAGTTCCGTTTCCGATTAGTAATTGTCCATTTGACGGGGCTGTCGAAAGGCCTGTTCCACCGTTTGCCACATTTAATGTACCGGCGAGCGTAATCACACCAGAAGAAGTAACGGGGCCTCCGGAAGTTGTGAGTCCAGTTGTACCACCGGATACGTCTATCGACGATACTGAACCACCAAACGATAGCCAAGAAGTACCATTAAAGTATTCTAAAATCGTTGATTGATTATTCCATCGTAGCGCACCAGCTGCTGCTGAACCCGGTCGTTGTGCAGTTGTTCCAGATGGAAGTCCAATAGCACCGTTATTACCGAACGTCAACAACGTCGTATTAATCGGTGTTATTGTTTCATTGAGAATATCTAGATCCATTTATCCGTGACCTTTTGTAATTATACTATTTATCATAATGTTGATAAACAATAAAAATGCCCGGATTCCCGGGCATTTTTAAATAGTAGTTAAAAACTATTAATTAGTAACCTGAGCAAGTTCCACAGTTGCAACCCAGCGGATTGTCTGACTTGCATTGCCTGTAACAAGTATCTTTAACGAACCATTTGTAGTATCTGCTGATAGAACTGGATCATTAGCAGTTGTCAAACCTACACGAGCAATAGTGGTCTTTGAGGTCCCGACCATTGTAGTAGTGGCAGGAGATGCATCACGATAAATCATTGTTTGAAATACCCAAGATCCAAGAACACCAGGAGCATCTGTTCTACGTGCAATAACCTTAACAATTGCAGTCCAGGCTGATGTATTTGGAAGGGATAATCTCTGTGTACCGGCGGTGCCGTCAAGAAACAATTCTGTTGCAGTTGCATTAGTTGTAATATTTCTTAATACCGCTTCTAGGTCTTGTGCATCGCCTGGAGTTGCAAAGTTTCCATTAGCGTATGCACGGGCGCCATAGTTACCTGTTATTGTTGTTGTTGCGCCATTTCCTACAGCAAAAGAACCTGTTGCAGAAGCCGACGAACCTGATCCAATCGCTACAGCATTTGTGCCGGAGGCAACAGGTGCAGTAGGTGATGATGGATTTTCAACATATAACTTTAAAGGAAGATCAGAATATACCAATGAACGGAATGTCGGAACTGCAGTGCCGGTTGTTGGACCAGCAAATACTAAATTGGCATTCTGTGTATTAAGTGTAATAGCTGACGAAACTGCACCAGTTGCACCTGTTGCACCCGAAATAGACATAATCGAAGGAACTGTCTGTGAGAACGATAGAACGCCAGAATTTGCAATAGTAATTGCACCAGCAGTATTTGTAACTGTAATTCCTGTACCTGCAGTTAAAGTTGCTGCTACAGGAGCCGCGCCAGTTGAACCAATTAAAATCTGACCGTTAGTCGGTGCTGCAGTAGTTGTTAATAATCCTGCTGTACCAGAATATAAGAAGCTATTTGCTGTTAGGCTCGGAACTGCTAATGTGCCAGGTGCAATAATTGTGCTTGACAGAGAAAGCGTCGAAGTACCTGACGCGGTGGATACGTTGATTTGGTTGGTAGTTCCCGCTACTGCTTGTGTCGCTGCGGTATTAGCGATGGTAATTGAACCAGATCCGTTGGTTACAGAAACACCTGTTCCAGCTGTAATAGTTGTGCGAGTAAATCCTGTACCATTACCAATATCAATCTGACCATTTGTCGGAGTTGTCGCAAGACCTGTACCACCGTTCGCAACAGCCAATGTACCTGCAAGAGTAATTGCACCTGCGGTTGCTGTTGCTGGCGTTAGACCAGTTGTACCACCCGAGAATGTTAAAACCCCTGTATTAGCAATTGTAACTGCACCTGTTGCACCGGATACAGAAATACCTGTACCTGCTACAGCCGATGTGACGCCAGTGTTATTAATTGTTATCGATCCGGAACTACTTGTAATCCCGATAGAGGTACCGGCAGTAAGTGCTGCTGGAGTGTAAATATTTCCACTTGTACCAATAAGGATTTGACCGGCTGTCGGTGCAGTTGCTGTTCCTGTACCACCTAGTGTAGGAGAAACTGGATTCGATAGTGCAAATACATTACCAGTAAGCGTTAAACCTGTTCCCGCTGTATATGTCCCAGAACCAGAGAATTGTACAAAAACAACATTACTTGTTCCAACTGTTGGATTTGGAATTGTCTGAGTCCAACCAGTATCCGAAAGTGTAGTACCATTTGTGACATACATCGTTGCATTATTTAATTCAGCTGATGTATTTGCATCCGTAGTACGAGTAAGGACCCAATTTGTAGATGCAGAACCAAGGGTAGTTACTTGATAGATACCATTTTGTAATTGAGATGTTTGACTCTTAACAAGAATACGATCGTTTAATGCCGCGGTATAACCATCAGTTGCAAAAGCTGCTTGTGTTCCGGAATTAGTTAATGTTGCACCAACACCTGCAGTACCATTCGAATATGTAGCTGTTAAATTGGATACAGTGCCTGCAGCGACTGCTTGTTTCCATTCTAATCCAGCAATTGCTGCATCAACGTAACTCTTTGGAGTTGCATCTGATGCATTAACAGGTGATGGTAGTCCTGTTACAGTAACTCCTGATGTTCCGGGGAAAATAATAGACCCGGTCATTGAGCCACCCGATTCAGGTAGATAATATGTTCCAATAATACCAGTTAAATCAGATTGCGAAACATTTGTCGATGCAGTTACAAGACCCTTACCATTTGTGGTAATCTTTTGTAATAGATTTGTTACTGGGCCCGCATTAACCGTAGCAAGAGTAATAACTGAACCCGAAGTTGTAGCATCCCCCGAAAGATTGGCTGCAGCGGTTGCGAGTCCTTTAGCATTGAATGTTGCCGATGCAAAAGTCCCTACATTTGAATTAACTGTTGCAAGTGTTAAGGCCAAACCTGCGCCCGAAGAGGTGCCAGTAACGTCGCCAGTAACCGCAAGATTGGTTGCTGCTGTAACTAATCCCTTACCGTTAATTGTTGAAACTGCAAATTGACCAACATTTGAATTAACTGTTGCAAGAGTTGCAACAGATCCAGATGTTGTAATATCACCAGATAAATTTGCCGCGGCTGTTACTAAACCCTTATTATTCACAGTGACCGAAGCAAAAGTCCCTACGTTCGAATTAACTGTTGCAAGAGTTGTCGCGATGGTGCTTGTTCCAGAACCAGTGACGTCACCTGTTAAGGTAATTGTTGTTGTTCCAGTTGAGAACGGTGTCCAAGAATTATTAATGTAGCCTTCGACATCATTAATGTCGGTGTTATATCGTAAGGCGCCATTTGTCGGGGCGCTGGGACGATTTGACGTATTACCCAACGGAACTTCGATAGCTCCGTTACCACCAATCGTTAATAACGTCGTGCTGTCTGGTGTAATCGTTTCCGTCGTGAAGTCAAAATCCATATTTTTATATTTCCTGTTTGTTAATTAGTAACTTCGGTTGTTAGCACTGTGGCTACCCAACGAATTGTTTTTGCTGCCTGACCGGTAACGGTAATCTTTAGAGCACCATTTGATGTATCGGCTACAATATTTGCATCCCAGGGTGCATTTGTTTCACCTAGTATAGTCTTCGATGGATTACCGATAAATGTTACTGAAGCACCGGTAGTGTCCTTCATAATTGCACCTTCAAATTTATATGCTGCTCCGCCACCTGTCGCATCAGTTCTACGTCCTGCTATTAAGATAGAGAATGTGAATACAGAATTATTAGGAATAACTAAAGGTTGGCTTCCACCTGTTCCATCTAAGAACAACTCGGTAATAGTTGCATCGGTTGTTTGATTTCTTAAAACATAGATACCGTGCTGAGCATCGCCTGGATTTTCAAAACTTCCATTAGCAAAAGCCTTCTGTCCAAAAATAGCAGCACTTGCGCCCGCACCTTCAGCAAAACTATTATCTGCCGTAGCGGATGAACCGGAACCAATTGCTACAGCATTAACTCCTATCGCGATCGGGGTTGTTTGTCCTACTGGATTTTCAACGTATAATTTCAACGGTAAATCTGCATAAGCAATTGAGCGGAATGTTGGTTGTCCTGCACTTCCGTTTGGTGCAAGGAACGCGGTATTTGCAACCTGGCTAGCCAATGAGAATGTTAATGTACCGGTTGTTGTTACTGGAGAACCAGTTATTGTATAAATCGGTGTAGCTGAACCATCCTGCAATGCAACCGATGTAACACCGGTATTCTGAATAGAAATGTCGTTTGGTGTAAACGATACGCTAATACCTGTACTTGCAGAAATTGTCTTATATTCGGCTACAGTTCCGGTTGCATCTACACCCAATACTTGATTTGCTGTTCCGAGTGCAGTTAAGCCGGTGCCGCCGTTTCCAGGAGACAATGTGCCAGACATCAAAATTGTACCAGTTGTCGTTACCGGTCCACCACTGAATGTTAAACCTGTCGTGCCACCAGATACGTTAACTGATGTGACGCCAGTGTTATTAATTGTTATCGATCCAGCACCATTAGTTACAGAAATTCCTGTACCCGCGGTTAAAGTCGATGCTACTGGTGCGCCACCGGTAGAACCAATTAAAATTTGTCCATTTGTAGGAGCGGAAGTTGTAGTAAGTAAACCACCTGTACCCGAATACAAGAACGAATTTGGAGTTATGCCAGTAAGTGTTAGTGAGGATGTTGTAATTCCGCCGGCTGGTAAGCTAACCACTACATCACCTGTTAGTGCCGAAACGTTAATCTGATTCGGTGTACCAGTTAAAGAGGTTACCCCAGTATTGCTAATTGTAATTGCACCAGAACTGCTTGCTACATTAATACCTGTTCCACTGCCAATCAACACAGGAGCAAACGTTCCCGATGATGTACCGACAAGTATTTCACCCGGAGTTGGTGCAGAATTTGTACCTGTACCACCGTTTGTTGTTGTTACTGGGGTAACTAATGAGAATTGTGTACCGGTAAGTGATAATCCTGTACCTGCCGTATATGTTCCAGCACCCGAGAATTGAGACCAAACAATATTACTTGTTCCAATTGTAATCGGAGCAGGTGTGATCTGTGCCCAGGAAGTATCGGCGTTGATTGTTCCACCGTCTACAAATACATAGGCACCAACAAGTTGTGCACCAGTGGCTGTGTCCGGTGAACGTGTCCAAGCACCTGTCTCGGCAATATAGATACCATTTTGTGTTTGATCTGTTTGATCTTTAACTAAGATACGATCTCCAGCAACTGTAGTATATCCGTCAATTACTTGTAATCCGGTTAGTGCAATATTACCAGATGCCGGTGTTGTTGCGGCTGCGACAGTTTGTTTGAATGAAAGACCTTGTAACAATGAATCGGCATAACTCTTAGGAACTGCATCAGATCCATTTACCGGAGTTGGTAATCCCGTTACTGTGGCGCCACCGGTGAATGTTAAGTTACCGGACATTGAATCTCCGGTAACATTCACGTATACCGAATCAACTAAGGTTGTAATATCGGCAGTTGTTACTGGAGTATTACTAGTAACACGCCCAAATCCATCAACAGTAAACTTTAAGAATGTTCCGGTCGAACCTTGTGTAACTGGTGCTAAATCAATTGTAGGATTTCCTGCAACCCCGTCGCCATTTGTAACAACGATATCATTTACAGTTCCCTGAATTGTCCTTGAGGCATAAGAACCCGGAGCAATATTAGTAACAATGCCAGTTCCGGAAATTGCAGATAAACCTACTAATTCAGGACTAAGTGTTAGCGCAAATGTTCCGCTATTTGTAATTGTTTGTGAATTGGTACCAGATACAGATAGTCCAGTTCCGGTTGTGGTAGTTACAGAAGTAAGTGTACCTCCACCGGTAGATAGCTGAACCCATTCTGTACCATCATAGTATTCCATATCGGTAAAGTTTGTGTTGAAGCGTAACATACCGGCGGCTGCTGGAGTCGGACGATTACCAGTCGGACCATTGGGCATTAACACAGCACCAGAACCGGCGATAGTTAAAACGCTAGCCTGTCCACCTAATGGCGGTAGAATTGTTGGGTCAATAGTTTGAATACCACCGTAAATCGTACCCGTATCAAAATTAAAATCCATTTTTCTTATTTTCCTTAATTTGTTACTTCGACTGTTTCAACCAGTGCTAACCACCTAATGGTTTTTCCTGTTTCGCCCGTAACGGTTATACTTAACGACCCATTGGTAGAGTCTGCCCCTATATTTATATCCCAAGCTGGATTTGATTCCGCTAACACCGTCTTATTTGGCTTTCCTTGAAGAGATGTTGTCGCTGCACCAGAGTTACGATATATTACACCTGAAACTGTGTAACCTGCGTGACCATCTTGTATATCTGTTCTATGTGCAGTTACGGTAACCTTATATGTCAAAGTCGAGTCGTCCGGTAATACCAATCTAACAGATCCTGCAGTTCCATCTATAAAAAGTTCTGTCGGAAACGCATTAATAGTATTTGATCGGAGTAAATATCTGCCAGTCTGCGCATCGCCGGATGTTGCAAATCTACCACTCGCTTGCACCACACCGCCTTGTGTTCTTGCAAGCGATTGATTACCGATTGCAAGAGAATCAATCGCCGCTGAAGAGGTTTGTGCACCATCACCTAATGCAATAGAATTTGTTCCTGCAGCAACTGGAGTAATAAATATTGAAGCATTTTCAGCATATAATTTTAAGAATTGAGTTAACGGAGTCCAGGTCGCACCGTTATAGAAATAAAGGCTATTGCCATTTGTTATTGATCTATCAACATATAAGGTGCCTATTGTGGCTGCACCAGATGGCACTCCTGTACTTTCCTGAATTGCCGGTGCACCACCCGCATTGATAACTTGTAAAGAATTGACTACATTAGAAAGACCAGCCTGAGAAGGAACAATAGAAATAGGAATGCTCGAAGCTGCTGTAAGTCTTCCTTTATTATCTACAGTAAATGCACCGACTGCGGAAGCCGATCCATAAGATGCTGCAGTTACACCAGTTACTGATAAATCAATATCAAAGGTACCAGCAGTAGTTATTGGACTTGTACCATTTACTACGATACTTCCTGCAGAGCTTGTAAGTCCAACAGAAGTTACAGTTCCAGTTCCGGTAGAATTTCCCCATACAGGCGGAGAACCAGCACCCTGACTCATTAATACCTGACCTAATGTTCCAGCATTATTATTAATCTGTAACTCATTGATCATTGTAAGATCGAGCGGTCCCTGGGATGATATTGCAAAGCCACTACCTGTACTACCGACAGTTACTTCTCCATAAGATGTATTACCAGATACAAACATAATACTATCTTGTGTATCTAATATAATTTCATTACCGGACGTCAATCTAATATTACTGCCAGTAAAATGCATTCCATATCCATTTGTAAATGGATCTATATCTAATGTAATTTCACCCGAGGGACCTGACCCGCTTGTGAGTAATTGCAGTATAAGAGTGGCTGTCGAATCAATCCAGGTTAAGTTTCCCGATCCTGTAAGTAGATTATTTGCATCACCAAAACCAACTGATGTCGCGGCTAATGTCGGTGTTCCTGCATTTGACCAGGATAAAGTTCCAAAGCCGTTAGTTGTCAGAACTTGTCCAGATGTACCGGTATTAGTAGGATATGCATTACCTGTTATCGTTACTGGATTTCCATTATTGATTATAGGAAAATTATTAGTATCGAGTGGGCCGCCGAGGTGTGGTGATGGATCATCTACCACCGAGGTATTGTGCTGAAGAAGTGTACTAACCTTAATTACCATAATGTGATCCCAAATAGGCGTTTTTATTATTTATCACAATTATGGTAATTAACTTGATAGCTATCTTATCCTTATACTCTTAACTGAACGTTGCGTTCAATGTATACCATTGTGTTCCCGAAGTACAAATAAACATAATTCTCGAACTATCAGCAAGGACAAATGGTGCAGAAATACTTGCCGAATCAATTGCTGCAGATCCAGAATTTGGATAAACATTTACTGGCGTAGAACTTGAATTAATAACAATAATTGTCATACCTGCAATTTCTGCGGGTAGATAAACGCCCTGACCTGCAGAGACTGTAGAAAGAACATTAATATCTTTCGTCAATGGAGTAGCAGATGCTCGATTTGTACCTGCGGAAGAAATACCGGTCTGTATCGATCTAATGAGATTTGAATTTACAGTAGCATTCCCGGTAACTGTTAGGTTCGTTAAATTACCCACACTGGTTAAGTTCGAATTTACTACGTTTACGGCTAATGTTGTGCCTGTAAGTGACCCAGCGTCTGCTGTTACGGTACCTGCAGATCCGAGGGCGATATTTACACCGTTAACCGTCAAACTCGTGTTGGTTAAAGAAAAAGTATTACCTGTTAGTGTTAATCCGGTTCCGGCCAAGTACGTTCCTGCACCAGAAAATTGTCCAAATGTTATTGGATCGGTTCCAATTACAATAGATTTATTTGGCCCGGTGCCGCCAGCTGTTTGCACCCAACCAGTCGATGCCTGTGTAGATCCAACTGTAATAAAAACAAAGGTGCCAGAAATAACTTGCTCTGGAATACTATTATTATAATCTGTTGCACGAGTTAATATCCACGGAGCAGTAGTTTGTGTAACCGTATAGATACCATTCTGTACAGAAGAGACTTGATTCTTAATGAGTATACGATCACCAACAACTGCAGAATATCCATCAATTAAAGGCAGAGCCGATGATGTCCCTGATGTCAGTGTTGCGCCAACCCCAGCGGAACCATTTGAGTAAATCGCTGCAAGATTTGTAGTTGTTCCTGCCTCAACCGAAGATAAAATATAGAGTCCAGTAGCAACCGAATCAACATAACTCTTTGGTGCTGCATCAGAAGAATTTAATGGTGTCGGCAGCCCGGTAACTGTGACCCCGGATGTATTCGGAAATGTCAAAGAACCAGACATTGTATCTCCAGTCTTATTGACTGGTATATAGGTTAGAGCAGTTATAACGTCCGATGATGATAATATTACCGGTCCTGTTCTTGTATTGAATGAAGATACAACCGGTGCCCATAATACTGTAGATCCGTTAGTCGATAACATATCACCACTATTACCGGACTGACTCGGAACTAATGCATTAATAGCTGCCGAGGCTGTTATTGCTCCGGTGCCGCCTCTCGAAATATCGAGTGCATAATTTACACCAAGTCCGTTACTGACTGTCGGTAAGAAAGAATAAATTCCAGATCCCACGACAACAGTTTGAGTGTTCGCTGATAATGTAAAGACAGATTGTGCAAATGTATTACCAGAGGTGCAAAATATTTGAGTTCCTGCATATTTAGTTAATCCGGCGGCCCAGTCCGAGGCACGTGCCCAAGGACCGGCCGAAGTAATGTAAATACCGTTATCATTTGTTGTAGTCTGATTTCCTACTAGCACCCGTGAATTATCCGGAACTGTAACTCCGTCGATAACTGGAGAACTACCTGATAAGGAAATATTTGAGGATGTTGCAACCAGTACGGGTTGATACACTGATCCGCTATCTGCAGAGACCCAGGATGTATTTGTACCATCGGTGGATAAAAATTTACCATTATTTCCGCTTTGCACTGGTGCTAAAGCATTGAACGCCTGCGTCGCAGATGTTTGTCCAGTGCCGCCGTTCGCAATATTTAGTGTGCCATTTATAGTAATTACACCAGAAGAAGTTACTGGGCCGCCAGTGGTATAAAGTCCAGTGGTGCCACCCGAAACGTCAACAGATGATACTGATCCTGCGGCACTAGAAAGCTGACGCCATAGTCCCGATCCAACACATTGATAGATTGTCGATGGTCCGACGACTGACTGGCCAACAACTGCATTAGGATATGTTGCAATCAATTGTGCAGTAGTTAATGTATCACTTCCGTTAAATGCGATAACAAAAGGATAGTAATTTAAGGTATTTACTGCAGATGAACCAAGAAACGCACCCGGCGAAACAGATGTAGAGGCTGGCCAAGAAACATTATTTAAAAGTATAGAGCCAGTCGGGGCAATCTTAACATTATTTGCTGCCGAAATAATTAAGTCCTGGGTTCCATTAGTTGTAATTGTACCGGAGGCCAGACCATTATCACCAACAGTTAATTCTTTCGTGACATTAAGTAGACCACTCATATTTACATTTATATCGAGCGTAGGATCACTTGTTGAATAATTAACAATTCCATCCTGTACTATAATTCTTTGAGCCATATATGTTTACCTACCCGTTTCTTATATTTATCAGAAATTGTTAATTATGATCCTGCCAAGAAAAAAGCTCCTATTAAGGAGCTTTTTTGTAGTCTTACTTTCGTAATACTGATTGTTGGATCAGTAAAACTTCAATGTAGCTGAGTCAATACCAACCTTGCTCAAATAGTCTGCGGCGTTACCGAAGCTGTTTGCAGTGTTAGTAAGTTCCAAGTATCCATAACGTGTCATAAACGAAACGACAGGTTCGAATGTTTGTGGATCCATAACTGGACCAACGCTCATCAATGGAATATATGGGCAATAGTAAGCTGCGGCATCAGTTTCTGTAGGGCCCTTGTAGCCGATAAGAACTGGATCACCATCGCTTGCATATTGGTTGACATATACGCGCATTGTGCTATTCAATGTACCAACAAACTTGGTGTTTGTAGGTGCTTCGAATGTACCTTCAGTTGTACGTGCGAACGAAGAAGTTGTTGCTGTCTGAAGAATTGTCAACGCGGTTGGCGAAACAACGCACCAGTTAGCAGCACCACGACGTGTACGTGCAGCAATCAAGTTAGCTTGTTGGTTGATCATAACTGCAAGAGCAGCCATTTCGTCACCAACATAAGTTGCTGTACCAGATACAGCGGCTTGGTTGAAGGTTGTTGGAGCAACCGGAACTAGGCTGCTCAACTTGAACAACATTTCCTGGTCGATTTCAACAGTAATTTCTTGTGCAAGTGCTTGCATAATTTCAGCTTCGATATCAATACCGTGAATTGCGTTTGCATCCTGGGCTGCTTCAAAAGTCCAACGTGCAGATAGCTTACGAGTCTTAGCTTCCACAGTCTCTTTCAAGATTTGGATGCTGAGCTTGTTACCTGGAACACCTTCAAGACGTGCTGTCGAAGCTGCTGCAGGATCTGCTGGATTTTCGTTACCCGAATATGCCTTAGCAATTTCGAATGGACCCAATGCTTCAGTACCAGCTGTTACACCGGCTGCTGTGTTAGCATAACGAACACGAAGGGTATGGATCTGACCGACTGGACCTGTCATTGGCTGGACGCCCATGATTTCGTTCGCAATAACGGTAGGCATAACACGTCGAATTAACGGTAGCATAACCTTGTTGAGTACGGCAATGTTACCTGCCTGTGTTGCACCTGCGGTTGCCGATTCAGCCAAGTAACGACGAGTGTTTTCAAACACGACATCCATTGACTGTCTACGGGTTCCCGAAAGACCTTCTAAAAGGGCTTCTTTTGTAGCGCCCCAGTTTGATTCAAATAGCTTTGTTGCCATTGTAAAATTCTCCTAATTACTTTCTAATTCCGGCTAAGGACAAAATATGATTTAGTTCCGAAGATTCGGATGATTCTTCTTGAGCGACCTTCGCTCTGTTACCTGTTTTGGCAGACAATGTTGCCTCATTCAACTGTGTCTGGGTAGACACAGGTTTACGTTCAACGGCTTCATTTAGAACGCTTGGTAGATACTTGTTGTATGCACCTTGCAAATTCTTAGTCTGGACCGATTCAAGTAATTCCTTCATTACACCCTTCTTGTCCTTCGACAATGGTGAGAGTAGTTCATTCATAACACGCTGTCTCTCGACAAGATCCTGGGTTGCTTTTAGCTTACCATCGAGTCCTTCCATTAAGCTCTTGTTCTTCTTAACCGATTCGGTAAGAGTAGCAAGTTGCTTATTCTTAGATTCAACAATCTTCTGTAGCTTCTTAAGTTCTGTACCTTCATTTAGATACGATGTCATAAATTCAGCTGCGACGCTTTCAAAAATCTTACGTCCAAAATCGTTTTCACGGGCAACACGAATGTCTTCCTTGAACTGACCAATTTCTGCACGTAGAGTCTTTTCAATATTCGACTCGATAATTGTTGCGGCACGCTTGATAAACTGCGATTTTGTTTCTTGTAGCTTTTGCTTACCTTCGGTAACCATCTTGACTTTCTGTTCAACTAAGGACTTCTTGTCTTGTCGGAACTCGCGAATTTCTTCGGCAAGTTGCTTCAATAGGAAATTCTCAAGCTTACTGAAGTTTTCCTTCATTAGCTTCTTTTCAGAGTGAAACTCTTTCATTTCTTTTGCTACAGCTTCTGTAATAAATGTGTTTAACATTCCAGTGTGTTCGACAAGCTTGCTCTTGTAAGCTACTCGTTCTGCGACAAGTTTTCTCTTGTCATCGGCGAATTCTTCGAGTTCGACGCGAACTTTGTCCGTTAAGAAACGGTCCATTGATTCAACTAAAACACCCTTGTCGTGTTCGAACTTACGTGCAAATTCCTCGCGGAGTGTTGCAGCAACTTCTTCACGTGCTTCAGAGATTTTAGATTCCCATAGCCCCATAATTTGGCTACGGACATCTTCGGATAGTCCAACGCTTTCGCTCAAGATCTCATCAAGTTTCTTTGCCATCTTGAGTTCCCCTTAAATTTTTAACTCTTGAATAAATCTTTGAAGATCTTTATACAATTGTTTCTGTGCGGCTGCTTCTGTTAGTGCTTCCCTTGCGGTTTCCACTATGATTGAGCCACCCTTCATATTATAAAGACTTTCGTAAATAGTTCTCGGAAATGCATTTGGTGCACTTGGTTGTGCAACAATATCGACAGTAATAATTTCAAAATCTGAAACTGTACCGTCGTCATTTACATTACCGGAACCACGGGATGAGACGCCCAACTTTGCGCCCGACTGGAGCAATGTCTTTACAATGCTTCCCATCGGAGTTGGGACAATCTTCAACTTACCGTATCCGTCTGCACCTTCCATCCACATTTCTGTGATTAGGTGACTTACGCGATCGAGGTTAATCGAAAGCTCTTCCGGATGGTCGAGCTCTCCCATAACTGATTGACCGCCACTTAACTTTTCGGTGATAGAATTAACGGCTCTCGCAATTTCGCGAACAGGATAAACACGTTGATTTTGATTACGAACGTCGCCCTGGATAAAGATCCCCTTCATACAGAGATCTTTCCCGCCTGTTCTCTTATTATCTTCCTCGAATAAGGTACAATGTGCCTTATCAAAAGATAGATATTCGTAGAGTTTATTTGCCATTGCCATCATTTATCCTTAAGAAGGCTTCTTGCTTAGTGGTGACTTGTTAAAACCTTCACCTGCAGCCTTACCGCCAGTCCACTTTGCAGTGGTATCGGCCTTGACGCTATTCTTCTTAGGTTGAACATTTACGTTATCAGAAGGGGTGTCGTCTTTTGCAGAGTCTCCATTCCACTTACCGTATTCGCCGCCTGTGCCGCCGTTGCCGCCGATATTAACCGGCTTTCCGCCGTAGTCCTTGCGTGGAGGAATGCTTGTATAAGGTGACTTATCTTGTTCAGCGCCAAGCGGAGTGTTCTTACCTGTTCCTACTAACTTTGCTGTTCCCTTTTGACCAGTATCAGCAACCTTGTTTAAGAACTTGGTTTCTTCATCCATCTTCTTTTCGCCCTTAGTCTTAAGTTCGCCCTTCTTGGCTTCCTTAGCTTTTTCAAGCTTTGCTTTCTTAGCTTTTTCAAACATAGTTGCAACGACTTCGCCGACTACCTTTTCTTCGCCTGCGCCGCCGAAGTCTGGCATTCCGCCCATTTCATCATCGCCCATTTCATCACCAGCTGGCTCCACATCTGGATCCATACCGGCTAAGTCAGCGTGCTGTGGTTCTTGCATTTCTTCGCCCATTAGTGCATCAAATTCTGCACGTAGCTCAGCAAGTTGTGTCTCGAGGTCTTCTACGCGCTCTTCTGTAGAACCTTCACCCATACCGCCTTCTTCATCATCCTCGTCGTCGCCATCTTCGTCGGCTCCAAATTCGGCACCTTCGCCGCCTTCTTCACCACCGGCTTCGCCGTCATTCTGTTCGTCGCCATCAATTTCTTCTTCGTCCGAAGCGATTTCATCTGTGAAGTCTTTATTTGGCTCGCCGCCGACTTCTTCGCCTTCTTTAACTTCGTCTTTATCTTCTTCCATATCGTCTTCTTCCTCAACGATATTTTCATAGATTACACGAGCCTTTTCAACGATGATCTGATGGAGTAATTCAGCTGCACGGTCGGAGTCTTCTGATAGCAGAAGATCCAATACCTTTTCAAGCTTTTTTTGTTGTGACATGCCCAATCTCTCCTTGGTTTGTTAAATTCAAAATTCCCAGCAAAACTGGTATTCTAAGGTATTTAACAGAGATAAGAGATTAGTACGTAGATATGGCCGTAAAAGAGCCAGTTTTTGAGATTGTATGCCGGTAAGTTTATTTAGCCCCGATTGTACGGAGATAAAAAACTACTTTATAGGCCCGGTAGGCCTCCACCCATGGCGCTGGCGTCACTCTCAGGTGCTGCACCGTACATATCGGGTAGGAAATTAAGATGCTGAGCTTTTTCATACTTCTCGGCATCTCTGGACTTTCTTAATTTCTGTAAATGATGCAAGGTTAGGCGTGGACGGCGAGTATCGTCCATTTTTGCCTTTCCCAGTTCGTCGTCCTGGGGATCATAAAATTCTACAAGAAGGTCACGTGCTTTCATAATATATATTTATCTTATTGACCAAAGTTATCTACTTCGGCATCGGTAGCACCCGCATCTGGACCTTCTCCGTCAAGAATATCAGTATCTTCGTCACCGCCCATATCGTCAATTCCCGAACTTGTAATACCAACATCAGAAAGTCCACTTGCTGCGGATCCTCCGCCAACAGCCGGTTCTGGTGCGAATGTCTTAGTAAGTCTACTCTTTTCTTCTTTCCACATACGCTCATTTTTTGTCAATTGCTCTTGTGTCCAGCCTAGATATGTTTCTAGAATAAATCTCTTCGAGATGAATGGAACATCAAGCAATGCCGTGAAAGTATTGATGCGCGCAGAATCAAGTTCTAGCTGACGATATTCAGAGAATGACTGTGCTGGTGTAAATTTAATTTCAAACAAACTATTATCAATTGTAACACCTCGATGCTTTAAGAATAACTTAAATTCTAGATCAAGGGGTTCAATTACCTGTTCTTGGTAACGAGTTACAACCTTTGCAAATCTAAATTCTTGAATAAAAGCTGTACCGACTCTACCGTCGTTGACTGCTGCTGTTCCATCTTCCGGACCTGTTGGCAAATACGAACTCGGAACACCAAGGGCACGAAGCATTTTGTTATTGAAATAACGCAAGTCGTCAATATCGCCAAGATTTTCACCGCCTGGCAAAACTTCGACCTTAGATCCGCGACCTTCACTTGTAACAGCGAAGAAATAGTCTTCCAAAATAGACATAGGATTATAGGTTGAGTCAACCACATTAGCGCCGCCACCAGTTCTACTTGGAATACGTTTTTGTTGCACTTCATAACGAACTCGCTCCAGATACTGCTGGGCCTTGTTAGGCGGCATTGTACCGACGTCGATGAAGAAAACACGACGCTCTGGAGCACGGTGGACACGATAAATTAAAATCGCATCCTCTAATAATTCTTTCTGTTTGTAAACCTTATAAATCTGCTCTAGGATACTTAATCCAAAGGGCCAAGATTGACTCATACCATCAGTTAGTGACATTTGAACGATATGCTCTGCGTCAACTGCGACTGCACCACCATCCTGATAATTTGCGGTACCAGCACCACCGTATCCGCCGGAAACATAATTCATATTACCTTGCATAGGCGGAGAGAAAACAATACTATTAGCACCAAAAGCTTCATTTGATTGCTTATTAAGTTGATTGGTTGCAACCAAACTTTTCATATTAAGGTCGATATCCTTAATGAAGTAACTTTCTATCTTCTTGCCATCGCTTTCATTTACGATAACTTTTTCAACCTTAGCCGGATCAACCCAATAAAGTTTAAATGTTTCTGGATCACGAATAAAAAATTGATCTCCATAGACTAGTACAGAGCGAAACATTCTCCAAAGACGCTTATTGATTTTGTTCAATCTGCACCATTGACCCAATGTCTTCTCTAAGATTTGTACTTCAGATGGAGTAGGCTCATCGTTAAATTGCAAAACTAGAGGAAGCTTTGTAACTTCATCTGGTTCTGTACCAAAGTCTGCAAGAGTGTCTAGTGCTGCACTAATTTCGTGGTCATAATTCATTTGATCGTAAACAGAATATCTCTGTAAACGATCGGGAGGACCGGAGTAGACTTCAGGAAGCCAGTTACTATACTTCGATGTGGAAGCATAAGCAGATGTACTGTCGACTGCTCTTTGAGCAACGGGTAAGACCGAATTAACGGGCTTAAAAAACTTTTTCCAGGTCATTATGAGTGTACTCTTGTATATTTAAGGATATCTTTGTTTACAGATACCAGACTGTTAGTACTCTGCACCAATTGTTCTAATAAAGAAGTTTGATAGCCTAACATATTATTTATGTCCGAACCGGCGGCTGGCTTCTCTATCCCGGAACCGGTTGGTTTTGACGGTTCTTTAACCTGAGATTCGGGTTTATTTTCTTCACCGCCCTTCGCTGAAACCTGCGACGGACTGTTGAGTGTAGATGCCTTTGGCGTTGTTAAATTATTTTGTGAGGCTGGTGCAGATGCTCTTGGTAATGAAATATTACCAATATTGTTCAAAGCTGTAACTTTCGCTAAATCTAATTTGTTGACTGCACTAACAATGTCGTTTAGTGTATCAATACCTTTACCCGATGCATAGCTTGCAATACTAGCTGCCGCAAATGCCGTTAAGGAACCCGTAAGAATTCCGATTGCACCTGCAACACCAAGAATATTATCAGCTTTAACCGATCCCATTTTTGTAAGACTGTCAGCTAGCATTCCAATTCCGGGCCCGGCCGCTTGAATTGCTTTACCGACTACCCAAAGTGCTGCACCCAATCCTGCAATAGCTAACGAACCGATCAAAAGAAGTGGTGCAATTGCACCTGCGGCCGCTCCGGCGGCTCCTAGCCCTAATAATACAACACCGGCCTTAGCCATAGTGTCCCAATCAAGTCCGACAAACTCCTTTAATGCTTTTCCTGTAACCCATAGTGCACCTGCAATACCTGCCAATGCTAAGATACCGAGTAGAACTCTTGGATTTCCAAGTGCTGTTAATCCCTCGGCAAGTCCCGTCAAGGTGCTTTTTAGCAGTCCTCCTAGACCTGCGCCGATGCCCTTTCCTAAATCGCCGATGCCCTTTCCTAATCCACCTAGAAGATTGCCACTGGCGCCGCCTGCAGCCCTACCTGCTCCACCGCTCTTTCCGCCGAAGCTAAAGAGCTTACCAAAGAATGATCCCATTCCTCCTGCTAAACTACGCATTGTACTGATTAGTAATTTCATACCTGCTGCCGCACCAATTGCCATAACACCTACACCAGCCCAGGCAGTTGTTGCGGATCCAAGTGTTGTACTTACCCATTGGATACCGGTCGCTAAGCCCCCCAATATTTTTGTCAAGAATTCAAGCATACCAACTGTTGGTGCAAATGCCACTTGGAATTGTGCTGTTAGTTTTTCCCAGGCAGTTGATAACTCTGCACGAGCCTTCTGTGAATCCTGCTGTGCCTTAAGATCTTTCTCACTTAAAGTTACCGTTGCTCTAGCCTGTTGCTGAAGTTCATTATATGTAGTAAGTGCTGCGTTAGCCTCGCCCGCAAGTTCTGGAATCTGACTGAATAGATTAGCCTGTTGCTTATTCCTTTCAATCTCCATATGGTTTGCAGCTTCAAAAGCCTTAACTGCTTGCGCCGCTGTTGTAGGATCCATACCTTTCAAACTTTGTGTGAATGCCGCCAACTTCTGACCAAATCCACCTTGGCCGATCTTTTGAAAACTCATAAATGTAGCGTTCAGTGGCTTAATCGAATCAGTCATCAATTTTAATAATGTCTGTCCAAAGTGCTGATTCTTTATCGAGGCTACAAATTCAAGTGTAGATTCTGCTGCTTCACTACCTGCCTGACCTTGTAGAACGCTTGCTTCATTAGTTTTAGAAATTGCATCTAAATTAGCAAGAAGGGCAGAGTTAGACATACCAACTGTTAATGATAGTCGATTAATTCTATTTCCGAAGTTAATAAGATCTTTCGATGTCTCTTCGGATGTTTTTTGGGATGCATCTGTAAAACCCTGCTGAGTATCTAAATAAGCTCCGAGTAATTCGGCTGCATCCTTGCTTGAGAATCCAAACTGTGCCAATCCGGTAGTGGCCAAGCCGACGGTTTTTGCAAACTTACCTGCGGTAAATGCATTTACTGCACCGCTATACTTTTCCATAATCTTGTTCAATTCAGTAAATCGAACACCGGTTAGTACAGCGAGTTGTTGAACTCCTTCAAATCCTGTTGTAACCTTATCGGCAGCACCATTGACACCTTCTATCACACTGGCAGTTCTAATGCCAGCTTTGGACAATGAATCAAAAGTAGTAAAATTATCAATAAATGCTTTCTAAATATTTTCGCCGGTTTTAACTAGAAGAGCATTAAATGCTAGTCCGTTTGCTTCTGCTTGTGCGCGGCGTAGCTTCTTTTTCTTTTCTTCGTCATCGTCAAGCTTTCTACTCTTCTTCTGCTTTGTAGTTGCTTCATCAAGTTCATCAATAAAATCTTTAAGAGATTTAGCTGCTGCCGCTGCATCCACGGAACCACCAGATCCGCCTTGGAGTGACTTAACTAATGTGGTAAAGGATTTTGTCTGTAGATCAAGAGTTTTACTTAAAATTTCTTCAATCTTGTCAAGACCTTCATCTGTTGCCCACAACGGCAGATCACCAAATGCGTCTTCGAATGCGCCGTCCGCGACGCCCGTTATAAATGCAGAATTATCAGCCATAGTTTCAGTCGGTTAAGTACCTTGATAAATAAGAGTAAACATATTCGATTATTTATCAAATATTTTAAGGAATAAAATCATGGAACAAGTTCGTCAGAATCCTCTAAAAAGTTACTTTAGACAATTTAAATTGTATCTAAAACTGCCTAGTGGTACCTCTTATTATGCGCCGGGTGTTATCAAATTTACCGATATGGGGGAAGTAGGTATTATGCCTATGTCCGGAAAAGATGAATTAATCCTTAAAAATCCCGATGCGTTATTAAACGGTGAGGCTATTACAGAAATTATCAGAAGCTGTGTTCCCTCTGTTTCTGATCCTAGAGTACTTTTGACAAACGATATTGATGCAATTGTTACCGCTATTAGATATGCAACCTATAACGATAGTCTTGAAACAGAATTGGTCTGCCCGAAATGCAAGAATACTAATCCATTTAAACTAGATCTTCAATATTCCCTCGACAATATGTCTTATCTGGAAAATGAATATGTTGTTAATTTAGAATCCGGATTAAGTGTTTTTGTCAAACCATATAGTTTCCCCGAATTACTGCAGGGTCTTCACGCTCAATTTGAACAGACTAAAGTTTCGAGAGCATTAGAGAATGATGCTATAGATGATACACAAAAATTAAAACTCTTTGCGCACGCATTTAAAGAACTTTCAACAGTAACTTATAAGTTAATGTGTAATTCCGTTATCAAAGTTGTTGATGAAAGTCACGGAGTTGATGTATCAGATAAAGAAGATATTAAAGAATTTCTACAAAATATAGATAAAAAAAGTGTTGATAAGATTAGTGATCTTATCAAAGAAATCAATCTCATTGGAATTAAAAGAACATTCCTTGCGAAGTGCGTAAATCCAAAGTGCGGACACGAATGGGAAAACGAAATTGATTTTAACCCTGTAAATTTTTCATAAGGTCCCTAATGTTCCTTCGTCCGGAACAAATTGGTGACCTTATACAATCCTACGCAAAGGACGCAATCAACCTTAAAGAGCAAATTGCTGAAATTTGCTATGTTATGAAGGGTGGAATTGAGTACGACTCTGCGTGGGGTATGAGTTTTGAAGATAGGGAAATTGCTATTAGAGTAATAAACAAACGCATCAAGGAAGAAAATCCAGGTGGCCCCGAGTATATGTGAGGTAGATATGCACAAAAAAATTGATTTACAAGAACTTGATATTCCTAAGGATGATATCGAATGCTGGGAAAGGTATCCTAAGCATCGGTGGGTTTATGATTTATCAAGACTACTCGACGCCCAAAATATTATATGGAGTCCTTACGAAGTTGAATCATTACCCGACCGCGAAATTAATATAAGACTGATCTCAGATAAAATAAATGCAAGATACCCTGGTTATATTTACTTTAAAAAACCAGAAGGTGCACATATTATTACTGAGGTATATATCTTAAAAGGGGAGATTAAGATTATGCGTCACACCAATGTTGTATCGGAAACATTATTTGGTGAATTAGAACTAAGACTTAATTCTTTTGTAACTAGATATTTTCAAAAATTTAACGGTGTGATCAGGGTGGAAACATTGGGAAATGTCATAGTCAGAATACGTCTTAGCAACGAAAGCGATTCTAATAAAGAAACTGATCAAGAAGTAATAAAACTCATTAAGCGTATATATAAGAAATCAGATTTAACACTGAACGGTCTTACAGACCGGATACTTCAAGAGACAATCGCTTCGTAAACTTCGCTCTTGTCGTCTTTCGTATCAAGCACTTCGTGAACAATGTTAATTATTTAGAGGTGTTCTAAAAATGCTTGACGAAGGAGTCAGACCAAGGGTATCCAAAACCTTGGATAATGAAAATCTTGACGATTTCACCAGACTCTGAACCGAAATATTGTTGTAGTGTTGGATTGATTATATCAACTACACGCTTATTAAGCGTTTCGGAAGGGGGACCGGGCAATTTGCCTTTCTGTCCTCGTTGCATAATGTAATACCTTTCAGCCGATATTACGCAACCGGGAGGCCATACCCTGTTTTCACATACCTCCCGCAAACTTGTTATCATCTTACTAACGTCAGAGGACGCATTCATATGATTTCGCCATTGCACATCCAATGGACCTGGCTGTTGCGCTCCTTTCCGAACGACACGCCGACGAAATATTAACTAGGCTCGTCAACCTTAAAATGTGATAAAGAAAATTTGGATTTTGATTTAATTGAAGATTTGGGTTTTCTGTAGTTTTGATGTAATTGTGTTAAAACCTATACGCTTTGATCTTGTACGTTCACGGGGCGCGTCAGTCCCGCTATCTGAGTGATTTTGCACGAATTTTGCGTGCTGTACACTATTTTAGCCCTATAGAATCAACGGGGCTCACAATATTGACACAAACGCAAACAGGGCCCGGAGGCCCTGTTTTTATGTGGTTTTCTTTAAAAAGTTGTGTTTGGATTCGTAGTAAAACTACGCATTTCCTCGACGCGTCTTAACCAACCGGCGAGATATTTTTGCTGTGTTGGATTGGCCGCAACGATGCTGTTATAATATGCAACTCTTTGATTGCAGATTGAATTACAAAGTGTAATTGGATTTGCGGCTGCTACGGCTGCAAGAGTTGCAGGGCCGATTGCGCCATCGGCAGTCACTCCTGCAGCTCTCTGTAAAAATTTTGCAGCAGTTCCTACACCATTATTTACACAGCCGTCAAAGTGTAGTGCACCTACTCTGCCGGGCATCTGGTTGCACCGTCCGGCCATCCAATAATTCTGATAATAAATTGCCTTGGCGCCGTCCCACGTTAGGTGTGTAACATCAACATTGGGATTTGCATTCTTAGCAATTCCGTACTTTGTTTCTCCGCCGGGATCATTAGTATCATTGGTGTAGCCACAAGCTCTTGCATTTGTTCCATCTTGTGCGCCGGGTGCATTTACGTTCCACCATCCGCCCACTTCGTACAGCATTGCGTGGTTGACTGCAACTTCAAATGCGGATGTATAGATCATACTATCCTCCTTTATTTAAACTATTTATAATCTAGGTAAATAAGTAAAAAGGGGACTTAATAATGCCATCCAAATCAAAAAGTAAAGGTAATGCCTGGGAACTAGAAGTAGCTAAATTTCTTAGTGAAACTTACAGCGAATCGTTTCTACGAATTCCGTCGTCGGGAGCATTTGTAGGTGGAAAAAATAATTTCCGTAAAGCAACTATTGATTCTGCACAATTGCAAGGTAAGAAAGGAGATATTCATCCGCCGGAGGCGTGGAAGCATTGGAATATTGAATGTAAATCCTACGCTGATTTCCCCTTTCATCAATTGTGGTATGCGGACGTGAAAATCCTCGACTCCTGGATTGCACAGCAACACGAGGTCGAGGATGAGGGTGATTTGAACTTGATTCTAATTAAAATTTCGCGTAAGGAGAAGTGGGTTGTATATCCACAAGATCTAGGTTTTCAGGTAGAGCGAGGGCTTCAGTATAAGGGCTGGGTAGTTGCTCAATGGGATCAATTTTGGTCTCGGGAACAAAATCGAGAATTGGTGAAGGAATTTTCGACTTCCGGGACTTCGATACAACTTTTACCAATGGTAGACAAGGCAGAAGAGAATCTTTCCAACTTGTAAACCCAAGAGTAGGCATAATTGTATCTGTAACAATTTTTCCTAATTTCTCAAATATAGTCATTTTAATCTGAAGTGCGCTTGATTTAGGAATTTTTTTATCTGCTAGATATTCAGCAATAATTTTTCCTTCCATCATATATACATCAATTAATGCATCAGTTCGTTCATCTATTATCAGCAGATAAGTATCAATACCTTTAACTTCTAAATTTCCAACAATTTTGTAGGTTGCATTAAAATTTGATTTAAAAGATGTAGTTGAATCTTTTTTAACGGCACCATCTATTACTTTATCTTGGGTCACAGAGTATATGGCATCATTTTCTGTTTTAATTAACTTACTGGTATCGGTATAAGTCGATTTAAGTTCTACTGGCTTAATTATTCCGTCTTCTAATTTCATTGCGTCAACTCCTTTTCTGGAGTTTAAGATTGGCAAAAATCCTAAATATATAGCACCTAAAATATCGTGTGTCTTTGATGCTAATATCCATCTTCCAACAATTCCGGGATCAGCATCAAATCCATAAAACTTCATAAGATCAAATCGACCCTCTTTTATTTGTAATTTTAATTCAGTAGAATTTTTATCTCTCTTAGTAATAAATTCTTGACTATCCATTGTGTCCTTTTTATTTTTATAAAGCTTCGTTAGTTTAACGAAGCGTAATCTCGAATAGCAAGAGCATCAGGTCTTAGTTTCGACGGTATCTGCGGTTTCTAATGTGGTGAAGCCATCGGATTTGATAACTTTCAAGACATTCGTCACGCGTCCAATCAGTTCATCACGGTGAGAGATAAGGTAAATGTTTCGTTTATTCTCACGACTCATTTTCTTTAAGATAGCCAATGCAGACTCTACGCCACTGGAATCCAGTCCCGAATCGATTAATTCGTCAATAAACAATAGATTGATTTTATCGTTCATACTCTCATAAACATCACGGAATGACCAAGAAAGAGATAGAATAAGTCTCGTGCGTTCACCGCGACTTAGGTTATCAAAATCGAACTCCTTACCATACATACTAATCTCAACTTCAAGATCGGATTTGAATTTAACATCGTGCGGAAGTCCAATATCTGCCAGGTAATGCGCTAATCTATGATTTAGGAATGCCAAGTTTTGATCGATAATCTTCTTGCGAATAAAGCTATCCTTGTTAGTTAAAAGTTTCAATAAGAAATCCTGGTGGTCTCGAAGCTTAACCAACTCGTTCAAAGTCTTGAAGTCGATCTCTTGCAAACCATCTTTCTTTAAACTTTCAATCTGATCGACGTACGGATTTATAGTCTCAAGTTCACTCTGAAGACTATTGCCTAGTGTATCCAAGGTTGTCTTATGGTTGTACGCTTGTGCAAGAGTATCATAGAATGTTTCCGGTAATTTAGGAATCATTGATGCAACTGAATTTGCCAGAACTTTTGTCTCGTCTCTTTTAGCAATTTTTTCTATTGCCTTTGCCTTGGCATCCTGATGCTGAGCAACATATTCATTATGAACTTTATCGTGTGTTTCCTTATCCATTTCCTGATTACAGGTGGGACAAATTTTCTCAGTAGAACTTAGAAGAACTCTGTCAAGTCTTGTAATAGTCTTATTAACATCTGTAACATCTTTTTCTAATGCAGCGAGCTCCTTAGTAAGTGAACGATATTCGGTTGTTAGATCTTCTACTTCCTTTTTGGATTTATGAAGTTCAATCTCCTTATCGATGTCTACTGTGAGAAGCTCAATGATTGAGGCCTGTAGTTTTTCAACCTTTGTTTCTTTTGCACGATTCCACGAGTTTGACTTCGCCTCGAGTCCGAGTATGTTCTGCTCAATTCGTTTATTAGCCTCTGTCGCCGCAGAGATGCGGAATTCTTCTTCTTTAATCTCATCTTTAGTAACCTTAGCTTCTTCTTTTAGCTTTTCTGCCTTCTCCGAGAGCTTTGTAATTCCGAGTAATTGTTCAATGATAACGCGCTGTTCATTTGTACGCAATGCAAGGAACGGTTCTACATAGGTGTTCAGTGCAAGAATGTGCTTAAACATATCGTGCGAAATGCCAATAGTTCTCTCAATTTCCATCTGTGTAAAACGACCTTCACCCTGTGATTCGTCTTCGTTGCAATCTTTTTCAATATCACCCTTGGTGAATTTAAAAATACCGGGTTTACGGCCTCGTTCTATCTTGTACTCGATATTGTTTACTTCGAACGTTAATGTAACCAACATATGCTTCATATTGGTTTTATTAATTAAATTATCTTTTTTAATATTTGTTAGAGCAGAACCATATAATGCAAAACTGAGTGCATTTACAATGGTAGATTTACCAACACCGTTTCTGTTATCGTTTCCACCTAAGTCTAAGTTTTCGCCAAGAACAAGAACTAAATCATTACTGCTAAAATTTAAAGATTGAGTAACATTCCCTATACTCATAAAGTTCTTAATTGTTAAACCGTGAAGTTTTAATGCCATTTATAATCCATTGTAAATTTCTATAAGTTTTGCAGCACTGATAGTTGTACTATCAATATTATTTAATTGTTCAACTACGATTTGATCTACAGTCTTAAAGGTAATATCTCCTGAAAAATCTTTATCAAGATCGTCATCCTGGCTTCTTACAATCTTAAACTCTCGAACACTATATTGTGTTAAGAAAGTTTCTCGTAGGAATATTGCTTCTTCGTAGGTAATATCAACATCGAGTGTGACTTGAAGATATGTCTTTGGTTTTAGGTAGATATCAGGATTCTTAAGGAGTGCCTGTAAATTGATACTAATGAATCGTGGCCCACCATCGTAATCAATAAACACCGGTTCCTTGTCCCATTCGATAAACATTGCCCCGCGTTCAAAATCCCATACATCAGAATAATTATGACCGAAAGGATTACCAATGTAATTAATTTTTCCTTTTGTCTGTCTCTTATGAAAGTGACCAGAGAAAACATAATCCTGATATTTAAAATGATCTGAATTAAGAGTACCGTGGTCAGGCATTTCTACCTGTGCATTCATTTTAAAACCTGGTAATTCTAGGTGTCCAAAGAGATATTTGGATTTGATATCCATAACATTTTTCCACTCTTCTTCGACTAACCAGGGAATTAGTGCAACATCATCCTTAACAATAGGTTCATCAACTAAAACAATATTTTTAAATTCGCTACCTACAACCATTGCGTGAATATCACGTTTTTCACGATAGAAGAGATCGTGATTTCCAACTAGGATGTAGGTAGTCTTGAATGCAGCGTTAAGCTTTCTTAGCGCCCGCATTGTGTAATCTAGTGTTAACAGATTGATATTCGAGCGATGATGACTCCAATCTCCCATAAAAATGCAGGTTTCTGCACCCTTTAATTTAGCCTGATCAATAAGCCAGTCAACGAAGTTTAAACAATCTTCATTATGTTCTTTTGAATTATGACGTAGGCCAAAATGCACGTCCGTAAACACAATTGCCTTATCAAATAGCCGAGTCGTGGTCATCTTTTGCCGCCTCCTGAGCTTCTTCTCGCAAACGACGAATATCATTCTCGACAGCGAGTTGTCTCGAAAAACTTGGGCTTGCTCCACTATCAACTAATAGATCATCTCGGAGATCCTGGTTCTTCTTTTCAAGGTTTAAGACACGAGTAAAGCTATTCGATACAGAAGCTGTATAATACGAGAATGGGTTATCAGACTTATATTCATCGAACTGCAATCCCATCTGTGCCAACTGTAGAAGTGCCTGACCCTTCATTTCATCTAGATATGTATAGCCACGCCAGTTACCGCGTTGCGCGTACTTGTTTACCATTAAGATGAACATCTTCGCAAGTTTGTTTGTGATAGATCCGTGTTCGTAGCTGAATTTACCCTTCTTTGAATGTGAGCGGCCGACTTCTTTAGCTTCGCCAGCTTCAATAATATAATGCTTAAATGGTGCAAAGTTCAGCTTGACATAATTGTCAGCTTCGGACTTTGGATTCTTTTTTCGACCCGGTGCTAAAGGAATATGGTCAAATCCTAAAACACGGTAAACAAGATCTTCAGTTGGGATTGTTTCTGGTTTAATTTTATATTCGGCAAGTTTTGGCTTATCCACCTTGGAGGCTAAAATTGTACCGGCTGTAATCCCGTCAATCTGAGCCTGCTTTGCTGCTTCAAATGCCTTCGCAGTGATGCGTGCAGCTCTTGCAATTCTTCCCTTTTCTTGGATTTCGGGTAGATAAATATCATTAATGTCTTCCACAATTACATCATAATCACTATATTCTGGATTAGTGTATTCGCAAAAAGAATTTTTACTACGATGAATTTCTTTAAGCATATCCTTATTGTTAAGATAATTTACTTTCTTAACCGGGATGACTAGAACAGTATCTGTAACTTCATTGTCGTCATCTTCTGGTATAATTGTCATTAAGGTGTTCTCCATAAAGGGTTTCGTTGTAGTATAGCATATCGTAGCGAAACAGTCAAGGGTATCGTAAATAAAACAGTTGTTTATGATACTGATAAATAAGCAAGATAGGAGATTTTATGCCACAACAAGACTACCGTGCACGGTTACAACCAAAAGATATCAGTAATGCAACAGATGTTCTCGGACCGCAGTCTTCGAGCAATATTTTATTTCCGTTGTGGGCAACGAACGGAGTTCTTTTCCCATATACACCTTCGTTAAGTTCCGGTAACACTGCGGAATATGATCCTACTGGGTTTATTCATTCTAACTACGGATATAATGCTTATGTTAGATCTTATCCTAAGCCTATCAGTTTAACTGCGGAATTTACAGCACAAACTACAGATGAAGCACTATATTTATTAGCGGTGATATGGTTTTTTCGGTCCATTACGAAATCTTATTTTGGTATTAATCCTTATAATAAAGCAGGAACACCGCCTCCTGTTTTACTTTTTAATTATCTCGGACAATATCAATATAATAATGTCCCGGTAATTATTAAGAATTTTGATTTTACTTATCCTGCTGATATTGATTATGTACCAGTAAGCACGACGTTTAGTAATGGTAGCAATGGTGTAAGTCTACCGCCCTCGGCGTCGGGAGGATATACCTATGTACCAACTCATATTACTGTAACGGTAGATCTCGATACACAATATATTCCGATTAAGCTTCGAGACGAATTTAATCTTGATTTATTTCGACAGGGTAAACTAATCAATAAGGGTTATATTTAATGGCACAAAATACAAAAGATACGAGTCAGTATTCTTTAACGCCTATTAAGAATTGGTATCTCGATATATGGGTCCCAAGAACTGTTTCGGCCAGTGATTATGATAATCTTATAATTATTCCGGCAGCATTTAATCAGCGGCCGGACTTACTGAGTCAACAAGAATATGGTACACCAAAACTATGGTGGGTATTTGCACTTCGTAATCCAGATCTTATTATTGATCCTATTAATGACTTTTTAGCTGGTTTAGAAATTTATGTCCCACCAAATATCTTAAAGAATTAAATGGCAACAGGTAATTTAAAATCATTTATGCACAGCTCGGCAACGGTTCCCGATGGAACCGGAATAATACCTGTGGCGCCTGGCGCCGCGACCACTGGTAATAGATTTGCTGGTTCTGCAAAGAACCCTGCACCGAATACACCTGTACCACTCCCTCACAACACCGGTAATACATCATCTGATACTGGTCCGGATTTTAAACTTGAATTTGAACCTAATATCTTTGATAATTATGATACCTATACCTATCATTGGAAATTTTTTATTACATCTTTAGAAAATGCATCAAGTGGGCAGGTGTTAAATCAGTCAGCACAAACAATTATTGCAGAAAGTGGAGTATCAGACCTAACAATCGATAAGGTTGAAGTAAATGGCATCGCTGTACCTTCTGTCGAAGCAGGTACCGGAACACAGACATTGATTAAATTTGAAATTGTGGAGCCAGCCGGTGCTGGATTACTCGATAATTTATTCAATCAGTCAGTTGCACTCGGTATTGGTAACTGGTTAGTTATGCCTACTTTTCTGCAATTAGAATTTCGTGGTAGAAATCCAGACTCTGCCAGTTCAGATCTCAATGGCGGTCCTGGTGGACTTTCCTCACTAAAATGGGTGTGGCCATTGAAGCTTACAAATACGAAGGCCAATGTTACCAATGTTGGAACTCGTTATGAGTTTGATGCAATTATGTACGATGAACTTGCACAATCAAACTCATATTTTAGTATCCAGCATAATGTTGTATTAAGAAATTTAACAACTTTTCAGTCAGCAATTACCGATCTCGAAACTAAAATTAATGACGATCAGATTGAAAAACTTATTGATAATTATAGTATTCCGGATGTATACAATTTTCACGTTGACCCAGTTTTACGTGACAAGTTAATTGGCCTTAGTGATAAAACTAAGAGTTCAGCAAGACACGGCGCTTGGGATATTTTAAATGAAAAAGCTGCATCTTTTAATGCCGGAACGGGTATTGACAAAATAGTCGATTGTCTCTGCGGAAATATGGAATATTTTCAAGAAAAAATGCAGAATGCGCCGAAGCCGGCCGCACAACCAAATACATCTACGACCGAAACTAATCAGATGAAAAGTTTGTGGAGAATCGTTACGGAAACAAAGCCTATAGCTTACGATATGGTAAGGCAGGATAACGCAGTTCAGATTGATGTCTACATTGTCGAATACGATTTGGGTATGGTTGACGTAAATGCATCTCAGACTGGGCAAACTCCAGACTCTCAAGCGGCTGCCCAAAAAAGATTTCTTGAATATGCTAAAAAGAAAATTATGAAGAAAAAGTATAATTATATCTTTACTGGCCTAAACGATCAAATTAAGAATCTTGATTTAAATGTTAATTTTGCATTTGCGTCATCATTATCGCGTTTTGGAGGTATCTACTACGATTCTTCTATTAGAGATACAGGTATCACTGCTAAAGAATTAGAGACACAGGCAAATGTTACAGAACAATTAAGGAAAACATTGCAGTATCTTAATACTGCAACCAGCAACGAAGATGTTAATACCAAAATTAACGAGACTCAGGCGGCAATCAACGCAGCCAATCTTGATCCAACTACCGCCCAGCGGTACACCGCATTACTCGCGTATGCAAGATCTCCGGATAAGAAGGCCTATGCCTCGTTAATTGCACAACAGGGTGGATTTGCTGCAAATGGATCTCTAGGTGCAACCACAAATAGTAATGCTATCAATGCGTTGGGTGTTGCAGCTAAAACAGCACAAGGAATAGCTGCCCCTGTTGCAGGCACCAATAGTAATGGTCAAAATATTAATTTAACCTTTGTATCAGATGTTAATAATTCTGATGCTAAATCAGCCCAGGATACTCTTGTAAATCTAAAAAAAGGTAAATTAAGACCAATTCCTTATAGAGAAAATATGCAAGAAGTTACACTAACAGGCGGATTAGATCCGGATAGTAATGCAGCCCGATCAAGAGTATCGAGTGTATTCGCAACTGCACTTTATTCGACATTAGATGCCTCGATGCAACACTTAAAGTTAACAATTAAAGGTGATCCCTATTGGTTGTTCCCTCAACCAGTGGCAAGTGGTTTAACTGTGCTTCCATATAAATCTCTAATGGCACCCGATGATGCAATTAAGGTAATTAAATCAGCACATAAGCCAGATCCAACATCCAACACAGTTACAGATAATACAACTGTAAATTTTTACGGAACAGATAATTTTATTGTAATTCGATTTAGAACACCTACGATTTATAATATTTCGGCCGCCCCTGAAGTTGATCCATATACTGAAGTAAATGCTTTTAGTGGAGTGTATAAAGTTATCACAGTTGTAAGTAAGTTTGAAATGGGAATTTTTTCGCAGGAATTAACGTGCATTCTTGATCCTGTTATTGATATATTAGAATTCCTAAAAGCAATTGAAGCGGATGCTGGCGCTACCACTAATTTAACGGTGCCGACTAGTTCTACTACTATTCCTGCAACAGTACAAACACCTACTACACTTAAATCAACCGTAACAAATACGGTATCAAAGTCTAATATACCAACTATACCTAATATAACGCCTTCACAAGCGGTATCTCAGGCCCTACAAGCGGGATTAAATAATCTTATCTAATGTCATACCTAAATACGCACGCGAGAACTACATCTCCTACAAATAATGATAAATTTCAGGCAACTGGACGTATGCCTGCACTCTTCGGTGTGTTTATGGGTTACATTAAGGAAGCAGATGATGTACAAAGAAATGGTAGATTAAGAGTATGGATTCCTGAATTTGGATCTGCCCCAGACAATCCTGAAGGATGGACTATTGTAAATTATTGTTCTCCATTTGCCGGCGCCACAAATATCGATAGTGCAAGTAAGACAAATACTCAATCATTTGAAGGTACACAAACCTCTTACGGTATGTGGATGATTCCGCCCGATATTAACAATCAAGTTTTGGTTATGTTTATCAACGGAGATCCTTCACGCGGAATCTGGATCGGGTGTCTTTATAATCAGTTTATGAATGAAATGATTCCGGGTATGGCCGGAAATGCTAATAATTATCAGTATCCGGGCAAAGATATTCCTGTAGCCGAATACAATAAATGGGACGGTAAAACTACTAATCCAGATGCAACTATTAAGCCATATGAAGCTACAAAGTTTAAGGGATTAGGAAATCAAGGATTAATAACCGATATCAATCGTGGTGTAAGTAATGCAAGTGCAAGAAGAGAATCTCCTAGCACAGTATTTGGCATTTTAACTCCTGGGCCGGTTATTGATTCAACTGTGACACCCGAAAACATCCGCAGAAAAGGTGGTTCGGCATTTATTATGGATGATAATACTGGCACCGAGGCAGTTGTGTTAACTACTAAATCAGGTGCACAGGTTAAGTTAGATGAAAGTAACGGATATGTTTACGTTATTAATCGTGATGGTACATCCTGGATTCAAATGGATCAGTACGGTGATGTTGAAATTTTTGGAGCCAAGAATATTTCAATGAGGGCACAACAAGATTTTAATATTCGTGCTGATAGGAATATTAATTTTGAAGCTGGCCAGAATATCTATATGAAGGCTGCCAAGGATACAACTACATCAACTACCTTGTTTACTTACAATGTAAATAATGTTCCAAATACTGCAACTATTCCTTATTACCAGTACGTCGGCGAAGGTGCAGGACTCGGAGGAAATATTGTATTCCAAGCATTAAATAATTTACACCAAACTGTTCAGAATAATATGTACTTGACAGTTTTAAATGGAAATCTAAGTATACAAGTTCAGAAGAATTTGCAGGTGACCACTGTTGCAGGAGAACAAGATTTTAATTCTTCTCAGAATATCAATATGCAATCCGGAAAAGATTTTAATTTAAATGTAACAGGTACAATATATGAGCAATCTGGGGGAAATTATAATCTCACAGCAAATAATAATATATCCGTACAAAGTTCATCCGGCTCGGTTAGTATAATAAGTCCAACCTCAATAGTCGAACAGTCTCCCAATATTCAAATGTTGGGTACAGTTCTTGTGGCAGGATCCCTTGGATCCACTGGTACCACACCGGTTACATTTGGTGGTAGTATCGGTGTGGTAGGTTCAATAACTGCTACATCTTTAGCCTCAACTTCGTTAAGTGTATCGGGTTCGACTGCATTAGGAGTGGTTACAGCAAGTCAGGTGACTGCTGGATTATCAAATAGTTCGCAATCTCCACCATCTGTGTCACCACCTACTTTTTCGGCAACCGTCGATAATCCTACCATACCGACACCTGCTGGTAATGCCACTTCGGCAACACCTGCTGAAATTAAACCGTTGACTGAAAAAATTAATATTCTTGCAACTTGGGCCGATCCAGACTCTAAATTCAAGAGAAATTCTCAAGCAATGAATACTACGGTTAGCACATTACCGACCTACGAACCTTGCCCAGAACATCAAAGTTTTAGTTTAGGTTCTATTACTGGATATACTCCACAGGTAACAGAATCTGCGGCAACATATCAGGGATCAGGCGGCGCAGGAAGTGAAGCAACTGCGTCACCACCGCCAAATACCGATCCTGGCGCAAATAATACTGATATTCCTCCACCAGATGCATCGGCGAGTGCAGTTGTAAAAGATTTCAATTTAGCAGCATATCAATGCCAACTTAAAATTCACGAAGGTATCAAGTATGTTTCTTACATTGATAGTCGTGGGTATCCGACCGGCGGAATTGGACACCTTCTAAGAACAAACGAGATTCCTTTATTCCCTATCCCGACACCTATTACTCCGGCACAAGTTGATACTTGGTTTCAGACTGATGCACCTATTTCTATAGCCGGTGCAACTCGTTTATTAGGTACCGACGTCTGGGGTAACCTAACAGATATAAGAAAACGTGCCTGTGCCGACTTATGTTATAATTTAGGTGAAGGAAAACTTGCTAAATTTAAGAGATTCTTGGCTGCTATGAAGATCGGTGATTATAATGCTGCAGGTGCATCATTACGAGATTCCTTATGGTTTACA
>Ga0116226_10000447_pt1 | contig 34985 bp, 32 predicted proteins | sample S1TSphfallax_FD_89692 | JGI IMG/M metagenome (GOLD analysis project Ga0116226, IMG submission 89692) | Host-associated microbial communities from peat moss isolated from Minnesota, USA - S1T2_Fa - Sphagnum fallax MG | ecosystem: Host-associated > Plants > Peat moss > Unclassified | place: USA...
CCGAAGCTGCCCGCCCCGAGGCTGCCCACCCCGAAGCCGCCCACCCCGAAGCCGCCCGCCCTGACGCCGCTCGGCCGGAAGCTGAGCACCCTGAGGCTGCAAGGCCCGAAGTCGAGCACAAGGCGCCGGTAGCAACCCGGTCGGCCCCTGAAGTGGAACATCGCCCAGAAGCCGAAACCGCGGGCCGAGTGGAGCCCGCTCGGCCCGCGGCGGACGCGCCGCGGCGAGCCGCTCCGGTGCCACATGTCGCAGCCCCGCACCCAGAGGCGGCGCATCCTGCAGCTCCAACGAAGGAAGACGAGAAGCCGCGCCGCTAAGCCGGCCTAAACCTACACCCGAAGTGCCGGGGTGGGCGACACGCTCTCCCCGGCATCTTTATTTTGGACCGCCATGTTGAACACGGCGATCTGGCCGTCCGTGGTCGCATCCCAGGAGAAGCGTTCCGCATAAGCGCGCGTCGCCGCCCGATCATGGGGCGCCTCCTGCCAGGCCCTGATCGCGCGCGCAAAAGCTTCGGAGGTGGTGCCGTCCGCGACTGCACCGGATTCGGCGGATTGAATCACGTCCGTATTCCCTGGGATCGGCGACGCCACTACTGGCGTGCCGCAGGCCATCGACTCCAGCAGCACATTCGCCCAGCCCTCGCGAGACGAGGCGAGTACCGAAAGATCGGCGGCGCCATACAGCGCCGGAAGGTTTTTGTGCGGCCAGGCACCCAGAAACTGAACTCGACCGCCGACTCCGAGCTGTGTGGCCAGGGCTTCAAGCCGCCCGCGCTCCGGCCCCTCGCCCGCGATGAGCAGATGCCAGCCGGGCAGCAGAGCCAAGGCGCCGATGGTGCGCTCATGCCCCTTGCGCGGGATCAGCGCCCCCACCGACAACAGCGTCGGCCCCACCAGCCCCAGCGCCTCCCTGGCCGGCCCGCGATCGACCGGCCTGAATAGCGAAAGATCGACGCCATTGCGCAGAACCGTGATCTTTTCCGGTGGCGCCCCAAGCCCTACCAGCACGTCCCGCAAGCCGCCGCTCACGGTGATTATCGCGGCCGCGCGCCGTGCCGCATCTAAAATCATTTGCCGCGGACCCGCGTAATCGGGGAATTGCGTCACGTCCGACCCACGGGCCGTGATCACCACCGGCAGCTCGAATCGTGCCCCAAGGCGGATGGCCGACACCCCATCCGGGTAAAAATAATGCGCATCGATCGCATCGAACCGCGCCCCCCCTCTGATCAGCCGCTCGAGCTGTGCCGCCGCCGCCCGGTAAAGCAGGCCAGGTGCCATGTTCATGCCGACCAGCGGAACCGAAAGCCAGCGCGGGTGGTGCACGGTCATCCCCGCCCGCTGCTCGGTATCGGGCGCCTTGATTTCGATCCGCCCCGGAAACCATGGGACGGGCGCCACCACCGTCGCGCGCGCGGCACCACTACCCACAAGCTCCTTCAGCCTGTTCTCAACGAAAATGCCATGGTTTGGCTGCGCTGCGTTTGGGTAGAGGGTCGTGAACGTCAGCAGCGATAACGTCACAGCCCTGACCCCGTAAGCTCAGCGCAAGGTGGACGAAGTCCATCAACGCTACGATCAACCCGCACCATCGTGCCGACGAAGCCCCGCTACTTCAGCGTGCCAAGAAAACGCTCCGCATCGTCGCGCTCATGAAAATTCGCTTGGGAAGCCAGCGCGCCCTGCACCTCCGTGCGTGCTTCGTCGCGGCGGCCCGCAGCGGCCAACGCCACCGCATGGTGATACGAAGCGGCGCCGTGCAGCGACGGGTCGCTTGTCGCCGCAGCTTCCTTCAGCAAGGGCAGGGCGGCTTGCGTGTCGCCCTGCTGGGCCAGAATCCAGCCGAGCGTATCGGCGGTCTCCGCGCTGGGCGCCGCGAAATACGCGCGTTCCGCCAGCGCCTTGGCCTCTACGCCCTTGCCCTGGCGCTGGCGTATCCAGGCCAGGTTGTTGAGCGCCGCGCCATTCGTTGCATCGATGGCCAGCACCGCCTCAAGGCGATCCGCGGCGGCCGCAAACTGACCGTCATCCAGGTAGAACGAGCTCAAAACCAGCTGCGCCGCCTTGTCGCCCCCGTGCGCCGCTGTCCATCCCTCGAGCAGCGACGCCGCTTGCGGCGCGTTGCCGGCAAGCCGCGTCGCGGTCGCGGCTTTGATAGCGAGCGCGCTGCTCGGCGCCGCCTTGTAGGCGCTGAGCAAAGCGGCTGCCGCCGCCTTCGGATTACCGGCGGCCAGATACAGCGCGCCGGGTAAAGCCAGCGCGGCAGGCAAATTGGCCGACAAGGCGCGCAGGGAGGCCGCTGTGGCCAGGGCCGCCTTAAGCCCGGCCTGCGTCGAACCGGCCTGTTTCAGGTCGATACCGACCAGCGCATCGAGCAGCGCGGGGTCGCCTGGCGTATGCTTGAGGCCATCGCGCAGCGAGGCGCGTGCGGCATCGAAATCGCCGTTTTTCACCTGCAGCGAGGCTTCCAGGGTGCGGGCGCGCGTATCGTCGGGCGTGCCGTCGAGGATGACTTTCAACGTCGATATCGCCTGATCGGCCTTGCCCTGCTCGGCCATGATCCGGGCACGGATCAGGTCAAGCCCCGGATTGGTGCCGGCACTCGCCCGGTCGAGCAGGCCGATCGCACGGTCCGGCTGCTTGGCACGCACATAGGTATCGGCAAGCAAGGCTGTGAGCGAGGGATCGGTTGGTGCGGCGTCATGCGCCGCCTCGGCCAGCGCCACCGCCTTCGCAGTCTGGTTTTGAGCGTACAAGGACGGCAAAAGCGCACCCAGGAAGCCGGCATCGGCCGGGTGCCGCTTCAGCGCCCGTTCTAGCAGGCTCTGCGCCTGGGCCGTGTCGCCACGCAAGGCGGCGATACGCACTAGCGAGAGCACCGCCGCCCGGCTATTCGGAAAACGCTTCTGAACCGCCTGAAGCGCTGTCTCGGCGCCGTCGGTATCCAGGGCGGCCAGCTTGATTTGGGCATCCAGTATCCCTGCGGCCTCGCCATCGCCGAGACTCTTGCGCAGCTGGTCCAGGTCGGCGCGGGCGGCTGGGAGGTCGCCGCGCGCCAGATCGGCCTCGACGATCTCGGCACCGGTCTGGCCCTGTTTCGGCGACAGGCTGAGCGAGTGCTTCAGATCTGCTTCCCCGGCCTCGATATGGCCGAGGTCGATCTCCACCGCCGCGAGCCGGTTGAGAATGCCGGTATCCGCCGGATGCAGCGCGGTCGCCTTCGCAAGGCTATCGCGCGCGCCGGCGAGGTCGCCCGAATTGGCGAGCGCCCGGCCGCGCAGATCGTAGGTGTCGGCATCCTGATGGGTCGCCAGGGCGCTGTCGTGCAGCAGCGCGAGTGCCCGGTCCGGGTGGTGCTCGGCGAGATCGACGAAGCCCATCAGTTTCAGCCCGGGTATGTCGTCGGCGCTCTGGCCGAGGAACTGCGTGGCCGCCTCGTCCGCCTGCGCCATCTGGCCCAAGCCTAGCTTGGTCACGGCCAGGAAATACAGGCCACGCGGCAGGTTGGGGAGGGCAGGCTGGATCTGCTGCAGGGCCGCGTCTGCGGACTTGTAGTCGGCGGAGCGTATCGCCAGCACCGCCTTGATGTAATTGGCGGTCACGTCCTTCGGCGCATGGTGCAGCACGTTATCGACGTCGGCCTGCGCCGCTTTCTCTTTGCCCGTGGCGGCCAGGCAGCGCGCTTCCAGAAGCATCGCATCGAGCCGGCCTGGATTGGCGGCAAGCACGTCATGCGCATCCGACAGGGCGGCGTCAGGCTTGCCGTGCCGCAGCGCGAGGTCGCCATGCAGCAGCAGCGCATCCTCCCGCGTCGTCTCATCCGGCTTATCCGGCCCGGTGAGAATGCCTGCTAGCCGCGCCTCCGCACCCGACGCGTCGTTCCGAACAAGGGCCACCCTTGCGGCCACCAGCAATACGTAAGGGTCATGCGGCGCCAGCTTTTCGGCGGTGGCAGAGGCGGAGGCCGCGTCGGCAAGATCCTTCAGCGACATCTGTGCCGCAGCGCGAAGGCTGAGCGTGTCGGCCCTCGCCCCGGCCGGCGCAGCGTCGGGTGGAAAATCCTGCAGCAGCTCCGCATAATGGTGCTGCTGCAAGTAGGCTTGGCCAAGGGGCACAACCAGCGCGGCCTTCTCATACCCACGCCCGCTTGCGCGCAAAAACTCGGTCTGGGCGGCGGCGGGGTTGTTGAGCGCCAGATCGACTTTGCCCAGCAGGAAGGCGGCCTCGGCATTATGTGGCTGGGCGCGGACGGCGGCAGCCAGATACAGCGAAGCCCCCCGCATGTCCTTATGGGCCATGCGCTGTTTTGCGGCACCGACCGGGTCGCCGGTCCGGCTGTGGAGGAACCAAAATCCTGCCACTGCCGCCAGGGCGAGCGGGGGGAGGGTCATCAGCAGCAGGCGCTTACGCATGACGAGGTCCATCCGGGTTGCGCGTCGATCCGCCAAGGGGATGGCGAAGTGCGGCTGCGTTGCCACTGTCGCGTCGCCAGTGCAAGCGCAAGTGGTAATTTGCGCCCCGGCCATTCCTTTTTGGATCAATCGGCGGTATAGCATTGACGTATCGGCATCGCTTGGCCAATCACCTGCGCCGTGAATAGGCCTGAAATTCATCTCAACCATGATTATAAAGATTTCCCGCCCGTGATGTCCTCGCGATTGAGCCTCGCCCCTCGGCGGATCAAACACCGGTTGGTCCGACTCGCGGCACGCATGGCACCGTCATTTCCGTCACGGTTCAAAGCGGCTCACCCGGTGTATTTGCGTCATCCCCTGCCGGCTTGCGCGGCCTGTTTCCTCATCGCATTGGGCTTGGCCGGTTGCGCGCCGCATACGGGCAGCACGCCGGCGCTTGGTGCCAGCGTTACCGATTCGCCGAGCGAATATGTCATCGGCCCGGGCGATGTGCTGTCGATCTTCGTCTACGAAGCGCCGCCGCTATCGGTCAGCGATCTGCCGGTCCGGCCGGATGGGCGCATTTCCGTGCCCTTGGTGCCTGATGTGCTGGCCGCCGGAAAGACGCCCACGCAACTGGGGGCTGAAATTTCGGGCAAGCTCAAGAAATATGTGAACGATCCGAACGTTACCGTGATGGTGCGCTCGTTCCAGGGGCCAGCGGATCAGCAGGTGCGGGTGATCGGCGAGGCGACCGATCCGCAGGCCATTCCCTTTCGTGCCAACATGAGCGTGCTTGACGTGATGATCGCGACCAAGGGGCTTACCAAGTTTGCCGCCGGCAACCGTGCGATGATCGTGCGCCATGTTGGCGCCAAGGAGGAGCGTATCCCCGTTCACCTCTCCGACCTTATCAAGGATGGCGATATCAGCCAGAATGTGATGATGCGGCCAGGCGATACGCTGATCATTCCGCAAAGCTATTTTTAGGGTGTTGTCGGTTATGCGGCGGTGGTTACCACCCCGGAATTAGGGTTTTCATATGGAATCGCTGCAGGACCTGGTCAGTCGTTTCGGCGGTCTCGCATGGCGCCGCCGCTGGTGGGGCGTCGGCGCCGCCTGGGCGCTGTGCATCGTCGGCTGGATCGGCATTGCGATGATGCCCAACGAGTACGAGGCAACGGCGCGCGTCTACATCGATGCCGATGCGGTACTTACTCCGTTGCTGAAAGGCATCACCGCCGACACCTCCATGAGCGACCAGATCGATCTCCTACAGCACATGTTGCTGTCGCGCCCGAACCTTGAGCGCATCATTGCCAAGACCGACCTGCAGCTCGATACCCACACCCAGACTGACATGGAGCAGATGGTGCAAAGACTGGAGCGCACCATCAAGGTGAATGCCCAGACGCGCAACATCTTCGCCATCGCCTTCCGCAATCCGGATCGCCAGCTGGCGTATGACGTGGTGCAGGCGGTACTTGCGAGTTACATCGAGAACCGTGCCGGCGACAACCGTGATGACATGGAGAAGGCCTCAGCCTTTCTTGACGAGCAGATCGCCAGCTACGAGAAGCAGCTGCGCGAGGCCGAGGCGAAGCGCGCCGAATTTCGCTCCAAATATCTCGATCTCCTGCCTGGCGATGGCGGCGTCAGTCGGCTCGAACAGGCACGCAGCCAGGTCGAGCAGCTCACCGGCCAGCTCGAGGATGCGCGGTCGCGCCGCGTGATCCTGGCGAAAACCCTAGCGGGCACCCAGGCGATGGTTGAAACCGATAGCGGCGGTGGCAGCGATACGCACAACGCGCTGCGCTCGGCCGAAACACGGCTGCGGGAATTGCAGCAAGTGTATACCGACGCCTACCCTGAGGTTATTTCCCAGAAACGGGTGGTGGAGAACCTGCGCAAGAACGGTGGCGACGACACTGGTGGTGCTGCAAACAGTGGCGGCAAAGCCGTGCCGAACCCGGTGTTCGAACAGCTGAAACTGCGCCTGGTCGAAACCGATGCCCTGGTGAATAGCCTGATGCGGCAGATCGAGGATGCCGAGCACGAGCGTGACCGCCTTTCCGCGATCGCGCATGGCGAGCCGAACCTGGAGGCGCGTTACCTCAACCTCAACCGTGACTACGACGTGCTGCGCAAGGATTACGAAGAGCTGCTACAGCGTCGCGAAGGCATGCGGATAGCAGCGGCTGCGCAGGTGCGGGCGAGCAACGTGAAGATGGTCATCATCGATCCGCCACAGGTGCCCCAAGTGCCGGTGGCGCCGGCGCGCATCCTGCTATCGATCGGCGTGCTGATCACCGGCCTTGCCGCCGGGCTTGGCGTGGTGATCGCGATGATGACGCTAGATACCTCGTTCCACACCATCGTTGATCTGCGTCAGGTGGGCCGCCCCGTGCTTGGCGCCATTTCGCTGGCCGCCCTACCGCCTACGCTTGCGGTGCGAATGCGACACGCGGCGATCTTCGGGTCGGCAATAGGCGGACTTGTCGTTGTCTGCGGCGGCGTGCTGCTGCATTTCAGTCAGCGCACGTGATGGACATCATCCCCGACCCGGGCGACATCGACGCCCCGATCATCGACATGCCGCCGCCGCGCGCGCTGGCGGACATGGCGCGGGCCGGCCTGATAATCGAGACCGAAGGCCGCACCCGCCTCGGCGACGAATTCCGCATTGCCGCGGCACGCCTGCACACTGTGGTGAAAGGCTCGATCACCGCGAATGAGCGATGTGGCAACATGGTGCTCGTCACCAGCACGCGGCCGGCCGAGGGCAAGAGTTTTTCCGCGCTCAACATGGCGGCCTCGTTGGCGCGCACCGGATCGCGCACCGTTCTGCTGGTGGATGCCGATGCCAAGGTCCGCAGCCTCAGCGAATTGCTCGGGTTGAACGGTTATCCGGGGCTGCTCGATCTTGCCGCCGATCACAGCCTGCCGCCGGAGCGCATGGTCGTGGCGACCCCAGTGCCCGGTCTTTACGTGCTACCCCTCGGCGATACGCTGGCCGGGCTGGAGCCGGGCGAGCGTAGCCAGCCATTGCCCGCCGCAGCCGAACAGCTGTCGCGACGGTTCGCGAGCTCCACCGTAGTGATCGATACCGGGCCCTTGCTTGCCACCAGCGATCCGAGTGTGCTGGCGCCCGTAGCGTCGCAGATTATGATGGTGGTAGAAGCCGGTCGTACCCAGCGGAGCGAACTCGAGGCGGCGCTGGAAATGATCAAGGCCTGTCCGAAAGTCGTGATGTTGTTGAACAAGCAGGCAGGTCGCGCCCGTTCCTCATTCGGTGCATATAGCTATACGGGTGATTACTACGCCAAGCCCAACGCGCCGCCGCCCCAGCGGCCTGAATAGAAAGCGTTTTACAATGCCGCTCGCGCAGAGTGCCGGATGGGTGCCGCTCAAGAGTTTGCCCAGGCCGGCCCGCCTTGCTCTCGCCGCCGGCACCATGCTTGCCACCTTCGTGTTGGCGCACCCGGCAGCGGCCCAGCTGGCCGATCCGTCGGATAGCGGCATGGCGGTGGGCGGCGGTGGCGACGATGTCGGCTCGGCCGCCGCTGGTCCGCCCTCCCTGCCGGCGCCCACCGATACGCTGTTGCCGCGCACCGGTATCGACACCACCGACACCGATCTGCGCGGGCATCTGATGGGCGCGTTCGGACCTTCCGGCTCGGCTACCGGTGCGCCGCCGCCTACGGGGTTGGTGGTCTATAAGCAGCTCGCCGTGTCTGAAACCTTTACCACGAATGCCGGCTACCAGTTGGGAGGCGAGGATGCCGGCAGTGATTTCATCACCTCGATCCAGCCCCTCGTGCGGGTGATCGACAACACCTCCCGCCTTCGGGTCGACCTGACCTACGATCCGACTGGCCAGGTCTACGCCCGCCACAGCGGCTTCGACCAGGTCCAGCAGCAGGCTTTTGGCGACATCCTGGCCACCCTGTTGCCCGACTGGCTGTATCTGGATACGCGGGGATCGGTGTACCAGTCATCGATCTTCGGTGGCCTCGGCCCGGCCGGCACGGTCACGCTGTCCCCCAATGAGCGGGAGACCGTCACCAGCGTTTCGATCTCGCCGTATCTCACCCATACTTTCGGAGGGCAGGGCACGCTGGTTGCTGGCGTCGGCTACAGCTACAGCGCCGTCGATGCGTCCGATGCGCTGAACAATCCGCTTTTCGAAGGCACGCCGGTGAACGGGCTCGGCGACTATGCGAGCTCCTATCTCAATACCGAGCGCGGCTTCGCAAGCTGGACCACGGGTGAGAATTACGGCCGCTTTCGCGACCGGATCGCCACCGATGACAGTATCTATCAGGGCTCCGGCGCGATGCGCGACGCGCACCGGCTGTTGGCCGTCGATGACGTCAGCTACGCCTTCACCCGCCTGATCACCGGGCTCGGCGAAGTGGGCTATGAATGGCTCAACTATCCGGATGCCGGTTACCGCTATGATGGGCTGATCGGCGCCGGTGGCGTGCAATTGACGCCGAGCAAGAACAGCCAGGTCGTGGTGGAATACCGCTATCTCGACGGTTTTGGATCGCTCTTTGTGCAGGGCGAGGCCCAGGTCACGCCGCGCATCCGTGTGTATGGCAGTTATTCCGAGGGCATCTCCACCTTCGCGCAAGATCTGCAAACATCGTTGCTGCAATCCGATTCATCGGTGACGGGCGTCGCCGCCACCGCGCTGAGCGCGGCGCCGCTGCTGCAGAGCGGGAATTTCTTCGGCGGCAACGAGTATCTCAGCCGCGTGCGGCGCCTCGATGCGACCGGCACTTATTTCGGCAACCGCGACACCGCCTCGCTCACCTTCGAGCAGGAACATACGACGCCGGTCGGCCATCCGGTCGGTGAACTCGTGCCGGTGACGACGAGCGGCTGGTTCGTCTCCGGCACCGAACGGCATGAGATCACACCGACCCTCAGTGCAGGCGCCTTCCTGCAATACGGCCATAGCAGCACCGGGCTCGTCACCTACGGCAGCGGCGACACGGTCAGTTTCTCGGTAAGCCTCGACAAGGTGTTTACCCAGACGCTCTCTGGTTACGTGCGCGTCGGCGGCACCTATGTGCTCACCGGATCGGTGCTGGGTGCCACGGGGTATGAGAACCTCACCGGCGATGAAACCGATATCACGGTTGGTGCCGTGAAAAAGTTTTAGGCCGTTGACCGCCAACACCGCATCGCCCGTCCGCGTAGTGAACGCGATGACGGTCGATGTGGAGGACTGGTTTCAGGTGCAGGCCTTTGCCGGCCTGATCCCGCGCGACAGCTGGGAGGATCTTCCTCGCCGCGTCGAGGCAAATACCGAGGCCTTTCTGCAGATGTTCGCCGATGCCGGCGTGAAGGCTACGTTTTTCACGCTCGGCTGGGTGGCGGACCGCCACAAGTCGCTGATCCAGCGGATCGTCGCCGAGGGGCACGAACTGGCCAGCCACGGCTACTGGCACCGGCTCGCCCACGAGCAGGACAGAGCCACCTTTCGTGAGGATGTACGCCGCGCTCGCACCGTGCTGGAGGATGCCGGGGGTTTGCCTGTGCGCGGTTATCGCGCGCCTACATTTTCGATCAATGCGCGCAACCCCTGGGCCTTCGAGGTGCTGGAGGAGACCGGCTACACCTATAGCTCCAGCGTGTTTCCGATCAGGCACGACCTCTACGGCATGCCGGATGCACCTCGCTTTCCGCACAAGGTGGGCTCCGGCCGGCTGCTGGAAATCCCGATGACCACGGTGCATCTGGGCGGGCGCAACCTACCCTGTTCCGGAGGTGGGTATTTTCGCCTGTTTCCCTATGCGTTGTTCCGCGCCGGGTTGCGCCGGTTCAACATGGCGGATCGCGCGCCCGGTGTTTTCTATACGCATCCGTGGGAGATCGATCCCGGGCAGCCGCGCGTCGCCGGGGCCTCGCGCATGGCGCGCTTCAGGCACACCGTGAACCTCGACAAAACCCGCGCGCGCATTGAGCGGCTGCTGCGCGACTTTGCTTGGGACCGGATGGATCGTGTGTTTGGGGTGTAAGCGGGCGGGCGGCATGGCCGACACCATAAAACTGTGATCCCTTCAAAGCGGCGACATAAACTTTTTGTGAAAGCTAGGTAGATGAGATAAACGCACCCTTGCGTAATTGTTGTAAATCTACAACCATTGCGTGCATATCTTGCCTAGATCATAATATCGTTGCATTCGGGGAGAGAGTGTCTTCGTGAACAGGCCGCGGCCGCCACGCGCGGCGGTAACTTTGGCCCATGGCTTCGCCAGGATTGCCTTGCTGTGCGCGGCCAGTATGGCTGGCCTGTCGCGTCACCAGGCTGCCGCGCAGGAGAGCGGACGGCTGCTCGCAACTGAAGGGGTCAGCGAGATCGATGGGGCGAGCGGCGGTGGATTGGCGACCTGGTCGCTGATTTCCGGCTACGAAACGCGGGACGAGATCGGTGGCAATCTGCACGGGACCTACGTGGCGGTGAATAATTTCGGTCTGGGCTCGGTTGGCGCCAGCGCCGGGTTTTACGACCGGCTTGAGCTTTCCTATGCGCATCTGTGGTTCGACACACGGTCGGCAGGAGGCCGGCTCGGACTGGGCGACGGCTATCATTTCGATCTGGATGCGGTGGGTGCCAAGCTGCGCCTCGTCGGCGATGCAGTCTACGACCAGGACAGCTGGCTGCCTGAGCTGTCGGTCGGCACGCAGTTCAAGGCGGCAGACAGTCATGCGATTCTGAAGGCGATCGGCGCAGCCGGCCCGGACGGGGTCGATTTCTACTTTGCCGCGACCAAGCTTTTTCTCGCGGAAAGCCTGTTGGTGAGCGCCACCGTACGCGCGACCAAAGCCAACCAATTCGGCATCCTCGGTTTCGGCGGCGATCACAACCGCGCCTATTCCGCGCAGTTCGAGGGGTCCGCCGCCTATCTGCTGACCCGCAGCCTGGCGGTGGGAGCCGAGGTTCGCACCAAGCCCGACAATCTCGGCTTCGCGCGCGAGGGGTGCGCTTACGATGCGTTCGCCGCGTATTTCTTCTCCAAACATCTGTCCGCCACGCTGGCCTTCCTGGCGCTTGGGCCGATTGCCCGACAGGGCGACCAGAATGGACTTTATCTTTCGCTCCAAGCGGGATTTTGAACGATGCAACGCGGATTTCTCTTGGCTGCCTTCCTGCTGATCGCGTCCTGCGCAGGGGCCACGGCGACAGATCCGCTCTTCAGCCAGTTGGGCGGAGAGTCTGGCATTGCGCGCATCGCCAGCAATGCGCTCGATATCTACTTCAGCGATCCACGAGTCGCCCAGAATTTCGACAATATCAATCGGGATTTCCTGCAACCACGCTTTACCGCCTACCTTTGCCGCGTCGCCGGCGGTCCCTGCATCTACAAGGGCCACGCGATGAAGCGTGCCCATAAGGGCCTCGCCATCACCGAGGCGAATTTCAATGTGGTGGTGGAGGATTTGGAAACCGCGATGGATCGCGCGGGCGTTCCATACCACGTGCAGAACCGTTTTCTTGCCCGACTCGCGCCGCTGGAGCGCGACATTGTCACGCGTTAAACCTTCGCGGGCGCCGGCGGCACGTGCACTTGCCGCCGGCCTTGCCGCCATGCCGCTTGCCGCGATGATCGCCGATTCAACGACCGTCATTCAGCAGCATCGCGCCTTTTCGGTCGCTCATATCAGCCTCGAGCGAGGCGGCACGCTGCACTTCTCCAACCGGGATGATTTCACACACGAAATCTATATTCAGGCGCCGCAATTCAGCTTCGAATCCGATGAGCAGGAACCTGGCACGATCGTGGCCGTGGAATTTCCTGTAAGTGGACATTTCGAAGTACGCTGCCACATACATCCGAAAATGCACCTCGATGTGGATGTCCGATAGAGGCAAAGCATGACGATCCGTATCAAGATTCTCATCGGATGCCTGGCACTGACGATGCTGACGGGGATGCTTGGCATCTTCACGCAGTATGCGGAGCGCCGGCTGGGCGCACTGGCGATGGATATCTACGACAACGCTTTCATGGCAGTGAGCTACCTGCGCTCGGCCGAGGTTACCTTTGCCAAACTTTCGGCGCAGGCGCGGGAGCCAGGCTGGGTTGCGGCGGCGGCTTCCGATGCCGAACAGGATATGCTGAGCGATTTAGATGTGGTACGCGACCGTGCGATGTCGCCCGTGGGCCGCAGTCAGGCGATCGTGCTGAAGGTGCGCGTCCTGGCTTTGCTTCCGCATCTGCAGGCGGATCCGCGGGGAGCTGAGGCGGTACGCGCCGCCTTCGAGCGACTGGTCGAAACCTTTGCCGATGACGGCTACCGATACCGCGCCGGCGTGGGGCGCATGGTGGCGAGCCAGATGCGCGACAGCTCGGCAGCGATCTGGGTTAGCCTGCTGCTGGCGCTAGTGATCACGTTCCTGGTGAGCCACCTTATTGTGCCACCCGTGCTGGCCGCGGTGCGGGTGGCGCAGTCCATCGCCGCTGGCAAGCTCGATACGCCGATTTCGCCTCGCGGCCGTGGAGAGACTGCGGATTTGCTGCGCGCGCTCGCCGGGATGCAGGGGAGCATCGCTGCCGGCGTCGCACGGATCAGGGCTTTGATGGACGAGCAGGCCGCGACCCATGCCAGCGAAATTGCGATCCAACACGCACAGATGGATGCGGCACTTTCCAACATGACTCAGGGCCTGTGCCTGTTTGGTTCGGATGGCCGCCTGCTGGTCGCTAACCGTCGGTTTGCCACCATGTTCGCTGAACCTCGGCTTGGCGAAACGAGCGAGGCCGTGCTGCGGCGCGCTGGGCTCGACATGCTGGTCGACGCCTCACGAGACGGCGTGCTGGAAAGCTTCGCTTTTGAATTGCCTGACGGCCGCAGCATAGCGGTCTCGCAATCTCGGGTCGTTGGCGGTGGCTGGGTTGCGACTTATGAGGATGTCACCGAGCGGCGGGCCACCGAAAAGCGCCTTGCTCATATGGCGCGGCACGACCAGCTTACCGGCCTGCCAAACCGGCTCTATCTCGCCGAATATTTGCCGGCGCTGGTCGCCGGCTCGCTTAACGACGACACGATTGCCCTGCTTTGCATCGATCTGGATCGCTTCAAGATGGTGAATGACACGCTGGGGCACCCGGCGGGTGACGCATTGTTGCGCGAGGCAAGCGAAAGGCTGCGTGGCTGCGCGGGGCCAGGCGACATCGTGGTGCGGCTGGGCGGCGATGAATTCGCGATCGTGCAGGCTGGCGCGGCAACGTCACTCAGTGTCGGCATCTCTGAGGGACAGGCTGAGGCAGCCACCGCGCTCGCGCAGCGCGTTGTAACGGCTTTGGCGGCGCCGTTCGAACTCGAAAGGCAGCGCATATTGATCGGCGGCAGCGTTGGCATCGCCATCGGCGGAGAGGTGCTGTCGACGGCTGAGGACCTGCTGAAATGCGCTGAAATGGCGTTGTATCGCGCTAAGGCAGAGGGCCGCGGAGTATGGCGCTTCTTTGAGGCGGAGATGGATCTGCGCATGCAGGCACGCCGCGCAGTGGAGCAAGATCTGCGCGAAGCGGTGGCGCTCGAGCAATTCGAAGTGTTTTACCAGCCCCTGATGCAGGGCGGCAAGGGTGTAACCGGGTTCGAGGCCCTGGTGCGCTGGCGTCACCCGGTACGCGGCCTGGTGAACCCCGGCGATTTCATCCCGCTCGCGGAAGAGGTCGGGCTCATTCCGGTAATCGGGCGCTGGGTATTGCAGCGCGCCTGCGCCGATGCGGCACGCTGGCCGGCGCAGTTGAAAGTGGCGGTCAACCTTTCGCCCGCGCAGTTCCGCGGCAATCTGGTCGGCGAGGTCGAGGCTGCGCTTGCGGCGAGCGGGCTGGCGCCGGGCTTGCTCGAGTTGGAAATTACCGAATCGATCATGCTGGCGGACGAGGCCCAAGTCCTGAACACGCTGCACAGGCTGCGCGCGCTCGGAGCACGGATCGCCATGGATGATTTTGGTACCGGCTATTCCTCGCTCGGCTATCTGCGGCGTTTTCCGTTCGACAAGATCAAGATCGACCAGTCATTTGTGCGCAACATGACAGATCGGCAGGATTGCCTGGCGATCGTGCGCGCGGTCATTGGGCTCGGCCGTTCGCTTGGAATGTCGGTGAATGCGGAGGGGGTTGAGACGCGCGATCAGCTCGACGCGCTGATCGGGGAAGGCTGCCTGGAAATGCAGGGATATTATTTCAGCAAGCCGAAGCCCGCCGAGGAGGTTCTCGAGATGCTGCGTCGGCTAGGCTGCGCGGCCAATCCGAATATTGTTGAGATGGAAGAAAATATGACGTTCTCCGAAGATACCGACCGTAAGACTTTTCTTCCCGTACCGCTTCCAACCTATGGGGTCCTGGCGAGCTCCTTGCCGCTGGCGCAGACCTAAGAGTCTCTCGGTTCTTTTCTTCAGGAAAGAACACGCTGCCATGATCCGTATCCTTCCCCTGGCCGACGATTTCTCAGCCTGGGATACCTTTGTCATGTCCCGCCCTGACGCCACCTTCTTCCATCTGGCCGCTTGGCGCGGGGTGATCGCGCGCGCCTTTCGTCACAAACCTTATTACGTGATGGCCGAACAGGATGGCGCGATCGTAGGCGTGCTGCCTCTGGTGCGAGTGAAAACCCTGCTGTTCGGCGATACGCTGATCTCCAACCCGTTCTGCGTCTACGGCGGCATCCTTGCCGTGGACCAGGAGGCCTCCAAGGCGCTGGCCGATCATGCGGTTTGGCTGCGTGCGCGGCTCGGCGTATCGGCCGCGGAGTTGCGGTATCTGGAGGCGCCCACTGTCGGCTATCTCGGCGAGGAATGGGTGGCGCGGCCAGCTCTCTATGTCACGTTCCGGCGAGAGATCACCGGCGACGACGAGGCAAATTTGAAGGCAATCCCTCGCAAGCAGCGCGCCGTCGTGCGAAAGGCGATCGAGCGCGGGCTGACAGCCTCCACGGACCGCGATATCGATACGCTGCACGCCATCTATGCCCGCAGCGTGCGCAATCTCGGTACCCCCGTCTTCGCCAAGCGCTATTTCAGGATCTTGGCCGACACGTTCGGCCGCGCGATGGACGTGGTCACGGTGAGGGATGCAGGAAAGCCCGTCGCCTCTGTCATGAATTTTTACTTTCGGGACCAGGTGATCCCCTATTACGGCGGTGGCACGGAGGCGGCCCGCCTGTGTGGCGGTAATGATTTCATGTATTGGGAGGTGATGCGGCGCGCGGCGGCCCAGGGAAGCCGGCTGTTCGATTTTGGGCGAAGCAAGGAAGGCACCGGCGCCTATGCGTTCAAAAAGAACTTTGGCTTCACGCCCACGCCGCTCCAGTATCGGCTCTGCGTAAAGCCGGGCGGCGCGATTCCCGAGGTAAACCCGAACAACCCGAAATACCGGCTGATGATCACGGCGTGGAAAAAACTGCCTATCCCGGTCGCCAATCTGCTGGGGCCGAGCCTGGTTCGCGGCGCGGGATGAGCGGCACCGCGATCGGCGGCACCGCAGGCCCCCGCGCCCGGCTACCCTGGCTGGCACTGGCGTGTGGGCTCACTGGGCTTGGTCTCGTGTTCGGCCATGAGGTGCTGGCTGCGATCGCCGTTTGGAGTAGCTCGACCGCCTATGGTCACTGCTTCCTGGTGCCACCGATCGTGGCCTGGCTGCTTTGGGAGCGGCGCGCTGTTCTATCCGCCCTCGCGCCGCGCCCGGCCATCTGGCCCGCCTTGCTGGCAGTGCTGCCCGCAATATTTTGGGTCGTGTCGGATTTCCTGGGGATCATGGAGGGCCGGCAGCTTGCGGTTGTCGGTTTTGCCGAGCTGCTGGCGATGGCGGCACTCGGCTTCCGACTATGGTGGGCCCTTTCGGCCGCCCTCCTTTATAGTGTGTTTTTGGTGCCGTTCGGTGCCTTCGTAACCCCGGTTTTGCAATCCTTTACCGCGGGTTTCATCGTGGACGGCCTGGCACTGCTGCACGTGCCTTTCGAGGCGAATAGTTTCCAAATCACCATTCCCGAAGGCTCGTTTTACGTCGCCGAAGCCTGCGCTGGACTGCGTTTCCTGATCGCAGCCGTCGCGTTCGGTGCCCTCTACGCGGTGACGATGTTCCGTTCGCCCTTGCGGCGCGCGGCGTTCATTATGGTTAGCTGCGTGGTGCCGGTGCTGGCCAACGGCGTGCGCGGCTTGGGCATCGTTCTGCTCGGCCATGTCCTCGGCAGTGCCAGCGCTGGCGCGGCCGACCACCTGATCTACGGCTGGGTGTTCTTTTCGGCGGTGATCCTGCTGCTGGCGCTGTGCGGGCTGCCGTTCCGTGAGGCCCCGGCGCCGTGCCCGGCGCCCGAGCCGAGGGCCGCCTTTCCCCTGCAGCGCCTGGTCGGCTGCGCCGGCGTGGTGGCAGCCGCGATTGCTGGCCCTGCCTTGGCCGCTGCACTCACGAGTAGCGGCGGAAAGCCGGCCGCGTCCATGAAGCTACTGCTGCGGCCACCCGCCTCATGCGTCGCAGCCGGCACGCAGATTTTTGGCCCCGTGCAAACCCAGGGTTTTACCTGCGGCGAACAACGTCTGACGGTGACAACAAGTGTGCTGCCGCGTACCAGCAATCCGGCGCGTATTCTGGAAACCGCGCGCGCGGACGCCGCCGCCGGCTTGCAAGGCGAGCTCGACACCGAAACGGTGCGGCTTGGCGGCGCCCCCTGGGTGCTAATCTCGGGACGCGACTTTGGCGGCGTCGCTGCCTACGCCGTATGGATCGACGGCAGACAAAGCGTTGGCGGCCTACGCGATCGGCTCGAAATTGCGCGCGACATGTTCTCGACCGGCAAACCTCCGGTGGTCGTGACCGTCGTAGTTGCCCCCGGCAAACCAGGCGCACGCGAGGTGCTCACTGCCTTCCTGCAAACCCCGGTCCGCCTCACCCCGTAGGGTGGTACGCTTTAAGCCCACCACCATGACGACAAACGTGTGAAATCCGCCCTGCGAGCCTAGCCCAATCCTATGCCGAATGGGCTTGCGACTTCAGCAGATCGCGGATTTCCCCCAGCAGCACTTCGCTCTGCGAAGGCGGCGGCGGCTCAGCTGGGGCTTCCTCCTGCTTACGCATGAATTTCTGCATCGCGCGCACCAGCCAGAACACAACAAAGGCCACGATCAGGAACTGGATCACCGCATTGAGGAACAACCCGTAATTGATCGTGACCGCGCCGGCCGTCTTGGCCGCGGCCAGGCTCGCCTCCTTGGGGCCCTTGATCGTGAGGAAGAGGTCCGAAAAATCCACGCCGCCGGTCAGCAGGCCGATCACCGGGTTGAAAACATCCTTGACCAGGCTTTGCACGATGCTGGTGAAGGCGGCGCCGATGATGATACCGACGGCCAAATCTACGACATTCCCACGCATGATAAAGGCCTGGAAATCGCCGATCCAGCCAGGCTTCTGAAGTCGAATCTCTCTCATTTCGCGTCCGCTGCTCGTGTTGATCCCGCAACACGTATGGCGCAGGACGGCTACGCCCGGCAAGCCGTCAAACCGCGGGTGTGGCCCAGCCTGAATGTCGCCCTACCATCCGCCGCCTTCAGATCACGTGAGCATATGAAGCGATCAATGGGCGACCGTGCGTAAATGGATAATGGCGCCGAAATTTATGCACGGAGTATTCACGCAGAAGAAACATCGCGGGATCCTTTGTACCTTTGTATTCTCGCGGTAATCTTTCTTCATCGCCTGGCAACGCGATATGGTGGTCGGCAGAGACGAGAGGTGGGATATGTCCGTCCAGATCAGGCAAGGCGCGATCAATGACCTGGACGACCTGGCGCCTTTGTTCGACGCCTACAGGCAATTTTATGGGGAAGGCGAGAACTTGCCGCTCGCCAGGGAATTCCTTCTGGAGCGCTTCAGGCACCAGCAGTCGACGATCCTTCTCGCGCGCCTGCCCAACGGCGATGCGATAGGATTTACTCAACTCTATCCAAGCTTCTCCTCCGTTGGGTGCAAACGCACCTATGTCTTGAACGACCTGTTCGTCGTTCACCAACATCGTCGGCATGGCGTGGCACGCGCCCTGCTGGAGGCTGCCGCAGATTTTGGCCGCAAGATGGGCGCTGCACGACTGACCTTGTCCACCGCCACAGACAATGAACATGCCCAAGCCGTCTATGAGCGGATTGGGTGGCGGTGCAACGATGCTTTTGTCACATATAATCTTAGGTTGTAGCCCGGTCGCCCTCGAGCCAAAGCGCGGCGCAACTCACCCGGCTTTCGCCAACTCCCTTGCGTGATGCTCCAGATGATCAGCGATCACCGTCTGGATGAACCAGTAGGAGTGATCATACCTCTCATGCCGGCGCAGCGTCAGCACCTGCCCTGATTTCGCGGCCGCTGCTTCAAGTGCCTCAGGCCGCAACTGCGTCGTCAGAAACTTGTCCGCCAATCCCTGGTCGACCAGCACTGGCCCGGGAAATGCCTGGCGCCCCATCAGCAAACTCGCGTCGAAATCCTGCCAGGACGCAGGGTCCTGACCCAGATAGGCGCCAAATGCCTTCTGACCCCATGGCACGGCCACAGGGTTCGAAATCGGCGCCAGGGCCGAAACCGACTTCCACTTCCCCGGATGGCGCAGCGCCGAGATCAGCGCCCCGTGCCCGCCCATGGAGTGCCCCATGATCCCCTGAACGCCCGGTTTTACCGGAAACTGCGCCGCCACCAGTGCCGGCAGTTCCTCGTTTACATAAGTCCCCATCCGGTAGTGGGGCGCCCAAGGCGCCTGCGTCGCATCGAGGTAGAAGCCGGCGCTGGTTCCTAGATCCCAGCTCTCCTCCTCGCCCGGTGTGCCAGCTCCGCGCGGAGAAGTATCGGGCGCCACCAGGATCAGCCCGAGCGCGCTCGCGACGCGCAGCGCGCCCGCCTTTTGCACGAACGTATCCTGCGTGCATTCCAGTCCCGCCAGGTAATACAGGGCAGGGCAGGGCCCCTTCTCGGCCGCAGGCGGGAGGTAGACAGAGAATTTCATCTCCGTCCCCGTCGCCGAAGAGGGGTGGGCGAATACCGCAATCGTGCCGCTGAACGCGCAGCTTTCGCTTTTGACCTGGGCTGCCATTGGATCAGTATACCACGACGCTGCGGATGCTCTCGCCGCGTGTCATCAGATCGAAGCCGTCATTGATTTTTTCCAGCGGCAGGATGTGGGTGATCAGATCGTCGATGTTGATCTTGCCCTCCATATACCAGTCCACGATGCTCGGTGTATCAGTGCGCCCGCGTGCGCCGCCGAACGCGCTGCCCTGCCATACACGACCGGTCACCAGCTGGAACGGCCGTGTGGAAATCTCCTGGCCGGAGGCTGCAACACCGATGATGGTCGATTTGCCCCAGCCGCGATGGGCGCATTCCAGCGCCTGGCGCATGAGCGTCGTATTGCCCACGCATTCGAAACTATGGTCCGCACCGCCCTTGGTCAGCTCCACCAGGTAAGGCACCAGATCGCCACTCACTTCTTTCGGATTGACGAAATGCGTCATGCCGAATTTTTCCGCGAGTTCCTTGCGGCCAGGATTGATATCCACGCCGATGATCATGTCGGCGCCTGCAATCCGCGCGCCCTGGATTACGTTCAGCCCGATGCCGCCAAGCCCGAATACGACTACATTGTCGCCGGGCGCTACTTTCGCGGTGTAGATCACTGCCCCGACGCCGGTGGTCACCCCGCAGCCTATATAGCAAATCTTGTCGAACGGCGCGTCTTCCCGAACCTTGGCCAGCGCGATCTCGGGCAGCACGGTGAAATTAGCGAATGTGGAGCATCCCATGTAATGCGCGATCGGCTGGCCCTGGAAACTGAACCGGCTCGTCCCATCGGGCATCAAGCCCTTGCCCTGCGTCGCCCGGATCGCCGTGCAGAGATTTGTCTTCCTGCTCAGGCAGGATTTGCACTGCCGGCATTCAGGCGTGTACAGGGGTATCACGTGATCGCCCTTCTTCAGACTTGTCACGCCCGCGCCGACATCCACCACCACGCCCGCACCCTCATGTCCGAGGATGCTGGGAAAAATACCTTCGGCATCGGCGCCCGAGAGCGTGTATTTGTCGGTATGGCAGATCCCGGTGGCCTTGATCTCCACCAGCACCTCGCCCTCTTTCGGTCCCTCAAGCTGCACGGTTTCGATGGTGAGCGGCTTGCCGGCCTCAAAAGCCACGGCGGCGCGTACGTCCATGTCAAAAATCCTTCCAAAGGTGCCGGTATCATTGCTGGCCGCAGCCTATCCACGAAAACCCCTTTGGAAAGCCCTGGCCGATAGAACCTTCGTCCACATTGACGCCACACCGATCGGCGCGGCGCCATCAAAAGAAGATCGTTCTTTTCTTCAGAAAAGAACACGCTTAATCTTCATACTCATGGCGGTCATCACCTGGTCCGTCTGGCGGCGCATCATCGCCCGCACCGCCCGCGAGGTGGTCACCGACCGCATGTCGCTATGCGCCGCCGGCTGCGCCTTTTACGCGACCCTCGCCCTTTTCCCCTCGATCACTATGCTGATCTCGATCTACGGCCTGATGTTCAACCCGCGCAGCGTCGAGCACCAGCTGGCCGGGCTGCACGACCTGCTGCCACCCACCGCCTATAAGCTGATCGCCGACCGTATCCACCTCCTGGTAACAAGGCCGCCGCGCACCCTTACGGTCCGGCTCGGCCTCAGCCTGCTGGTCGCTCTGTGGTCGGCCACCACCGGCACGCGGTCGATCATCGGCGCGCTGAACCTCGCCTACGAGCAGCAGGAGCGTCGCCCCTTCCTGCGCTACCAGCTGACCGCCCTGGGCATCACGCTCGGCGGTATCATGGCCGCCATACTAGGGCTGGCAGCCCTCGTGATCCTACCCGTCCTGCTGCGTTATCTCGGCTTTTCCGGCTACGTTGCGCGGATCGCCCGCTACAGCAGCCTGGCCGTCATGCTGATCTTCGTTCTGCTGGCGCTGTCGATCCTCTACCGTTTCGGCCCGTCGCGTCGGAGCCCCCGCTGGCATTGGATCACCCCCGGGTCGGTGCTCGCGACCCTGCTTTGGCTGCTCGCCTCGGTTCTGTTTTCAACCTATGTGCAGCACATGGGCAATTATGACGCCATGTATGGGCCGATCGGCGCCGTCGTTGGCCTGATGATCTGGTTTTATGTTAGCGCCTTCGCGACCCTCATCGGCGCTGAGCTCAATGCCGAGCTTGAGTTCCACGCCGCCGAGGCAGGCGGCGCGTCCAAGCCGTCCTAGCGATGTTTGTGGTGCCGATGCGCAGATGCTTGATGCGCATGGGCCGAGTGGCGCACGCCCTCTACCGCCACCGCATCGTCCGGGGCCTCGGCGAGCTCTTCGGCGGCATCTTCTTTGCTCGCGCTCTCGATCCGCACATCGGCTACACCGCGGTTGATGATACCAAGCCGAGAAGCCGCCTCACGGCTGAGATCAATGCACCGAATCCCGTGCGGCGGTTCCCGGTCGTTCACCTTCACAACGATCGAGCGGCCAGAGCTCGTAACCGTTACCCGCACATAACTGCCAAGCGGTAGGCTGGCATGGGCCGCGGTGAGTTTATGGCTGTTGAACACTTCGCCGCTCGACGTCAGGCGGCCTTCATGGCGCGGCCCATACCAGGTGGCCTGGCCGCTATCGAGCACGATTGAATCCGCAACTTCGGTGGCATTCACCGGCTCGACGCCGGCACAGAGCACGGCCGTGGTCAGCGCAAGGCAGGACAGCAAGAACGGTATATTGGTCCGCATATGGTCTCCCTGAACTGGACAGCGTTGCCAGAATATTCCGAGCGGATCGCGGCTGTGTGATGGCATCAACCATTCAGACTACAGATTAGCGGGAATGCAAGCAGAAAATCACACAGCGCCCGGACGCACAAACTTACGATGATTAAGACTGCGGTTTTCAGACTATTCCTGCAACGTTATTCACCGCACAGTTTGAAACGAGACTTTTATGCTTCCCTTATCCTGGCGGAAATATCGCACTGTGGCTGATTAGCTACAGAAATCCGCGCCTTGACTCATGCAAAGCTTTGATATGCTCATTCATGGCGGCATGTGCTGCCGACCCGCAGCCAGAGATCGGGCATAAAGCAAGCGCTGATCAGGCGTGGCGTGGCGGTGAAACCGGCGTGAAGGCCCCCAGCAGGCACACCTGGTGCGTCGTGTTGGCGCGGATGGTTACCAGATTAGAACAAATGGTGTCCGACCCGGGATCGGTCGCCTCATAGGTAAACCCGCGCGAATCGAGCCGGAGCCCGACGCAGGGCGAGACTAGCGTGTTCTTCCAAACGCTGCCGTCACGCATCTTGAACAGGATGGTGCTATCGTTCGGGATGGTCGTGTTTTCGATCTGGTAGCTGGCCAGGCATACCGGCCGAGCGTTGGCGTTCTCAACGCTGCCAGGCATTGTGGCATTGCAGCCGGCCAGCAGCGCCGGCAAGGCAAGCGCGGTGAGAAGGGCAGCGAAAGAAGTGCGGCAACGCATGGCATGTCTCCAACCTGGCGCGACGATCAGAGCTTGGCGCGAGGCAGCGTATTTCGACCCGAAGATGGTATCTCCGGCGAAACCGAGCGCGTGTGCAAGTGCCACAGGATCAACAAGGCTGGCAGCCCGGCCAGCATCGTGCCCGAATAAAAGGCGGGGTAGCCCATCGCTTCGGCAACATAGCCGGAACCCCCGCTGAACACGTGCAGGGCGACCGCCGAGAGCGACGACAGCAGGGCGTATTGCGTGGCCGTATAGGCGGTGGAGCATTGGGTGGAGATGTAGGCAAGAAAGCAGGTATCGGCTGTCCCTTGTGCAAACATCTCCAGCACGACTTTCGCCGCTAGCAGCGCCTGGCTGCGATCCGCCGCCAGCAGCACCAGGTATAGTCCGAGTGCGGAGGATAGCATGACCCCAGCAAGCAGCAACGCACGCAGCGCCCCAAGCCTGGCCACCAGCCAGCCCCCCAGCGCGGCGCCTGCGAGCGTGCCCAAAATCTCGAACGCATTGGCGCGCGCCACCTGGGCCGAGGTGAAGCCCAGCCGGTAGCGGTAGAGTCCGGCCGCCGTGGTGTCCGCGAACACCTTGCCGATCCTGAACAGCAGCACAAAGGCCAGCACCTGCCAGGCCGCCGGCCGGCTCAGAAACTCCCGCAACGGTGCCACGAAAGCGCTCTCCACGCGGTCCCGCCAGTCTTCCGCGCGGATACGGGCCGCCTGCGCCGCGGGCTCTGGTGCGGCCAGGCTGACCAGCACGCCCAACCCGAGCAGCGCCGCCATGCAGAGCAGCGAGGCGTGCCACCCGAACGCCGATGCGAGACCGATCGCGCCCGCCCCGGAGGTCAGCATCGCCCCTCGATACCCCCAGATGTAAGTGGCCAGCGCCGCCCCCTGCTGGTGCTCGGGGAAAATCTCGATCCGCCAGGCATCAATCAGAATGTCCTGGCTCGCGGAGAACAACGCCAGCAGTAGCGCCGCCAGAAGGGTGTGGCTGATGTTCTGCCCCGGATCGCTGAGTGCCAACCCCACGCAGGCGGCGGCCAGCGCCGGCTGAACCATCAGCAGCCATCCACGCCGGCGCCCGAATCGACGCAGACCCCAGGGCGCCGGCCTGTCGAACAGCGCCGACCACAGGAATTTCAGCGTATAGGGCAGACCCACCCAGGCCGTCAGCCCGATCGAATGCAGGGGGATCCCGTATGTCGCGAACCACTGCTGAAGCGTGAAAATCGTGAGCGGCAAGGGCAGCCCGCTCATGAACCCAAAGCAGATCATCAGCCCCAGCAAGCGCGACTCGGCCCGTATCATCCCGCTACCATAGGTGGGTGGGCTTCGGCCCACCATTCGCCACCATCAACGAACCAGCCGCGGCAGGATCGCATCTAGCCGCCTGCGGCCCTCTGCGGTCGCCCGCAAGGTCGGCCCATCCTCCAGATAGCCCGCCTCCACGCAGGCCACTAAGATCTCGGGCTCCACGGCATCCTCCAGCGCGAGCGTCGTCCGCTCAAAGAATGCTGCGCGATCGATGCCCTCCGCCAGCCGAAGCCCCATCAGCAGCGCCTCGCGCGCGCGGTTCACGGGCCGCAAATATTCCTCCGCCGTGCTGCCATGCCCGTCACGCTCCACGCGCTCCGCCCAAATCTCCGGCACACGGTGCCGGCGCGTCGCCACCAGGCTCGGGCCGAAACCGAGCCGCCCATGCGCGCCCGGCCCGATACCCGCGTAATCCTGGTAGCGCCAGTAGGCCAGGTTGTGCTGGCTCTCTGCGCCCGGCGTCGCATAGTTGGACACCTCGTATTGCAGCAGCCCGTGCGACGCCGCCGCCTCACCCGTCGCGTCATAGAGCGCGGTTGCCAAAATCTCCTCGGGCAGCACGATCTCACCTTGCCGGTGGCGTGCCTCGAATGCGGTGCCCGGCTCGATCGTCAGTTGATAGAGCGAGAGATGATCGGCGGCCAAGGCAAGCGCCCGCGCAAGTTCCCGGCGCCAGGCGGCGAGCGACTGGCCCGGCCGCGCATAGATCAGGTCAAAGGACAGCCGGGGAAAGATTTTGCGCGCCATCTCCAGCGCGGCAATCGCCTCGGCCGCACTATGTCCGCGCCCCAGCGCACGCAGCGACTCATCCTCCAGCGACTGCACTCCAAGCGACAGCCGGTTCACCCCAGCCGCGCGGAATTCGGCAAGCTTCCCCGACTCCACGCTGGTCGGGTTGGCCTCCAGCGTGATCTCGAGCGCCTCATCGGCCACGAACAGGCGCCGCGCATCCTCGATCAGGGCCGCCGCCGTCTCGGGCGCCATCAGGCTCGGCGTGCCGCCACCGAAAAAGATCGAGCCCAACGCCCTCCGGCCCAGCCGCGACGCCTCCCATGCCAGTTCGTGCCGCAGCGCCGCCGCGAACCGCGCTTGGGGGATGACCTCGCGTACGTGGCTGTTAAAATCGCAATAGGGGCATTTCTGCAGGCAAAACGGCCAATGAAAATAAAGCGCCAGCACCGTTCAGCATCCAGACTTAAAGAGCATATTCCTTTATTTACAAAAGAACAGCCTTCCTTGGCGTCGCGTCGCGTCGTGCGTCCGTTCGCTCCGCCGCTCCACCTCCATGCGCGCACTAGCTTCACGTTCGGCAAGAACGGTATCCACCGCCCTCTGCGCCGCGAGGCATTGCGCGAGCACCTGCCTGGCCGCATCGCGCTCCACTGCCGCCTGCAGCTCCGCGGATTTGCGGCCGGCGATCGCCTCGACTGCCGCCGGCAGCCAGGCGGCGAAACAGTCCGACATCACGGGCAGATTGACACGGGCCTCCGTCACAACCGCTGCCTGCGCCTGGACGAGCGCCCGCTGCGCTATGCGCTCGGCCGTGAGGGCGGATGCCAGATCCCGCTTCGCCGCCGCTGCCTCCAGGCGACGCAACCGTGCAATTTTTGCCAGACCGTCCGCCATCAGCCGCCCTGCATCGCCGTCGCCAGCAGCGCAAAACTTTCGGTGATGCCCGTCGGCTCATCGCGTCCCTGAGCCAGCATCGCCTCGATCCGCGGTACAATCCGCATCGCCCGGTCCAGCGCCGGATCGGCGCCGGGCTTGGCAGCGCCCAGCCGTACCATGTCGGCCATCTCGCCATACAGGGAAATCGCCGCCCGCGCCTCGCGCACCAGCGCCGTCTGTGATGCGTCTAAACACCCCGAGGCTGCGCGGGAGAGGCTGCGCAGAACGTCGACCGCCGGGTAGCGGCCGGCTTCGCCGATCCGGCGATCGAGCACAACATGTCCATCGAGAATGCCGCGCACCGCATCGGCCACCGGCTCATCGTGGTCGCCGCCCTCCACCAGCACGGTAAATAGCGCGGTGATCTGCCCGGCGCTGCCATCCTGCCGCATCTCGCCGGGGCCCGCGCGCTCCAGCAGCATCGGTAGTTCGGCAAATACGCTGGGCGGATAGCCGCGCGTCGCCGGCGGCTCACCCGCCGCAAGCCCAAGCTCGCGCAGCGCCAGGCAGAACCGTGTCACGCTATCCATCAGCAGCAGCACCGACTTGCCCTCAGCGCAGAAATGCTCGGCGACCGTCATCGCCGCATAGGCGGCTTCCCGCCGCATTAGCGGGGGCGCATCGGAGGTCGCGACGACCACGACCGAACGCGCCAGCCCTTCCGGCCCAAGATCGTCCTCGATGAATTCGCGCACCTCGCGCCCGCGTTCGCCGACCAGTGCCAGCACGGCCATATCGCAATGGGTGTGGCGCGCGAGCATCGAGAGCAATGTGCTCTTGCCAACACCGGAGCCGGCGAACAGCCCAAGGCGCTGGCCGGTGCGGCAGGTGGCGAAACAATTCAGCACGCGCACCCCGAGATCGATCGGGGCCCCGAGCCGGGCCCGGCCGATCGCCTGCGGCGGCCCGCACCGCACCTTGCGAGCCACATCCCCATGCACCATCGGCCCCAGCCCATCTGCAGGCCGGCCCAATGGATCGATCACCCGCCCCAGCCAATTTTCGCAGGGCGCGAGCCCACCAGTGCCATTGCTGACCACTGCGCGCACGCGCGCGCCGGCGCGTAACCCTTGGGTGCTGCCAAATGGCGCGGCCCGCAGCACGCCTCCTCCCGCGCCGACGATCTCGGCCAGCACATCCGCCCCCCCGTGTCGCTCCAGCCATAGTCGGTCGCCTACCGCCAGGTGATGTGACAGCCCGGCGCAGTCCACCGCGAGCGCGCTTACCGCTGAGACCTTTCCGCAAAGGATCACCGGCGGCACGGTTCGTAGACCTTCGGATGTTAATACATAGTCGATTTTTAAAGTCGACATCTCATTCATAAAAAATGATCCAAATTTAAGAACATATATACGGCTTGTAGATAATTAACGTAAGCAGTTTGCCAAGTTCTCAATTTTTTCTACACAACCTCACGAAAAAACGGTAGCGAAACACCCGTTAAAGTGGTATTTCTGACGCGCCTTAACACGGGAGAGGGCAATGAGAGTTTTAGTGGTTGAAGACGACGCCAATGCTGCACGTGCGATCGCCATGATGCTGCGCAGTCACGGGGCGATTTGCGACCAGACGGATACCGGCGAGGAGGCGTTGGAACTGGTACGCCATTATGATTACGACATTGTGGTACTCGATCTCCTTCTGCCGGACATGGAAGGGTTCGAGGTGGTGCGCCGCATGCGGGCAAGCCGGGTCGAAACGCCGGTTCTTATCCTGAGCGGACTGAACCGGCCGAATGCGAAGGTTAAGGGCTTTGGCATGGGGGCCGATGACTACATCACCAAACCTTTCGATAAAGCTGAGCTCATCGCCCGCATCCAGGCGGTGATCCGCCGCAGCAAGGGCTATAGCCAGCCGGTGCTCAAGATCGGGCCGCTGACGCTCAATCTGGATAGCCGAGAGGTTCAGGCCGAAGGCCAGGCCGTTCATCTCACTGGAAAGGAGTATGCAATTCTCGAATTGCTCGTTCTGCGCCGAGGGATGGTGCTCACCAAGGAGGCCTTCCTGAACCACCTCTATGGCGGCATCGACGAGCCCGAAATGAAGATCATCGACGTATTCATCTGCAAATTGCGCAAGAAACTCGCGCAGGCGGGCGCCGGCAATCTGATCGGTACCGTCTGGGGCAGGGGCTACATGATGCGCGACCCGAACAGTCAGGCTGCCTTGGTTGCCTCCGGGCTTAGCGCACCGGAAAGTATCCACGCCGCAGCCTGATCGGATGTTCACGTGGCGCTCTCGCAAAGACTGCGAAGCACCGCGTGCCTGCCGATCTCAAACCGTGAACTGTTCGGCGATAATTCGTTCAGAGAGCCCCTGATCCGGATCGAACAAGATTATCGTTTCCACTGATCGGTCCTCGCTCACCGCGACCGACGCCACATCCCGAACTTCGGTAAAATCGGCCACCGCCGATACCGGTCGTTTGTCGCCCTCCAGGATATCGAACACCACTTCAGCGGTGCTTGGCAGCAGGGCGCCGCGCCAACGGCGGGGGCGAAACGCGCTGATCGGCGTCAGCGGCAAAAGATTGGCCGAAAGCGGCACGATCGGCCCGTGCGCGGAAAGATTATAAGCCGTCGATCCGGCTGGTGTCGCCACCAGCACGCCGTCGCACACCAGCTCCTCCAGTCTTACGCGCCCGTCGATGGTGATGCGTATCTTCGCCGTCTGTCGCAGTTGCCGCAGCAGGCTCACCTCGTTCAGCGCCAGTGCCTCTTCCACGACACCGGCGCGCGTCACTGCGTGCATGCGCAAAGGGTTCAGCACCACCTCCTGTGCGCGCGTAAGGCGGGCCAGAAGGTCGTCCTCCTGAAACGGATTCATCAGGAAACCCACCGAGCCGCAATTCATCCCATAAACGGGCACATGCGACGCCAGCGTGCGATGAAGGGTCTCGAGCATGAAGCCGTCACCGCCCAGGCATACGATGACATCCGCCTCGGCAATCGGTGCCTCGCCATATTGTGCCTCCAGCCGCGCGCGTATGTCTTGTGCCAGGGGCGTGGCCGAGGCGAGGATACAGACCCGTTTTATCAGGCGCGCGCCAGAGCGCGTGGCGCTCAGATCCTGGCAGGGCTGCCGATCCATCGCTTCAGCCGAGCCGCTGGTGCGCAAGAACCGGCATGGCGGCTCGTATCTTGGCAAGAAGCCCCATGTCGAGCTCGGCCGAAGCAAAACCGGCACCACCCTGCAGCTCGGCCAATTTCGTACCCCAAGGGTCGCAGATCAGGCTGTGCCCATAAGTCTCGCGCGGACGACCCGAAGCATCGGAATAGGTGCCGCAGGTCGCGGCCGCCACCACAAAGCATTGTGTCTCTACGGCACGGGCGCGCAACAGCACCTCCCAGTGATCGCGCCCGGTTTCGACGGTGAAAGCCGATGGCACGAAAATCACCTCCGCACCCGCCCTTTGAAGGGCGAGGAACAATTGCGAAAAGCGCAGATCGTAGCAGATGGTAAGACCGAGAGTGAGGCCACCGGCGCTGCACGTCACCACGCGGTCGCCGGCGCCGAACAGGCTACTTTCCCGATAACCCTGGCCGCTGGGAGTCACCACGTCGAACATGTGTATCTTACGGTAGCGCGCGAGTTCCTGCCCATCGGGCCCGAATACCAGGGTCGTGTTGAACAAAAAGTCGCCGTGGCGCTCGCCGATCGATCCGCCATGCACCACCACTCCGGCCGAACGCGCCACCCCGCTTAGAAACGCGTAGGCTGACCCTTCCTCCGCTGCCGCACCTGGTGTTGGCAAGGCCTCGCTTTGCTGCAGCTTGGTTGCCCTGTCCGCCCCGAGGCATGTCCACATTTCAGGCAGGCTCAGCAGGCTACCGGCATCACCCTCCAACGCAGCATCGATCTGCCGCCTCGCGGCCGCGATGTTCGTCGCCTTATCGGCACCTGGCTCAAGCTGGATCACGGTCGCCCGCATGGAGTCTCCTGGGTCGGGTCGGCCGGGCAGCCAGAGATGATAAACCAGATACCATTGGTTCCAGGTTTAGTGGAACAGCCTTGCCGCAAGGAGGACAAGTTCATCAGGCACCGGTTCCCCCACCGTAGCGTCATACCGATCCGCGAAACCGCGTTGCAGCCATACCTCGATCGCCGGGCTCTCACGGCCCAATCCTGCTTGGCCCAATTCTGCTTGTCCCAGCCTTGATTGGCCCAACTTTGCCTGGCCCAGCCTTGACTGGCCAGTTCTTGGCATCGGCGCCGGTTGGGCAAGGTCTTTTTCGGATACCATGAAGACCACAAAGCCGGCCCGGCCCTGCAGTTGCCGCAGGGCACGGATGCGTGTCCCAGACTGTGACCATTCTGCCGAAGCTCACGCTTTGCTCACCGCACGCTGGCCGCCCCTGTCAACAGAACATGGGCAAGCTCGCCTGCGAGGCACGCATGCAGCCGCCCGGCCACCGCCGGCCTGTCCGCTGCCGCGGCGTGTTCCAGGTCGATCAGCCCCGCATCCTCCCAATCATGCATCAGCTCATAGCGATGAAACACCAGGCGACCCGGCACTGCACTCACTTCCTGCATGGCCGACAGATATGGCGAGAGATCGGCGTTCGCCTCGAGAAACCGGCTATATTGCGGTTCCACCAGAACCAGGTCCGCGCCGGCCGCCGCCACCGCGTCGGCCCCGTCGGCCAAGGCCTGATAGAATTCCTCGGGTGGCTCATCCTGCACGGCATCCACCGTGCCGGTCTGCCACAGCACAAGCTGGTAGGCATGCTGCTTCAGAGCTGCTCGGATAATGTCGAGCTGAACCGGCGCCAGCAATCCGCGTCCGCCGCGCGCGGTCACCACCAGATGCACGCCGTGGATGGCGGCGTCCAGCGCGTGGGAAAGCTGGCTGAAGAAACCAGGGGCGACAACCCCACTGCTCGCGCTCACGGGTGCCACATCGGCGCCCACGCCCACCGCCAGAATATTGAACGCGGCACCTGGCTTCAGGGCTGGGCCCAAATGGGCCAGTTCGCCGGCATCGGGTTCATCCTCTACCGGGGGAGGGCAGGCGGGCCCGGCCGGTGCGGCCTGCGCAGCCCCCTCCGCCAACAGCACGACCGCCAGGAGCGCCGCCACCAATACGCAGATCGCGCGCCTCACGAGACACTCTCCGGCACACGTGCCGTCGCGGCCGCCGGGCGGCGGCTGCGGCCCTTGTTGTTATACCAAGCGGCGACCGCCGCCACGCTCCACAGTGCCAGCGCGCCCGCCACGTTCACCCCGGTCTGGACCCAGAAACCATCATTCACCTCGGTTGCCAGCCGCCCAAGAAAAGCCAGGAAAATACCGGCGCAGAACACTGGAAGCGAGTGCTGACCCGCCATCACGAACGGCGCCGCGGCGTTCGAGCGCACCCAGGCGGCATCGCGTGGCACCAGGCGCGTGCACAGCCACGTCACCGCCAGAATCGACAACAAGCGAAACGGGTGCAACCCCCCCTTATCGACCGACATCAGCACCCGCACGACAGGCTTCGGCAGCCAGGAAACGGTATCGGGGTGCTGCCACACCACCCATTGCATCACCACACCGAAAATCAGGATCAGCACCGAGATTGCGTCGATCCACCGTATATGCCGGCGCGGGGCCTCGCCAGGCGCGAAGGCCAGGATGGCGCCCATCATGAACAGAAGCTGCCAGGTTAGTGGATTGAAGAACCAGCCGCCGCCGGTCCAACTCGGCAGGTTCAGGCTGAACAGACGCGCGACGACATAGAGGCCGAGTGACAGGCTGGCGAGCAGCCAAGGCCACCGCAGCAACGGCAGCACCGCCGCAAACATCAGCAGGATCGCGACATAGAGCGGCAGGATGTTCAGATAAGCGGGCTGGAAATGCAGCGTCAGTGCCTCGAACAGCGCTCGGTAGGGTGCTTCGCCAAGAACATCCAAGTGGATTTCGTCGAGATAGTCGGCGCGGTCGAGGGCGGCCGCCGACACCCCCACCTGTGCCGCGAAGATCACGAACAGGAAAATGTGCGCGATGTAGAGCGTCCAAGCCCGGCGAACCACGTCGGCCCCCGCATAGAGCCAGCCTTGGGCCCGCATGGCGCCGCCATAGGCGATCCCCCCCGCATAGCCTGCAAGCAGCACGAAGATTTCCGTCGCGTCGCACAGCGCGAAATTCCGTATCGAAAAATTGCCCAGCCAGTCGGCCGGGATATGATCGGTAAAAATCCACCAGAGCGCCAGGCCGCGAAAAAAGTCGATCCGCAGATCCCGGTTGGTCTTGATCAGGGCCAATGCCACCTCGGTCGGTCGAGCACGCCCCTGTTGTCATGTGGAAGGCCGCCCGTGGCAAGACGGCGTCTCTGCAGGATTTTGGTTCCGCGCAGGGGGCAAAAAAATGGCCAGGGAGGGCAGTCCCTGGCCATGTCCGATTACCCGAAAACTTCGCCGATTAAATGGAGGCGGAAACGTGGCTGAAAAGCGTCGTGAGGGTTTTACCAAAAGTCGTAAAAATGCCGACCAATACGAGGCCGAGGATGCTAGCGATAATGCCGTATTCCAAAGCCGTGACGGCCCTGCGGTCATGCGCTATGGAGGCAACTTTCGGCCAGATGAGCTCCCCCAACGATAAAAACAAAAGGCCGTCCAACATAACTCCACTATCCTTGGCCGACGCTCATCTGAACGGCTCGTTAACCCGTCCGGCTGGATTATTCAATCTAAAATTCTGTAAAATGCACGCACTTGATCTTAATTTTTCTATAATAGAAATGGAGTTTAGATCGAATGGATGGTGCCACTTACAGGTTGATACCAATTCGTGATGCGCGTACGTCATTAATACAATCTTTGCGTGCATATGTCACGGCATATTTGTCCATTCTCAGACGTTTGCGAACGCGAGGGGCGAGCCTAGTTTGGCACAGTGCGCGTCAGAGGCGCTCTGCCACCACCCGCACATCCAGCGCCGCCTGGCATCCTGGGTGACGGGTGATCAGCGGCACCTGGCGCCGGATCGAGTCGCGCACGTGCTCATCGCGCCGAACGATTCCCGCCAATGGGATGCTGCGGCCCAAGAACGTCTCGCAGGCCCTTGCCAGCGTGTCGAATGTGCGCCGGCCCGCGGCCTGACTCGACGCCATGTTCACCACTAGCCGCGCGTCGCCGCCCGGCTTGTCCATCGCGAATAATTTTAGCACCGCATAGGCATCGGTGAGCGACGTTGGCTCATCTGTCGCGACCGTCAGCAGCGTATCGGCCCAGGCCGCCATGCGCCGGGTGTTGGTCTCGAGCCCGGCGCCCAGATCGAGCAGGATCGTGTCGTAGCGCGCACGCCCAAGCGTGCCCAGCAACGCTTCGAGATGAGGCGGCGCGAGCCCGGACAGCGAGCCGGAGCCGGATCGGCCCGGCAGCACATCGAAGCCGCCGGCTGGCGCCGCCGAAACGGCATCCTCCAGGCGCACCCGGCCCCCCAGCACCGCCGACATGTCGTGCCTGGGAATGAGGCCGATTTGGATGTCCACATTGGCAAGGCCAAGGTCGCCGTCGAATAGCAGAACCTTGTCCCCGCCTTCCGCCAGCGCCTGCGCGAGAGTGATCGCAAACCAGGTTTTTCCGACGCCCCCTTTGCCGGAGGCAATGGCTATCCGGCGTGCCCGGTGATGCGCCGGATCACCCTGCGATGCCGGTGCGGAATGTGAGGCGCTCATACGCTGTATCCATTCGAGGGGGTGGGGCGGCCGGGTCGTGCGCCCAATGGCGCGGCCTTGGCTGGTCGCCAGGGAATCAGCGTGTGCGCGGCCTCGGGGGCCCAGCCGAGCCGCTCCGCCAAAAATGCGGGCGTGATGGCGGCGAGTCCGTCGGTGGCGCCCGCGCCGATACCGGCTTCCGTCAGCATCAGATCGGCCGCCGCAGCGGCGGCGACGAGGCTGCCGAGCCGGCGCGCGAGATCGAGCCGGGTCGGCAGCAAGTGGCGAGCGCCCAGGGGAGCGAAGGCTAGGGCCTGATCTGCCGCCTCAGCCGGATCCTGGCCCGCCGGCATGACCAGAACGGGAACTGCGTCTGCCGCTCTGGCCAGCGCATGCAGGCTTTCCAGCTCCGGCGCGGCAAACGGATTGATGCCTGCCGTATCGATCACCACCGGCATGCCGGGCTGCCGCTGGCCGAGGGCGCGCGCGAGCGCGGGCGGGGTCGACGCCACCACGAGCCCTAATCCGAGCAGCCGTGTATAGGCGGCCAGCTCCTCCGCCGCCCCCGCGCGCCTTCCGTCGGCCGTGATCACCAGCGGCGAGAGTCCGGCGAGCACCAGCCGTGTCGCCAGGCGTGCCACCGTGAGCGTCTTGCCCGCCCCTGGCATGCCGGCCAGCATGATGGGCGGCCCGTCTTGCGCTAGCGGCAACGCACCGAAACGCAGCGCCGCGCGCAGCGCGCCCGCCAGATCATGTCCCGACAAACGCGCGGCAAGCAGTTCGGGCACACCGTGAAAGGCGAGGCCTTCCTCCTGCGCCGCATGGGCTGGAGTATGTTGCCTCGGCGGAGGATGAACCGCTGGCGCCTCCTCAGGGTCGTGGGCAGCGGTTAGTTCGATACCGTCCTGCACCCGCCGCGTGGAGAGGATCAGCGCCTCCGCGCCGAGATCCGCCCGCACCAGCGCCATCGCATCCGCCACACTAGCTGCACGGTAAAGTTTAAGGCGCATACCGACTGTGTTTAAGACTTAAGCCCTTTCCAACGGGTTACGGCGTAGCCCGGCCAAGCCTTTGTGTGGACGAGCAGCTTTATCGGCGTGCGGACGCAGGTATTTGCGATGCCCCCTCAGCCGAGCAAACGCCCTGCCACCGCATCCAGCTTTGCCATCAGCGCTGGGTCGCGCGCCGCTCGTGCCGTGATCATTGCGTGGTTCAGCGCGTGGTCGCAGCCTTGCTGGCAGGAGGCGGGCAGCTTGCCTAGCTTCGGCACTGCGAGGCGGAGCAGGGCGCGTGCATTCGCTGCATTCGCCGCCATCACCGCAACCACCGCATCCACGGTCACATGCTCATGCGTCTCGTGCCAGCAATCGTAATCCGTCACCATCGCGACCGTCGCGTAATGTAGCTCCGCCTCGCGGGCCAACTTGGCCTCCGGCATGTTGGTCATGCCGATCACGCTGCAGCCCCAGCTGCGATAC